>Ga0209486_10000315_pt1 | contig 22551 bp, 20 predicted proteins | sample NCCompost_FD_187518 | JGI IMG/M metagenome (GOLD analysis project Ga0209486, IMG submission 187518) | Agricultural soil microbial communities from Utah to study Nitrogen management - NC Compost (SPAdes) (version 2) | ecosystem: Environmental > Terrestrial > Soil > Agricultural land | place...
GGAATGGCCCTATCTGTACTGCGTCGCGTTCACTAACCGGGGTTTTATTGGTGATGCGTGTGCCGTTCACGTAGACGCCATTGGTGGAGCCTGCGTCTTCAATGAAGATGGCGCCCTGAATGCGCGTCGCGCGCGCGTGATTGTTGGAGATTTGCAAACCGTCCAGACGAATGTCGTTTTCTGCGGCGCGACCGATTGAAAGCGTCTGGCCCTCACTAAGCTGGTGAAAATGTAGCGGCTGTCCGTTTGTGCTTTGAAACTGCTGTTGGACTGGTGGAGGTTGAGTGCGAACCGGCTGGGCAATGGTCGGCTGTCTTACCGGTGGTTTTTGTTCGCCGACGTTAGCTGAATGTAATTGGTCGATTCGAATAATGCGGAGCACCGGCCCTCCGGGGCCGAACTGCGCACGCGCGCCCGCTTTAACCTCGGTTGGACCGGAGATCGGGCGGCCATCGAGGAACGTGCCATACCGCGAACCGTTATCAACTAAAAGGCAGCGGCCGCCGTCGACGCGAAACTCGGCGTGTTTGCGCGACACCATTGGCCACTTTTCACTTTCGAACACGATCTCACATTCCGTTCGATCGCGACCGACACTGACGACGGGCGTGTCGAAGGCACGTTCGATGTGTGGCTGGCCATTCAGCTCTTCTACTACAACGATTGGCATACACTTGACCGGTGCGGATTACACAACTGTCCGATGCGAGGCGGCCAATTGTTTAAGACAGTCTTAGGAACCGAATACTTATGGAAAGGTGCGTTTGGAAACCGAAGTGCAATTTCGCCGAAAGCAAATATCCTACGAGGCGGCAAAAATCAAGCAAAACTTTGAAAAGGAATTAGGGAGGGCCTGCAACCACGCTTCTTTCTATTTGCATTCCCCTCCCTTTGGGAGGGGTTAGGGGAGGGTTTGAGGGCGACCCACTTTTGTGATCTTGGAGGAAGCGTCAACGGTCGTTCTGTTCCGCGTCATTCATCGCGTGTTGAAATCTAAGGTTGACGCTGCCTACTTATATAAAACCAACAACGCGTCACAAGCCCTCCCCTAACCCCTCCCAAAAGGAGGGGAACCAGGACAAAAACTAAGGAGGCGTTGTCTCAAATCCCATATCTCACATCTGACATCTGACATCTCGAAAATGCGAAAAGGCGCGACAGTTTTTGGGCCGTCGCGCCTAATCTAAATGTGGTCACTGTCCTCACCCCAGCAACCACTTGGATGGAAGGATTCACCAACCATCTAGTTGCGCTTACTATATCGCGTACCTTCGCTGTTGGCAAACGCACTCGATCGCGACGCACAAATAGCCACTAACTCAAGTGCGTGTCCGTCAGGATCGTTAAAATACAACGACACGGCGTTCATCCACTCGTGATGCACAGGCTCAGATACATCTACGCCCTTCTCCTTTAAAAGTGCGCGAGCGCGCTCCACATCCGACTCAAGGACTGTAAAGGCGAAGTGCTGCGACGGCCATTCTCCTTTGTCCTCCTGGAGCACGACCATACCCGACTTTCCGCCCACCCACATGAAAATCCAGTTGCGGCGCGCATCTCGAAGTCCTTCTTCCAGGCCTAACGCGTCCTTATAAAAAGCTTCGGAGCGCGCGAGATCTTTCACGCGTATGGCAATTTCGTAAACGCCTTTGATTGGTAATGCATTGTCCATAATTAGTTGGGCCAGTTTAATTGGCTGATTCCGGAGAGACAAGGTAAGTTGGGCCTCGCGAGGCACCCAACGCCACACAGTCTGGTACTGGAAGCCACAACCTTAGCCAGCCAAAAAGCATCTGAGCAATGCCCATTTCCTCTCCCGCTTGCAAAAGAAATAGACTATTGTTAAACCTCGTAATTGAAACGTTCTTCGGGAGATCACCTATGAACCAGATCCTGCGACCCTTTTTCGCTCTCGCACTAATCCTCGCCGTTCTAATACCAGCCCTGGCCGATACCATACGCTTGAAAGACGGCAGCGTTATTCGTGGACAGGTAATCGGCTTCAAGGATCAGCAATTCACGATCTTGATCGGTTCAGGGGCACAGGGACGCCGCAGCCGCACACTAATCTACGTCGAAGACATCGAATCAATTGAGTTTGACGCAGCCACTAACAGCGCGGCCTCGACTCTGGCCAACGAGCCTTTGGCGGGCGATACCTCTGTTCCTGACACGCAGCCGGTCAGATCAAATCCGCCCCGGACAAACACGACGCCACCGGTTTCTAGCGCAACTCCCACTTTTTTTACGATTAAGATTGGGGTTCATGCCAGGCAATGTCCCACGCAGAACACCACAGAGCTTTGTTCGCCAAATGGGTGGACCAATACGGGATTGGTGGTGCGCAGAGGTCAACGCCTGAGAATCAGCTCGACCGGTCGCGTGTCGCTTGGCGGTGGCCGTTTTTCGACGCCTGCCGGAGTGCCGGGCGTGGGTGATACCGAGAAGTTGATGCGGACCGAAGCAACCGGGGCATTGATTGCGGTAATTGGTGACGACAACGACGACTTTTTACTGATTTCCACTCGCCGCGATTTCGTCGCGCAACGCGACGGCGTTCTGTTTCTGGGGGTAAATGAAGGCAACCTCAACGACAATACGGGAACTTACGACGTCGTTGTCGAGGCCGAGGCGGGCGGCGGTACGACGCGATAGCAGGAAAACAGGCAAACATGGCTTTCGTCTGCGCATCAGACTTAAAACAACAGTAAAGACGGGAGTCGACGAGCGTCGGATTCACGTTTTTCCCTAGCAGTTCAGGTGATTTCATGAAACTCTCCAGCTTCGCTCGATCATTCCTCGCATTATTTGTGCTCTCTGGGCTAGTGGCCGTTATGTCTGTCAGCCTGGCGCTGGGACAGTCACGGCGTCAGCCACCGACCAGTACTCAGAAGAAGAACCAGCGGCCGGCCCCCGGTCAGCCTGCGGAGAAAGGTGAAGAGCCGCCTCCGCCCGATCTCACCGGCAAACCGCAGGACGCGGAAAAGATTTCGGTCTCGACGCAGATCGTTAACGTGGATACCGTCGTCTATCACAAGAAAAGCGGTCAGATAATCACCGGACTCACGAAGGAAAACTTCGCGCTCTTTTCTGACGGGGTTAAGCAGGAGATTACAAACTTTGCTACACCCGAGGCGCCCATCACAGCGGCCCTGATCGTTGAATACAGCAAAATGGGAGAAGTCTTCGGCTATTACGGTAGCGGTGGTTACGAGCCTGGAAAGTATGAAGTGGTTCGACCGGTGGCGATGTTCCTGTCCCAGTTTATCAAGCCGCCCGACGACTACGTGACGGTCGTAGCTTTCGACATGCGTCCCACGCCGTTGACCGATTTCACCAACGACCCCGGACGGATTACCCAGGTGATCAACCTGCTGTTGCAGAACACTCCGGCATTCCGTGAGACAAATCTTTTCGATGCGCTCAAGTTTACTTTGATAGGCGGGCGTGGAGATTCGGTGGTGTTGGAGAATTCCCCGGCGAGAACGTCGGAGTATTCAGGTCTCGTCAGTGTCCAGGGTCGCAGACGGGCCGTTATTCTGGTCGCGTCCGGCATAGACACCTTCAGCAAAATCAATTACGGCGACACTCGCAAGGTGCTACAGAACGCCGGCATACCCGTCTACATCGTAGGAACCGGAAATCTGTTCTTCAAGAAATATGGCGATCGCATGTCAGCAACCGACGATTTGTTGGGTAATCCTGGGCGTATGAGTTTCCTGCAGGCCCAGAACACGCTGACGACGTTTGCGAAAGAAACCGGCGGCGCTTACTTCCCGGTAACGTTTGAAGGCGAAGTGCCCAAGGTACTTTCTTCGATCAATTCACTGCTTCGAAGTCAGTACAGCCTGGCGTTCAACCCAGGCGGTATTCGCGATGGTAAGCAACACAAAATAAAAGTAAGTGTCGATGTAAATGGCGACGGCACTTACGACGACAAAGAGTTGGTGATTCAGGCGCGGCAGTTTTACAACGCGCCTAAGCCCGACGCGAACGCGAAGAATTAAAGGGCAGATTAGCGAGGTAGTATTCTGGCGGCGAGTTTAGTGCTCGTCGCCTTTTTTCTTTTGGTTCCCCTCCCGAAGGCAAGGACATACTTGACTCATCAACTAAATTGTTCGACGCATTCAGCGCCAAAGGTGCGTAATATAAAAGCCTGGGCCAACGGCCCAGGTTACGGTGGAATCGTGGTCAAAGCGCTGAAGGCGCGAAATAAGTACTGGAGTGCTGCAAAGGACGGTCTTATTTCGCGCCTTCAGCGCTCGGGATTTGCCGTCAGCCTACCTGGGGCGTTGCCCCAGGCTGTTGCATTGCGCACCTTTGGTGCTGATTAATACAGGAGGCCGATTTTAATCGGTTACTGAGTTTCATTGTGAACGACGTAGACGTGATCGTAATCGGAGCTGGGGCGGCGGGACTGTTCTGCGCCATCGAGGCCGGAAAGCGTGGTCGAAAAGTTGTCGTGCTTGAACACGCCGAGCGCGTTGGTAAGAAGATCGGCATTTCGGGTGGTGGTCGTTGCAACTTTACGAACATCCACACAACATCTGAACATTTTGTTTCCGCCAATCCATATTTTTGTAAGTCAGCACTTGCCCGGTACACGCCCGCCGATTTCATCTCTCTGGTCCAGAAGCACAACATCGGGTTCCACGAGAAGAAGCTGGGCCAATTATTTTGTAACGAAGGCTCCGGCCGGATCATCGACATGCTACTGAACGAATGCAGTGACGCGGGCGTGCAGGTGGTGTGTCGTTCGACCGTACGGCGCGTTGCGAAGCGTGAGCAGTTTCAGGTCGAACTAGACGATCGCACGCTTCTCTCGCAGTCACTCGTTACTGCCACCGGCGGTCTTTCGATCGCTCCGCTAGGCGCCACAGATTTTGGATATCGGATCGCTCGCCAATTTGGATTGAAGATTGAGGAAACGAAACCGGGACTCGTTCCTTTGACGCTTACCAAAGAAGTGCTCCGGCAACTGGCGCCGTTAAGCGGAGTCTCGGTTGATGCGTCTGTGAGATCTAACGGAAAAGAGTTCCGTGAAAACGTGTTGGTAACCCACCGTGGCATGAGTGGGCCTGCAATTCTGCAGATCTCTTCTTACTGGAAACCGGGATTGCCGATCGAGATTGATCTGCTTCCAGATCAGGATGCACTCAAGTTGCTGAGTGAACACGAAACCTCCGAAACGTCTCTCGCAAAGTTATTGTCCCAGTTTCTACCAAAGCGTTTTGCACAAGCCTGGTGTGAACTCAATATTCCGTCAAAACCTCTCAACCAATACACGCCGCGACAGCTTTTGGAGATAGCCACGAGATTGCATCACTGGAGAGTTATCCCCTCAGGGACTGAAGGTTATAAAAAAGCGGAGGTAACGGCGGGAGGGGTCTCAACTAACGAACTCTCGTCACAAACGATGGAAGCGCGAAATGTTGCGGGTCTTTATTTCATCGGTGAAGTAGTTGATGTGACTGGGCAGCTTGGCGGATACAATTTCCAATGGGCGTGGGCTTCTGGTTACGCAGCCGGACAGTTCGTTTAGTGGGAGGCGCCAGGAGGCAGGAGCAGGAGGCAGGGGCAGGAACGTAAAAGCATCTGTCATTTGTCATTTCACATTTGTCATTCTATTTCGCTTTCGTTCCTGCCCCTGCCTCCTGCTCCTGCCTCCTGCCTCCTGGCGCCTGTCTCCTGCTCCTGTTTTCTCACGCGGCATAAATACGGAGACGAAACTCGTCATTGAATGCGGCAATCTCCGGGCGCCGGTCAGCAAAGCGACGGCTTTCGCGCATGATCATCGGTAACCCACCCACCGGAAGCTCCACACCGTAACCGGCATTGGAAAATATCGCAGACAACTGTGGGTTCAAAGGCTGCCGAACTCCGTAACGAATGGCCTTCATGGCCACTGGTGCAAATCCGGCGGTGCGACGTGGATTTATGAATTCAATCGACCTGTCAAAAATGTTGATGCGCGTCGTCTGATCTCGTAATGCGAGATCACGGTGCACAATCAGATTCGCCAGCGCTTCCGTTACCGCACCACGATGATAATTTGCGCGGGCGACAACCGGGCTGTCCGGCGTATCGGCAGCAGGAAACTTTCTCGGCCGGTCGTCCCACAAGTCAACGTATCTGCCAATAAACTTCAGCGTCGACTCAAACAACGTCAGCAGGTGGCCCTTAGTGGTGGCGTGTTCCACCACGGAGGCTTGCGTTGAGTCGCCGGCGAAACGCGTTACCGAAATTGCGGAGCGCGGTAGGAGTTCGGCTACTCGATCATCGCGGCCGAAAAGCAGTAATCCCGCGATAGTGGGCACGACATCTCCCCGATACTCGCTAGCCAGCATCAGATCCCGTTGCAACAGCTCCTGCGTTGGATAGCCGGAAGCACCCGCATTGTCGAAAGCATCGCCTTCAAACTCGCGCAAAAAACTCCAGAGGTGGGCCTCGTCAATGTCGCGAATTGACGCGCCCAGCGCCGGCATGTTCTCCATACCCAATGGAACTGTTTCATCCAACAACGATGAAAGTTCTTCACGCGAAGCTTCGCGCTTTTCAGCACCGATACGAACATAGAAGCGGCCGTCGCCCGTTCGATACGGACGCCGCTTCGCTTCGATATCCAGCGCGACTATCCGGCGACCACTATCAAATGCAATCCGATCGATAAACGGAAAAAGGGGCGGGTTAATGTCCTCACGACAAATCCTTACCAATTCTTCCTGAACGTTTTCCGGGTCATCGACTCCCTCGATGCGCAGTTGATCGTTAACACCAAAGATCATTACGCCGCCGCCGGTGTTCGCCAGCGCCACAATCTCCTGTGCAATTTTTTCCGGATTGGAGAGTTTGACTTTTAACTCGAGGAACGTGTCTTCGCCTCCTCGAATGAGACGTAACAGCTCCGTCCTTGAGGTTTGCGGAGCGGGAGTTGAGAGGTAGTACTCCTGAAAGGAACGCTCGGTAGCGGGTTCGTGCCGCTGGTTACTGCGAAATTTTCTGCGAGCCATTTCTGTGTTGACGGGGCCGCCTTGCGTAATTTCTGCCCGCCCGGATGTCCAATCAGAAGACACCGCTGGAATAATTGTTAATCGTTGCCTGGGTCCGTCACGGCTTCAAGGACTTGCAGTTCTCGCTGCTCAAGAGTTTCTCCCTGCGACCTAATCACTATCAGGTAAAGACTAATTGACATCAGTGCAAGAACGGCGAGTGTAGCATATTCAACCCACAAACTCTGGGCGATGAAACCGGCCGCAACTGCGGCCAACGGAGGAAGTCCCAGCAGCAGTATCATGGGTATTAACAGTAAGCCGACGACTCCCGAAACGTTCATTCGGGTCCCGATTTTCATTCGTTTTGGGAAACGAATGGACAGCGAGTTTCCGATGGCCGACAGCAGCGCTGCACATATGATGAAGGTGAGCAGGGCAAACAACACTACGCCGGCATTAACATCACCAAACACCAGGTGACTGACCATCAGGAGCGCAATGGACAAGATCAGGGCAATGATTGTCATTGCCAGGTTCTTGGCCATTAACATCTGGCTACGGTCCACCGGAGACAGGATGAGCGTACGCATGCCAGCATGCTCAAAAGCAAACAGATTGCAGGACAAACCCGTTAGGATTAGAAACACGTAGAGTATTCCTGCCGACGCCATCAAGCCCTCGCCGTACTTTAAAAACTCAGTAACTAACGAGCCTCCCTCCCCAGTCATTTCTTGATCGAACCGGCGGTTCATCAACCTGACGCCGATGAGAATGAGTGGCATTAGTGCCATCATTCGGAGTTGGGCATTTCGCAATCCGTACTTCAGTTCTTTTTCAAGCAATGCTGAGAACGCTGGTGAAACAAAAGGAACCGTCCAGCCTGTGTACGCCATCTTATCGACTTGGACGATTTCGCGGGAGCGCCGCTTTTTCTTTCCGCCACCCAGGATCGCGCGTCGCGAAAGCCAGTATGTGAAACCTAATAGAGCCAGCGTGTAGACCGACATCAGAGCGATGGCAAGGATCAGTCTCCCGGAGTTTCCGGGCCTCAGTCCCCCCGTTAATGCGAAGGCAAGGGCACCGGGAGGTGTCCAACGCAATGCCGTGACTGAATCACCGTGCTGCGTCAACGTTTGCCCCAGTTGAGCCAGTGCGATTCCGGCTAAACCCGCGACCACACCGAGCAGTGCAAGCAGAGTCTCGCCTCCTGTCTTTCGCTTGCGCAGCAACGATCCCATCGAAGTTGAAATCCATTTCGAAAGTGTCAGTCCGAAAGCTGCGCCAATGAGGGCCACGACCATGGCCAGACCTAATCGGTCCCGCGCCAGGCCTGCGCCGATGCCCGCGGCAAGAATCGCCGGAACCGCAAACACTGATTGGAGATTAACTATCTCGCTGACGAAGTCGACGGCAAACAACTTGCGAAAACTGATGGGATACATGCGCAGGTTGCCGGGATCGAATTGTCTGCTGGAGCCCATGCTTAGCGGCAGAGTGATCCAAAGCAAGTAGGTCATGGAAAAGATGGAGAAAAAGATCAACTCCACCGAAGGCAAGGCACGTTTCCCGCGGCCGGACCCGACCTGCATTCCTTGCAAGCCAAACTCCGGCGAAGTTAAGGCATAAGCTGCAATACCAATTCCGGTGGCAATCACTAAGGAGAGTGCGAGTGCAGCCAGCATGCCGAGTGTGGTCGCTATGCGGTTGGCGACAGCTTTGGACTTCCGAAGCGAGTTTCGGAAGAGCGTCCACTTGAGCCAGACCAATGAGATTAGTTGTGACAAGATGCTAACTCAGATAAACAGACTTCCTTTTCGCTCCCTTTGGGAGGGGTTAGGGGAGGGCCTGCGAAGCATATTCCTTCTTGGGTTTGGAGGGAGCGTCAACGTTTGAACATCTCATTCATGCCTGCTTCCGGCATCAAAACACGCGACGCATAATGCATAGTTGACGCCTCCACCAGAAACAAAAAGAACTAACTCGCTTCAAGCCCACCCCTAACCCCTCCCAAAGGGAGAGGAAACTTAGAAGCGTAAAGTTAATGTCAACACGGATTCGCTATCAGTATAGTTGCGACACTGGGAGCCGTTGACTTAGCTACAAATTTCAACAACCCTTGGGCCCGGTAGTAATAACAACGCTCACTTCACTTTCCCAGTAGCTCTCATTCTATACTGGACCTGCTCCATATTTGATGGTGGGTCAACGGAGTTAGATAAGTGACAGACAACGCATACGTCAGTCTTGGCTCTAACGTTGGCGATCGGGCCGGCAACTTATTGCTTGGCGTGCGCGGAATGCTGGATGCCGGATTGGAAGTGATCCGGTTGTCACACCTCTATGAAACGGAACCCGTTGAAACTTTTTCGCAACCGTTCTTTCTCAACCAGGTGGCTGAGTTGCGCGGTTCGACCTTGCCACCGCCGGAAACCGTTATGGCCCGATTACTACGGATAGAGTATGCGCTTGGGCGCCGTCGCGAAGTGGAAAAGGGTCCGCGGCTGATCGATCTGGATCTGCTGTTCGATCGCAACCACAAGAGCGACAGCTCGTTTTTGACTCTGCCGCATCCGCGGCTGCACGCCAGGCGGTTTGTGTTGCAGCCGCTGGCTGAGCTGGCGCCCGGGTTAGTACACCCCTATTTGAAGAAAACGATAAGAGAGCTGTTAGAAGAGGTAGACGACGGTTCCGTCGTAAAACTGTGGAAAACCTAGGTCACGCGCACCTGTTGTCCGTTTTGGTTCGAGAGTCGAATTCAGCACCTTTCGTGTTATTTCGTGTGTTTCGTGTGATTCGTGGATCGTTTTCAGGCCACATGACTAAAATCCACGAAATTCACCAAACACACGAAATAACACGAAGCCTGTCGAGGCGCCTCTGCGTTACATCTTTTTCGGTTTGTCGCTATAATGTGCCCCTTGCTAACCGGCCTGTCTATCCAACTTTTCAAATTAGTGCGCAAACGCGCGTTTGCGTTAAGCTCAACAACTACGAGTTAAGTGGCCTGCGCAACGGCGCGGCCAGAGAGCCGATATATGCCTTACCTCAAACCTGAACGACCCGAAAAAGTCTCCGCTCCATCACTTAAAGCCAGTAAACTACGAGGTGAACGGCTGGTCTGTTTGACGGCGTACGATTTTCCGACCGCGCGAATTGTCGACGAGGCCGGTATCGATGTCATTTTGGTTGGCGACAGTTTGGGAAACGTGGTGCTCGGGTATGGCAATACAGTTCCGGTAACGCTCGAAGAAATTCTGATCCACCTGAAAGCAGTGCGCCGCGCGGTTCAACGCGCGTTGCTGGTTGCCGATATGCCGTACGGTTCGTTTCATACCGGGGCGGACGATGCGGTTAAGAATGCCTTGCGTTTCGTCAAAGAAGGCGGGGCGGAGGCAGTGAAACTCGAGGGTGGGCACAAACGCGTGCAACTCGTAAAGCGTCTGGTCGATGAAGAGATCGCTGTCATGGGCCATATCGGTTTGACGCCGCAATCGATTAATAAACTGGGTGCGTATCGGGTCCAGGGAAAAACGGCAGCCGCCGCCAGGCAATTGCTCGACGACGCGCGCGCGTTGGAAGATGCCGGCGCGTTTGCGATCGTGCTCGAAGTTGTTCCGCGTGAGATTGCGCAGATGATTACCGAGAGCATCAGTATCCCTACCATCGGAATCGGCGCCGGCGTGCACTGCGACATTCAAGTTCTGGTATTGCACGACATGCTGGGATTGTCATTCGGCAAGCTGGCCCGTTTCGTACGACCTTATGCGAACCTCACCGAGGTGATGACAGATGCTGTCACTCGTTATGCCGACGATGTTCGCAATGGAACCTATCCATCCGAGGATGAATCTTATGCACTGCCCGCAGACGCTGCCGCCGAGTTGAAGATCGATAAATCTGTGAAGGATTCCGAACCCACTAAGTCCTAAGTTTCCCGACAAAACTATGGAGATCATTAATCGCCGCCAGCGCATGAGTTCCGTCGCGCGAAAAATCCGCCGCGATCAGGACCGAACGATTGGCCTGGTGCCCACAATGGGCGCGCTGCATGAGGGTCACCTCAGCCTGGTGCGCGAAGCCCGCCGGATGTGCGACGTAGTTGTTGTCTCCGTTTTTGTGAACCCGACGCAATTTGGCGCGGGCGAGGATTACGAGCACTATCCCCGCAACCTGACCAAAGACACCGCCCTGCTGACTGACTACAACGTTGACTACATTTTTGCGCCGGCCGCAGAGGAGATTTATCCAAAAGACTTCACGACGTACGTAAATGTGAGCGGACTGTCCAAGCCGCTTGAAGGTGAAACGCGGCCGGGCCACTTTCGTGGAGTGGCCACCGTGGTTGCCATCCTTTTCAACACGATTCGTCCCGACTTTGCTTTTTTTGGCCAGAAGGATGCGCAACAAGCCGTAATTATTAAGCGCATGGTCAGAGACCTGGCATTTGACACGGAAATCGTGGTGCTGCCAACCGTGCGCGAAGACTCGGGCCTCGCGATTTCTTCCCGTAATCTTTACTTGAATGAGGAAGAGCAAAAATCGGCTGCCGTGATACACCGGGGCTTGATGCAGGCCAAAGAGTCCTTCAAGAAGGGTGAACGACATAGCGCCAAGCTGGAAGAAATTGTTCGCGCCACAATTGAATCTGAACCCCGTGCTCGAGTGGACTACGTTAGTGTTGTTGACGCTGACACGCTAGAGAAACTGGACAAGCTGGATGAGCGCCCGATTCTTATCGCGGTCGCAGCATATGTTGGGAAGACGCGCCTCATCGATAACACGTTATTGAACAAAGTAAAGAAGGATGCAGCCGTTTCGAAGGCCTGAGAATTTCGGTCTGTGTCAACCATCAATTCGAGTGGGTCAACAAAAGCAGAACCGCGAGCGCACCGATCGGGTCTGCCGTCGTATAGGATTTAACGGCGTTGCTAAAACTCAACGTATCTGCTTTTGTTGTCCCACTCGGTTTGTGAGGTTTCCACGCAGACCCGGTCGCTACGCTGACGGTTCTGCTTTTTAGCTCAACTGCGATTTCCTCCTTCCTCTGCTAGAATCCTCGACTGAATAATGTCCAACCTGAATAAAGAGAAAGCACACATTCGTTTTAATTTAAACGGCGAAGCAGCAGAGGTTGCTTTCGCGCCGCATAAGACTTTGCTGGAGGTGCTGCGTGAAGACCTGGCTCTTACCGGCACTAAACATGGATGTGAGCTGGGGGAATGTGGAACGTGCGCCGTTCTGGTGAATGGACGTTCAATTCTTTCATGTTTGATGTTGGGCCTGGATGCAGAGGGACAGGACGTTAAGACAATTGAAGGCATGGCTGACGGATCGCAACTACATCCGCTGCAGCAAACGTTTGCCGATACCGGTGCTGCGCAGTGTGGCTACTGTTCGCCGGGCTTCTTGCTGGTCGCCGAAGAGCTTTTGAAGAAGGATCCAAATCCTTCGCGCGAGACGATCAAGGAAGCACTGTCAGGGAATCTTTGTCGCTGCACCGGCTACATAAAGATTTATGAAGCAGTCGAGTTGGCCGCGGGGCGAATGCGTGGTGAGGAAGCAGAACTGCCGCGAGAGAGTGTCTATGGCCTGGAGTGAATTCAACACGTTTCGTGTTATTTCGTGTTATTCGTGAAATTCGTGGTTCAGTTTTTTTAGGCTTCGTAAGAACGATCCACGAAATGCACGAAATACACGAACCGTCCTCTAGTTGGACTTTTGAGGCAAAGCCAAATGTAATTGTACTTTTTTGAATCCGCTTTTATCCGTGTTCATCTGTGGCTGAAAAAGTAGCATGAGCAAGAACGGGAAACCGCTAAATGTAGTTGGCAAGCCCTTCCGCAAGGTTGACGCGCGGGCCAAATGTGTCGGGCAGACGAAGTTTGCCGACGACATCGTCTTGCCGCGCATGTTGGCTTGCAAGATTCTTCGCAGCCACATGCCTCACGCGATAATTAAGACTATAGATTTTTCCAAAGCCCTGGCGCTCCCCGGCGTAGTTGCAGTTTTAGGTGGTAAAGATTTGCCGATCTCATACGGCATCCTTCCGGTGAGTCAGGATGAACACGCGCTTTGCATTGATAAAGTTCGTTTCATCGGCGATCCGGTGGCCGCAGTTGCAGCGATTGATGAAGACGTAGCCTTCGACGCGATGAATTTAATCGAGGTTGAATATGAACCGCTGAACACGATTTCGTCGATTGAGGAAGCGGTCATGATCGATGAACCTCGCATTCAGGACTACGGCGACGGCGGTAACGTTCATAAGAAAGTGTCGCTTGAGTTCGGAAATGTTGAAGACGGTTTTGCCCTGGCGGATCTGGTCCGCGAAGACACTTTCTTCTACGAAGGGAACACGCATCTGCCGATGGAGCAACATGCGGCGGTTGGCAACTTCGACGCGGACGGCAAGTTAACTCTTTGGAGCTCAACTCAAACGCCGCATTACGTTCACCGCGCGCTCGCCAAAGTTCTGGAACTACCGGCCAGTCATATTCGCGTGATTGCGACGCCCAATGGCGGCGGTTTCGGCGGCAAGAGTGATCCGTTCAATCACGAAGTAGTTGTCTGCAAACTGTCGATGATGACGGGACGTCCGGTGAAGGTGACCTTAACGCGGGAGGAAGTTTTCTACTGTCATCGAGGCCGGCATCCGGTCCTGATGCGGATCAAGACCGGAGTGAAGAAAGACGGCGCGATCACGGGGATGGCATTCCAGTCGTTCCTGGATGGCGGCGCTTACGGCAGCTATGGAGTAGCCAGCACGTTCTACACCGGCGCTTTGCAAACAGTGACTTACGACGTGCCGCGTTATAAATTTCAGGGACTCCGCGCTTTTACTAACAAACCACCGTGCGGTCCCAAACGTGGACATGGAACACCACAGCCCCGCTACGCGCTCGAAGTTCATCTGGACAAAATCGCCGAACAACTGAAACTCGATCCGGCGGCAATTCGACGTGACCATCTGGTCAAGCCAGACACTGTGACTGCCAACTACTTGCGCATCGGCAGCATGGGTCTTGGTCAATGTATCGATAAAGTCGTGGAAGGATCGGATTGGAAAAACAGGTTCTCAGGTTGGGACCAAAACAATCGGAAGCTTCCATACGGCAAGGGGATCGGCATCGCGTGTAGCTCCTATATCTGCGGCGCTGGTTTGCCGATTTATTGGAACAGCATGCCGCAGTCGGGTGTTCAGTTACGGCTGGACCGCCAGGGCGGCGTCTGCGTGATGTGTGGATCGACTGACATCGGACAAGGCTCGGATTCGATTCTGGCATACATCGTCGCGGAGATTCTCGGTATCGATCCTTTTGATATCCGCGTCGTCACTGCAGATACAGATCTGACGCCGGTTGACCTCGGCAGTTACTCCAGCCGCGTCACTTTGATGACTGGCAACGCAGCCATTCAAGCGGCTGAACGAGCGCGTGAATTACTGGTGATGGCCGTGGCGGAGAAGTTGTCAGTACCAATTGAAAACCTCTCGCTGGCTGAGCGTCGAGTGTTCGACGTTGAGAATCCGGAAGTTGGTGTCACCTTCGCGGAAGCTGTTGTTCTGGCGGAATCAAAGTTTGGAACCATCGGGACGGTTGGCTCATATTCGCCGCCGCGCTCTCCTGGTCGTTACAAGGGCGCGGGCGTGGGCCCGTCGCCTGCGTACAGTTACTCCGCAGCCGTCGCCGAGGTTGACGTTGATCCGGACACCGGCATTGTGGTCGTCGAACGAGTTTGGATTGCGCACGACATCGGTAAGTCAATCAATCCCATGTTGGTGATGGGACAAGTCGAAGGCAGTGTCTACATGGGTCTTGGCGAAATCCTCATGGAAGAAATGGTGTACCGCACCAATCGCAACGTGGTGCATAAGTTTCCATCGATGTTGGAGTACAAGAGCCCGACGACGATGGAGATGTGTGACGTTAAGACTTACCTGATTGAAGATCCGGATCCGAATGGTCCATACGGTGCGAAGGAAGTCGGCCAGGGACCACTGTTACCGGTGCCGCCGGCGGTAGCCAATGCTGTTTACGACGCTGTGGGCGTCAGGATTGACGAAGTACCGATTACGCCGGAGAAGGTTTTGAAAGCGTTGCGCGATAAAGCGAAAGGTCGCGTCGGGCGGTATGGGCCAACGTCCGTTCCAGCTGTTGATTGGCCCGAACCGCAAAGAGTGTTAACTCCAGCCGAAGGCGGTGACGGCAAAGAGATGCCAAGAGTAGCGGTGCATTCGTAAGCCTTGCCACAGAACTTGCATGAATAAGGAAAGCACAACCATCGATCAGCAATTGCGTTCGGCATGCGGCCTCGGCAAAATCCGAAGATCGCCGGGTGTGTCTAGCGAAGAGCGAGCCGGCGAGCTCCAAGAGGAGAGCGCGATTCATGAGGTTCGAATGGGACGATCAAAAGGCTGTCGAGAACCTTAACAAGCACGGCGTGAGCTTTGGCGAAGCCACCGAGGTCTTTTACGATCCGAACGCTCTTGAAGCCTATGACCAGAGTCACTCAATCGAAGAAGCGCGGTTCATCATCATCGGTTTGTCGAGTCGACGATTGTTATATGTTGTATACGCCGAGCGCGCGAACGATTTAATACGAATTGTGTCGACTCGCAAAGCTAATCACACTGAAGGGATTCGATATGGACGAGCCCGAACCAAAAACAGCTAGACCCTTTGCCTTTACTGTTATAGAGGACGACGGCGTCAACGTAACGATCGAGGTCTCCGAGGAAGATTACGAAGCGGACTTGGCTGCTGGAATGAACGAAGAGGAAACCCTAAAACCAGGGCGCTACAAGATGAAACGAGGAGGTTTTCTTGAGCGACACCCAGAATTGAAGTTGGACCGGAAGAAACGCGCCTAACTCGGATTTAAAGCATCATGATGCGTCTGCCCAAATTTGAATATCGCGTTCCGCAAACTATCGCGGAGGCGGTGAAGATTGTTGCGGCGGCCGGCCCGGAAGGTCAGTTTGTCGCGGGCGGGACTGATCTCTATCCAAACATGAAGCGGCGTCAGCAGATGCCGCGCACTGTTATCTCCGTTATGCGTGTTCCGGAACTGAATCAGATTACCGGCGATGCTCAATCGGGAATTCGTATCGGCGCTTCAGTAACGCTTACAGATATTGTCGAACATCCACTCATCAACCGCGATTATCCGGTGGTGGCCCAAGCGGCACGCACGATCTCAACCCCAATTTTGCGCAACATGGGAACCATCGGCGGCAATCTGCTGCTCGACACGCGTTGCAACTATTACGACCAAAACTACGAGTGGCGCAAAGGCATAAACTTCTGCTTGAAGAAAGACGGCGACGTTTGCTGGGTAGCGCCGGGAAGCTCAAAGTGCTGGGCAGTGCAATCATCGGATCTGGTTCCGGTGATGGTCGCCATCGGCGCCAGGTTTCGCCTCGCTTCAACACTGGGCGAGCGCATCATTGACGCCGCAGGTTTTTATAACGACGACGGCATCGATTATCTCAAGAAGCGCCCGGACGAGTTGCTGGTAGACATTCAACTGCCGCCAGTCAATGGATGGCGTGCGTCTTATCAAAAGCTTCGTCGTCGCGGCGCGTTTGATTTTCCCGTTCTCGGAGTGGCCGCCTGGATCAACACGGATAACTCTTCCAATCCGATCGTGAAAGATGCCCGTATCATCCTCGGCGGGATTGCGCCGTCGCCCATGGCAGTTGACGAAGCGAGTGCGGCTTTGATCGGCCAGCCGTTCGACGAGGAAAGAATGCAAGCTGCGGCCGAAGCGGCTTACGTCAAAGCACGTCCACTCGACAACACTGACTTCGTCATGAACTGGCGCAAACAGATGACCAGGCAATACACGCTTCGCGCGCTTAGGGCCCTTCAGTGAGATCCATCAAGCTCACCTGCCTCGTACCGTAAACGCCGTTAATCAGGACAGTTCAATTGCCGCCTGCGGCTTGCCGCCGCACAGTGCGGAAAGGCTTTGCCTTTCCGGAAGCTGCCGAGATCTTGCTGAGGCGATGCCTCAGGTTTTAAGCGTTGAATGAGCTGAGGCATAGCCTCCGAAATTTTAAAGCCCTAACGGAAAGGCAGAGCCTTTCCGCACTGTGCGCGGCAAGCCGCAACCGCTACTATTTCCTCCGATGAAAGACGTAGCCGCAATCGTGCTCGCAGCCGGACGCTCGCGACGCATGGGCCAGTTCAAGCCTTTGCTTCCGTTCGGTGATCGCACAGTCATCGATCACTGCATCGACAGTCTTAGACGCGGCGGTGTCGAGAGTATTGTGATAGTCGTTGGGCACAGAGCTGCTGACCTGCAAAACCACCTGCAAACCGCCAATGTCGTGTTCGCGGCAAATGCTGAACCGGGCAGCGAGATGAGTGATTCAGTTGCTCAAGGCGTCAGCCAAATTCCATCCGATACTAAAGCAATACTGATTACTCCCGTGGACCACCCAGCGGTGCCTGCCGAGGTGGTGGCGTGCATTATCGATAGCTGGCGACAAGGAGCCGGTTTGGTGATCCCAACGTGGGACGGGCGTGGCGGACACCCGGTACTCGTGGATTCCGCCTTTCGCGACGAGCTGTTGGGGTTGGATCCGAGACGTGGTTTGCGGAGCTTGTTTGAATCTCACCCGGGCCAGGTGACCCGACTAAGTGTCGAGTCCAGTTACATTGCGCGAGACATGGACACGTGGGATGATTACGTTTTGCTGCACAAAGACGTGTTTGGAGTACCACCCAGGCAGCCTTTTGACCAGACCGATCCGGAGCAACCCCGGGCGCCAGAGACCAACTAAAAGGCCAGACCGCTCATCTAACGCATGCCCAACTCCTCGGGGAGTGGGCAAAGGAGAGTAAATGTTTCGCACAACTCAAAAGCTGGTGATGGTGCTGGTTCTTACCGCCCTGCTGGTTTCCACCCTAATGGCCCAGGACGGCCCGGTTTCATTTTCGCTGCGCTCCGTAAACGGCAACACGGTGACTTCGGACAGCCTCCGCGGCGAAGTGGTGGTCCTGGCTTTTGGCGCCTCTTGGTTGCCACTCTCAAAGACCCAACTGGAGGGCGTCCGTAAACTTGCGGACGAGTATAGCGATCGCGGCGTTGCGGTTTTTTGGGTTAGCACAGAGTCAGAAGAGCCCAAGTCAAAGAATTATGCCAGCGATGCGCAACTGAAGGCGTTCGCACAAAAGTATGGTCTAAAGGTAACCGTCCTGCGCGATCCTGACGGGCAGGTTTCAAAGAAGTTTGGGGTGGACCAGTTGCCTTCCATCATAATTCTCGACAAGAACGGTAACGCAGTCGGCGGGCCTATCGGTGGTCTCGACCCAACCGGCAACCTTGCGGGACAGCTAGCCAAACACCTCGATAAGGTTTTGCAGTAATGTCCGATAAGCTTTAGCTTGTCGTGTCGTGCGACTAACCAGGCCGCTTCGAAAGAGGCGGCCTTTTCATATGTGAGCGTTCGTTTGACCTTGCCCCATCTGACGGAATCTAATAACTTCGCTTTCCGTATGACTTTTAAGAAAATCAACCCGCAAACACTTGGAGCTCCTCGCGGCTACTCCAACGGAATACTGACGGAGCCGAATGGCAGGCTATTGTTTGTAGCCGGTCAGATCGGATGCGACCAGGCAAACAAGGTTGTGAGTTCTGATTTCGTAAAACAGTTTGATCAGGCGCTCGCAAACGTTCTGGCGGTGGTTGGCGAAGCCGGCGGAACCCCCGAACAAGTTACGCGACTGACAATGTATGTGACAGACCGGGTTGAATACATGACTCATACGCGCGCCGTTGGAGAACGCTACCGGGCCCGCATGGGAAAGCACTTCCCTGCAATGGCGTTGCTTGAAGTTAAAGGGTTGCTTGATCCGGCGGCCAAGGTCGAAATCGAAGCGACGGCGGTTTTGTGATCTTAAGCAATCCGCTTGCCAGCCAGTTAACCCATGAATTTCTGGACTACAGTACGAGCCGGCAAGTTAGTATTAGCTCTTAAATCAGACGCACGGAATCTTCCTTCTTTCAATAGACCGACGATTAAGTCCAACGTTAGAGGGAGGACAAATGCGGAACCGGGAGCGAAGCGGAGCGCGGCAACCAGGTCCCGTTGAATAACACTCAAAAGCCGTTCACGTTGGTTGCTACTTGTTTGTGGCATTTAACGCGAACCCGGCCGCTGCGCTCGCTTCGCTCCCGGTTCTGCTTTTGTTGATGCCACATTAATGTCGATAAGGCACTTTTTGTGCAACGTCCCGTGAACGGCAACTATGATTAGCCCTAAGAGTTTTCTGTTTGAAGTAAAGGATGGTGTTGCAACCATCACGCTCAACCGGCCAGAGCGTTTGAATGCGCTCACCTTCGAAGTTTACCGCGAGCTGACGGACACTTTCGCTGCATTGCAAAACAACGACGAGGTGCGTGTGGTAGTCATCACCGGCGCTGGGCGAGCTTTCTGTTCGGGTGGCGATGTGCAAGACATCATTGGCGAACTCTTCCAACGCGACATGGAAGGATTGCTGGAATTCACGCGCATGACCTGCGAACTGGTAAAAAATATTTGCGCACTTCAGAAACCGGTAATTGCCAGTCTTAACGGAATCACAGCCGGAGCGGGCGCTTGCATCGCACTTGCTTCGGACTTACGGATAGCGAGCGAGTCTGCAAAGATTGCGTTCCTGTTCGTAAAGGTAGGGCTGTCGGGGGCTGATATGGGGGCCGCGTACCTGTTACCGCGAGTTATCGGTCTCGCAAAGGCCACGGAACTTTTGTACACAGGCGACTTCGTCTCAGCGACGGAAGCTGAACGAATTGGTTTGTACAACTCCGTGGTGCCGGCTGAACAACTCGCGAGCGTCACCAATGACATGGCGCGCCGGTTGGCTGACGGTCCGTCGTTCGCGTTGGCAAAAACCAAAGCGATTCTTAATCGCGAGTTACACATGAACTTTGAAACCGCCCTGGAGAGTGAAGCCCAGGCGCAGGCGATCTGCATGCAGCATCCTGACTACCGCGAAGCTTATGACGCGTTTGTGGCGAAGCGCGAACCGAAGTTTTCGCGTTAGACAATGTTCAGAGTTCAACCTTTAGGTTGCTCATTCGCAACCAGCAAGCTAAAGCTTGTACTCTAAACTCATGTCTATGGATAAATTCATCGAACAACTTCCCTTCTTCACTCCGGAGCAACGGATTCTGGCCACGGAGCTCGGTGCGTTCGTGACCCAGGAGATCGAGCCTCGACCAATCAACGAGGAAAACGTCGACACGGAGTTGCGTGACTTAGTAAACCTACTCGGCAAGATCGGTGTGCTCGATTATTCCGTCGCGCGCCCCGGCGCAAAGCTTGAGACTCGCGCCATATGCTTAATACGCGAAATTTTGTCCTATTCATCCCCGCTGGCGGACCTTGCGTTCGTGATGCAGGGACTGGGCACGTATGCAATCAGCCAGGCCGCGCCTGAACACGTTCGCGATTTCTGGATTGCTCGCGCCGCCGAAGGTAAATCCGTGGCTGCGTTTGCGCTTACCGAACCTGAAGCCGGATCGGATGTAGCGTCCCTCCAGACCACCGCAGAGCGTGACGGCGATACGTACGTTATCAACGGCCGTAAGCGTTTTATCTCCAATGCCGGCGTAGCAGACTTCTACACGGTCTTTGCCAGAACCGGTACGGAAGAAAACGGTCGGGCACCTTTGTCGGCGTTTGTAGTCGGCGCGCGACTGCCCGGCGTTACGGTAGTTGAACGCACTCCCATGCTCGCGGCGCATCCGATAGGCGAGATAGAGTTCAGCAATTGCCGGGTGCCAGCCGAAGACATGGTTGGCGCTGAAGGCGACGGGTTTCTGCTCGCAATGCGCACTCTCGACATGTTTCGCGCCAGCGTGGGTGCTGCTGCGTGCGGCATGGCGCGCAGGGCTTTGGACGAAGCGGTGCGTTACGCAGGCAACAGAAAACAGTTTGGGCGCCTCCTGGCTGAACATCAGCTGGTGCAGGAGAAGCTTGCCGATTCAATAACTGAACTCGACGCCGCGCGGTTACTCGTCTATCGCGCTGCGTTTTTGAAGGACACTGTTACTGGACGATCGACGCGTGAGACAAGTGAAGCCAAACTCTTCGCGACCGAAGCAGCGTGCCGGATCATTGACCATGCCGTGCAGATTCACGGTGGTGCGGGGCTCGTGCGAGGCAGCGTGGTTGAGCGGTTGTATCGCGACGTTCGCGCTCTGAGAATTTATGAAGGCACTTCAGAGATTCAAAAACTGATCATTGCCACGCAACTTATGAAAGAGTAGAACCTTTGATTGCGCCGACTTGCCGGCGCTTTGGTCGGCTGCGACCTGTCGCAGACTTTCGTTCATCAAACGGACAGGCAGAAATGCCTGTCCTACTTATATGAAGATCAACATTATTGGCGGCGGACCCGCGGGAATGTACTTCGCTATTCTCATGAAGAAGGCCAATCCGTCGCATGAGGTCACAATTTACGAGCGTAATGGAGCGGACGATACGTTTGGGTGGGGCGTTGTCTTCTCCGGAAAAACGTTGGCGAACCTTCGCGCTGAGGATGAGGACTCACACGCCGAAATCACTCGTAGTTTCGAAGCCTGGGACAATGTCGATGTAGTCAGTCGTGAAAGCAGGATTTCGGTGCGCGGTAACAGCTTTTCCGGGATTTCGCGTCTACAACTCCTCAAGATCCTTCAACGACGTTGTGAACAGCTGGGTATCGATCTCCGGTTTCGATCTGAAGTGACGGATCTCGAAACCCTGAGGGGTTGCGATTTATTCCTTGGTGCGGATGGAGTGAACAGCACGGTTCGCAAGGACTATGAAAACGAGTTCAAACCTCATCTGGATGTGCGCCCTAACCGTTACATTTGGTACGGCACTAACAAACTTTTTCACGGGCTGACTCTGACGTTCCGGGAAAATGAGGCTGGCGTATTCGCGGCGCATTCTTATAAGTTCAACAAAACTACCAGCACGTTTATTGTCGAGTGTGACGAGCAAACCTGGGAGAAAGCAGAGTTCGCAAACCGCGACGAGGCTGACACTCGAACCTATCTCGAACAAGTCTTTTCGCCTGACCTCGAGGGACAACCGCTACTTTCAAACAATTCAAAATGGATTAACTTCCTGCTGGTGAAGAACACGAGGTGGTGGTTCGACAATGTTGCGTTGTTGGGAGACGCGCTTCACACCGCACACTTTTCGATTGGCTCCGGCACGAAGCTGGCGCTGGAAGACGCCATTGCGTTTCACCATAGTTTCGAAAGTTCTGCAGATGTGCCCGCCGCCCTCGCTCATTTCGAGGCAACGCGCAAACCGGTTATCGAGGAGTATCAGGAGGCAGCGAGGGAAAGCATGCTCTGGTTTGAAAACGCGCGACGCTACATGCATTTGTCGCCTGTTGAACTGGCTTATGCTTTGATGACAAGGAGTGGCCGGGTTGATTACGACGACCTGCGAAAGCGAGATCCGGAATTCATAGAAAGCTACGAAGCCGCAACTGCTTGAGCGGCACTACATCTCCCACTCGGGCGCCAACAATCTTCGCCGGCCTTCATCAACCGT
>Ga0209486_10000316_pt1 | contig 22493 bp, 20 predicted proteins | sample NCCompost_FD_187518 | JGI IMG/M metagenome (GOLD analysis project Ga0209486, IMG submission 187518) | Agricultural soil microbial communities from Utah to study Nitrogen management - NC Compost (SPAdes) (version 2) | ecosystem: Environmental > Terrestrial > Soil > Agricultural land | place...
TGGCTATTCCCGAGCACATCCTCGCGAAACCAGGGCCGTTGACCCCGGAGGAGTTCCAGAAGGTCCAGATTCATCCCGAGGTGGGCGCGGAAATCCTGCGGTCGGTCCCCTTCCCCTATCCGGTTACGCCGCTGATCCTCAGCCATCACGAACGCTGGGATGGCCGCGGCTACCCGGCTGGCTTGAAGGAAGATGCGATTCCCTTAGGGGCGAGGGTGGTCGGCATCGCCGATTACTTCGTCGCCATGACCTCGGATCGCCCGTATCACAAGGCCATCAGCCGCGAGGCGGCGGTGGCGCTGCTGCAGCAGGAAGCCGGCAAGGCGCTCGATCCACGCGTCGTGGACGTGTTCGTGAACGCGCTTCCGCGACTCGAGGCCGACATCGAGGACACCGACGTGCTGGAAACGTCGGCGCTGCAGTCGCGGCTTGACGCGCCGCGGCCGCGCCGAGTGAAGAAGCCGTCCAATGGACCGCGCGCGTCGGTCTTCGACGACATTGCGCACGCGCATCGCGAGGTCTACGCGCTCTACCAGATTTCGCAGGCGATGGGGACCAGCCTGGGTCTGGCCGACACGATGACGCTGGTTGCGTCGAAGCTGTCGAGCCTGGTCCCGTTTTCAGCCTGCGCGCTGTTCGTGTACTCCGAGTCGACCGAGCGGCTGCACTGCCGCTTCGCTACCGGCACCGATTCAGAACTGGTGCAGCAGCTCGAGGTCCGCACCGGCCAGGGACTGAACGGCTGGGTGGCGCGAAACCGCCGCCCGCTGGTGAATGCCCGCCCGAGCGCCGACCTCGAAGCAATGGGCTCGAACGCCCCGACCGTGTTGCAGTCGGCGCTCGTCTGCCCGCTGCTGATCAGCGATCGGTTGATTGGAACGCTGGCGGTCTATCACGTCGACCCCAGCTTCTACCGCGAAGACCATCGGCGCCTGCTCGAGCGCGTTTGCGAACAGGCCGGGGCTGTCGTGCACAACTCGGTCGTCTTCGAACAGACCCAGGAGGATTCGCTGACCGACCCGCTCACCGGGCTGCCGAATTCGCGGTCGTTGTTCAATCACCTGACCCGCGAGCTGGCGCGAGCCGAGCGTCTCAATGCGGAAGTGGCGCTGGTTGTCATGGATCTCAACGACTTCAAGGAGATCAACGACAGCTTCGGTCACCAGTTCGGCGACATCGCGCTGCGGCAGGTCGGCAACGTGCTGCGCACGGCGATCCGCCCGTACGACATGTGCGTTCGCTATGCCGGCGATGAATTCATCGTCGTGCTATCGGGATGTGAGCGGGGCGAGGCCGAGAACAAGCGCGCCGAGCTGCAGCACGCGGTCAACGCGATCGTCATCGAAGCGCCGCCCGACGAACGGGTTGCCCTGTCGATCAGCGCGGGCGTCGCGGTCTATCCGCACGACGGCGAGACCTACGAAACGCTGCTGGCGAAAGCGGACGCGCGGATGTACAGCGACAAGAGCGGGCGCAAGGGCGACACCACGCGGCGCTTCTCGCTTCCCAGCGCGGTCAGCGGCGAGCGCGCCTAGCGCTTCTTCGTTTCTTCCTGGATATCGCCCTCGAGCAGGTTCGGCATTTCTGAGCCGGGCGAGGGCGCCAGCACGCCGGCCTTGACGTAGGTCAGCAGCTTGTCCCGTGTATCGACAATATCGAGGTTGCGCATCGTCAGCTGACCGATGCGGTCCTGCGGCGAGAACATCGACTCGCCCTTCTCCATCGTCAATCGTTCGGGCTTGTAAGTCAGGTTGGCGCTGCGCGTATCGAGCAGCGAGTAGTCGTTTCCCCGCCGCAGCTCGACGTCCACTTCGCCGGTAACGGCACGCGCGACCCACCGCTGCGCCTCGGTGCGCAGCATCATTGCCTGCGGATCGAACCATCGCCCCTGGTAAAGCAACCGCCCCAGCCTGCGGCCATTGTCGCGATACTGCTCGATGGTGTCTTCGTTGTGGATGCCGGTCAGCAGCCGTTCGTAGGCGATGAACAGCAGCGCCATGCCAGGAGCTTCGTAAATGCCGCGGCTCTTTGCTTCGATGATGCGATTCTCGATCTGGTCGCTCATGCCGAGGCCGTGGCGGCCGCCAATGCGGTTGGCTTCGAGAATCAGTTCCACCGGGTTCGCGAACGACATCCCGTTCAGCGCAACCGGCTGCCCTTCGTCGAACCGGATGGTCACCTGCTCAGGCTTGACCGGAACGTCTTCGCGCCAGAACCGGACCCCCATGATCGGTTCGACGATCTTGATTCCGGTGTTCAGCCGTTCCAGGTCCTTGGCCTCGTGGGTCGCGCCGAGGATATTCGAATCGGTCGAGTACGCCTTCTCGGCGCTCATCTTGTACGGCAGCTGCGCCTGCCGCATGTACTCGGACATCTCAGCCCGCCCGCCGAGCTCGTCGATGAACATCTGGTCGAGCCAGGGTTTGTAGATGCGGAGCTCGGGATTGGCCAGCAGGCCGTAACGGTAGAAGCGCTCGATGTCGTTCCCCTTGAACGTGCTGCCGTCGCCCCAGATGTGCACGTCGTCCTGCTTCATGGCGACGACCAGCATCGTGCCGGTGACCGCCCGGCCAATCGGCGTGGTGTTGAAGTAGGGAACGCCGGCGGTCGAGATGTGGAAGGCGCCGCACTGCAGCACCGCGATTCCCTCGGTGACGAGCTGCGCGCGGCAATCGACCAGGCGCGCCTTCTCGGCACCGTACTGGAGTGCCCGCTTCGGAATGTCGTCGTAGTCCGGCTCGTCCGGCTGTCCGAGGTTGGCGGTATAGGCGTACGGGATGGCGCCCTTGGCGCGCATCCAGTGAAGGGCCGCGCTCGTATCGAGCCCGCCCGAAAACGCGATGCCTACCTTTTCGCCGACCGGAACGCTCTGCAGAATGTTCGCCATCGAGTGATGATAGTTCGTCGCGACAGCCCGGAGGTACACTCTCACGAAGTGCCGGTCGTCACCGTTCCGATCGTCGGCCTGGCTGTCTCCACGCCGCGATCACGCCTCGTCAGCTTCGACATCCGCAATCAGCCGTTCTCATTCCAGGCGGGGCATGCGGTGATGGTGGGGCGGCACGGTCAGAGCGAGCGCCGCCCATACTCGATTGCGTGCTCGCCCGAACAGGCGGTGGAGACGCAGCAGCTCGAACTGCTGATTACGGTCGAACCCGACGGGATGTTCGGACCGCACCTCGATCCGGTGCTGCCGGGGATCATGCTCGACGTCGAAGGGCCGATCGGCACGTTCGTGCTGCCCCCGGTCTCGATCGACGGACGCGTGCTGTTCGTCGCCGGCGGCACCGGAATCGCGCCGCTACGATCGATGCTCGATCACATCCTGCGGCGGCGGAACGGACCGCGAGTGTCGCTGCTCTACAGCGCGCGGCGCGGGGACGAATTTGCCTTTATCGAAGAGCTGCAGCGGCATGCGGCGGCAGGGCGAATCGAACTGCATCAGACGGTGACACGCGACGAGAGTTCCGCCTGGTCCGGCCGGCGCGGCCGGATCGGGCGGTCTCATTTCGAAGTGGTACTGCACGACCCCGGCAGGACGGTCTGTGTGGTCTGCGGGCCCGAACCGCTCGTGAGCGAATCGGTGTCCACGCTCAAGGGTCTCGGGGTTCCCGAGGAGCACATCAGAACCGAGCAGTGGGGAAAATGACTACTCGGGAATCACCTGCATGGCGTCCTTGACCTCGGTGACGCCGTCGACGCCGCGCGCGAGCGCAACCGCCTGATTCCGTTCCGTCTGGCTCTTCACCCGGCCCGACAGCGTGACCACGCCCTTGAACGTATCGACGTCAACGCGCAGGCCGCCAACCGTCGGATCATTGAGCATCGCGGTCTTGACCCGCGTCGTAATGGTCGTGTCGTCGATCGCCTCGCCGACTGTCTTGCCGCACGCCACCGTCGAGATGGCCAGGACCGCCGCGACGACAGATAGTTTCCAACCGCTCAGCTTACGCATGTAGGCTCCTCCATGCGTCGAGGAAGCAACCTACATGCCTGTGATGTGAAATCCGGAATCGACCATCAGTACTTCGCCGGTAACGCCTTTGCCGGCCTCACTGAGGAGAAATGCCGCCGCCTCTCCTACTTCAGCCGCCTCAACGTTGCGGCGAAGCGGTGCCCGATCGCGATAGACGCCGAGGATATTTGAGAACCCCGAGATCCCCGACGCCGCGAGTGTCTTGATCGGCCCAGCGGAAATGGCGTTGACGCGAACGTTCCTGGGCCCGACGTCAGCCGCAAGATAGCGCACCGTCGCTTCGAGCGCGGCCTTGGCGACGCCCATGACGTTGTAGTTGGGGAAGACACGTTCGCTGCCGAGGTAGGTGAGCGTCAGCACGCTGCCGCCGCCGCGTTTCTCCATCAGCGGCAGAGCCCTGCGTGTTAACGCGATCAGCGAATAGGCCGAGATGTCGAGCGCGACTCGGAAGCCCTCCCGCGACGTATTGGAGAACGGGGCCGAGAGCTCTTCGCGCGGGGCGAACGCGGCGCCGTGGACGACGAAGTCGAGGCCGCCGAATTCCTGGTCAATGCGATTGAAGACCGCGTCAATGTCGCTGTCGGACGCCACGTCGCACGGAAGGACAAGGGCGGGTTCACCGAGTCCCTGCGACAGTTCGTTGACGTGTTCCTCGAAGCGTCCCTGGTAGGTGAGCGCGAGGCGCGCGCCCCGTTTCGCGGTGGCCTGCGCGATCGCCCACGCGATCGAGCGTTTGTTGGCCACGCCGACGATCAGGCCATGCTTGCCGGCGAAATCCGACAACGACTACCGCCCGCGCTTGCGTCCGCCGCCGCCGCGCGCCGGACCCTGCCCCGGGCGGTTGCCGCGTGGTCCTCCGGGATGGCCAGGCCGGTTGGCGCCGCCCGGCCGGCCCTGGCCGGATCCGTTGCGCGGTCCACCGGATCCCTGACGCGGACCGCCGAACCGTTGCTGTGAACCGCCGCCGCCACCACCCCCCGGCGCGCGCATCGGACGCCGCCCGAAGCGCGAGCCCCCCTTGTTGCCGTCGAACTCGCGGCCGCCGCGCCCGCCCGGCTGGCGGATGGTGAAGTCGGGTTCCTTGCGTTCGGGTGACTGGCCTTCCGGCCGCGGCAACGTCGCGCGAATGAGACGGCGATGCACCGGCCCATCGTCATCGCTGCCAGCCGCCGCCAGCGGAATGACATCCGCATCGGCGTCCACGTTGTCTGCTGGCGCCTGCGGCTCGATCTCCGGTTCCGCGCCATGGTCTTCCGCGGCAACCTCGCCGGTGAGCGTTTCTTCGATCGGCTCGGCCTCGGCCTCTTCTGCAGCGACGCGGGGACGGAGGATGCCCTCGGCAGGTCCGCCAATCGCGTCGCCGCGCTTGCGGCGGGGCGGCGGCACTCGCGCGGCCTTGTACTCATGGTCCGCATCACAGGTGGTGCAACGCGTCTGTTTCACCTGGTCCTCAATCATCGCGACGACGGCGTGATTGGTAATGCGGCGCTCGCGCGGACAGTAGTCGTCCAGAATGTCACCGAGCCGAAGCCGGCGTTGCTGCATCAAACTTCTCCGGAGCCGTTCCTTTCAGGTGGGATGGGGAAAGGTGTAGGCAGTCGCAGTCTAGCATGGATTTTTCAGCCATGCTCGGCACTCGTCCAGTGCTTGCCGGACCGCCTGGGGATTGGTCGATTGAGGCGTCCGGCGGGCCTGAACCGAGGCCAGTGCGGTAGCCGCGCGCGGGGCGTCGTCGCCGAACGAGTCACTGGCGGTACGCCATTCCTCGAGCGTCAACTGACTGAAATCCCGCCCTTCCGCCAGCAGCCGGCGGACCATGGCGCCAACCACTTCATGGGCGCGGCGGAATGGCATCCCGCGGGCCACCAGGTAATCCGCCACGTCGGTCGCCAGCAGCAGCCCCGAGGCCGCCTGTTCGGTGCGGTCGGCATTGAGCGATAACCGCGACACGACCGCGTGCGCGGCCGCGAGCGACGCGCCAAGCGTTGCCTCCGTGTCGAACACGGCTTCCTTATCTTCCTGCAGGTCCTTGTTGTACCCGCTCGGCAGTCCCTTCATCGTGACAAGCCAGCCGGTAAGCCGTCCGATCGCGCGTCCTGTTTTCCCCCGAACCAGTTCGAGCGGATCGGGATTTTTCTTCTGCGGCATCATGCTGCTGCCGGTCGCGGACTCGTCGGCCAGCTCGAAAAAGCCGTGTTCCTCGCCGGTGAAGATCACCAGATCTTCGGCCAGCCTGCTCAAGTGCACCATCGCCACTGACGAGGCGTAGAGGAACGACGCCACGAAATCGCGATCCGACGAGGCGTCCATGCTGTTGGCGACGATGCGCGAGAAGCCGAGGGCGCGAGCGAGGCGCTCCGTGTCTACCGGGTAGCTCGTGCCGGCGATCGCTCCGGACCCAAGGGTCAGCGCGTCGGCTTCCGCGGCGGCGGCGCCGAGCCGCGCATGATCGCGGCGCAGGGCAGCAGCGTGGGCCAGGAAGTAGTGCGCCACCAGCACCGGCTGCGCGCGCCGCAGATGCGTGTACGACGGCATCAGCGCCGTTCCGGCACGCTCTGCCTGGTCGGCGCAGGCGGTCACGAGATACGCAATGCCGCGCTGCAGGCCGGGAATACGGCGGCGAAGGTAGAGCCGCAGGTCGAGCGAGACCTGCTCGTTCCGCGAGCGGCCGGTGTGCAGGCGGCGGCCGGCGTCGCCGATGCGTTCAACCAGCTGGCGCTCGACAAAGCTGTGGATGTCTTCGTCGGGCCCAGACACAAACGCCGGGTCGCGCCGCCCGGCTTCGAGAATGTCGTTCAATGCCGCGACGATCGAAGCGGCGTCAGCGGCCTCGATGACACCCGCTTCGCCAAGCGCCTCCGCCCAGGCAATGCTGCCGGTGACGTCGTCTTCGAAAAGCGCGCGATCAAAGCCGAATGAAATGCCGAAATCGAAGGCGGCCGGATCTGGCGCGCCGTCGAACCTGCCTGACCAGAGCGTCATGTACGCGGTACCGCCGCCTCATCCAGCGCGGCGACCCTTGATGTCTGAAGCGTGCCCTTGAATAACTTGAGCCGCACCGACCCGGTGAGAGCAGCAGCCGGAGCCGGTCGTGCTGACGCAAGGGCCGCCCGCGCAGCGTGCAGGACGATGGCCGCCGGTGCCTCGCGGCACACGCCGGCCGCGGGAATCCGGCCGACCGCGTGATGACCGGCAATGATCGCGACGCTCTCGATCAGTTCGGTCATCCCCATCGGTACGCCGTTCACCGCCACCGGTGTGCTGCGCTCGAACGTGATTTCGAGTTCGGCCGCAGTGTCGGGCGCCTCCGCCGGCGACCTGGTGATCAGGTAGCGGTCACCCTCTCGGCCCCAGAGATTCTCGGCAGTCGACGCACGATCGATCACTTCGTCCGCCTGCTCGATGGCAGCGACCTCGGCCAGCTTGCGCGCGATCAGCGGCCGCGCCAGCGCCGCAGCCATGGGATCGCCGTCGGGTACCGCACCGGCCTGGAGCGATGGCAGCACGAAGTCGTTGACGAATTCCTCGCGCGCGTCGATCACATGCGCCCGCACCGCGCCGGCGGCCAGCGCACGGTCACGTATCTCTTCGAGATCGCGGTTCGCGCCGAGGTCGAGCGTGAGCGTGACGATCTCCGCCTGTTGGGCTTCGGCGAGTGAGTGGATGCCGACGGCGGTCTCGAGGTCGCCGGAATAGCCGAGCACAATCCGGCGGCTCATGCTCTCGACAGCCCTTCGAGCCACTTCACCAGCTTCTGTGCCCGGCGGATATCCGGCGAGATCACCAGGATGGTGTCGTCTCCGGCGATCGTGCCAATCACCTCGGGCAAACGGGCGCTGTCGAGGGCGACCCCCAGCAGCTGCGCCTGGCCCGGACCGGTTCGCATCACGACCAGCTGCTGTACGCGATCGACGCGCGTCAGGTAGTCGGCGACCGCGCGATTGAGCAGAGACTTGGGCGAGTGGCCGTTCGCGCCGGCGGCAGGCGGCGCCTGGTAAGCCGCCGCGGCTCCGCCCTTCACGAGGCCGAGCTCGCGGAGATCGCGCGACAGCGTTGCCTGCGTCACGTCGAAGCCGGCGGCGCGCACGAGGCGGCGCAGCTGCTCCTGGTTCCGCACCGGCTGGCGCTGGATCACGTCGAGGATCACCGATTGTCTTCGTGCCTTCATAGGTTGCTGGGTTGCTGGGTGGCTGGGTGGCTGGGTGTTCCCCAGCTACCTAGCTACTCTGCTACCGAGCTACCTAGTGTAGCGTAAGTGTTGACTGTTTATGCAGCGGCATGTATAAATATTCTCTTCGGAACTGGAGAACGATGCCCACAGCAGCACCACGCGCCGAGAACCAGCACGGCACCGCCGCTTCGGCCCCGCGCACCCGCGTCGCGGTGGCCGGCGCCACCGGCTACGCCGGCCAGGAGCTGGTCCGCCTGCTGGCGCGGCATCCAGCCGTCACGCTGACCGAGGCGATGTCCTCGGGCGCCACCAGCGCGCCGCGGCCGCTGCCGGCGCTGAAGCGGATCTGGGAAGGCACCGTGTCGCCGCTCGATCTCGAGCGGCTCGCCGCCAATGCCGACATCGTGTTTCTCGCGCTGCCGGAGGCGGCGGCGGCGGAGATCGGCGCGGCCCTGCTCCAGCGCGAGCGGCGGGTCATCGATCTGTCGGGCGCCTTCCGCATTCGCAGCGACGCCGACCGGCAGCGGTGGTACCCGGCCACAGTGTCGTTGCCGCCGGGGGTCGTCTACGGTCTCGCCGAGCGCCATGCCGACGCGATTCGCCGCGCCCGCCTCGTGTCGTGCCCCGGCTGTTACCCCACCGCCGCACTGCTGGCGCTCGAGCCGCTGGCCGCAGCGGGCCTGCTCGACGGGCCGGTGGTGGTCGACGCGAAGTCCGGCATCTCCGGCGCCGGCAAGACGCCGAGCGATCGCACGCACTTCTGCGAAAACCACGGCAGCGTCGCCGCTTACGGCGTGTTCTCGCACCGACATACCGCGGAGATCGAGCAGGAGCTCGGTGCCGCGGTGACGTTCGTGCCGCACCTGGTGCCGCTCGATCGCGGCATTCTCGAGACGATCTACGGATCGCTCAAGCGCGGTACAACCGAAGCGCACGTCGCCGGCGCGTTGCAGGACGCGTACGCGTCGGCGCCCTTCGTCCGGCTCACCGGCGCCGAGTTGCCCGAGATCAAGCACGTCGCTTACAGCAATTTCTGCGACATCGGCTGGAAGGTCGATGAATCGCGCGGGCGGCTGGTGATGATCGCCGTGCTCGACAACCTGGTGAAGGGCGCGGCCGGCCAGGCGGTCCAGAACCTGAACCTCGTCCTCGAACTCGACGAGCGGACGGGGCTGCTGTGAAGCGACCGCTCGTCCTCAAGCTGGGCGGCGAACTGCTCGAACAGCCGCAGGACGTGCAGCACGTCGCCAGGGGCATCGCTGCGCTCGCTTCACGCTCGCCTGTCGTCGTGGTCCACGGCGGCGGCAAGGAGATTGACGCGGCGCTGGCGACGGCTGGAATCCCGAAGCAGCAGGTCGATGGCTTGCGCGTCACCGACGCTCGCACTCTGGAAGTCGTTGTCGCCGTGCTGGCGGGTGCGATCAATACGCGGCTGGTCGCTGCCGTTCGGAAAGCGGGGGCAAAGCCGGTCGGACTCACAGGCGCAGACGCGTCGGTTGTCACCGTGCGGCGGGCGACGCCGATCGCGACGGTGGCAGGACCGACGGTTGACCTCGGCCTTGTGGGATCGCCGATCAGTAACGGCGCGCCCAGGCTGCTGACTGACTTGCTGTCGCGCGGCTACGTGCCGGTGGTGGCGTGCCTCGGGACCACCCGCGACGGGCAGGTCCTGAACGTCAACGCCGACACGCTGGCATCGCACCTGGCGATCCAGCTCGGCGCCCGGCGCCTGATCATTGCCGGCGGCACCGCGGGCGTACTCGATGCCGGCGGCCAGACGATTGCCAGGCTGACGTCGCGGGCGGCCGCCCAGCTGATCAAGACCGGGACTGCGAACAAGGGGATGGTCGCGAAGCTCGAAGCATGCCGCGCGGCGCTCCGCCGCGGCGTCGGCGATGTGGTGATTGCCAACGGGCGCGGGGTCGCGTTCGATACGCTGGCCGGCGCCACGACCCCCGGGCCCGGCTGCACGCAGGTGGTGAAATGAAGGTGACCTTCGACGAGATCCGCGACCTCGAGTCGCGGCACGTGCTTCAGACCTACAAACGCCAGCCGGTCGCATTCGTCCGTGGCAGCGGCTCGCGCCTGTACGACGTCAACGGCCGCGAATACCTGGACTTCGTCTCGGGCATTGGTGTGACCTCGCTCGGCCACGCGCATCCGGGCCTGGTCTCGGCAATTGCCGACCAGGCGGCAACGCTGATTCACACGTCCAATCTCTACTACCACCCGTTCCAGGCGCAGGCGGCGACGCGCCTTGCGCAGCTGTCGGGGCTGCCGCGCGCGTTTTTCTGCAACAGCGGCACCGAAGCGGTTGAGGCCTGCCTCAAGTTCGCGCGACGCTACTGGTACACCCAGGGCGCGAAAGACCGGATGGATTTCGTCGCCGTGGAAGGCGCATTCGCCGGCCGGACGATGGGCGCGCTGTCGGTGACGCACAGCGACCATTACCGGGGGCCATTCGGCCCGCTGATTCCGGCGGTCACGTTCGTCGATCCGGCACGGCCGGAATCACTCGCCTCGGCGGTGACTGGCCGGACGGCGGCGATCATCGCCGAACCGATCCAGGGCGAAGGCGGCATCCGCCCGATGTCGCCGCAATTTGCCGCGGCGATCAACGATGTCTGCGCCAAAACCGGCACGTTGTACATCGCCGACGAAGTACAGACCGGACTGGGACGCACCGGTGCGGCGTTCTATGCCCCCGTCCTCGGGCTCCGGCCCGATCTCATCTCGGTAGGCAAGGCGCTCGGCGGCGGCGTACCGATCGGCGCGGCGCTCGTGTCTGAACGCGTCGCACAGGCGGTGTCACCGGGCGATCACGGCAGCACCTACGGCGGCAACCTGCTCGGCACGCGCGCCGCCGCATTCGTTCTCGACCAGCTGATCGGCGGCGTCATCGACCATGTCAAGACCGCCGGCATGCACTTCGAGCGCCGGCTGAGAACGCTCGCGCTGCAGCACCCGGTTATCACCGAGGTGCGCGGCGCAGGACTGATGCGCGGTCTTCAGCTGAGCGTCGATGCGACCCCCGTCATCGATGGTGCCCGCGAACGGGGGCTGCTCGTGAACCGGACTGACGAGAAAGTCGTGCGGCTGCTGCCGCCATTAAACGTCGCGATCGCCGACATCGATCGTGCGATTGAAACCCTCGACGCGGTATTCGCCAGCGTGAGATTGGAGGTCCAGGTATGACGCCCGCGGCTGCACTCGCGACCGTGACGGCGCCCTCGCGGCCATTGGCCGGCAGTGGCGTCTATCTCCGCACCGGCATTTCGGACGATGCCGCGGCGATCCACGCCCTGATCATGCGTCACCTCGACGAAGGTCACCTTCTGCCGCGCGAACTGGGCGAGATCGCGGTCCACGCACATCGGTTCGTCGTGGTCTGCCAGGACGACCGCATCGTCGCCTGCGCGGAATTGGCCCCGCTCAGCCGCGACGTGAGCGAGGTTCGTTCGCTCGTGGTCAGTGAGGATGCCCGCAGCCTCGGCCTTGGCAGAGAGCTGGTCGACGAGCTGGTGGAGCGCGCGACCATGGCCGGATTCGAAAGGCTGTGCGCCTTCACGCACGCGCCGTCGTACTTCGTCCAGCTCGGTTTCTCGATGGTGCCCCACGTATGGCTGCCGGAAAAGATCGTGACCGACTGCCATTCGTGCCCGCATTTCCGCCGCTGCGGTCAGTATGCGGTGCTGCGCGAACTGCGGCGTCCCAACCAGGCGTTCGTGCCGCTGGCGGCCCTGCATGGCTGACGCCGCGTCAGTCGCCGGCCGCACCGATGCCCGCGTGTCGCCCGCCACCGGCGGCATCACTGCACCGGCCGGCTTCAAGACGGCCGGTGTGCATTGCGGCATCAAAGCCTCTCCGACCGCCCTGGACCTGGCGATCCTGGCCTCAGACAAGCACGCCTCGGCCGCAGCCCTGTTCACCACCAACCTGGCGCAGGCGGCGCCGGTGCTCGTCTCGCGCCAGCACATCGAGCAGACTCGCGGCACCGCCCGTGCCGTCGTCGTCAACAGCGGCTGCGCAAATGCCTGCACCGGGGAACAGGGGCTTGCACATGCGCGGGTGATGGCGGCGGAGACCGCCGCGGCGATTGGATGCGCACCTGAAGAGGTGCTGGTTGCGAGCACGGGGGTGATCGGCGTCACGCTGAAGATCGATCGCGTCATCGCCGGGATTCGATCAGCAGCCGGCGAGCTCTCGCCCGATCACGGCAGCGATGCCGCCCGCGCGATCATGACGACCGATCCCTTTCCCAAGGAGTACGCTGTCACGGTCGACACGCCCCAGGGCGCGTTCCGCATCGGCGGCATGGCCAAGGGGTCGGGGATGATTGAGCCGAACATGGCAACGATGCTCGGCTTCCTGACGACCGATGCGAAAGTACCGCCGGCCCTGCTCCGCCAGGCGCTGGTGAGCTCGGCCCGCGACACGTTTAACGCCATCACCGTCGACGGCGAGTGCTCCACCAACGACTGCCTCATCGCCATGGCATCGGGCGCGAGCAGCGTGGCGATCGACGAAGCATCCTATCCGGCACTGCTCGACGGGTTTCTCGCCGTGTCCCGGGAGCTGGCGCTCGGGATCGTCCGCGGCGGCGAAGGCGCGACCAAGCTCATCGCCGTGACGGTGACGAACGCGCGGACGATCGACGCCGCACGGCAGGTCGCCCGCACGATCGCCAATTCGCCGCTGGTCAAGACCGCGGTCCACGGCGCCGACCCGAACTGGGGCCGCATCGTCGCCGCCGCCGGCCGATCGGGCGTGACCTTCGACATCGATCGCGCCACCGTCCACGTCGGCGGGATTCTGCTCTTCGAGAACGGCCTGCCGCACGACGACGCCACCCCCCGGGCAGCGGAACACATGAAGGGGACGGCGGTACAGATCGAAGTCAGCCTCGGCTCGGGCACCGAAACAGCGACCATCTGGACCTGCGACTTGACCGCCGAGTATGTACGGATCAACGGCGAGTACCGGACATGAACCCGGTTGCGCCGGCTCCGCCGGTCAAAGATTTTCTTTCCATCCTCGATCTTCAGACAGACGGCCTCACCCGGCTGCTCGACGAGGCGGCGCGGCTGAAGGCAGAGCGGCGCCTCGCTGACGAAGCGCCCACGGCGAATGCGCTACGGGGCGCACACGTCGGAATGCTGTTCGAGAAACCGTCGCTGCGCACGCGATCGACGTTCGAAGTCGCAGTTCGCGAGCTTGGCGGATATCCGCTGGACCTGCCCGCCCAGTACGCCGACGGCAGCCGCGAACCGCTCGAGGATGTCGCGCGCAATCTCGAGCGCTGGATCAAGGCGGTCGTCGTCCGCACCTACGCCCACGAAAAGCTGGCAACGTTCGCGGCGGCGACGCCGGCGCTGCACGTCATCAACGCGCTCAGCGATCAGGAACACCCGTGCCAGGCGCTGGCCGACATGATGACGATGCGCGAGCACTGGGGTTCCGGCCGCGGCCGCACGCTCGCATACGTCGGCGACGGCAACAATGTGGCGGCCTCGCTCGCGCACGCCGCCCCGCAGCTCGGCATCTCGGTCCATATTGCGACCCCTGCCGGTTACCAACTGCCCGGTCGCGTTATCGACGACGCGATGAGTGGCGCGACCGGAGGCGCGAAGGTTCGCACGTTCACGGATCCCCGCGAGGCCGTGACCGGCGTCGATGCGGTCTACACGGATGTCTGGACGTCGATGGGCAAGGAAATAGAAGCCGCCAAGCGCCGCCGGCTCTTCCGCCCGTACCAGGTCAACAGCGCGCTCATGGCCGCAGCGGCGCCGGGCGCTCTCTTCATGCACTGCCTCCCCGCGCATCGCGGCGAAGAGGTTTCGGCGGAGGTATTCGAGTCGCCGGCGTCAGTCGTCTTCGACCAGGCGGAAAACCGCCTCCACACGCAGAAAGCGCTGCTGCTGATGCTGCTCGCATAGAATTCGTCCGTGAACCGGTGGCTGGCGCATTACGACCCTGACGTCCCCCGCTCCATTACTCCGTACCCCGACCGCACACTCCTCGATTACCTTCGGGATCTCGCTTGCGACGAACCGGGCCGACCGGCCCTGCTGTTCAAGGGTGCCTCGCTCTCCTATGCCGAGCTGGAGCGGCAAAGCGGCGCGTTCGCGGCGGCGCTGGCCGCAAACGGCGTCAGGCCCGGCGATCGGGTCGCGCTGCTGCTGCCGAATTGCCCGCAGTTCATGGTGGCGCAATACGGCATCTGGAAGGCCGGCGGCATCGTCGTCGCCCTGAATCCGATCTACAGCGAGCGTGAGCTCGAGGCAGCACTGGTCTCGTTCGATGCCTCGCTGGTGGTCGTGCTGACGCCGTTCTATCGGCGCGTGAAAAACGTCCAGGAGCGAACGCCCGTCAAGCGTGTGATCGCGACGTCGATTAAGGAATATCTGCCCGGTCTCCTGCGCGTCCTGTTCACGCTGTTCAAGGAAAAGAAGGACGGGCATCGCATCGACCTGGCGAAGGGCGACGTCTGGTTCCAGGAACTCCTCGGGCAGCATCGCGATTCGCCCGTCCCCTCCGTGAGAGTGGCGCCCGGCGCCCGGGCGGTGATTCTGTCGAGCGGCGGCACGACGGGAACACCCAAGGGCGTTGTCGGGCTGCACCGGCACTATGTCGCGGCGGGTCGGCAGCTGCAGGCATGGCTCAGTGCGGCGCTGTCACCTGGACGCGACGTGATCATGCTGCCGCTGCCACTGTGCCACGTTTACGCGAACGTCGGCGTGCAGCCGCTGGCGCTGCTGGCGCGCGCGCCGATCTCGCTCGTCCCGAATCCGCGTGATCTTGGCGACTTGCTGAAGACAATCCAGCAGGTCAAACCGACCTTCTTCAACGGCATTCCGACGCTGTACACCGCGATCCTCAACCATCCGCTGGTTCGTTCGCGCAAGGTCGATCTCAAGTCGATCAAGCTGTGTTTTTCCGGCGCTGCCGCATTGATGGCCGAGACCAAGCTCCGGTTCGAGGAAGCCACCGGCGCTCGGATCGTCGAGGGCTATTCCCTGACTGAAGCGATGATGGCCTGCTGCCTGAACCCGGTGAAGGGGCCGAACAAGATCGGCTCGATCGGACTGCCCCTGCCGGACGTCGAGGTCCGCATCGTCGACGCCGAGCTTGGCGTGGGCGAAATGCCCGCCGGCGAGGTCGGCGAGCTGATCATTCGCGCACCCCAGTACATGCAGGAGTACTGGAACAACCCGGGCGAAACGAGCCAGGCGCTCCGCATCCATGGTGACGGCGATCCGTGGGTCTACACCGGAGACCTCGCCTACATGGACGACGAGGGCTACATCTTCCTCGTCGATCGCAAGAAGGACATGATGAAAACCAGCGGCTTCCAGGTCTGGCCGCGCGAAATCGAGGAAGTGCTGGCCGCGCACCCCGCTGTGATGGAAGTGAGCATTGCCGGCGTGCCTGACGCGGCGAAGGGCGAAGTGCCGCGTGCCTGGGTGGTACTCAAGGCCGGACAGTCAGCGACTGAGGACGAGCTACGGGCCTACTGCCGCGAGCGCATGGCCCCCTACAAAGTGCCGGCAAAGATCGAATTCCGCAAAGACCTGCCGAAGACGATGGTGGGCAAAGTGCTCAGACGGATCCTGGTCGAAGAGGCCGTCACCGCGCAGTCTCGCTGACCAGCCTTCGCGTCAGCATGAGGGCAACGCCGCCCCGGACCGGCGTCGGCGCAAGCGCGTACTCATCACCGCCATGGCGGCCGACGATGGTCCAGCCGGTGGCCATGCCGATTGCCGACCCGAACACGATATCGCTGACAAAGTGCCGGTTGTCGTGCAGACGCGAGACGCCGACGTAGCTGGCAAGCAGCAATGTCGGCCACGCGGCGCGATAGCCGAGATGCCGCTCCAGCACGGACGCCACCGCGAAGGCAGTGGCGGCATGTCCCGACGGGAAGGAGCAGCATTCGCCGGTGGGTCGATCGCGCCGCACCGCGCGCTTGATCGAATGCACGAATGTCTGCGACACGATCTGCGCGCGTAACAGGTCGTAGCCGATGTGGGTGACCTTGTTGAGCCGGGACTGGCCGCTCACATCCGGCGTCAGATATCGGCCGCCGAAATACAAACCGATTGCGCCGCCCGCCTGTATCCAAACCGATCCGACCCATTTCCCGGGCGCGAAAAACCTCGCCACACCGGTCGAACCCGCGATCCGCGCATTGGCATCATCGTCCGCCGGGTGAGCCATCAGCGCGCCGGCAGCGCCGACCCCCAGAATGACCCACGTCGACGGGCGCCTGGGAAACATCGCGAAATCGGCGGCGGTCGTCTTCACCAGCGCGCGGAATCCCGTCGAGGAAGGCGCGGGATGCTCCTCGGTCTGCTCGGGAAGCTGGAGCGTATCGACGGCTTCAGCGGCCGCCGGCGCGGGCGACGAGGTTCCAACCAGGTCGGTGGGAGCGAAAAGACCTGGCGTCCGTATTTCACCGCTTGCCGCCGACGGGATCCCGACGGCGACCGCGGCCGTCAGCATCAACGCGAGGTAACGTGCTGCCGACATCCTTCTCGAACCCAAGATTCCCTCATGCCGCGGAAACAGATTTCAACTCGACGCCTTCACGGGTGAGCGCCGCACGAATACGAGCGGCGAGATCAGCCGCGCCTGGCGTGTCGCCATGGACGCAAATCGTATCGACATCTATTTGCACGGCGGTTCCATCAACCGCCGACACCATTCGATCGCGCGCCATGCGGATGACACGCGAAATCACGTCGCCCGCGTCGACGATCACGGCCCCCGGCTCGTGTCGGGGCATCAGCGAACCGTCAGGCATATAGGCGCGATCGGCGAATCCCTCCGCGGCGGTGCGCAGGCCAGCCCGTTTTCCCGCTTCGATCAGTTGAGAATCAGCCAGCCCGAACAGGATCAAGCCGGAGTCGATCGTTCTGGCTCCTCGCGCCACCGCGTCGGCCAGTGCGGCGTCCCGCGCGGCCATGTTGAACAGCGCTCCATGCGGCTTCACATGCTGAAGCCGCACCCCTTGAGACGCAGCAATCCCGGCCAGGGTCCCGACCTGGAAGGCTACGAAGTCCTCGACGTCGGCGGGTGAGAACTGAAGTTCGCGGCGCCCGAACCCCTCGGGGTCAGGGAAGCCAGGGTGGGCGCCAACCGCGACACCGTGGTTGATCGCCAGAGCTATGGTATCGCGCATCATGCCGGGATCGCCCGCGTGAAAACCGCAGGCAACATTGGCGGAGGTCAAGTACGGCATCAGCCCCGAGTCCGGGTGGCCGCCGGGACCTCCAGCGGGACGCTCCCCGACATCGCCATTCAAGTCGATGCGCATCGCGTCACAGTACACCCTTGTAATTTCTTCTACATTTCTGGCCACCTGGGCGGGGCGCTGATGGGCTTTTACTGAGGAATTTTGACGGCACGCCAGTTGCCCATAGAAGTGGCGTCGGTCTGTGGTTTACGGCACGAAGCCGTAAATGCTGGGGGGAGCCAGGCCGGCATTCCAGGACGGGGCGCTTTCGGGCGTCCCATCCTGTTTTTTTTGTACAGCCAGCCGCCCCTTTTTACACACCCGCCCCTTCGGGATACTCCAGGGCCAGTTTCAGTTCCCGTGCAAGTGACTCGACCGTGGTCCCTTGCCTCTTCCACGCTCCATCCGTCTCGAACCTGAGGTCGCCGATGCGGCGGCCCCATGGGGCAATCACCCGGCCGATGGCGCGGAAGTCGCTCCGGTCGGCATGCTGCTGATCTAGCCGTAGCACGACTTCCGGCGACACCCGGACGAAGGCGCGAAGAGCGGTTGCGGATTTGATGCTGTACTTTCGGCCGGCCCAGGCGGCGCCGAACACGACCGACACCTGCTTGAAGTAGTTCACGAAGAATTTCCTGGAGTCGTCGCGGAAATCAGCCGACTTGCGTGGGCCCCCGAAGGCATCGCTCGCAAAAAGCTTCTTGAGCTCCTGCGCCAGCGGTGCCTGGGCGACGCGCCCCCGTCCAACGCCCAGCAACTTGATTTCGCCATGCAGCGGCGAATCCTCGCGGTCGTTGAGCGCACGGACCACGTCGTGAGCGGCGGCCAGCGCGTCGTCTCGATACAGCTGACGCCCGGACAGGCTGACGAGGTGCGAAGCGTTGAGCCGCGTGTGCTTCGCGTTGATGGTGACGAACATCTGGACGACGTGATCTTCTGGCAGACGATCGAAGATGATCGCGGGCACCGAGAAGTCGTGGTCGCGGATGTTGTCGATGTCGGCATGCAGCGCGAGCAGGCGGTGCTGGCCATCGATCGCCCGAAGAATGCCCTCCCGTTCCGGCACCTTGAGGCGGCCGACGACGGCGCCTGATTCAGCCGGTTCGAACGTCAATTTCTCGTCGCAGGAGATGATGACCGCGCCCGGAATGGAGGGCAGGTCGCGGGCCTGGCGGCATTGCTCGTAATACAGCACCAGTTCGTCAATCTTTCGCCGGATGATCTGGCGCTGGTAAGCCTTTTCGTTGGAAGCGATGCGGCGTTCGAGCAGGTCCCAGTTGACCTTGGACGGGGCCTTCTTCTTCCCGCCCCGAACGCCCCCCTGCGCCCCTGAGTCACCGTAGTTCAGCACTTCGAACCGAACAAGCTTGTCGATATCTTCGGCAGTCAGCGACGCCTGGTAGAACTGCACACCAAACTGCTGCATCCGGATGGCCGCCACGTTTATCATGTAGGTCCTCTCCGCGGCCTCTTCAGCGAGTCACGGAAGAGGCGAATTGTAGCGACCTGCGGCCCTCCTGCTCAACCCGTTTTTTCGGTTTCCGTTCGAACGTGGAGCGCGCCGAACCCGTCGGGCTTTTCTCTATCCGACGACAGTGAAAGGACTTAGGTATGGTTCGGCCGCACAAGGCCTGCTGCACAATCGCACTTGTCATTTTCGGCGCCCTCGGCCTGTTCCCCCCCGGCGTCCAAGCTCAGCAGGAGGTGCCGGCCCCGGATCCCGAGGGCGCCCGCTTCGAGCGACGCGTCCAGGCCGTGCGTGCGACCGGGCCGATGACGCTCGACGGTGTCCTGGACGAGGCGGCCTGGACCACGGCGCCAATGGCGGAACGGTTCATCCAGCAGGATCCGCGCGAAGGCCAACCCGCAACGTTCGACACCCAGGTCCGGGTGTTGTACGACGACAACGCACTCTACTTCGGCGTATTCGCCAAGGACGACGAACCGGGGCGCCTGATCGTCAACGACCTGAAGAAGGACTACAACACCGACGGCAGCGACGGGTTCCGGATCATTCTCGACACCTTTCACGACGAGCGGAACGGCTACCAGTTCGCAACCAATCCGGCCGGCGCGAAATGGGACGCCCAGATGTCGAACGAAGGGCGCGAGATCAACGCCAACTGGGACGGCATCTGGGACGTCGCCACTCGCGTGACCGAAACCGGGTGGGTCGCCGAGATCCGGATTCCTTTCCGCACGCTGAAGTTCAACAGCGCGGAAGCGCAGACGTGGGGCATGAACTTCGAGCGCAAGGTCCGGCGGTTGAATGAAGACAGCTTCTGGTCGCCGATTCCGCGCATATACGACATCACCCGTGTGTCGCTCGCGGGGACGGTGGAAGGTCTGCGTGGCCTACGGCCCGGCAAGAACATTCGCGTCAAGCCCTACGCGCTCAGCAGCTCCAACACGGTTGGACGGCTGGGCACCGATGGGGATTTCGACGCCGGGTTCGACGTGAAGTACGGCGTCACGAGTGGGCTGACCTGGGACTTCACCGTCAACACCGACTTCTCGCAGGCCGAAGCAGACGAACAACAGATCAACCTGTCGCGCTTCAACCTGTTCTTTCCCGAGAAACGCGACTTCTTCCTCGAAAATTCCGGGATCTTCCTGTTCGGCGCCGGGGGTGGCGGCTTCGCCGCCGGCGGCGGAGGTGGTGGGGGCGGCGGCCGCCAGAACGGGTCGGGCGACACTCGCCTCTTCTTCAGCCGCCGGATCGGGCTCTCTGATACTGGCAACGAGATTCCGATTCTCGCAGGCACGAGGCTGACCGGCCGCCAGGGGGCGTATTCGATCGGCGTCCTGAACATCCAGCAGCGATCGCGCGATGCCGTGCCGGCAGCGAACTTCACCGCCCTGCGCGTGCGCCGTGACCTCCTGGCCAACTCCGATATCGGCGCGGTATTCCTGAACAAGGAAGCGGGCGGACCTGCGTTCAACCGCGTCGCCGGCGTTGACGCCAACTTCAGATTCGGGCCGTCGGTCTCATTCAACGCCTACGGCGCGAAAACGTTCTCACCTGCCGCCGCCGTGCCCGCGGAGGGGCGGGACCACACGATGCGCGTCGGCGGCCGCTACGATGGGCGCATCTGGCAGGTGAACGGCCGGTTCGACACGATTGGCGCGCGGTTCAACGACGAAATGGGATTCGTCCCGCGCCTCGGCGTCGACAACGCCTTCCTCTTCGTTGGCCGGCGTTTCAGACCAGTCGCGATTTCACGCTGGGTGAGGGAAACGCGTCCGCACTGGCAGGTAGACACCTTCACCCGTCAGGCGGGCGGAGGGCTCGAGTCGCGGTATCAGGATTTTCACCTGCCGTTCGCTTTCCAGGACGGGTCGAACATGGAGATGGGTGTCAACCCGAACGTCGAAGTCGTCCGCGCCCCGTTCACCATCAACAGCTCGCGCGGCGTCCGCGTCAACCCCGGGCGCTACGAGTTCAACGAGTACTTCATCTTCTGGAACACCAACAGCGCCGCCCGGGTGTCGTTCAACAACCGCTATTCGATCGGGCACTTCTACGACGGCTATCGCCGCGCCTACACGTTCGGGCCGTCGGTGCGCCTGAACGAGAACTTCAACGCGTCGGTGAACCTGGCGATCAACGACATCGACCTGTCATCCGGCAGCTTCGTCTCCAAGCTGCTGACGACGCGGGTCAACTACAACTTCAACACCAGGATGTTCGTGAACGCGCTGGTGCAGTACAACAGCGACAATCACCAGTGGACATCAAACCTGCGGTTTAACGTCATCCATCGTCCGCTGAGCGACTTTTTCCTTGTGTACAACGAAGGACGGGATGAGCGCACGGGCCAGATGCTGGGCCGGGCGATAATCGCGAAAATGACCTATCTCGTTGCGTTCTAACCGTCCCTTCAGCTTCACCAGGGCGTACAGGAACAACGTCAGCAGCGCCCAGCCCACCAGCGCCCACTCGAGCGGAAGACGCCGGTGAATCGGCATCGAAAAAGTGCCGTATGCCATCTCCACGTGGATCCAGTACACGAAAAGGGACGAACGGCCGAACTCCTGGATCGCCGACCACAGCGGCGTACGGAGCGCATTCAGCAGGTAGGCTACCGGCACGAGCGCGATCACGATGCCCAGGCGGACGAAAAAGAACGTCGGTGAGCTGGTCCAGAAATTGGTCTGTTCGTAAATCGGCGGGAGATAGGACGCGGCGTATCCGCCCAGGGCAAGCGCGACGCCCACGATGACGAGACCCGCATTCATCAGCCGTTCGCCGCGCGCCGATCGGGCGGCATCGATCCAGAAGCCAACCGCCGCGCCCGCCAGCAGGAATCCCGCCCACGGCAGCAACGTAAATGTGGTGGCGCTGCCGAATGGCCGCAGGTACCACTCGAGCGGATCGGGCAGCGGTGCGAGCAGCGGCGTCGCACGGAGGATCGGCGTAAGCATTGCCACGGCCACGGCCGCACCCGCCAGCAGCAACGCGCGCGACTTCGACCCCCGACCCAGCCCCCAGAGCACGGCTCCGGCCACCATCGCCAGCCCCATCACGTTGAGAATGTCGACCTTGAGCAGCGTGCGATAGGCGTCGCCGCCGCTGATCAGCCAGGCCTGAAGCCGAAAGAGAAACGCGAGGCCAAAGATCTGCCAACCTCGCCGGCGCGCGAGCGCCGCGGCCTCGGCGTCGGTGCGTCCCTGGGCGAGTCGCGCCCCGGCCGCCAGCACCAGCGACACGCCAGCGAGAAACAGGAACAGCGGTGCGGCGATGCCCCACGTCAGCGAAATCCAGCGGTAAAGGGCTTGTGGCTTGTCATCGAGCCGGGTCCAGGAATCGACCGCATGCCCCTGAATCATCACGATCACGGCGGCGCCGCGCAGCCAGTCGAGATAGCCCTTGCGGGTTGCACCGGTCGCGACGGCGGCAGTCACGGGCGAATGTCGAAAGCCGTGATGAACTCGATGTCCTGCCGCATCGAGTGCCACACGGAACAGTAGGTCTCGCGTGACAGCGTAATCGCCCGCTCGACCACTTCGGGTGCGACTGCGCCTGACACGTGAAAGTGCAGGGTGATGCGGGTGAAGCGGCGCGGAGGGTTAGCGGCGCGTTCGCCGCTGAATGAGACGCGCAGCCCGGT
>Ga0209486_10000317_pt1 | contig 22486 bp, 18 predicted proteins | sample NCCompost_FD_187518 | JGI IMG/M metagenome (GOLD analysis project Ga0209486, IMG submission 187518) | Agricultural soil microbial communities from Utah to study Nitrogen management - NC Compost (SPAdes) (version 2) | ecosystem: Environmental > Terrestrial > Soil > Agricultural land | place...
CGACCGGCAGTTCAACATGTTCCTGCTCGGCGTTTTTGCCGCGGTGGCCCTGAGTCTCGCCGCGGTCGGCATCTACGGGCTCATCGCGTACTCCGTCGCGCAGCGAAGGCGCGAACTGGGCATCCGCCTCGCCATCGGCGCCATGCCTCGGGACGTGCTCCTCCTCGTTATGCGACAGGGCGCGACGCTCGCGGTGGTCGGGATCGTCATCGGTAGCCTCGGTGCGATCGCGGCAACGCGATGGATGCGATCGATGCTCTTCCAGGTCGACCCGTTGGATCCTCTCACGTTTGCCGCGGTCGCTGTGGCATTGGCCATCGTCGCCATTGGCGCAAGTTGGGTTCCGGCGCTGCGCGCGGCGCGCGTCAGTCCCGTCACCGCGATGCGAAATGACTGAGCTTCGGCCGCTCGAGCGCGGCCGAACGCGGTGTGCGACCCGCCGGCGGGGCACCACTCCTATTGACAGCGATAGAAGAGTCAGGCATCTTCTCCAGACAACGATAGGACCTGTCCAGAAGACTGTTCGTGACGATTCGCTCCCAGACCGACGCGCTCCGCGGATCGCTTGATCTCCTCATTCTCAAGACGCTCTCACTCGTGCCCATGCACGGGTGGGGGATCACGCGCCGCATCCAGCAGACGTCGCAGGGAGTCCTCGACGTCAACCTCGGCTCCCTCTACCCCGCGCTGCAGCGACTGGAAAAGAACGGACTGATTACGAGCGAGTGGGGAACGACGGACAACAATCGTCGTGCGCGATACTACCGGCTCACTGCTGCCGGACGACGCGCGCTGGGCCAGGAGCTCGACAGCTGGAAACGCTTTGCGACGGGACTCGACGCAGTACTGCGCAGCACCTGAAACTGCACGCACGGCGTCCTCGTTCTGACCTCTTCCTCTGAAGGACTGCCGCACCATGAGCCTGTTTTCCGCCGCGCGCGCGCGACTGCATCTCCTCTTCGCACGCCGCTCTGCCGAGTCCCGCATCAACGAGGAGCTTGCGTTCCATATCGACATGGAGACGCAGCGACTCGTCCGCGAAGAGCGCCTTTCGCCTAACGAAGCCCGTCGTCGCGCCGTCGCCACGTTTGGTGGTGTCACCCAGCACGCCGAATCGCTGCGCGAGGGACGTGGGCTCGCCTGGCTTGGCGGGCTGTCGCTCGACATGAAGCTCGGGTCGAGGATGCTGGTGAAGTACCCGGGGCTGACGTTCATCGGCGGACTGGCCATGGCGTTCTCGATCTGGGTCGGCGCGGTCGTCTTCGAAGGCGTACGGGTCACGCTCGATCCCCGGCTTCCGCTGCCTGACGGCGATCGCATCGTGCAGATCCGGAACAGCGACATCACCGCCAACGGCGCCGAATTGCGGGCGTCGTACGACTTCGATATCTGGCGTCGCTCACTGCGGTCTGTGGTCGACCTGGGCGCCTATCGCGACGTGTCGCGCAATCTCATACTCGCGCCCGAAGATGTCCGGTTGGTGCAGGTTGCCGAGGTCACGGCATCGGCATTCCGGATTGCACCTGCAGCGCCGTTGCTTGGACGTGTGCTCGCTGAGCACGACGAGCAGCAGGGAGCGCCGGCGGTCGTGGTGCTCGGCTATGACGTGTGGCGAACACGATTCGCGGAAGATCGGGGTGTCGTCGGCAGGAGCGTGCAGATCGACGATGCGTTCGCGACGATCATCGGCGTGATGCCGCAAGGCTTCAAGTTTCCCGTGGCCCACGAACTCTGGATGCCGCTGCGTCTCTCGGCAAACGAGCTTGTACCGCGCACGGGGCCCGTGATCGCTGTCTTCGGCCGGCTCGCCCCCGGCGTAACGCTCGCGGAGGCGCAGACCGAGCTGTCGACCATCGGCCGGCGCATGAGCGCCGAGTCGCCCGAGACCCATGAGCACGTGCGGACCAGGGTCGGGCCGTACGCCGAGGTGTACTGGAGTCCGAATCCATCTGATCTCGCGCTCATGCACTCGTTCAACGTGTTTGCAATGTTGCTGGTGCTTCTGCTCTGCTCGAACGTTGCGCTGCTCCTTTTTGCACGCGCCGCAACGCGAGAGAGTGAGTTGATCCTGCGCAGCGCGCTCGGCGCGAGCCGGAGGCGGATTGTCGCGCAACTGTTCGCCGAGGCGCTGGTGCTTGGAGGCGTCGCTGCCGCCGTGGGGCTGGTGGCCGTCGGCTTCACCCTCGAGCGATGGGGACTGGCGTACCTCGAGGCGAATCTCGGTACGCAACCGTTCTGGATCGACCCCAGGCTTTCGTTTGCGACGATCCTGTACGCGCTGCTGCTGACCTTGATCGGCGCGGTCGTCGCCGGCGTCATGCCGGGGTTGAAGGTCACACGGGGACTTGCCGACCGCCTGAAGCAGGGAACGGCCGGCAGCGGCTTGCGATTTGGCGGGATCTGGACCGCGGTGATCGTGGCCCAGGTGGCGGTCACGGTTGTCGTGCCGGCAGTGATCTACTTCGGGCAGGGCGAGATGAACCGGGTCCGGTCGCACGAAGTCAACTTTGCCGAAGAGGAATACCTCGCGGTGCAGCTCGACTTGAATTCGCCTAACGGCGGCAGGGACAGCGCCCGCTACGTCGCGTCGGTGGAGAAACTGCGCCGGCGGTTGGAGGCGGAGCCTGGGGTCGAAGGTGTCACGTTCGTGAGCCATTTGCCGCGGCTCCCGCACCCGGACTACTACATCGAGGTCGACGAGCCCCGCGCGATCAACGACTCCACTCCGCTGCCTGAAGCAACCGTTGCGACGATCGATCCATCGTACTTCGAGGTGCTGAAGTCGCCAATCCTTGCCGGTCGCGCGTTACATGCCGGCGACGTCGGAAGCTTTGCGCCGGCCATTGTCGTCGACGAGGGCTTTGTCGAGCGTGTGTTCGGTGGGGGGAACGCGATCGGGCAACGGATCCGTATCTCCTCGAGTCGCTACTACTCTGGAAACCAGGAAGCGCCGTGGAGTGAAATCGTGGGAGTCGTCAAAGACATGGGGATGGACAACGTCGCCAGTCGTGAACGTCCTGCCGGCCTGTACGTGCCCGCCAACATGAAGACTGCGCCGCTGCGATACATGATCCTGCATTTGCGCGGCAATCCGTTGTCGCACGTGCCGAAGGTGCAGGCGATCGCGGCATCCGTGGACGGGGCGCTGCGACTTTCCGGGTTCCAGCGGTTGGACGAGGTCTCCAACGAGATGATCTGGGTCATGAGTTTGTGGATGCGAGTCATCGCAGGATTGACGATACTCGCACTGCTGCTGTCGCTGGCGGGGATCTATGCCGTACTTTCGTTCACCGTCGCGCGTCGAACACGCGAGATCGGTGTGCGCGTCGCATTGGGCGCCAACCGGCGACGTGTCGTGACGGCGATCTTCCGGCGGCCATTGACGCAAGTTGCCATGGGCGTTGTTGCCGGAGGTCTGATCATTGGCATACTGGCACTTCAGCTGTCAGCGGGTGGGCTATCAGTGGTCCACATCGCGATGCTCGTGGGTTATGTGGTGCTGATGTTCGGCGTGTGCATGCTCGCCTGCGCGGTGCCGACGCGTCGCGCATTACGAGTTGAGCCGACGGTGGCGTTGCGGTCGGAATAGTCCGGGGCGTTTATCTTGATGAGTGAGCCCAGATAGCGCCGTACTGAGTTGCGATGTAGTCCTCTTTGACCTCGATGGTGTTCTTGTCGACTCGAGGGCGGTAGTTGAACGCACGTGGCGTCGATGGGCTGAGGTCCGCGGCGTGCGCGATCCGGAGCTCGTGCGTCGTGCGCACGGCCGCCGCAGCGTCGAGACCGTCCGGGAAGTCGCGCCGGCTCTCGACAGTGATCAAGAAGTTCGGTGGCTCGCAGCTGCCGAACTGTCGGATTTCGACGGGGTGGTCGCGTTGCCCGGCGCCAGCGACGCGCTTGCAGCCCTGAGCGATGCCCAAAGAGCAATCGTGACGTCTGGCGGCCGCGAACTGGCTCGCAAGCGCTTACTACACGTGCGCCTTCCAGTCCCGGCGATCCTCGTGGCGGCCGAAGACGTACGAGAGGGCAAACCTTCCCCGGAAGGGTTTCTCGCGGCCGCGTCGAAGCTCGGCGTACACCCCTCTCGCTGCATCGTCATCGAAGATACTCCGGCTGGTATACAGTCTGCACGAGGAGCCGGGTGTCGCGTTGTTGCACTTACGACGACGTTTGCGCGGGCCTCTCTGCACAACGCGGATGTCGTGGTCGAATCACTCGCCGATCTGCAAATCATCAGGGGAAAAGAGGGAATAGAAGTACGTTCATCATTCACCACACAGTGACGCTCCTCGAGCGAACTGTCGTCTGGCGTCGAAGTGGATGAGAGTGTCACCTTCTGTGTACAACGACACGACGGATATCGAGCGCCTGCTCGAAGCACTCAGCTGACGGAATGATGTCGCGTCCAATCACGGATAAACTGCCATGCGCGATGACCGGATTCGCGTTGTGGGTGCGGTCGGACTGGTAATTGGCGCGTTGTTCGGCATGGCCGGCACGTTTGCGCCGACTCCAGAACTCCGCGGTCTCGCCTGGGGCGTGGACGGCGTCGCATTGGTTGTGGCGAGTGCGTTGATCGCGGTCCATCACTTTCGACACGGACGGGATGCACTGGCCGCCGGATTTCTGGTCTTCCTGGCCGGTGAAACCCTGATCGTTTCCGGCTCGGCGATCGAACTCGAGGCAAGTGCGCCGTTGTTCGCCGCCGGCGCCGCCCTGTGGGCCGCAGCGCTCGGTCTCATCAGCACGTCACCGGCCGTTCCGCTGTTCACGAGGGTGACCGGCGCGGTTGCGACCGTACTCCTGGCGATTACCGCGCTGCGCATATTCGGCGGGGCAGAGCTGACGCCGTTGTCTCAGCCGCTCCCGTTCTTCGCCTACCCCTTTTTCGCCGCGACGCTACTCTGCTGGGCCTGGGGACTCACCCGCAGGCGCTGATGCTTCGGAAGCCGCTGCAGAAAAGCCTAACGGACGATCCGCGTGCCCGTCCACACCAGCCAGGCGCCGTGGCCGAGCACAATTGCGCCGAAGCCGTGGATGTTCATGGGCATGCCGGCGACTGTGGCGACGACGGCCGTTACACCGATGACCAGTCCCGTCCCGGCCAGCGCCCGGCCCCATCCATCCTCGTGCCACATCGCGAGCGACCAGAATCCAATCCCGATCGAGGCCGTCACCACGAACACTCGCGTTGTGGCCTGGTTGAGCGCCCAACCAAAATCGCGCGCCGGTTCGTAGAGCGCGCGCGCGTCAGGCCCTCCGGCGACGACCTGGGCCGCCAGGTCGGTGCCAATGAATCCACTCGCGATGGCGGCAAACATCACGGCCACCGCGCCGAACGCGTACGATACGAACGCGGCATCCGTCAGTGTATCGCGGGCGAACTGCCTCGTCAGGCGCAACAGGCCATAGGTCGTGATTATCGTACCGGCAATCGCGAGCGCGTGAACCGAGCGGTTCATGAGGGCGACCCGTGAAAAGTCGGCCAGCAGCGCGTGACCCGTTGGATGGAACGCCATGGTGACGAGGCCCGCCAGCGGGCCGGCGATCAAGGCAACTCCCGCCGCTTTGTCCTGTTTCATGTCTGCTCGGGAAGAGACGACCGGCATTTTATGCGAGCGACCACGCCACCATACTCCCTCCTGAACATTCCAGGTGCATTTGTTCGGTATCGTGAGCGACCAGCTGGAGCGACGACTCGACCCCCGGACCGTGCGTACTTACCAGGCGCTGAGTGGCGCGCTGGTGGAACTGATGCGCACGCGCGAGTTCAACGAAATCACGGTCCAGGACCTGCTTGACCGCGCTGGCGTGGGCCGGGCCACGTTCTACTCACATTTCCGCAACAAGGACGATTTCCTGCTTACGGACCTCGAGCGGATGTTGTCGGCACTGGAGGAGCACTTCGAGCGATCATCGTCGAGTTCAAGGCGCGTTGCGCCGATCGCGGAGCTCTTCAGTCACTTCGGCAACGCGCGTGAGTTCGCGGCCGCGCTCGGGCGTTCCGGGAGAATGGAAGCGGTACTCGACATTGCCAGCGGTCACCTGGCGCGGATCATCGAGCGACGCCTTCACGTGCTTGGGGTGCAACCTCGTGAGTTGCCACTGAATGTTGCGGCGCGCGTTTTCGGCGCCATGGCGACGGAACTCGCGAAATGGTGGATGGAGCGACAGGGAACGATCACGGCGCAGCAGATGGACGAACGGTTTCACGAGCTCGTGTGGCGCGGAATTGGGCAGGATCGTCGTCCATCGCCGCCCTGACTGAACATGCGTTGACAGGCGGTGCAGGTATTGGCACTATCTGGTTCCATTATAGGAACCGGGCCATGCGAACCCTCCACGATCCCGCAGTACGTCGTTCCCTCGAAGCCCGCCTCGACGCGCTCCGACCGGACGCTCCACGCCGGTGGGGGAAGATGACTCCCGACCAGATGCTGTGGCACGTCAACCAGTTTCTGGCGTCAGCGATCGGAGAGGTACCGATGCCGGTGCAGAAAAGTCCCGTGCCGCAGCCACTCCTCCGGTTGATGGTCCTGTACATGCCCTGGCCGAAGTCTGCGCCGACGAATCGCGCGGCCGTGCCGGACTGTGCACACGATTTCGAGGCTGAACGCGCGCGGTGCCGCACACTCATCAACAAGTTCGTCAGCCGGCCGATTGATGGCGCCTGGCCCGTTGATTCAAACTTCGGCGTCGTGACCGGAAAGTTTGCCAGCGGGCTCCAGGCGCGGCATCTCGACCATCACTTCAAGCAGTTCAGTTCCTGAGTCAGTTCAGCCGAGCGTGCGGCTGCTCCGCGGTTGTAGTTCCGTCAATCGGCACGCAGGGCTTCGATCGGATCGACTCCGCTCGCGCGGCGCGCCGGCATGTAACTCGCCAGCATCCCGACGCCGAGCATCCCGAGCGACATCGCAGCGAAGACGACCGGGTCGACTGCCTTCACATCGAAGAGCAGCGCGCCGAGGAGCCGGGTGGCCGCGAACGCCACCGTGATGCCCAGGGCCACGCCAACCATCACGACCTTTGTGCCCTGGGAGACGACCTGGCGGCGAACCGTGCCCGATGTCGCACCCAGCGCCATGCGCACGCCGATCTCGCGAGTCCGCTCGGCCACAATGTACGACAGAACCCCGTACAGTCCGACCGCACCCAGGATGAGCGCCAGCGCTGATACGACGCCTAACGTGAGCATGGTGAACGACAGCTGCACCATGGACCGTTTGGCCAGGAACTCCATCGTAAAGCCCCGATAGACCGGAGCCTCCGGTGCAATCTGGCGCACGGCCTCACGCACCTCGTTCGCCAGGTTGGCCGCCCGCGGCGATTTCACAACATAGGCTGGTGATCCCATCGCCCACGAGCGGGGTTGTGGCCCGGTGAGCGGGAAGTACACCACCGCCTCCCCCGCTTCGCGCCAGTCATCCTGCTTCACGTCATCCACGACACCGACCACCATGAATGACGGACCCGCGCCAGGACGGCGGATGCGCTGTCCCACGGGTTCCTGATCCGGCCACAGCTTCGCTGCCGCCGACCGGCTGATGATGACGCTGTTGTTAGGCGTCACCGCCTCGTCGTTGGTGAACGTCCGGCCCTTGAGGAGCTCGATACCCATCGCGCGGAAGTAATCCCCGCCGGTGAAGTTCTGGTCGATCAGGGCGCCGCCGCCATCATCGCTCATCGCGTCGGTGAGGAAACGTCCCCCTCCCGTGCCCTCATCCAGCGGCAGGTTGTTGACGACACCGACCGTCGTCACGCCGGGGAGCGCGCGCAGCCGGTCCATGAAGTCCAGGTGCAACCGGCCCCAGGCCGGTCCATCGACGAGGTGCGGTTGGTCCGGCGCGAACTGGAATGTGTAGATGTCCTTCGTGTCGTAGCCCGGGTCGACGTTGCGCAACCGCTGGAAGCTCTGGAAGAGCAGGGCCGTGCCGATGAGCAGGACGAGGGCGAGTGCCGCCTGGCCGACGACCAGTGCGTCGCGACCCCAGTGGCGGCGTCCCGTCGAGCCGCGACCGCCTTCACGGAGCCGGGTGAGATCCGGAGCGGACGCCGACATCGCCGGCGCCAGTCCACAGGCGAGGCCAACCACCACCACCAGCACGAAGGATGCGACCAGCGTCCAGCCGTCGAGTCCAACCAGCGTTAGGCGTGGAATCCCTTCGGGTGCGGCGCGCAGGAACAGGGGGAGTGAGATCGTGGTCAGCATCACGGCCAGCACGCCGGCCGGCAACGCCACGAGGAACGCCTCTGCCATCTGCAGCCGCACGAGCTGGCTGCGCGACGCCCCCAGGGCATTCCGCACCGCGAGATCGCGGCGCCGGCCCTCGGCACGCACCATGAACAGGTTGGCGACGTTGGCGCAGGCGATGATCAGCACGATGGACACGGCGCCAAGCAGCACCCAGAGCGACCGGTTGGTGGTGGGACCGACCAGTCGGTCGATCACGGGATCGACCACGGCGCGGTGCTGGGCGATGATCCGGGCGTAGTTCGGCGGACCGCCGAAGCGTTGTGGAAGCTGTTTGGATAACGCGGTCAGTTCAGTGGCCAACTGTTCGTGCGTCACGCCGGGCTTCATCCGGGCGACGATCGGCATGCCTAACTGACCAGGTTGCACCTGATCGAGCCGTGCCTCACCGGCCACCCAGAGCAGCGTCTCTTCGCCCGGGAACCGGAACTCCGGCGGCGTGACGCCAATAACCGTGCGCATCTGCCCGGAGACGAAGTACGACCGGCCGATGACCGCCGAATCGCGCGCGAACCACTGGTCCCAGAGGCGATCGCTGATCAGGACGACTTTATCGGCATCCTCCGGCACCGGGAGGCGGCCAAGCATGGGTCGTACGCCTAACGTGGCGTACATGTCGTTGGTCGGGAAGGCCATCCCGATGCGTTCGACCCGCGTATCGGTGCGGAGGGTCGACGTGCCGCCGCCGAATGCAAAAATTCCGTCGAGGAGCTTCGAGTTCTCCTTGTAATGGAAGTAGAAGTCGAAGCCAAGCCCGAAACGCTCAGGAAGGTCCGATCCCGGGGCTGTCCCCGACAGGACAACCAGGCGGTCCGAGTTCGGGAAGGGAAGTGGCTTGAGCAGCACCGTATTGACGACGCTGAACATCGCAGCCACGGCGCCAATCGCGAGCGCCAGCGTTCCGACGGAGGTGACGAGGAAAGCGGGCGTATGCACCAGCCCGCGCCAGGCGTGACGAAAATCCTGCGTCCATTGAGCGATCACGATTCGCGTCCCGGGAAAGGTCAGGCGTTTGACAAACTTCGAGCCCTGCTCGTTGCGCCCTACGGGAGCAGTTGGCCGGGGTTTCATCGTCGGGCCCCACTGGGCGGGACGCGACCGTTTCGTTTCGTTACGTTCAGTGATCGCCTGCCTGACATCCGTTAGGTGCCGTGTGCAGTTGGTCACGATCAGGCGCGGCTGAACCCGATCCACTTGACCGAGCGGAGCGCCCGAATGTCGACGTCGGTACATTGTCGCTCATGAAACAGATCACGACGGCAACGCTGATCGCGTGCTGCGCTGCCTTTCCCGGAAGGGCACAACAACCCGCTACCCTCGACGCACGAGCCGCGGGGCGATTTGCGGCACTGGCGCTGGGGTGCGTGCAGAAGGAATACCCGAACAAGATCGCGCACGTCCTGAATTCACCGGCGGACGTGAAGGCGCCGCACGAGCTGACGCCGTCGTTCTATGGCTGCTATGACTGGCATTCGTCGGTGCACGGTCACTGGCTGCTGGCGCGTCTGGCCCGCTCGTTTCCGGACGCCGCCTTTGCGTCCAGCGCAATCACGGCGCTCAAGGGCAACATTACCCCGGCGCGAATCGCCGGCGAAGTTGCCTATCTGAATGCGCCCGGTCGGGAAACGTTCGAGCGCCCGTATGGATTGGCCTGGCTGCTGCAGTTAGGCGCCGAATTACGCGAGTGGAAATCACCAGACGCGCAGGTATTCGCTTCTGCCTTGAGGCCGCTTGAAGGAGCAGTAGTAACACGCCTCAAGGCATGGCTACCGAAGCTGGCCTATCCCATCCGTGAGGGCGAACACCCGCAGACCGCATTTGCGTTCGGCCTCATCCTGGACTACGCGCGCGGAACGGACGAGGCGCTGGCGGCCATGGTTGTCGCAAAGGTTCGCGAGTTTCACCTCAAGGACCGCGATTGTCCAATCACCTATGAACCGTCCGGCCAGGACTTTCTCTCGCCGTGCATCGCCGAGGCTGACCTGATGCGTCGCGTCCTGCCGCCTGACGAGTTTGCGACGTGGCTGACTGCCTTTCTTCCCCGCATTCCCACAACCAATTCAGGTGAATGGCTGCCGATCGGCGTGGTCACCGACAAGACGGACGGCAAGCTGGCACACCTGGATGGTCTGAATCTCAGCCGGGCGTGGATGCTGGAAGGAATTGCCTCAGGGTTGCCCGCGCGCGATCCGCGCCGGGGGGCGCTGCTGGCGGCGGCCCGCACGCACGCCACCAGCGGTCTTGCATCCGTGACGGGTGAGCACTACGAAGGGGGTCACTGGTTAGGCAGCTTTGCGACCTATCTGACGACGAGGCGGGGCCTCGGGAAATGAAGACGCAGGACCTGAGAATGCAGAACCTAACGGTGGATTTACCCAATAGCGCGAAGCCTGAGTTCGCTGCGATGAGGCGAGTGGAACATGTGCCTTGGGGTGTATCTCAGTACGGACAGTGAACTCGACCTGGTACCCTGGAACGCCGATGCCCGGACGTTCAATACCAGTCACCTCACTGACTATGAGTCAGCGGTGCGCCGGCACCTGACGCGCCGCCATGTCTATTACCTGGGTGCGCATACCCACTGTGGCTGCGGGTTCATGCGGAACGGGGACAGCGAACCACAGGAAGTGGACGCCAGCCGCACGGCGCTAGGCGAGTTCGTGCAACGCGCGCGCGAACACGGACCGTGTGAACTGTTCGTGCACTGGGCGGATGATCCGGTGGGCGAGTTGACCGCCAAGCAGCATCGTAAGGCGTCAGAGCTCGTGTTCGATGAAGCGTGGATCGTCGAAGGAACCCTGACTCATATCACCGGCTGATGCTGATCCTCCTGCTGCAGCTTCAGGCGGCGTATTACGTCATCACCGGTCTCTGGCCTCTGATCAGTCTCCGTACGTTCGAGTGGGTTACGGGCCCGAAAGTCGATGACTGGCTCGTTCACATGGTTGGCTTGTTGGCCGCAACGATAGGTGTGACACTCTGGGTCGGGGCCCGGGTCAAGCGACCAGTCGCAGTTGTTGTCCTCCTCGCCGTGCTGAGCGCCATCAGCTTCGCATTCATTGATATCCGCTATGCTTTAGTCGGCCGGATATCAGCGATCTACCTCGCCGACGCGGTTGTCGAGGTGGCCTTGGCGCTGTCAGTTACGTGGGCGTGGCGACGGGAGATGTCCTGATGGCGACAAGCTGCACGGCTACCGCGGACAAACGACAACGCCTCAGGCCGTCAGGTGCTGGCGTTCGCGACCACTCCGCATTTCCTTCGATGAGAGCATTGGAGGGAAAGATGAGGAACTCAGGGCTGTCCCGGCACCGATCGCACAACCGGATCGTTAGGCTTGCGGTAGCGATCAGTGCACTTCCATGGCTGACCGCCACGGCCCAGCACGACGCGCATTCGCTCGGCACGGTCAACATGACCGTCAGCTGCTCGCCGGCAGCCCAGGCGGAGTTCAACCATGGCGTCGCGTTGTTGCACCACATGACCTATCCGCAAGCACGGGCCTCGTTCGAGCGTGTCGCATCGCTGGACCCGACGTGTGCGATGGCCCGTTGGGGCATTGCGATGTCGCTTTTTCAGCCGCTCTGGCCCACGCGGCCATCGCCCGCAGACGTGCAGCGCGGTTGGAAGGAAGCGCAAACCGGCCTTGCCCTCCAGTCTTCGGATCGCGAACGGAAATTCCTCGCGACTGTCGAGGCGTTTTACGCGGAGCCGGCGGGGACGGACTACTGGCTTCGCATCCGTCGTTGGCGTGAGGCGACCGCGAGCCTGCACGCGTCGCTGCCAGCCGACATTGAAGCGACTGCATTCTACGCCCTATCGTTGCTGGCGACCGCGCCAACCGACACAGGGACGGAAGCTGCTGCTGCACGAGCCGCTGATCTTCTGCTCGCCGTTCGGGCGCAGGTTGCGGATCATCCCGGTGCGAACCACTACCTCGTTCATTCCAGCGACGTCACCGGCCGGGAACGCGAATCGCTCGACATCACGCGCAAGTACGACGCGGTTGCGCCGCGGAACCCGCACGCGCTCCACATGCCCACGCACATCTACACGCGACTGGGCGAATGGCCCGCTGCGATCAACGGCAACATGCGTGCTGCCGAAGCTGCCCTCGAAATTCCAGCCGGCGACAAGGGGCAGTATGTCTGGGACGAGTTTCCCCACGCGATTGAATACGTCGTCTACGCCTACCTGCAGCGTGGGATGGATGACTCGGCGTTGACGCAGCTTCGTCGGCTCGAGTCAACGAAGCAACTGGAGCCGACGTTCAAGACGGCGTTCCACCTGGCGTCGTCTCGCGCTCGTTATGCGCTGGAACGGCGCGACTGGGCAGTGGCCATGCGCACGGTTCCGCGCGAGCCTGCTACACTCCCCTGGGACCGATTTCCCTGGGCAGAAGCCGTCGCAGTGTTCGCGCGTGGAATGGGCGGTGCGCGACACGGTGATGTCCGCATCGCCGCATCATCAAGCGAGCGGTTGACAACGCTGGATTCCGTCGCCCAAAAAGCCGGTGAAGGTCTCTTTGCCCGTAACATCCGCGTCCTGCGAATGGAACTGGACGCCTGGCGTGCGTATGGCGAGAAGAAAACCGACTCGGCCCTGGCCCTGTTGCAGGCGGCGGCGGATGTCGAATCATCCACACCGAAACATCCAGTTACGCCGGCGCCGACCATCCCAGCGACCGAATGGGCCGGCGACATGTTGCTCGACCTCGGGCGACCGTCTGACGCACTCGCACAGTACCAACAAACGTTGACGGCGTATCCGAACCGCTTCAACAGCCTGGCGGGGGCAGCGCGCGCAGCGCAGGCAGCAGGGCAGGCGGCGCTCGCGCGACAATACTACGAACAGCTGCTCTCGGTCGCCGGGGCCTCATCGAAGCGACCAGCCATTGCCGCCGCCCGATCGTTTCTCCCACGTTAGGCTCATGCCCTCCATGCATCCCTGTGCGCCGCGAAACGTCCACTTCCGTACGATCGTCCTCGCCAAGTCGCCTGCTCCGATCGACGCCTGTCTCGACCTTCTTCTTGACACGCCAGCTGTGATGGCGGGTTGAGGGCCGCATGGACTATCGCTACCTGATCATTGGTGGGGGCATGACGGCCGATGCCGCGGTGCGCGGCATTCGAGAGCTCGACTCGTCAGGCAGCATCGGTATCGTTGGCGCGGAGCAGGATCCTCCCTACGCGCGCCCACCCCTGTCCAAGGCGTTGTGGAAGGGTGAGCCGGTCGACAGCATCTGGAAACGCACCGAGCAGACCAGCGCCGAGCTCCACCTCGGCAGGACCGTGACGCGGCTGGACGCCGACCGCAAGACCGCGAAGGACGACAAGGGGACGTCGTACGGGTTCGAGAAGGTCCTTCTCGCCACGGGGGGTTCGCCGCGAAAGCTGCCGTTTGGCGGTGATAACATCATCTACTATCGCACGGCCCGCGACTACTATCGCGTGCGCGAATTAGCGGCGCAGAAGAAGAGCTTCGCCGTCATTGGCGGCGGATTCATCGGATCGGAAATCGCCGCCGCGCTGGCCATGAACGGGTGTCCCGTCACGATGATGTTTCCGGAGCCGGGAATTGGTGCGCGCGTCTTTCCTGCCGATCTCGCGGCCTTCCTGGTCGACTACTATCGAGAGAAAAACGTCGATGTGCGACCGGAGGACAGCGCCATAGACGTGGTGCGCCATGGGTCGCAGGTCGAGATCAGCACGAGAGGTGGTGCCCGCCTCACGGTCGATGCCGTCGTGGCGGGCATCGGCATAGCGCCTAACGTCGAACTGGCCACGGGTGCCGGTCTGCAACTGGACGACGGCATCGTGGTCGATGAGCGGCTGCGGGCGACGTATGACCACGTCTTTGCCGCCGGAGACGTCGCGCGGTTCCATAATCCCGCGCTCGGCGCGCGGATGCGCGTCGAACATGAGGACAATGCGGTCACGATGGGAAGTGCTGCCGGCCGATCCATGGCGGGCGACGAAACACCGTACACCCACCTGCCGTTCTTCTACTCAGACCTGTTCGACCTGGGTTATGAGGCCGTCGGGGACATGGATCCCCGGACCGAGATCGTGGCGGACTGGAAGGAGAAGTACCGCACGGGGGTCATTTACTACCTGACGGACGGGAAGGTGCGCGGGGTCCTGTTGTGGAATGTGTGGGGACAGGTCGATTCGGCGCGGCAGTTGATTGGAGAGTCGGAGCCTCTGCAGGCTTCGGACTTGAAAGGCATGATTTCGACTGGGTGATGCCTCGGCGAATTGCCGCATTCAGGTTCCTTGCACAGCTTTCATGGCATGACTGAACGCCGTTATTCCGATGAAGAAGTCGACGCCATTTTCACCCGGGCGAGCGAAGTAGAGCAGGACGCGCCGCAGCGGTTGCAGTCGGCTGAAGGGCGAACGCTGGCTGAATTGCAGGCGATTGGTCGTGAGGCCGGGCTTTCACCTGAGGCGGTGGCACAGGCTGCCCGAGCGTTGGACCAGCCGGCGCAGCCAGTACCTTCGCGATTCCTCGGACTCCCGCTCGGTGTCGCGCGCACCGTGACCCTGGATCGCCGGCTGACCGATCAGGATTGGGAACGCCTGGTGGTGCAGTTGCGCGAAACGTTCAACGCACGCGGTGTCTTGCGGAATGAAGGGTCCTTCCGCTCCTGGTCGAACGGCAACCTGCAGGTGTTGCTCGAGCCTGATGGTGCCGGGCACCGGGTAAGATTCCGCACCATGAATGGCCAGTCGCGCGCGCTGATGCTCATGGGATTGGGAGTAGTCGGTGTCTCGCTCGCGACGACGATCGCCGGTCTGTTGACGCCCGGCGCTGAGGCTTTATCCCAATTCGGCAGCTTGACATTGATTGGCGTCGCTGCATTCGCCTATGGAGCGTTGCGGTTGCCGGGGTGGGCGAGGCTGCGGCAGCGTCAAATGCAGGGATTGGCTGAGCGGTTGTTGAGCGACAAGCAGCGCGAGACCTAACGCTCCGCCTCAGCCAACGCCTCGAACGGCGGATATCCGCGCAATGAGCGGAACTGGAGGCTGGTGTGCAGCGAGCTTCGATTCTGTCCCTCCACCAGGGACTGCTGGAGCAGCCTCAGGGCCGCTTCTCGTTCACCCATGGCGCCAAGGATTGCGGCGCGCCAGTGCGTGTGGAGCCCGAAGAGCCACTTCTGTTTCGCCGTGCCTAACGAATCAGCGATGGCCCGCGCCCGCGCCGAGTCGCCCTTGAGGGCCAGCACCAGGCCCAGGTGGCCGTGCGGGGCGACATCGGTGCCGCCACGGGTGGCCCAGCGCCGGAACACGGCTTCGGCGGAGTCAAGTTCGCCGAGCTGCAGAAATGCCCGCCCTTCCTGCGCGAGGCGGCCCGGCCCGGGATTGGCGTTAGGCTTGCTTCGGAACCAGCGCACAATACGGCGACTCATTTCGTGAGCAGTCGCGGTATCGCCGTGATGCGCATGGAATTCCAGCGCGCCCGCCGCTATGGCCGCGACGATCCCATCGCCTGCGTAGTTGGTGATTCCGCGGAGCAGCGTGTCGGTTAACGCCAGCGCCTCCTCTTTCCGTCCAAGCGCGCCGAGCGCGCGCAGGTCTCGAGCGGGTATGGTGGTACTGCTGGGGAACTGGCGGCGCCGACCACGCAGCATCGCCAGCTCCTCCTCGTGTCGTCCGAGACCATGATAGGCGTTGGCCAGGACCGTCACTTGTTGCCACCACCCGACCGCCACCATCGCCGAGTCGGAGGCGAGCAACGCATTCAGCGCCACCTGCGGCTTCAGGAGCGCGTTGGCGTGCAAGCCGATCAGGTAGAGAAACCCCGGGAGCGAGTCACGGGCCACGACATCCTGAGCGCTGGTCAACTGGCGCTCATCGCTACCGCTGAGATTCGCCTCGGCCCACGCGAACATCGCGTGTTCAAATGGTGTGAACCGATCCTTGAACCGTGCGACGCGCAGCGTCACCACCTCTGCGGAGTCCCACCGGTTGACGTTCGAGTGAACCACGGCGGCGTACAGGTACGCAGGAACCAGCATCGAGTCCAGCCCAATCGCGCGCTCGAAGTACGGCAACGCCTGGGCCTGACTCCTCGCAAAGAGCGCTTCACCCCTGAGATACTCCTGATACGCCGAGAACCGGGGAGCACGCATCAACCTGTTTCGACCAGTATCGGCGCCGACGGCGATTGCGCCCACGAGACGTTCACGCAACGACTCGATGGCCTGCATTGGGTCGGTCTTCGGCGCCGAAACAGGATCAAGCGACAGGATTTCCCGGTCAGTTTTCGCATCGATGACAGCCGCTTGCAGCCTGAGGGAGTCGCCTTGCGGATAAATCGTGCCCGTGATCACCACCGACGCGCGGGTCGCCCGTGCGAGCAGCGGCACGGGATTGGTACCGCGTGGCGCATCCGCCATCGCCGAGGTGACCGCCAACGTAGCGACGACCTCCACCGACTCGGCGCGCGCAATGCCTTGCGAGAGCCAATCGGCCGCCATGCGACCGACGACATCGAACTGCGGATCCCCGGTGAGATTCTCGAACGGCGCCACCGCGATCCGCCGCTCGGATATGTCGGGCGTGCGCAGCCGCGTGGACGCGTACCAGCCGCCCAGTGCCAGCACGAGTATGCCGGCGGCCAGCGCGATCAGTTTTCGAGACGCGCCGTTCCGGGCGGCGCCCGATGACGTGACGTGCGGTGTGGTGACGACGGACGCAGCGATGTGAGGCGCCGTTCCTCCGGACGGTGTCGTTAGCGCGTCGATCGCCTGAACGAGCTCCTGGGCGCTTTGGGGCCGATCCGCCGGAGACTTCGCCAGGCACTGCATAACGAGCGACGCGAGCGCAGGGGGAGTGGACCCGCGCAACCGTTCAACAGGCTCCGGCACCTCGGTGACGTGCGCGGCCAGCGTGGCCTGCGGGGAACGCCCCTGAAACGGCGTCCGCCCGGCAAGCAACTCATACGCCACCACACCGAACGCATACACGTCGGCACGCTGGTCCATGCGGGGATCGGCCATGCCCTGTTCGGGCGCCATGTAGGCCGGAGTGCCTAACGCAATTCCCAGGGATGTCAGGCCGGTACCGGTCGATTCTTCGGCGTCGACGATGGCCTTGGCCACGCCGAAGTCGGAGACCATCGCGGTGCCGCCGGAGAGCAGAATGTTTTCCGGCTTGATGTCCCGGTGGACCACCCCGCGCGTGTGCGCATAGGCGAGCGCACTGGCAACCTCGCGCAGGACCCGGAGCACGTCGGAAACGGGGAGCTCGCCGGACCGCCTGAGCTTCATCCGCAGCGATTCACCTTCCACAAACGGCATTGCGAACCACGGAAGTCCATTGACTTCCCCGGCGCTCAACAGCGGCACGATATGGGGATGCTGAAGCTTCGCGGCGAGCCTGATTTCGCGTGTAAACCGCTCGGTGGAGACACCTTCGGCGAGTTGGGGAGGCAGCACCTTGATGACGACCTGCCGGCCCAATGAAGACTCGGTCGCGAGGAAAACCCGGGACATGCCGCCGCCGCCCAGTTCGCGTTCGAACGTGTATGTGCCTGCGAGCGCCGAGCGCAGTCGCACCTCCCAGGCACTTTCTGGCACGCAGAGACCTCCTGAAGTGAAATCGGCGGCGGCTGAGGCTGTCTGCCAGCAAAATGCTGGGTGGCGGTGGGCCGAGCAACAGGACTCTCACAGTGCAGGGCGAACGAATGCAGGACCTCGACACGGCGACCCAGCGGGTGTCCTGCGCTAATTGTCGTCCGGAACTCCGGGAAGTGGTCCGGTCCGATCGGTTCGGACGACTTTCACCTCCGACACCCCCACCTTCGGCTCGTAATCCATCGCGATCCCGGCGGTGCGGCCGGGATCCTCGCCAAACAGACCAATCGACGAGGACATCCCTATGAAGCGCAGCAGAATGATTCCAGCGGCGGTGGCAATTGCCATCGCTTTGATCCAGACACCAGCCGACGCCCAGACCAGCCGTCCGCATCTTCACATCAACGGAAGGTGGGACGAATGCTCAATCCAGCTCGATCCATCTCTGACGCAGTCCGCCTGGAAGCAGTTCACCCAGGAGGCCGGACTCGTCGCGTATTTCCGCCCTTTGATGGACGCGAAACCAATGGGGAAAGGGAATTTCGAGTTTTCCCTGGTCCAGTGGGAGACCGCCATCGATGATCACGACGCCGCCTGGAACGACACGTTTGTCCATCCCGATTCAACGCATTGGCTCTTCGAAGGTCGGGGACTGAAGTTCCCGGGACTCATGGTCAGGGCAGGTGTGAGCAACAAGACCGACGTCGGCGTCTACTTGACCAAAAACCCCAATGCGAACTACGGGTTCTTCGGCGCCCAGGTGCAACAGAACTTCCTGGACAGGAACAACTGGGCAGCATCCGGAAGGTTGAGCTTTACATCCCTGTACGGTCCGGAAGATGTGGACTTGGCCGTCCTCGGTTGGGACCTGGTTGCAAGCCGGGAAATCGCGCTCAATAACTGGGCGGCGCTGTCACCGTACGCCGGCGTGTCGAGCTACTTCTCGATGTCACACGAAAAAACGAACGCGGTGAATCTCGACAATGAATACGTAGGAGGCTCGCAAGCCATGGTCGGCGCGGTGCTCCAGGTGTCAGGCGTGCGATTGGCCGCGGAGTACAACGCAGCGAGAGTGAACTCGGTCTCGTTCAAGCTGGGGTTTGGGAAGTAAGGCAACGGCGCAAGACAGGAAAACGCAAAGCAGATAAGCGCACGGCACCAGAGCGCAGGGCAGCAGGGCGCAGGGGCCGGATGGCGCAGGGAGAGGGGCGCGGGGCTCTCAGTTCGAGGCCCTGCGCCTTTTCGGCCTTCTCGCCCATGTGCAGTATCTTCCTGCCATGGCCAGTCTCACACTCGACTGGATGCAACTCGCGGCGGTGGTGGGGGCCCTGCAGGGACTTCTGCTCACCGGAGTGATCGTCGCGCAAAAGAACAACCGCACCGCCAATCGCCTGCTAGCGGCGCTCATGGCGGCGTTTACGATCTACCTCGCGTCCGAGGTCTATTACACGACGGGACTGTTCCGCGCGTTTCCGCATTTCTTCGGCATCTCGTACCAGATGCCGTGGGTGTATGGCCCGCTCGTGTACCTCTACGCTGTCGCCGCGAGCGACCGCTCCTGGCGGTTCGAGCGGAAGGCGCTGATCCATTTTCTCCCGGTGGCAATCAACGTGCTCGCCATGTTGCCCTACTATTTCATGAGCGGCGCAGACAAGGTGGCATTTCTCGACCGGTGGATTGCCGGCGCAACACCGGTGCAGTTCGCGATCCTCGATCCCTTCAAGTACGTCTCCGGCATCGCCTACTCGGTCGCCACAGTGCTGTACCTCAGACGCCACCGCCTTCGCGTCCAGCACAGCTACTCCAACACCCAGCGCGTCAACCTGCGCTGGCTACTCGGCCTAACGATTGCCGCGTTCGGCATCTGGATCCTGGCGACGACGATGAGAATCAGCGGGGTCCGCAGCCGCGTCCGTGACGAGCACATCTCGCTTGCCATGGCGGCGCTGGTCTACGCGATTGGCTACAGGGGGCTGCGACAACCGGAAGTGTTCCGGTACGAGACCGCCGAGTATCCGGTGATGAAGCGGCCGGAACTCGTTCCCACGTCCCCGCCTGACGAACAGGGAGCGGACGATGAGCCGGAGCTCTCTGCGGCGCCGCGGTATGAGCGGTCGGGACTCAGCGATATCGAGGCAAGGAATCTCAAGACGTCGTTGCTGGCGCTGATGGATGCGGAGAAGCCATGGCGCGACAGCGAGCTGACCCTCGCGACGCTCGCGGAGCGATTGAACAGCACGCCGCACAAGCTGTCCGAGGTACTGAACGCGGAGATCGGCGAGACGTTCTACGACTTCGTGAACGGGTACCGTGTGCGCGAAGTACAACGTCGGATCAAGGCGGGTGATGCCCGCGCCCTGAAGATGCTGGCCCTGGCTCTCGACGCAGGCTTTGCCTCGAAGTCGACGTTCAATCAGGCCTTCAAGAAGCACACAAGCCAGACGCCGTCGGGATTTCGCGAGGCGGTGGGGGCTTGATTGAAGGGCAACGAGCGCAGGACCTGAGAGCGTAGGTCCTGCGCCTTTCGCTCTTCTTCACTCCCCCTTCAAGGCAACCGTCGGACTAACTCTTCCTGCCCTCAGCGCCGGCCCATAGCCGGCCACTAACGCCAGTGTGAGTAGGCCGATTCCGCAGATCACGTAGGTGACGGGATCGAGGGCGCTGATCCCGAACAGTTGCGATTCGGTCCACTTCGCAACGCCAAATGCTCCCCAGACTCCGAGAACGAGGCCGGTTACCGCGAGCTTCAGCCCCTTCGCGACTACATGGCGCGACACGTCGCGCGCTGTAGCCCCCAGTGCCAGGCGCACGCCGAAAGAGCGCGTCTCGAGCGAGACGGTGTAGGCGATGACACCGTAGAGTCCTACCGTCGCCAGGACGACGGCCAGGATGGCGAACGCGCCGATCATCAGCGCGGTGAACGCGGGGGCACGAAGCGACAGCGCCATGCGCTCGTCGAGGGGCAGGAGGCTGCCTAACGGCATCGTCGGATCGAGCTGTCGCATCGCGGCGCGAACCGGTGCCGCAAGGCGCAATGGATCGCCTGAGGTGCGAACCACCAGCCAGCGTGGTCCCCAGGACCACACCTCGAGGCCCTGCGGGTAGTGCACGTACACAGCGCTTTCAGGTTCGTCCCGCGGACTGGTGTACTTCACGTCTTTCACGACGCCAATGACGGTCCACCGGGGCCACGAGCCTTCTGAAGGGAGTCGCTCAGGTTCCGTGAACGCCTCGGGACGATGCAGTGAAATCGGTTGCCCGATGGGATTGTCTGTCCCGAAAAAGCGACGGGCGACGCTCTCGTTGATGATGGCCACGCCGGGCGCGGTACCACGATCCGATTCGGCGAACCACCTTCCACGAACCAGCGTCGCGCCGATTGCCTGCAGTGAAGCGGCGCTCTCCATTCGACCGACGACGCTCCCGACTTCTGCCAGGGACGCGGGCATCTTTCCTTCGACCCAGAACGACTTCGACTCGCCGCCGCCGGACAGCGGCAGGTTGGATGCAACACCGACGGCAGCGATCCCAGGAATGTCGCGAACGCTGCGGAGCGCGTCGTCAAAGAATCGCGTATGAGTCGCCCCGTCCAGCGTCCGGGCGCGGGGCAACGGTAATGCGAGGGAGAGGACCGATTCCGCGCCGCGCACCCCAGTACTCTCGTGCTGCAGTCGCGTCAGGCTGCGTACAAAGAGGCCTGACAGCACGAGCAACACCATGCTGACGGCAACCTGGGCGACGACGAGCCCGTCACGCAGCCTTGCCCCACGCTTCCCCCCGGCAACGCCTCGGCTTCCCTCGCGCAGCGCGTCAGCGTTTCCGCGTGATGCCGCGCGCGAAAGTCGGAGCGCCGGCAACAACCCGGACACGATTCCACTCGCCAGCATAACGAGCATCGACAGTGCCGCCACGGACCAGTCAATGCGGAGCCCACCTTCACCGATTCGCGGAAGGTTGGACGGGAGGTACGGGGCAGCGCTCCGCAGTGCTACCAGGGCCAGCACGATTCCGGCGACTCCACCGGCAACGGATAACACGACGCTTTCAGTAATCATCTGCTGGACGAGGCGGCGCGCTGAAGCGCCAAGCGCTGCGCGGACCGCCATCTCGCGGAACCGCGCCGCGCCGCGAACCAGCATGAGGTTCGCCACGTTCGCACACGCGAGCACGAGGAGAAGCCCGACGGCGCCGAGCAGGAGGCGCAAGGTTGGACGTACATCGCCCAGTACGACGTCCTCCAGCGACTCGAGGGCAATCGACGTCCCCTGGTTTCCCGGGTGCGACGTCGTTATGCGGTCGGCAAGCGTCTTCGCTTCGGCGCGGGCGGCAGTGAGCGTAACCCCTGGGCGCAGGCGTCCCAGTGCGAAGACGAAGTGGCTGTTACGGGAATTCCGGTTGTCATTTGGCGCAAAGCTCAACGGCATGAACAGCGACGGTGGGTTTGCGCCGAACCAGGTGCCCTGGGAGGCCACGCCGATAATCTCGACGGGCGCATCGTCGACCGAGATCGTCCGACCGATTACGCTGCGATCGCCATTGAAGTCGTTCTGCCATGACTTATAACTCAGCACTGCCACGCCATGACGACCCCAATCCTCCTCGTCAGGTGAATAGAATCGTCCCAGCGCCGGCCGGACGCCAAGTACGGGGAAAAA
>Ga0209486_10000318_pt1 | contig 22469 bp, 14 predicted proteins | sample NCCompost_FD_187518 | JGI IMG/M metagenome (GOLD analysis project Ga0209486, IMG submission 187518) | Agricultural soil microbial communities from Utah to study Nitrogen management - NC Compost (SPAdes) (version 2) | ecosystem: Environmental > Terrestrial > Soil > Agricultural land | place...
CTCAACACCATCGATGCGAGCCGCACGTCGGCGTGGAATGGGAGCAAGTGGGTGATTGAACCGCACCAGACGATCACTATCAGTGGCTGGCAAATGGATTCAGATTATGCGCGGCGTTTTTACTTCACTACAGAGCGCGATTCGTACGCCGCAAAACTCGGGGTAAGAACAAATCTCGGCGTCATCTCGGCGGTGTTTTATCGCGAACGCAGACGCCCGATACCAATCACGCCGCCTCGGCCGCTTCCTCATCCCATCTATCGCGACGAGGCGCAGTCGTCGTCGGCAGAGGCTGCGGCAACGGGTGCTGCCAAATCGCGATCGGGGGCAAACGACGCAGCGACGGGCGTCGGACGATCCGTCCGGCACGATGTGCGTTACATCGATATGGATCTTGATTCTCGGCCCGCAGGAGAAGTGACGATCTGTTACGACTTCGGTCGGTCTATTTCCGAATCAAATCCGAAGTATAAAGTTCGCGGTAAACGCGATAATTAGCCATCACCTTTTGGACGTAGCCTTTCGTCTCGTCGAACCCGACCTCGGAAGTAAAAACTCCGGGGTCGAGGTGTTTTGAGCGCTTTAGCCAACGGGCCACGTTATCTTCACCGCCGTTGTACGACGCCGCGACGGGCTCGAGCATCTCCGGAAACATATCTTTGAGATTTTCGAGGTACTCAGCACCGACAGTGATTGAAGTTTCTGGTTGGTAAAGCTGGTTCTCGTTGATGGATCGAAATCCAGCGGCTGGTCCAAACTTAACCGCGGCGTCCATCGTGAGCTGCAACAGTCCTCGCGCGCCCGCGGGTGATTTCGCAGTCGGCTTGAAAACACTTTCCTGTTTTATCAAGGCAAGAATGAAACGCGGATCGAGTTTGCGTGCTTTTGCAGCGCTAAGTATCGAATGACGATACGGCGCCGGATATGAACTCGCGACGCGCGCGATGGCCGTCTTCACAGCGCTCTCGCGCTGGGCCACGATTTCACGGTTACGGCCGACGATCTCACTCAAGCGACCGGTCGCGAGCCAGCCGTAGTACGATTCGAGGCCATCACCAATTGCGGCATAAGCCGCGACGGCTTCTTCTTGTCGGCCGGCTCTATCGAGGCTGAAGGCATACAGGTAAGCGACTTCGGATCTTGACGTGTCAACGGCTTTCGAGAACGAGCGTTTTGACAACTCTTCGGCGGTGCGGATCGCGTCTTTCCAGTTGCCTTCGGAGATGTGCAGCCGCAACGCAGCGAAGATTGCATTCGTCTCGACAGCAGTACCCGCGAAACGCTGTCTGGTTAGATTGACCCAGCGAAGTGCTTCTGCCGAACGATTCGCTTCGCGCAACGTGTCAATGACATTCAGGTGAGCAGTGTCGGCCCGTTCGCCAGTCGGGAATCGTTCGACGTATTCAATGTAACGTGCGGCCGACTCGTTGAAGCGGCTCATCCGCAGCAACGAGGCAGCGCTGTAGTTCAACGCCTCGCGTCCTTCTTTAGTCGAAATGTACTTCGCGGCCAGATCATTAAAGACCGTGTAACCGTCTTCGTAGATCTTGCCGAGGAAATAAGAACGGCCGATGCCGAGCATGGCTTCCGGCACGCGTGGATCGTCGGGATAATTTTCGATCAACGTCTGCCAGTGATCGCGGGCCTCGGCGAAAGCACGCACGCTTAGATACACCGCTGCCCGGCGCATGTGCTCGGGCGGCGCCAATTTTTGTAGCTTGCCTCTGGCATCACGACTTGAAGCGTCACTACGACGTACCGAAGCAAGCGTCGATTCGCTTGCTGACTGGCCGGTTGCCGGTGAATGGGAGAGAAAAAGTACGAAAACAAAAAGGGCGGTAATTCTGATGAACACTAATTTACTTCTCCCGTTGTCGGGTCTGGTGTGTCTTCGATGATCTCGAAGCTGGTTTGGATTTCCACGCCGGGTCTTAACGTTGCCGCAACACTGCAATACTTTGTATCTGAAAGTTCGATGGCCTGCGCGACAGCATTCTGCGCGAGAGCGCGTCCGGTCAAAATGTGATGCACTTTGATCGATGTGTACTTGCGCGGATAGTCCTCGCGCCTCACGCCTGACACTTCGATGACGTAACGCGTTAGCTTCTGCCGCTTTTTCTTGAGAATGCTCGCGACATCTGTCGCCGTGCACGCTCCTGCCGCAAGCAGAAGCAGCTCGGTGGGTGATGGTGCGATCGAACGGTTACTGTCAGTGTCGAGCGTTATCGAATGACCTGATGGAGTAATGCCGACGAACAAGTCGTCACTCACGAACCGCACGATTGCTGTTACTTCGTTTGCTGCCATCGCTGAAAAAGAATAACACAGGAGCATTTTCCATTTTCCATTTGGCATTTTCCATTTCTCATTTTGAAGAGGTTACAGCACTGTTTGCTCTTTACGCGTAACGCAAATGAAAAATGCCAAATGGAAAATGGAAAATGTTATGATTTATCGCGCCCTCACAAGCGGCAAAGTTCAAAGGTCAAGTCTCGAATTCATCCCCGGCCCAGGGAGACGCCTTTGGTGAGTAACGTGGGAGGACCATCATGGCTGAGATCCTGGTCGTTGACGATGACGACGTCATCCGAGAAACACTCTGCGAATTGCTGTCACAGGACCACACGTGTCAGGCGGCAGACACCGCTGAGGAAGCGCTTGCGAAACTCGAGTCGCAGCCCTTCGACGTTGTGTTGACAGACGTTTCGATGCCCGGTTTGAGCGGGCTCGACTTAATGAACAGAGTAGTGCAGCTTTATCCCGGCACACCCGTAATCATTATTTCCGGACTAAGTGATGAAGAACAGGCGCAGAGCCTTATCGGGCGGGGAGCGTTTGATTACCTGCTGAAACCGTTTCGTTTGGAAATGGTGGAGGATAGCGTCAAGCGCGCACTCGATCGTCGTCACCATTCGAATCCAACGCCCGTTCGTTAAAGCTTGCTAGGCTGTCGCATCCTTGCTTCGCGCCTTTGCGCCTTTGCGCGAGAGTTGTTTCACAAAAGAAATTGATCCCGCCAAGGCGCAAAGGCGCAAAGAAAGGTCTAGCAAGCGTTGGAGATGCTATTCATCACGCGGCGACAATGGACAGCGATTGCGCTCTTGCAGATTCGCGGTGACGAAGAATGTCGCGTACTAGTTCGGCAATGCGATCGGCGGTGAATGGCTTGGCGATAACCCAGTTAACACCGGCGGCTTTTTGCTCATTCGATCCGACAGCCTCGCCCCAACCAGTAATCACTGCGATCGGAATCTGCTGGTTCAAGTTGCGAATTTCCCGCGCCAGCTCCCAACCGCTCATGCCCGGCATGCCAACGTCGGTACATACTGCGTCAAACTGAAACTCCTGAAACATCTCGAGCGCTTCACCACCACTCGCCGCAAGCTGAACATCACAGTCTTCGCCTTCCAGAATCTCCTGCAGCAGATCGCGCACGAAGTCTTCGTCGTCGACGATAAGTAATCGAGGCTGCGTGTGTTTGTCGCCCAACGACAACTGATCGATCGTCATCGGCGGTGGTTCCGTCTTTGAGAATTCGACTGCGATTCCGCCTTCAACAATTCTCGCGACCGGAAGCGTGATGCGAAACTCCGTTCCGCTGCCGTACTGTGAATCGACTTCGACGTTGCCGCCATGTCGACGAATGATGCCAAAGCTCACCGCCAGGCCCAGACCAAGTCCCGCTTTACCCTTCGTCGTAAAGAACGGATCGAAAATACGTGACCGCACTTCGGGATACATACCGACGCCGGTGTCGATGACTTTGATGACTACCGACTGGTCCACGGTCGTAGTGGACAGCGTCAGCTTTCCGCCTTCAGGCATTGCATCAATCGCGTTGAAAACCATGTTGACTAGTACTTCGCGCAGCTCCGAGTCGTCTCCCATGACCATCGCGTTCGATCCGATCTGAAGATCGAGACCGATGTGAATGTTTGAAGCTTCGGCGCAATTCTTCCAGCGCGGACGAGTGATTTCACTGGCATCGAGCAGAATCTGGTCCACTGAAACAAGCTCGAAATCATGATCGCGACGCTGGCGCGCAAAATCCTGAATGCGCTTGACCGTTTTAGCGCCGTCTTCCGCGGTCTTGATGATGATGTCGAGTCCGCGCTTGATCTTTTCCGGATCGCTGGTTCGTTGCAGCAGTTGGGCTCGACCGAGAATACCGGCGAGGGTGTTGTTGAAGTCGTGCGCTACTCCGGAAGCGAGTTCGCCGAGCGCGGAAAGTTTTTCCATCTGCGAGAACTGTTCGCGGATTCGTTCCTGCTCGGCGATGTAATGCGAGAGTTCCTTGACGTGTTTCTCCGCCTGCGCAGCCTGCGCTGCGGAGGTTTCCACATTCTTCAAATAAGTGCGATACGTCAGAAACACGAAAGCGATCATCGGGAGCGTGATGACAAACGCGTATGCGCCGATGAAGTAGACCAGCCCGGCGATCACACCCGCGGAGATCGCGCCGGTGAAGTAAGTGATCGAGGTCCACAGGTAGTGTTTGCGCCACGTTTGCCAGATCGGTTGGTCTGTCTTGAAGGCAGCGCAAATACCGACGATACCCGAGTTGCAAAGATAGTGCGTGAGCGCCATCGTGCAGATCGCAGCGAGAAACGTGGCCGTCATCGGCGCGGTGCGCAAGGCGATGATGTCGCCAAACGCGAGTTGCAGAACAGTGCTGGTGATGAAAATGGAAACGGCGGAGCTGCCGAAGTTGAAGACTACGATTCGAGGCTTTTTAGCAAAGCGAAGCGATGAGAGGAACGCTTCAATCGCGCCAACAGTGACCGCGGCAGCACCGCCGTAAAGTAAAAGGAGCAAAAAGACGAAAGTATCAGAAACCGAAATCTGTGAGCTGAATCGCGGAATAGGGACCGAGATCTGCGACGACAACACCAGTGTCATTGCCACCAGTATCACGAAGCCGGAATCAAGTTGGTGGAAGTTGAGCCGCGAAGCGGAATAGAGAAATGCCAGGCTACCAGCCCCAGTTACTACCCAGAGGAATGGCCCGAAGAGTTTGTGTCTTAAGGTGCCAAGGGTATCTGACATGTAAAAGTATCAACATCAAGGTGAGGCAACGGTGCCATCAATCAGAGCGGATCGGGGCGCGAGGCTTCATCAATTACGGGGGAACTCCTTCCGTGGGAGGAAGATGGTTTCGTAAGTAGCGCGGAAGCGGAAGCCGCACTTCCGATAAAAACTTTGAGCGCGCTTGTTGTCTTCGTTCACGAGGAGACAAATCGATTTGCTGTTTGTGAGCAGCTTGTGCGTAAGCTCGGTCATGACGCGTACGCCGTCGCCGTTGCTTCGCCGTTCATCGCGAACCCAAATACCTTCAACGTAAACAACAGCCGACGTTTCAGAGATAACATCAGCCTTGAAGATCAGCTGATCGTCTTCGACAACCACCCAGGTGCGTTCCTGTTCGATTCGTCGCAAACAGCGGCCGCGGAAGCCTTTCGGATCTACAACCATCGGGTTGATCCCGCTTTCCGCATGTGCGAGCTCAGCCTGAATCGGCATCACCAGTTCCAACTCGTTGGCCGTCGCCGGTCGCAGACCGGAAACCGGACCGAGCGGTGCAGTCGGCCAATTCAATTCAAACAGCCATTCCCGACAGGTGAGACGTTGCCGTCGACCAGCACTCGCATAATGCGACCAGAAGTCGTCGACTCGCTCTTTCTCGCCCATGATCATGTGCGTGTTCGGACATTGCTGCGCGACTGCCGCGAGCAGCGCCAGCGCACGGTCCGACACGGTTTCCATCAACGTTGCATGGCCCACCAGCGCCACGCCTTCGAGCTGTCCGTTCGTGTCGCGACAGCCATAGAACGTACCGCGGTTCAAGGGGTGATCGAGGCCGTTGTCTTGAATCAAACTTATCATCGAAACCGTATGAAGCGCGCGCTGGGATAGAAACTGTAGAACTTCCGATTCCTCGTTCTTGGCCAGGGGCTTCACATAGACCGGCGACGATTGCGGCGCTCGTTCCTGTAATATCGATGTGGTACTCGCTATCATGCGTCTATCCTCTTTAAGCAGTCGGGGGACGTTTATCGGATCTAATACTGCTTAGTAACCCAGGTAGTCGGTGGAGTCGTCGAGAATACTCAACATCGACGTGCCCGGGTCGCCGTAGGACAAGGCGGTGTATGCCTGGATAATGGCATCGCCGATGAGCACGCCGTCGCCGATGAGTACGCCATCGCCGATGAGCACACCGTCGCCGATGAGTACGCCATCACCAATCAGCACGCCATCGCCAATCAGAACGCCGATGGAGAGGAAGATAGTGCCTTCGCCAAGAGAAAAACCATTGCTGGTCATGATGTTGTTGGCCCAATTAATGCCACTCGAAAATTTCGTCGAGTCACCAATCAGGACGCCGATCGCATCGCCAATCAACACGCCATCGCCAATCAGGACACCGGCAGCGTCGCCAATGAGCACGCCGTCGCCGAGTAACACGCCATCACCCAGCAATACGCCTTTGGCATAAACCTTTTGATACTGGGTAATGAGCGGGAGACCCGTTGCGTAGGTCTGACCAACGACTGCGCCTTTGGACCATGAGAAGGTGTAGGTTGCGCCGGAGCTGATTGCGATCGTCGTCTGCGGGTTCGGTGCTGAGGTCGTCAGCAGCGAAGCGCCGAGACCAGTCGAGCTGTTGATGGTGGTTCGTACAAGTTTCGCCAGGCGGACAGCGCCGTCGACGTTGAGTTCACCGGCGCCCTGCTCGAGCAGGTTGAAATTCGGAAGCTGCTGAGCGGTGTACATCATCAACACTTTGATCAGGTTCGGGGTAAGAGTCGGATTGGCCTCAAACATGAGCGCGGCGGTTCCGGCAACCAATGGGGCGGCCATCGAGGTACCGCTGAGTCTCATCTGGTTACGCGTTACGCTGCCGCTCACGCCCGCGTTAAGCGAAGGGTTTTGCGATACGAGATAGTTGTTCGGAGATTGAGCAAAGACAGTCTTGTTACCAGGAGCGGAGATTTCCGGTTTGATCTGATTGTCGTAATGATTGACGCCTGAATCGTCGGTCCAATAGCTGCGCGTCGGACCACGCGAACTGTAAGACGCGATTGCGTCGTCGGCTCTCGTGTTGGTGCCGCGAGTGTCAACTGCGCCAACGGTAATCGCCGCTGGTGAATTGCCGGGCGAATGTACCTGACCATAAACCTTTTGACCCGCGCTGTTTTTGCCGTTGTTGCCGGCAGCCGCGACGACGACCATTCCCTGATCGACGAGCGTGCGCACCGCAATGCAAAGCGGATCGTTCACGTAAGAATTGATGGCCGGCATACCGAGACTGAGGTTCGCGACGCGAACGTTGTAATTCGCACCGTTCGCCATCAACCAGTTAAGGGCAGAGAGTACGTTTGAAACTTTACCGGTACCTGTCGCATTCAGTACGCGCAGGTTGAGCAACTTGGCGCGCGGCGCAATGCCGATGTATTCGCCACGCGAAACGATACCGTTACCAGCGGCTGCGGCAGCGACGTGCGTGCCGTGTCCGTAGGGATCATCAGTGCGGCCTTCGCCTGTAAAGTCGAGATTCACAACGACGCGCGACTGGCCGGTTTGAGTGTCGGTGAATGCGGTATGCGCACCGTAAATTCCTGAATCGAGAATTGCGATTCCGATTCCACTGCCGTCGAGCGCGCCATCAGTGCTCATCGGGCGAACGTTGTCGGCGCCGGAGGTGCGAGCCACGTGGCCACCGAATGAACGGACTTCACTGTCGATTGAGATAAAGGAAACTTCGGGAAAAGATGCGAGCGGTTCGACCACTGAGACCGGCAGTTCGAGGGCAAACGAGTTGAGCTTATCGAAATGCTTTCGGATCTTGACGCCGTTGGAAGCGAGGAGTGCATTCAGTTGGCCGCTTGGTTTTCCGTCGAGCTGAAGGATGACGCTAACATTGCTTGAGTCCTGGAGTTGTTCACGAAGGTCGGATCCCAGTTTGTCGTGCTTGCGGCTCTTATTATTGAGCGAGCCAGGGCCTTTGGCGTGAGCAACGCCGGCAAGGAGATTGCCGCCAAGGACCGATGGTCCGAGCATGAGGCTCAGCAGCAATGTGAGCGCTAATAAACGTCGTTTTAGGTTAGTGGGCTTCAACTCTCGTTACTCCGTGACTCAGGATTCGACCAAGCTCCAGTCAAAGAAACTGGCGAAACCCCTTTTGCAGAGACTGTGCCAAACGGTTTAAAACACGTAAATTATTGAGAGGTAGCGGCTTACACGAAAGATCGCTTGCACAAGGAATGGACTTAGTCTGACCGAACTGCTCAGATTGACCGTTTTTGTAAATCACTTTGATAGAATCGCGCCCGCATGCTGCCTGAGGAGATTGAGGTTTACCGTGATCGCATGTGGCGCCGCGATCCGGAATGTCGTGTTGAGGACGTCCACTCGGCGGAACGCTTTATAGAGGATGTGGGTTTTTGTGAGGCCCTCACGGATTCACGACGGCCCGGTCCGTCGTTGTACGTAGCAGTTTGCGGCCGGCGCGACGCGCACATGCCGCGCAACGTGCAGAAGGATCCGGAAAGCAGGCTGGCGTGGACGATCAAGGACGACGTGATGCGGCGCGGCCGCTGTTTTTACGGCAAAGTCTTGCGCGGGCGATCCACCTTCATCGCGTCCCGCTTGCTGCCTTTTTTCAATTCCTTGTGGGGCGTCCCGCGCAAGAATGAGAAAAACTACTTATCAAGTGATTCTCAATTAATTCTCAAAATCATGCGCAGTGAGTGGGAGATGGGAACCCGCGATTTGCGCGAGGCCAGTGGGATCAAGGAACGCGCTCGTTTCGATAAAGCGTTGACTGAGTTACAGAAAACCCTGAAGGTCATACCCAGCGACGTCCTCTACGAGCCCATGTTCACTTACATCTGGTCGATTCCAGAGGCCCGGTTCGCGGATCAACTTAGGGTTATTGTTGACAGGGAAGTGGCGGTCAAGGAGATCGCGAGGGCGTACCTGGCGGCTGCGGGCATGACAGTGCGAGGCGAGTTGGCCCGCGTGACCGGACTCAGATCGCCTGAGGCCGGATTGGGTAACTGGGCGCTGGTCGATGAAGGATTTGCGCAACGGCTGGGGCCGGGTGTTTACAAACTGGCGAAACTCGAATTGGCGAGATCAGCTGCCGGTACCTAAGGCTTTGTCGCCGTGAGTGCTGCCTTCGCGGAGGATTTGCTGCTCGAGTTGAGCGATTTCCAGAACGAGGGGCAACTGGTCCTGCGCGCTTCCCAATCGTCGCATCATCTGGTCGGTCTCACCCTGGCTCAACTTCCTGATGGCTGTCGTTTCGATCACCTGCAGTCGCGTTTTGGCCTGATTCAGGTGTTCGGTGGCCTGTGAGTACACATTCTTCAGGCGTTCATGGTCCTCGGCGAGGTCCTTTAATAATGCGGCCGACTCCGCTGTGCGCAATGTGCGCGCCCGGTTTATGTGGCGCTCGGTTTTGAGCATTTCTTTTCGAGACCGCGCCATAATGCGCGACGCCGTTAGCCGGCTTGCCAGGGTTTCAAGGTACGCGTCAGCCAAAAGCGGATTGCTCTCCTTTATTTCCGCCAGCGATTTTCGCTCCGCCGAGGTGAGTTCGGAACTGAACCAGACAACCTCAGTTGCCGTGATTCCATCCGATGCTAATCGGTCGCGCAATTTAGAAAGCCATTTCTTGCGGTAAATGAGGAGAATAACCGCGATAACCAGCCCGAGCGCGAACCCAACGGTTAAAGAAAGGCCAGCTAACAGCAAGGAAATCGCCGCTGACTCCGTGGCTGTCGTCATGAAGAAGAGCACGAGGAACACCAGCGGGACCGGTATCGAGGTGAGCAAGACGGCGATCCACGGAGCATGCTTGAGCAAAGAGGCCGTTTTAGCATCCTTCTTGGAAAGTTTGCCGTTTTGACTCGTCTGAAGTTGCATCTCAAGCCTTGTGGCCGCGATCTTAGCTTATGAGAACGGCGTCGGCCAGCCAGAGGTTCGGCCAAAGCGATTTCAACAGCGTGACTGTATAATGTCGCCATAGTACAGGGAAAGAAGCGCAAATGAAGACTCTCGAACGACTCCACCCGATCCTTTGCCTTGTTGGTTTACTACTAGTAATGACCGGAGCGGTCTATGGCCAGCCGCCGACCCAGAACGTCGACGGCGGCACTCCGTCTCGCGGACCGGGTAAACCCGTCACGATACCGCTGACGATCCGCATGAGCTCCGAAGGGACGACGCCCGAACTGACAAACATCGACCTGACCGTAAGCGAGGATGGTGAGCCGGCACAGATCATCTCGATTCGTGCGATCCCAAACTCGCCGATCACTCTCGCGGTGTTAATCCAGGACGATTTGGTGCCTTCAGTTTCCAACGAGATCAAGGCGCTGGCCGAGTTCATTCGCAATCTGCCAAAAGGCTCGCGCGTGATGATCGGATATCTGCGTACGGGCAGTTTGCAAGTCAGACAAAAATTCACGAGCGATCTCGAGAAGGCTGCGAAGTCGTTACGAGCGCCAAGCGGCTCTGCGTTTGTCGGTCCGTACAATCCTTACGTCGAGGTAGTTGAAGCCCTCAAGAAATTCGAAGCACAGCCGTTGGGCCGGCGTGCGATCCTATTGGTTTCGGATGGTTTGGATATCTCACGTGGTGTGGATTCGTCAGCGCCGTCGCAGAGTGTGGATCTTCAGCGTGCTGTAAATGAGTCGCAGCGTCGCGGAGTGGCGATTTATGGTTTCTATTCGCCGACGTTTGCTTCCGCAGCTAATCGCACTCTCGCGGGCAATGCGCAAAGTTCGCTATTGCGACTTTCAAACGAAACTGGCGGGATGGCGTTCTTTCAGGGAACGGGAGCGCCGGTGAGTTTTGAGCCGTTCATCCGCGAGTTAGACGTGTCACTTCAGAAACAGGCAGCGTTGACGTTCCTGTCGACGCACCTGAATAAAGGTTTTCACAAGATCGAAGTGAAGTCAGTCACACCCGGAGTGCGGATCGCGTTCCCGTCGGGCTACGTCAGATAGCGCTATTGAACTGTAGCTGCGAGTAGGGAACCGCGCGGATCGCTGGCGATGGCCCAACCGTCAGCCACCTGGCCAATCATTCCGTGAAAATGGATCTCACTGCCGCTTAGCACAACGAGTACATCGCCGGCGTGATAACGCGGATCTTCGAGTCGAAAACGAATGACAGTCGCCTGCCCGTTCTGCTGCTCCAACGTCTCAAACTGAAACTCCTCAGCACTCGCAACATAAGTTTGAGAGTTGTTCGCTACTCTTTGGTCTTCAGGCATCGGCCCATCATTCTCCCTCTAGAGTCACGCTTCTTCGATTTAGTAAGGGATACTACCATTAATCGTGCACGAAGTCAGAGTATGTCGGTTATCGCAATACTAGCGTATTGAGGGACGTTGCGAGCTCAACCCGCGTGAGGCTGCGCGACGGGCGGAACGCGTTGCCGTCGAGGGAAACAAAGCCTCGCTGCAGAGCGACGGCGACGTAGCCTCGCCACGCAAGGGGTATCGACGAGGCGTCGGAGACTGTCAGAGGAAGCGAAGCGGAGGCGGCCTGAGAACTGAGGCCAGCTGCTTTAGCGAACGCGATCGCCGCCACGAGTTTCGTGGCCCCGTTGTAAGGATAAAAATTCCTGCCGGGAGTCGCATCATAAAACAGTGAACCGGACGGGAACGCCTGGGTGCTCTCGACCGCGTTTCGCGAATACGCGTCGCGAACATCGGTGAACATCGCAGCTGACGCCATGTACTGCGGAACCAGGCCCGCTCGGATTAGTGCCTCAGCAAGTTCAAGGCGGCTGACGGCCGCGTCCGGACGGAATTTTCGGCCTTCCGGAAGCATTAGATTTGCAAGCAGGCTCTGCTCGACCTGTGCGACCTCGTCAGGCGAGAGGGTCGATTGATCGAGCATGACCGGATACTCAACCTGGGTTACCTCGACCGCACCGAAGACCTGCTGGCTCGTCCCCATATAACCTGAATGCGAGATCGACGCGCGCAGCGTTTGGCTCACTGGATTGCGGAGGACCACTTTCTCACGGCGTCCGGTGAAGCCAGGCAGGTTGAGATAGTTCGCTTCACCCAGTAACGAGTTCGACTGATCATAAACCTTCAGTCCAAAATCGTTTGCGCTTAGGTCCCAATAGATATTCACGCCGACCTGAACTGTGTTCGGCGGTATCGCGACGTTCGCTGAGCCTGCAAGGTGCGGAAACACGGTCTGCTCAAACGTCTGCGCTGTGCGCGTGACGAACCGGATGGCGTTGCGCGAGAGGGTCGAGCGAAATCCGCCCATGTGGCGTTCCGGAAACGCGGCCTCAAGCACTGCGGCGTACGTGTTGAGCATCCCGGCGCCGGCTTCGTGGAAAAAGTATCGAGGCAGCGGCGTTGCCGTGCGGCTTAAGATGTCCTTGACCTCGGCCGGAGTCAGGTTCGGATTCACTTCGAGCATCAAGGCGACGGCTCCTGCAACTTGTGGAGCCGAGAACGATGTGCCTGTAGCCGTCGTGTAGTACGGCATTTCCGTTGCCGAGAGACGCTGAGCGTCCGCACCGGCGATCCCTGAGACTCCTGTAATCGTCGGTGCACTCCGAAGGCTGATGATATTTGTTCCAGGAGCGACGAGCGACGGATGCTGCAAAGTGTCGCCGAAGTTGCCGCGTGACGAATATCCCGCGAGCTTGCCTGCTGCATCGGTCGCGCCGACGCCGACCACCCACGGCGCTATCGCATACGGGTTCATCGTTCCGTTCCCAGAACCGCTATTGCCGGCTGAGAATACAACGTTAATGCCTGCGTCGGTCAGAATCTTGGTCGCCACGTTTACCGGATCGTTGAGATCGAAGACCGTGTTCGCCGAGAAGCTGCAGTTCACTACCCGGACGTTGTACTGGACTCGTTTCTCGAGAAGATAATCGAATCCCGAAAGGACGTGCATCAGGTTTAGATCGCCGGCGCTAAGCCCCAGAAGCCGCGAGCCCGGAGCAACACCAGCGAATCGTCCCGACGAGCTCACTCCGCTTGCGGCGATCACGCCGCCGACGAAAGTTCCGTGGCCGCTCACCACATCCGTGTTTGTGAGATTCTCGAGCGGAGCCGGATAAGCGAACGAGCCGGGAAGGCTTTGCGTGTCGGCTAATCGAACGTTCTGAACTACTTTGCCGGCAAGATCGGCGTGCCGACTGTTGATGCCCGTGTCGAGGACCGCGACCGTCACATTGCGGCCGGTTACGGGCATAGCGCCGTTCTCCTGACGAAGCTCTTCGTCGGGCGCAACACGTTGTACGCCGGTGGTGTTGAAATAGGGATCGGAGTTGAGCGTCAGCGTGCGGTTACCGTAGAGCGAGCGGACTCTCGGCAACTGTGAAACCGCGAGGAGCTGCGCTTTGGTTGCAGTGACGTAAACCACCGGTAGTATACGCAAACGCGTTCCGCCCATGATGCCGAGCTGCTGAAGCTGGGCGATGTCAGCGTCGGTCACCGATACGTGATAGACGATCACTGCGTTTATGTTGCTGTCGTCCGTTGCGTTATTAAGAGCAACGGCGAGTTCAGGATCTACGCTCTGAAGTCCGGTGTTGTCATCGGCTCCTGTGAGAGTAATTCCGTCGGCTCCCGTAAGCGTAATGCCGTCGGCCCCGGTAAGCGTAATGCCGTCGGCTCCTGTGAGCGTAATTCCGTCCGCTCCAGTGAGCGTAATGCCAGTTGGATTTGTGTGGTCGAAAACAACACCTGTCGTGCCAAAGCCCGTGGCCGAATCGGCGCCGGTTAGAGTGATCCCGTCAGCACCCGTCAGCGTAATTCCGTCGGCTCCGGTTAACGCGATCCCGTCCGCTCCCGTGAGTGTAATGCCGTTTACGCCGACACGCGGCGCACCATCGGCTCCCGTCAAAGTGATGCCGTCGGCTCCTGTGAGAGTAATGCCGTCAGCCCCGGTCAAAGTTATTCCGTTTGGTCGACGAATGATGATTGAGTCAGCTGTGTATTGCTGACCATCGGCGCCAGTCAACGTTATGCCATCAGCTCCTGTCAGCGTGATGCCATCAGCTCCGGTGAGGGTAATTCCGTCGGCTCCGGTCAACGTGATCCCGTTGGGTCCCGTATACGTGGCGCCGTTGACACCTGTTGACGTGACGCCGTCGGCTCCCGTTAGCGTGATACCGTCTGCGCCGGTGAGTGCGATGCCGTTCGAACTGTAATTAAAGATCCCGTCTGCTCCGGTTAGCGTAATGCCGTTGATACCAACATAACTGATGCCGTCCGCGCCGGTTAGCGTGATGCCGCTTGACTTGACGACAGAGAGTCCAGCCCAGACAGGTTTCACCACCAGCAGCAATAGTAATAAGAGTGCTAAGAACCTATTCATCTGATCCAGTTGCGGATCCGGGCGTCCGCACACAATTCAGACATATAAGACCAAAACCAAAACTCTGCGGGGGTTTGTATCGAATCAATACAGGCACAAGGCGGCCCATAGTATATCGTCCCCGCGTGGATATCAAGTTACATACTCCTTGTATTTGCGTCGCGCGCCGCGATCTCTATCTTGTTAACCAGAAGTCTTAAGTTAGAGCGATCCTATATAAGGTCGGTTGAGAAAAACTTGAGTGGGGTTCAAGTTTTTCTCAAGGATAGAGTCGTATGCTCCGACCGATGACTATGAGCTTCCTCCTTCAAGACCATTTCGATTCGACGGAAAGTTATTCGCCGCCGATCAAGACCACCGCAGCAAAGCCCTCGAAAGGTGAACGCGACGGCGTGCATATATTGAATGAGAAGCTTGAGATTCCGTACTGTGCAGGGCTCGTCGAACGCCCAAGACTCATTGAAAAACTTGAAAGATCGCTTAGCCACTTCGCCACGACACTCGTTTCCGGTCGTGCGGGGACCGGTAAAACGTCGATTGCTGCGGCATATGCGCAGACGCGAGAGAGCGCCGCGTGGTTTACCGTGGAATCGTCAGATATCCATTGGAATGTTTTCGCAAGTTACCTGGCAGCGAGCGTGCTTCGAGCGGTCGGAAGCAAAAAGGCTGTCGGTAACGTGCTGCCCCCCGTTAACAATTCTTCGCCCGCCGCGATGGCGACGTTTCTCCACAACATAGTTGCCGAGGTGGAAACCGCCGTAAACGATCATCGGCCATTGCTTGTGCTTGACGGCATACACCATTTGTTCGACGCCGATTGGTTCGGTGGGTTCTTCAATGTTCTACAGCCGTCGCTTTCCGAAACTGCGGACCTGCTTCTTCTGTGCCGGAGTAAGCCGCCGAACCCGTTATGGCGTTTGCGTTCAAAACAGCAGCTTGACGTTATCGATGAGAAAACGCTTGCCTTTGACCGAGATGAGACGATAGTGCTCCTCAAGCGGGCTGGGCGTTCGCAGGCTGAAGCCGCGCGCATTCACACGGAAACGTTCGGGCGGGTTTCAAAACTCCTGCCGTTCATCAGCAGCGGGAAACCAAACTCCTGAACGAGTTTCAAACGTGGTCCAAGTATTCGGTTTCTAATTCATTCTTATCTGAGGATACATTCAACTGCGGAGAGGAAATCTACTGAGAAAGCAACTTCAAGGCCAGAATCAACCGCTCCGGCACGCGCAGCTAGTCTTCCAGAAGCTTGTCTTGCTCCTGTTCGCGTTCGGGCTCATGTTACCCGCTTGCTCCCGCCAGGTTGGGTCACAATCCAACTCCAATGCCGCTCAGTCCCTGCCGCCCACCGTGGCGAAAGTTGAAGGCCAGTTGATTTCGACAAAGCTGTATACGATGTATTTGAAGAATGGTCGGCAGGCAATGGAGTTGGATGAGAACACTGAAGAGGGCCGTCGCAAACTCGATCAACTGCGCGAGGGAATTGTATCTGAGCTAATTGATCGCACGCTGATCGCGCAGGAGTCAAAGCGTCGTGGTTTGCACATCGCGGCTGAGAAACTTAAAGAGGCCGAGCAGCGCGCCATCGCAGAGTTGGGAGGCCCTCAGCGATACGAATCATATCTGGCCGAACATGGCTTAAATCGCGATGAATACCGCGAGGTGATCACCCAGCAGCTCTATGGCGATTTGATAAGAACGGAACTCACTCGAGATCTGACCGTTTCAGAAGCTGAGATTAAGAGCTACTACGATGCTCATCGTCAGGATTCCAATTTCCAACTGCCGGAACTTGTCACGGCCGCACACATCCTGATTGCCGGCCGTCCGAATGTGGTTGAAAAACAACTAGAACAGGAGAAGCGTTTGACGGGTGAGGCTCTAATGGCGGCCCTGCGCGAAGAAATGAGACGGCGCCGTCAGCTTGCCGAAGAGTTGAGACAAAAGGCAATTAAAGGGACTGATTTTTCCGCTTTAGCTCGACAGTGGTCTGACGATCCAGGCACGCGTGAACGCGGCGGCGATCTCGGAAGCTTCCCTCGCAATTCGCACTCTGCCGCTTTTGATGAAGCCGCTTTCGCATTGAAACCTGGTCGTATTAGCCCGGTGGTGCAAACCGAGTACGGCTTTCACGTGATCAAGGTTTCAACTCGTCAGGCTGCTCGCACCCAAACTCTTAATGAGGCTGCACCAGAAATTCGGAAACGATTACTTGCAGAAAGAGAAGCGAAGAGACTTTCGGAATGGCTTAAGGAAACGCGGCGAAAAGCTTCGATTCGAATCAGCGAGCCTTTCCGCTTTGGAGCACTGAAGAATGAATTTCCGGCACTGTGATTTCTAACCTCTAATTCTCAAAACACACCTAGGCGTACTCGGAATCCTAAACCGTTTTAACTCCTCAAGTTTTCCTCAACTTTTCCTAAGTTCTTGAATTGTGTTGCCTTGCAGCACTGTGCGGGTGACCCGGATCCGACCCTAGTGTCCTCAATTTTTTCTCAAGTGTCATGAATAAGATTTCAGACCAAGCTGACAACGGACAGTGTGCAGCGGCGAAATCAGGCGGGGTCGATACGACTCGCGCCACGTCCAACAAAGTGAACGGTGAGGAGCTCAACAAATGAACAAAAAATTTCTTCATACAGTAATCGGCGCGATGTTCTTCTGTGTTTTGTTCTTTTCATCGAGCTCGGCCGCCACTCTGAGTTCGACGCTCCAGTCGAAACTCTCATCGCTGAGCGATGCCGAAAATGCTGGGGTCGTGATCGTAGTCTTCCAAACCAACCACGGCCTCAACGCGACCCATCTCGATCTGTTGCGTTCCGTTGGCATCAACGGTGGCAAGACTCTCAACCAGCTCGGTATGGTTGCAACCGCAGCCACCGTGGGCCAGGTCAGAGCACTGTCCGCCAATGCCAATGTTCGCTCGATCTGGTCCAACGAAAGGCTGGACTATTTTATCGACCAGGCTCGGATGCTGACCGGTATCGATCGGATCCGAACAGACGCCGCTTTCACCCTGTCAAATGGCGGGTTGCCGGTTGGAGGCCAGGGAAACTTTTCCGTGGTCATCAATGATTCGGGCATTGATGCAACTCATAATGATCTTCGGTTTGGACCAAAGGTAATTGAGAACGTTCTGATTGTCACCGATACTGAGACTGACAATCAGCATAGTGCTCAACCAGGTGAATCGACCCAATTCACTTCGCTGGTTGCGGTAACGGGAATTCCCAATACCGATACTCACGTGGGTCACGGGACGCATTGTGCGGGAATCGCGGGCGGCTCCGGTCAGCAATCAGGCGGTCGTTATGCCGGAGTAGCGCCCGGCGTGAAACTGATCGGGACGGGTTCGGGAGCAGGCCTTTTCATTTTGAACGCCCTGGGCGGCTTTGAGTGGTCGTTAGCGAATCAGTTTCTGCACAACATCCGGGTGATTTCAAACTCGTGGGGCTCTTCCGGATCATTCAATCCGGACAACCCGATCAATATCGCTACCTTCATCGCCTATCAACACAACATCGTGTCGGTTTTTGCGGCGGGAAATTCGGGGCCCGGTTGGGACACGCATAATCCCTATGCCAAGGCCCCGTGGGTAATTTCGGTTGCGGCCGGAACCAAAGAAGGCGGCTTAGTTAACTTCTCGTCAAGAGGAACGCCGAAAGAGGATCGGCTCGCCAACAGCGATCCTAATGACGATCACGATGCACCGACAATAGTTGCACCGGGCACCGGGCGTGAATTCGCGGCTAACTCGGGCAGGTTCACATCTGACATCGTCTCTACACGCTCGTCAACCAACGTCGTATCAAACGGCGCCGACGCGGATTTGGAAATCCCAACCGCTTTCCTGCCTTTCTACACACAGATCAGCGGCACCTCGATGGCCTGTCCACATATTGCAGGTGTGATTGCGTTGATGCTTGACGCTGATCCACTGCTGAATCCCGACGAGATAAAACAGATTCTGCGGCAGACAGCTACTCGAATGCCGAATTTCGAAGAGTTTCAGGTGGGCTCAGGATACGTCAATGCTCACGCAGCGGTAGATAAAGCGTTCAATCGTGGGAAGGCATACGGATCGTTTGTCGACCCATCTTTCAACACTGACCTCACTACCGTTTGGTCAGGCGCGACCAACTTCACAATCTTTTACGTTCCTCAGCCGCCAGGTCCACAGAGCACGAACACGAACACTCATCGCTTCACGGTCGACTCCGGCAAAGGCATGCTGAATATGATCATCAACTTTGGACGCAGTCCGGTGACCGATGAAGCGGGCAACTCGATGGGCCTCCTGCTTTATCCGCCAGGATGTCAGACACCTCAAACCGATCCAACTGCTGCTGCTCCGGCATGTGCATTCAGCAGTGGCCTGGCACTGCCGGCGCTCAACTCCCCGATTCGACAAGTCGTAGTCAAGAACCCCGTACCAGGCGAATGGGTGGCGGAGATTCGAGGTCTCCGCGGCCTCGCAGCCGTGCCGCAGGTAGGCTCGCCCGTGGGCATCGCGATACCTGAGGAGGTGGCGGGTTTTTATAAGACCGCTGTGATCGCGGTTGAAGAGCCTTCTGACATTCAGGGTCATCCTGCCGAGCAGGCAATCCGGACAGCTCTGGGAAACCGGAGGATGGACACGTTTGCCAACAACACGTTTGCCCCGGACGCACCGGTCACGCGGGAAGACTTAGCACGGACACTCGCTCTAAACGCGCCGGTTCGGCAGTCACTAGCGGCCACACCAAAGTTCACCGATGTCTCATCCGATTTTCGCCCATTCGCCGAAGCCGTCACCGCCAGAGGATCAACGCTGCGCGACTGGGACTTCACGCCGCATGGCTTGATTAGCTCCAGTGGTTCGTCATTCAACCCAACTGCACCAGTGAACCGGCTGGCTCTCGCGGTTGCGCTCGTTCGCGCGCTGGGACAGGACGCGCCAGCCCGAGCGCTGGCGAATAGTACGGTGACCTCGGGCGGTCAACCATTGATTGACAACGCTCAGATACCTGGCGACCTACGTGGCTACGTTCAGATTGCGCTCGATAAAGGTCTGCTCGAGGCATTTCCCGCTGAAGTTCGGGAGATTGCACCCGGCCAATTCATCGCATTGCCTGGACCACGTTTCGAACCTAACACAACGATCAGCCGCGCCACTCTGGCGATTAAGCTGAACATTTTCGTGCAACGCTTTATTACCGGTACCTAAAACCGCATGACGCGCGCTTAGGCCTAGGCGGGCACGCGCGCACTTAGTGGAGAAACTGCGAGAACACAAATTCGCATACAAATCTAATCGGGAGGCCTGACCGTGTTCGAAAAACTAATTAGCCTGCGTTTGTATTTGATCCTAGTGGTCATATTCATTGTCGTCGGTGCGCTGGTCCAGGAAGTAGTCATCACTGATGTGACGGCCACCGACGGAACCAGGTCAGTCATCGTTGAGTTAAAGGACGATCCCGGCGCAGTTTACAAGGCAAAGGCAGAACGCTCAGGTGGAACCGTTTCCAGTGAGCAGTTGCAGGCGTATCGCAACGGTTTGCTGGCCAGCCAGGATCAGTTTCTACAAGCGCTTTCGGGGCGTGGAGTTAACTTCACCGTAAGGTCTCGCGAGATCAAGAACTACGATGGCAGCGTCGCCGCTACCATCGCTTCCCGATACACACTGGTCTATAACGGCATTACCTTAACTGTTCCCAGCTCAGCCATTTCGACCATTGCCTCAATGTCCCAGGTAAAGAAAGTTCACACCAACGGCTTACTCTTTCCCGCACTCAACGAGAGCGTTGACTACATAAGGGCGCCACAGGTTTACGGCGCGGTAAAGGAGCTCACACCGTTTGACGATCTACGTGAAGGCTTCGAAGGGCAGGGCATATACATCTCAATCATTGATACCGGAGTTGACTGGACACACCCGATGTTTGGCGGTGATCCGACACCGCCTCGTTTAGGTGTGGCCCCGAACGTAGCCGCAATCAACACGAATCAAAAGGTCGTCTATAACCTTCCGTTGACTGACAGTCCTGTTGGCGATGGGTTCGGCCACGGGACACACGTAGCCTCGACTGCCGCTGGTTACCTCGCCATGCATCCCGGCAGCGACGGTCTTCCAGGCACGATTGACGATATTCGTTTGCACGGCGTTGCTCCACAGGCCAAGTTGATGTCTTACACCGTGTGCAGCACCACGAGATCAATTCCCGGAAGCTTCGGTCTTCCTTCGGTCACGGGTGGATGTGAGTTCGCCGACATTCTTACAGCACTCGAAGACTCCGTTTCGCCATTCACTTTGACTCTACAGCCAAAGCCAGTGGCCCACGTCATTAATATGAGCCTCGGCGGCGGCGGTGGTCCAGACAATCCGACCGCCGTGGCGGCCAGTAATGCGGCGTTGACTGGAACGACTGTAGTTGCTTCGTCGGGCAATTCTGGACCTGGTGAAGGGACCACTGGCTCGCCTGCCGCAGGTAAACACGTTATTTCAGTGGGAGCTAACACACATCCCGGTGGCGGCTCCTTATGGTCCACGGACGTACTTCAAGCTTCGGCAGTTGCTCTCGCCACGAGAGGAGCAGTGACACCGGCGAATAATTTGCCGACAGCGCAAGGCTTTGGACGTTCTATGCTTTTCCCGATGTTGGGTTCTGTGGGCCTGCCGGCCGGCTCGATTGCCCAGCGCTATGTGTTCATCAACGATCCGCTCCTAGTTTGGCCGGCTAGTGTCTCAGGCCGCATCGCTTTAGTGAGAGGAGCGATCGGTGCAACCAACTTTGACATAGTTGCTCAGGCTGCGAACGCCGGAGCGATAGGTATTATCGTTCTGGATGACCGAGGCTCGGTGAATGGCGTCAGAACGATAATCCCTGCGGCGACCATCATGCCCGCGGATGGAGAAATTCTCATTGACGCGCTCTCATCTACTGACGACAACAACATAGATCCAGCAAACGGCGCGGTGTCCGAACTCCCGATCAGAATGAACCCAACTTTTACGGATGAGTTCATGGGCGAGATGGGAGACTTTAGCTCGCGTGGGCCAGTACGGGGATTAGGGCAGGTTAAACCTGACATCTCGGCACCTGGTGTGCAGGTACTTGCAGCTGTCCCACCTGCAAGTGTCCTCGGCGGCCTGGGCACTGCTCTCGAGGGCACGCCAAATTACCTGCACCTCGATGGTACTTCGATGTCCTCACCTCATGCGGCGGGCGCTGTAGCGTTGATAAAACAGGCCCATCCAGGTTGGTCGCCCGATATGATCCGGGCAGCTCTCATCAACACTGCCACAAACATGCGCAATCAGGCAGGTGCCGCAAAGGCTGATGGACCGACGACGGCTGACTCAATCATTGCTCAAGGTGGCGGGTTGATTGACGTTGGTGAGGCGGTGAATGCGCGAGCCATCATGGGCATTAAAGGAGATGGCATCAACACTCCTGGCATTCTCGGCAGTCACTCGTATGGAGAAGTCTTCGTAATTAACAGCCGCATATCGCACACCGTGCCGGTAACAGTTACCGTCCGCGATCTTTCGGGACAAGGCAGCACCTATAACCTGGGCGTTGCCAACAACCGCGACCTTCAGCTTGCGGGCATTAACGTTTCACTCGATCAATCAAGCGTCAGCGTTCCGGCGAATGGTGAAGCGACGTTTACAGTCAACGCGACTGTCGACGGCGACCTTTTGCGCGACATCATGGCTGCCAAGACTTTCGGCACCCAAGTGCTGTTTGAGCGGATCCAAATGCAGTGGTATGTGACCGCCAACCGCAACGACGGCGCAGAATCTCTGCGAATGCCGTTCTTTTTCCGTCCCGGCGCATCCATGCCGGCTAATCCGGTGGTCGAGACGACCACGCACACCGACATCATGCCGGCCGGCGACGCAGGTGTTCAGCGAGATAACGAAGAGATTGGTTTCCAACCGGAGTTAAGTGGAGTCACGTACAAAGACATTCCTTTTAACGTTGACTCTTCGACCTTCCGGATCGAAGCACTGACTGAATGGTTGCAAGTGGCCGAAACCGGGCAACCAGATCTCGACTACCAGCTACTCGGTCCAGACGGAAGTGTGATTCAACAGTCCGGCAATGGAGTGGGTCC
>Ga0209486_10000319_pt1 | contig 22439 bp, 20 predicted proteins | sample NCCompost_FD_187518 | JGI IMG/M metagenome (GOLD analysis project Ga0209486, IMG submission 187518) | Agricultural soil microbial communities from Utah to study Nitrogen management - NC Compost (SPAdes) (version 2) | ecosystem: Environmental > Terrestrial > Soil > Agricultural land | place...
TTTCCAAAGATAACCTGTGTTGCGGGTGCCAACTTTTGTATCCACCTTCCTTGTTCAATCGTTATGATAATTCTCCCTCGATAATTCTCCCTCGATATGCCTCTTTGCATGTTGTTTGACACTACTAATTAGAACATTTGGGTTTACTGGTTTGATAAGGAATTGGGTTAGCTTTACCTCTGGTAATAACGTAGTAATTTCTTGAGCAATGTCAAGTGCAGAAACAAATATTATCTGGAGATCTGGATCAAGACTTTTTAATTGCTGATATAATTCAAACCCATTCAGATGAGTCATTCGAATATCTGTAATTACCAGATCATAGTGTCTATAATCTGATTCTATGAAATGAGTAACGGCCTTCTCAGGATCAGTATATGAATCTACAACCATTCCTGCTGATCTTAGATATTGAGTAAATAGAAAGGAGATAGATGGATCATCATCTATCAGTAATATTGTTAGGACTTTGGGTGTAGATCCAGGTTCATACATTGAATCATTTCTGGATGACAATATCGACTTTGTGGTGATATATCGTTCTGTAGCGGATTTTAGCATATATACAGGGTATGAATATTTGTTCTCTTTCCAGGACAGTTCTTTTATTTCCTGAAAGTGATATCGTTTGGCAAGTTTTGGAAATGAATTTACGATTCTCCACAAATCTGCACCTATGGCTATCCCATTTGGTGGTGCTTTTTTATTAATTTTAGCACAAAAGTTTATTGTGGGTCCAAAGAGGTCGTAAGAACTGGATATTTCACCTGACATCGCAACTTCCAATTTGCCATAATCCGCACTAATTCTATATGAGATATCTGGAAGGAATTCTTTATGAAGTTTAGCATTTATAATATGACGAGATGATACCATGTTGAGTAAACATTCCAATGCATGTCCGAATCCGTCTATATTGTCTACAGCTGAGGTTTTAGGAAAGAAGAAAATTACACCATCACCGACTGTTTTTAATATTTTTCCGTCATGGAGCTTTACAATATCGGCAATTTCGTTGATAAAGACTGTATAAAATTTCTTAATCTTCCCCGAGTTGTATAGTTTTGATGTGATTTGTGTAGAACCAACTATGTCTATCATTGAGATGCAGTAGCATTCTGACTTGTTTGAAAAAATAACTTCGCTTTTCTTGATATCATCTCCAACCTCCTCATGTTCATCTTCTCGTCTTCCGATACTGCAGTGACGTAGTGGAGACATCCTAGTGACATGTGTCTTACTACTGTATAGGCCGTCACCTATCTCCATGCAAGTTAATTAGACATCCGAGGCTATAGTTCATAGTAAGGAATAGAGCTTACTTCTATTGAGGCTAGCTTACTAATACCATTCAAACATCTTTAGAAAAAGTAAAAAAATACAAAACAAAAAAGGATAGATTAGTTCTATTGATCTATCGCAAAAGCTTATTGTCGCGTATGTACTTGTGATTGTGTATCTCTATTTGAAAAATCTCGCAAGCTATCTTTTGCAACATTTTCAAATGTCCTGGCGAAATTTGCATTAAGTCGTGAAAATTCCTTGGCGTTGTCTCTTGCATGCTGTAAAGATGCTTTCCAGGCTTCCATAGAAGCAAATAGTACATTATTCACCACTCTGGTTGACGCGATAGTACTGTCGGTAATATTGCTTACTGCTCTAGCATAGTTTTCAGTGGCTCTCTTTGGTGAACTCCAATATGACCAATATGAGTTCTGTACGTTTTCAACATATGGAATCCATAAGGATTGCATTGAATGTATAATCTCTTTTTGAGATTCTAGAAAATTATCAGCTATTTCTTTTGTTGCTTGAATAGATTCTTCTTGATAGTCATTGACTGCTTTGGTGTACCGTGGAATTTCCTTAATCGCTTCATCAGTTGTCTTTTTTACTGTCGATTTTGTTTCATCTAACGTGATGTTGATAATTTCTCTATTTTTGTCCTTATTTGAAGACATGTAATATATTTTGGACAAGATCCTATATATGTGTTGGTATTAATTGGTATTTAAAGCCATATAAGCCCGTAATTTTTTAGTCCGATTGTCATCTTCCATAAGTATAGTTAATGAAATCGTGAGAATCCATGAATTTCGAATGTTGATTGGAATTTTCCTGGTAATGTACAAATTTTAAATTCTTCATAATGCAAAATAAATTGGTAGAATTTGCATCCATGCTGTATTTTCTATTACTGTAAAAATGATTGCACATGAGAAAATTGCAAAAAATCATCCTGGTTTCACTTATATCAATTTCTGCATTTTCGTGGATCATGTCTGTAAATCAGCCTGACATGATGGACATTATGATTTTCTATAATCCAGTATTAATCGGATTATTTACTGCTAGTTGGACGGCTGGAATGGCGGCAATGATGTTTCCCGCAATAGTACCAATGGTTTTGCTTTACAACAAGCTACTTACCAACGAACAGTCGATTTCGTCAGTAGAGGCACTTGAATCAAAATTCTCCAGACTTAAGGTGATACTCTTTGTCGGTATGTACCTTGTAGTATGGGCTCTAACAGGAGTGGGATTACTATTAGCATGGTCAGTACCCATGAATAGTGTCGTCATGTCCAGCGATCCTAAAATTGTCGGAATAATATTTGGCAGTATATTGATATTCTCAGGGATATACCAATTTACGCCGTTAAAGAACAAATGTATTGGTTATTGCGAATCTCCACTTAGCTTCTTTATGAGAAGGTGGAGTAACGGAGTAGCAGGTGCACTCAAAATGGGTTCGTTCCATGGACTCTATTGTCTTGGATGTTGTTGGCCATATTTTCTAATCATGGTAGCTCTTGGATGGATGAATATAACGTGGATGGCCCTTTTTGCAGTAATAATATTTGGAGAAAAGATTTGGTCTAGAGGAATATGGGTTGCAAGGTCCGTTGGAATCGTTCTCGTAGCATTGGGGATATTGAGCAGTCTTGGATTAATTGTAATATACGACAATACAATGGGTATGGACATGCAACCGGTAAATAATATGGACATGTGATGGAAAGAAGAACAATTCTGAATATTTTCTAAATCCTAAATTGTTATATGTATGCCAACAGTATGATTAATCCATGACCTCTTCTGGAAATACTCCACAAGAAGAGCTGTCTATTCCGAAATGGAATATCAAGTCAGATTACGTAGAAACTTGCAATTGCGATTTTGGTTGTCCATGTAATTTTGATGGATTTCCCACCTATGGGTTTTGTAGAGCACTTGTCTTTTTCCATATTCAAGAGGGTAATTTTGGCAATGTGCAACTCGGCGGCCTAGAGGTTGTATATGCTGTTTCTTGGCCAAAAGCGATACATGAGGGGTCTGGAACATTACAATTATTTATTTCAAAGAATTCAGATCAGAATCAGAGGAACGCCATTGTGAATATCTTTACAGGTAAAGCTAACGGGAATGGTCCATTTGCATTGTTTGCCACAACATTCAAATATATTTTGGAATCTCAATTTGTAGAAATAAATGCAAAAATAAATGGTACGAAAAGTAGTTTTTCTGTTCCAGGGATTATGGATGTTCAACTTGAAAATTTTGTAAACCCAGTTACCGGAGACGAACAACACACAAAAATACAGTTGCCCAAAGGGTTTATTTGGAAAATTGCCGACGCAGCAAAGACAAAAGTGATGAAAGTACTGACTCCTAATCTTAATTTTGATCATTCAGGCAAAAATGCTTTCTATTCTGTTGTAGAATTTACCGGACCATAGTTTTCTCTGAAAGATTGGAGTTGTCTCATTATATACCTCCTAGAATGCAAATTAAGAAGGATTAATTTCGCCCTAAGGATATTGGTCAAACCAATTTTTGGTCCTTATGACTATACTTAATATATCTATCATTTAATGAAAAACAAGAGTACTTGCGACCAAGAGACCTCTACATTTCAATAATTTTGGCAATAGCCATAGGGGATTCGTTGATTATTTTTTCAGCACAGGAGGATAAACTATTCTTCGCCAATCTTGTGCTAAATATCAATTCCTCCATAGCTGCAAGTCTTGCTATCTTTGTTACCATAAAAGAGAAAGATAAGAGCAATCTAAAGGCCAATATTTTCCTTGTTGTAGGTCTAGTATTATGGTTTGTTGCTAATATTGTCTGGGCATATTACGAAGTGATACTGCATTTAATGGCTCCAGTACCATCACTAGCTGATGTGTTATTGCTTTCTGCTTATTCTATTTTGATTGTTCGACTATATATCGAATACAAATCTTTGAGAAACAAACCATCCAAAAAATTTACAGGGGCAGTGGCTGGTATTATTGCTGTTTTCTTAGCATATATTTTCAGCCTTACTCTTGATCTTTCCGTAGTATCAACGATAAGAGGTCAGCTAATGTTTGCTGTGACTGTAATATATCCTGCATTCAACTCTGTGTTATCATTTATGGCAATTATTATTTTGTATGGATTAAGAAAAGAAAAGGAGATAGAAAAGGATATGAAACATGATATCGCATGGACTTGTGAGTTAATAGGATTCCTTGTTATTGTTTTGGGGGACAGTTGGTTTGCAATAATTGTTTTAACTGAATTTGTAGAACAACTCTGGATATCTGCATTGTTACTATCTGCTCACTACATTATGATTGCTGGAGGTTTATTGTGGTATATTAGATTGGCAAATAATTCAAAGCAAATAGACGTATTCCATAAAATAAAAAATACCTTTAACAAAAAGAAAAAAACTGCCGTTACTACCATTGCACTAATTCTAATATTCATAACCTCAATAGCAGGATACGCGCTGTCTCAAGCAAACCATAATGACATACCTCAAGGAACAAATTCAATTTTGGAAATGAATAGCCAAAATGAGATGAAAGAAGTACCTATCGGATTGATATCTTCCTTAACTGGCGCATGGTCGTCCGGAGGAAAATCGATAAAAATTGCCGTAGAGAAGGCACAAGCAGATGTTAATGAGTATTTTGAGAACAAGAATTCTTCTATAAGGATTAGGTTGTTAGTAGGGGATTCGAAGACAGACCCTGTTGAAAGTATTAATGCGATAGAAAAATTAGCTGATTCTGGAGTGAGGATCATTATTGGTCCAGCTACAAGTGCCGCTGTAAGGTCAGTTAAGGATTATGCAAATGAACATGGTATTATTTTGATTAGCCCTTCTAGCACTTCTCCTGCATTATCGATTGCAAATGATAATCTATTTAGGTTTGTTCCTGATGATAAGAATCAAGCCCAATTTATTTCGAATAAGATGTGGAATGACGGCATTCGTGTAGTTATTCCTATGTGGCGCAGTGATACTTTTGGTAACGAATTGGTTAAGGAGATGAAAAAGAATTTTGAAAAAAAGGGTGGAGTTGTTATTGAAGGTGTTGAATATCATCCCCACACAGGAGAATTTTCCTCAAGCTTACATAGAATTAATTTCATAATGTGGAATCAATATCTAAAGAAATTGAGCCACATTTTGGAAAATGCTACTCATAAATTTGATCCTCGTGAAGTAGGTATTTACCTGGTCTCTTTTGATGAGGTAACACCTATATTGATTCAATCAAATGAGCATCAAACTTTACAACAAGTAAAATGGTATGGAAGTGACGCATCTGCACAGAACATGCAGATTATAAGAAACCACGATGCAGCTCATTTTGCAGAAATTATAAACTTCTCCAATCCGCTTTTTCAAATCAATCTAACTAACAGTAAAGCTGAGATATTAGAAAAGGAAATTGAAAAAAAACTACATGGATCTAGCTCATTGACTTATCCAATTCTTGCATATGACACTTTTTGGGTAACAGCATTGAGTTTAGAGAAGATTAGTGATAACATGACATCTGATATTAATACTGATATTGATATAGAATCTCTTAAAAAAATCATAAATGCTACTGCAGCAGATTATAATGGAGTCTCTGGCAACATAATCCTCAATGCTGCTGGAGATAGAATAAATGCGAACTATGACATATGGTCAGTTGCAAAATCCCAGGATGATCACGGGAACTATGCTTGGAAACAGAATATAGTAGGTAACTACTCTCAACCTAATTGAGATTTCAATTTATTCTAAAGGTAATATCACCTAATGGTAGAATTATTATTTTAAACTCTTAGCATCAAATGGTGTCAGCAAAGAATTCAACATATATAACATTTTCCTAACATACCTCTCCTTTGAAGGAACTATGACAAGTTGTTTTTGATAAAATTCTATCAAGTGTCCTATTAGGCAAGTAGATTCTTGTTCACTTACTCCGGACAACTTTGTAAGAATCATGGCATACCAGTACTGCACCAATGCATCTTCGCCACCTTTTGATTCTAGCTCTTGAATAAGGGAAAAATTAGAATGACATTTTCTACAGAGTCCATCATGTACATCTATGTATTTTTTTTCGACAACATGGCCGCACTTTGCTTTCATCACAGTATTTCATATTTGTCGAGGACATATTAATTCTCTCATGATTCAGGGCTTCAGGCTGAAAGGAACTCAGGGTCATACGTTATTTTGCAACATCATTCCATATTGCTATTCTCGTCATTCTTTATTCATATTTTAGATGATTATCTTTAGTCGAGGATTGAATGTTTATATCATGATGTGATCAAAGTGGAGGGGTACTACGCATATGGGGAAGATATCAATGGATCATGGCAGCTCAAACTTGCAAATTATCGTTATTGCCATTGCGCTGATAGCGCTTTTGTGTTCTAGCTCGATATCAAGTCCCTTGTCGGAATCTTTTCTTGAGGTAGAAGCAAGACCTGCAGGCGCAAGCTCTTTGCAGAGCAATATAGTAGATGAGCTTAGGACCAATATAGAGGATATAACAAAAAAATTAAGGGATGTTAAGGGTGAGAAGGTACCAAATCAATACATCGTCGTACTAAAGGATAACAACCTATTATCACCAGGAAAAGTAAAATCACTAGCAGATGAAGCAACAAATCAAGGAGCTGGACTGCGGCATATCTATGATAATGCCTTAGGTGGATTTGCTATTAAAGTTCCAAATGAAAAAGTGCTTGAGGAAATTATGAAAATCCCCGAAGTGGATTATGTAGAACCCGACCTAAAGGTTAAGGCATTCCTTCAGAGCTTACCAACTGGAATTGATAGAGTAGACGCTGATCTCAGTTCCACAAAATCTGGAGATGGAAGCGGCGCCGTAAATGCTGACATCGGAATCTTAGATACTGGAATTGACCTGACTCACTCAGACCTGAATGTCTACAGACAAGTAACGTTCGTTTCAGGAACATTTAGCGGCAATGATGATAACGGACATGGTACCGCAGTGGCAGGGATCACTGCAGCAAAAGATAATTCTGACGGAGTAGTGGGCATTGCTCCGGGTGCTAGATTGTGGTCAATTAAGGTCCTGGACAGTAGCGGGAATGGGTTTATTTCTGATATAATAGAAGGTATTGACTATGTGACAGCACACTCAGATGAAATAGATGTTGCAAATCTGAGTTTTGGAGGCGAGGGTTCAAGTACTGCACTTCGTACTGCGATAATTAATTCTGTATCAGCCGGAGTAACTTATGCTGCTGCTGCAGGTAATGATGAAAAAGATGCTTCAACAGTAATTCCTGCAAGTTACCCCGAAGTAATAGCTGTGTCTGCAATAGTTGATACGGACGGAAAGTGTGGGGGTCTTTCTTCGCCTACCACGGAGGGAAATGATGACACGTTGGCAGATTTTAGTAATTTTGGATCGGTTGTAGATATTGCTGCTCCAGGCGTTCTTATAAAATCAACAGCAAGAGGAGGTTCTATTACCAACTCATTTAGTGGTACGAGTGCATCAACTCCTCATGTTACTGGTGCGGCTGCCTTGTACAATTCTGAGAATCCAAATGCCACACCTTCAGATATCAGAAACGCCCTTAGAAATTCAGGATCAACTCCTGCAACAATATGTGATGGGAATGGTCATGGCTACTTTACTGGGGATCCAGATAACAACGCTGAACCATTACTTTACATTGGTACATCATCAGCCGTAACGGGATCTTACCACTACAGTCCGAGTTTTGTACTTTCGGGGATCAATTATCAAGATACAACAAGCTCCTCTTCATTGCAGTTATCTCAATTTAGTGTTGCAGCCTGGTTTAAGACATCTACCAATTTTGGAACTGATGCATTTATTGTAAACAAGGGTGGAGCAGGCAGTGATAGTTCAGGACAGAATTTGAACTATGGAATATGGATGACCAGCACCGAGAAAGTAAAGGCTGGATTTGAAACAAGTACTGGAGCTGATCAGTACATAACTTCTCCACTCTCATATAATGATGGCAAGTGGCACTATGCTGTAGTAACATTTGGTGGAACTACTATTGTATTATACGTAGATGGAGTACAGGTTGGTACAAAATCAACACTTGGTGCTTCACCTGAATCCTCTGGAACAAAGCCAGTTAGGATAGGAGCTAATTCCAGAGTTACTCCACCAGGAAACTTCTTTACTGGAGAAGTAGATGAAATTAGAGTCTGGAATGATGATCTAACTGTTCAGCAGGTAACTGGTGCATTTGCCGGAAGCATAAATACTGCTGGTCAGGTTCTTTATCTGCCATTCGGGTCCAATGGACCACCTGTTGCAAGTGACCAAACTGTAAATGTCAACAAGAATACACAGCAAGCCATAACACTAACAGCTACTGATCCCAATAATGATGCACTTGCATATACTGTTGTAACGCAGCCAACCAAGGGCAATATTTCGGGTAATGCACCCAATCTATTCTACATTCCAGATCTCAATTATGTAGGACCTGACAGTTTTACCTTTAAAGCAAATGATAGCGCACTTGAAAGTAACATCGCAACTGTGAGCATTAATGTACAGGAACCGGCACAGCAAGGTGGTTATCATTATGCCCCCGGGATTTCATTGACAGGTTCCAATTATCAAGATACAACAAGCTCCTCTTCATTGCAGTTATCTCAATTTAGTGTTGCAGCCTGGTTTAAGACATCTACCAATTTTGGAACTGATGCATTTATTGTAAACAAGGGTGGAGCAGGCAGTGATAGTTCAGGACAGAATTTGAACTATGGAATATGGATGACCAGCACCGAGAAAGTAAAGGCTGGATTTGAAACAAGTACTGGAGCTGATCAGTACATAACTTCTCCACTCTCATATAATGATGGCAAGTGGCACTATGCTGTAGTAACATTTGGTGGAACTACTATTGTATTATACGTAGATGGAGTACAGGTTGGTACAAAATCAACACTTGGTGCTTCACCTGAATCCTCTGGAACAAAGCCAGTTAGGATAGGAGCTAATTCCAGAGTTACTCCACCAGGAAACTTCTTTACTGGAGAAGTAGATGAAATTAGAGTCTGGAATGATGATCTAACTGTTCAGCAGATGACTGATGCGTTTGCAGGTACTTCTTTCAATACTGCAGAACAAGTACTATACCTCGGATTTTCATCTACTACACTGTCAGGTGGATATAACTATGATCCCAGTTTATCGCTCTCTGGACCTAGCTGAGTAAACTAAAAATTCAATTTTCATTATTCACAAATGACGTCCTACTAAGGCTGTTATTCTATTATCTGTATTTTCTTGGCTCCCACATCATGAACCATATAGTAATCACTGGCCACTTGTATGATATCTCCGGCAGCAATCTTGCTATGACTTCTTTTTCTCCGAAGCGCTATTCCAAAAGGATTTTGCTCGTGAACGAATTTAAGCCAAATCCTACCTACATTAAGTATGTTCTTGAATTCAGTTTCCCAAACCAAGTCATATATCGTATCAAGTGCTTGTCTGCTCAATTTATTATTACTTAATAAAGCAGATTGAACATCTGGTTCTCTGCAGAAATAAACTCTAACCTTCATCTTCTCCCGATTATATAGTCCTGCGAGTCAAATAATCCCACCGGCTCTACCTCACTTTTCTAGAAAATTTAACAGATATAGTATCTTCACGATACAAAGCCCTCCGTCATCTTACGCTGCAGCGTTGTCCGAATTCCACATATAAGGCAGACAATATCTTAAAATATGATGTGATAGAGCTTTGCTAGTATCCGCTAAGAAAGGCAATTGATTTGAATAAAAATCCTCACAGGTCAGATGAAGATCAAAATTCTGATCCAAATGAACCACCTGATGAAAATAAGGTGGTAGACAAATGTGAAACAATAGAAGACGGGACAGAAGCATTCATGCAGTGGATGGGTTCTCCTGATAAGAAATCTCTTAAATCAGATAATCCTATTGTTTTGGTTAAATTTATCAATGATGTACATACAGTACTCTATGACACATCATTGTCAAAGGAAGTTGAAGTAAAGCTATCCTCAGGTATACCGTACTGTAACTATTGCAAGTCAGATGATTGTGCACATGTTGGTTTTACTATCTGTGTAGAACAACTGGGAAGACATAGACATGATGGTAAGGAAGAAACCGTAGAAGAGATTGTCGATAGTTAGTAATACTCGCAGAAGTTAAAATCCCTCTAGTATTTTACTTCTTACTTCTTACTTCTTACTTCTTTTCAGTCCAAATGAAAATTTTCCATCTGAACCTTGTCTGATATCTACAAGTTTCCATCCTATCTTTATCAGGTAGGGTGTGATAAATGTCGTAATTATGGTCATAGTTCCAACCATTGGTAACACAAAGGAACTTGTCGCTCCCACATCGGCTCCACCTTTAGCTACTACAAGTGCCAGCTCTCCTCCCGATGATGAAAGGCCAAATGCAGTTTTAAGTGAAGTTTGAGTGTCATATCCCTGAGACCTTGAAGACAAATATACTGTTAGGAATTTTGCTCCTATGGACACCGCTATTAGCATTAAAGCAGGTATAATTAGCGCAGGTACTTTAGTAATGTCCATTAGGGCGCCAATAGAAACGAAAAAGATAGCGCCAAACATGTCCTTGAGTGGAGTAGTTAAGACTCGCGTAACGGAGTGAACTTTTGATTCAGCTATTAGCACTCCAGCAAAGAAAGCTCCGGTAGCAACTGATATTCCAATTTCAAATGCTAGGAAGGAAAGACCAAAGGCTACTCCAAGGATAGCAACAACTAGAACATCATGTTGATTAGTTTTACCAATTAGATTTACGAATTTTGGTACTGTCTTTGATCCTATGAACAAGGCACCTCCAATGAATGCAAGAACAGTTCCGATAGATGTAACTAACTCAATGCCATAGAGCCCTCCGGTAGAAGAGACAGATTGTAAAATGGCCAACATGGATATGATTATAATATCCTCAATCACTGCGACACCAAGAATAATAATTGAGGTTTCATCTTTGATCATACCAAGTTCGTCTAAGATACGCATTACAATTACAGTACTTGTTACTGATATGGCCAACGCCAAGAAAAGACTATCTGCTAATGAGTAGTTCACGGCTTGGCATACTAAAAACCCAATTGCAAAGGTACCCAAACCCTCGCTAAACGCTATAACTAACGCCTTTTTTCCTATCTTTCTTAATTTTTCTATAGGAAATTCCATCCCTACGACAAACAGTAGTAAGATTACTCCTATTTCTGCAAACAAATTGAGAACATCAAAATTACTTATTAGACTAAACGGTGGAGTAAATGGTCCGATAATCATCCCTGCAATAATATATCCTATTACCATCGGTTGCTTGAGTTTGTAAGAAACCATTGCCATTATCGAGGCAGCTATCATGATTATAGTAAAATCTTGTAAAATAGGACCAATTTCAATCACCATCGCATATCATCTACCACTATGCATTATATTCCTGATTATAAATATCTTAAAAATTTATTTGGGAAATAGCTTGATCTGTGATTATACAGTATTTTTGATCAATTACTTTGTAGGAGACTAAAAATGTACATTAGAACAATCAATAAACTTTCATTTCTCCTGTTTAAGATCTAGCAACTGAATATCTAAGTCAACGTATGGAAAAACTTTACTTTTAATTGGTAATAGTACATGTGAGAATGGATCTATGAGCTGCACAAATATTGTTAGCCATTTTATTAATCATTAAAATTTATCTTCCTGTGCTCCCCATCACAAAATGGTTTATTTTCTGACGCACCACAGCGACATAGGGCATAATGTTCTTTTGATGCACCATCCCCGAATTGAATGTTTTCACCAATCAATTCAACCCCTCCAGTAATATGATAAGGTCCATTTTTTGAAACCGTAATAGTTGGATTTCTTTGTTCGTCCGGATCCCTGTATTCAACGCCATCTATGGAGTAACTCAATGCACCTGATGGACATTTTTTTATAGTATCGATTATGTCATTTAGGTTTGAACCATCAGAATTAATCCATGGTCTGGAGCCTACACTAAATACAGAAGGAAGGTTATTAACACATTCCGCTGCATGCGAACAAATCTTTCTATTATCATGGACGATAATCTTTTTTCCAGGATAGTCCCGCCTTTTGTCTTTAATAGCTGTTTTTTTTGCATCATCACCATCATTCTCATTCTCTTCCAAAATCTTATTCGCACTAGAAAATCCAACTACAATATGTGTGCCATCACAAAAAGGCTTGTTTTTAGACTCGCCGCATCTACATAATGCAATGCCTACTGTAGTTGACAGTGGTTCTCCTCTGAAATCTTGAAGATTGTAAACTATCTTCGGATTTGGATCGTTTATCAAGTAGTATGGGCCATTAGGTAGCGGTATAATCCTTGGCTTCAAATTAGGATCCTCGTTAATGGTAGATTTCAACGAATCGGCCAAATCTTGTCAGTTATAATATTAAAATTACTATCTAATGAAAAGTTGATCAATATAACACCATTTCCAATTTTCACCGGGTTCATGCGATCTTATGAGTGGATGACCAGTAGATTCAAAATGTTTTGTGCCATGTTTATTTACAGAAGAATCGCAACATCCTACATGACCGCAAGTTAAGCAAAGACGCAGGTGTACCCAATCAGATCCAATTTTTTCACATTCTTCACACCCTTTTGTATTTCCATTAATGTTTTGGTTAACTTTATTCATGTGATCACATGAATCAGCAACTTTTTTGCTCACTTTACATCATATAGTTATAGATGAGATAATATATAACATTTGTGAGCTGCCACATATACATATGTTCAGTATTCTACAAAAAGAGACCCGAATACCAATCAAAATTATCTGTCAGCTATTTCTTCTCCGTAATGCTCATAAAATAATCACATACTTGTAAGTCGCTCAAATGAAGCTACCCGGAAAGGATGGCAACATTTCCTAGTCCGAAGCTCGATTATGGTGGAGTCAATAGGAATCGATACTAATACAAGTATTATTGAGTCTAATACCACTAATACTTATTAGGATGTTATCTTGAATTTCATTAGATAGGATGATATTTATAGAGAAGGTTAACCTGCTAATTATGATTTAAGAGCATAATGCTTCAATTAAAGAGATCTAAAAATAACCCTATCTTAATTCCTGATCAAACCAGCTGGTGGGAAAAGAAGGCAGTTTTTAACTGCGGAATTCTCTATGATGGTAAGGTTATCCATATGTTATATAGAGCAATCGGGGAATACGAAAATTATGTATCAAGGATAGGTTATGCATCAAGTAGTGATGGTTTTACATTCACTAGAAGTAAGGAATCAGTTTTATATCCAGAATTGGATTATGAAAGATATGGTATTGAAGATCCCCGTTTGATAACTGTTGACAATAAAAATTATGTAACGTATGTTGTTCTCTCAGATTATGTGAAAAATAACCCCTCAGTGTCTACTGCACTTGCAAAGACTAAAGATTTTTCACATTATGAACGACTTGGTATAGTAACGTTACCCGGATCGCAAGACAAAGACGTTGTATTGTTTCCAAGAAATGTAGCAGAAAGTGAATTTCAACGATATATGCTTCTACACAGGCCGAGTGCCTGGGTAGGACCGCAATATAATACAGAAAAACCAAGTATATGGATTGCAGAGGGTGATTCAGTTACCAATTATGATAAACATTCTCTTCTACTTAAACCGGAAGAAACTTGGGAGGCATTGAAAATAGGAGCTGGTGTTCCGCCAATTAAGACGGAAAAAGGTTGGCTTGTTATATACCACGGCGTGAATGAGAATCACGTTTACAGTGCTGGTGCAATCTTACTTGATATTAAGGAACCAACTAAAATACTGGGTAGAACCAGGACCCCTATACTATCTCCAGAAGAACAGTACGAGTTAAAGGGTGACGTGAATAATGTTGTCTTCCCAACAGGGGCATGTATTTTGGATAATACGTTACTTGTGTACTATGGTGCTGCAGATAAGGTGTGTTGCCTTGCCACGATTGAGCTGAAAGAAATACTTGATTATTTGTTATCTGATATATGTTCAGTGCGAACTGAAAAATAAATCCAATCATATAAAATGATAATTAGGATTAGTCATGAGATCTAGTTCCGAGTAACTAAATCTTTCAAGTAGGGCTAAGCACAAAGATCTTCTGGAAGGTGGTGAGACTAGTCTTCTTCAACTTATACCTGTTCTGATAAAGAGAACTGAACAGTACATTAATTTCTATAATATTTACAACTATATTATACTTAACATTATTCTTATCTATACAATGACAGATGAGCATGGGCCAACTCTGACAAAATTTCCTACAATGGACGGTCGAACAGTCAAACTGAGAGAGCTTTCGATTGATGACGCGATCGATATAAGTCGTTTGATGACTTACAATATATCAAAGTCGTTATGGGAAGTTCCATATCCATATACATTAGAAAATGCATCGATCTTTATTAATTCAAGTCAAATAGAATTTAGATCACTAAAGGCCATAAATTTTGCGATACTATACGAAAGGAACCCTGAATATAGTGGTTTAGTAGGAATTATAGGTCTCAAAAATATACACATTGACAATAGGAAGGCAAATTTGGGATATTGGATTGGAGAGTCTTTTTGGGGCAATGGTATAGCTTCAGAATCAGTGGAACTAGTTATCAATTATGCGTTCTCTGTTCTTAAATTAGAAGAGGTTTATGCATATGTATATTCTCAAAACAAAAGGTCAATACGAGTTTTAGAAAAGAATGGTATGACAAGGGTAGGTGAGGTAAATGAGTATAGCAAGAAGCTTGCCAGATATCTGAATTCTATCAAATTTTTCATAAAAAGACAGTAAGCGAGTCTTGTTTTGAAAAAATGGTTAGTCATGTAGTATAGTCCAAGCTTTCAATTTAAAAGAATACATAAATAATCTCATTGCTTATTCAAAACTCTCACTTTACCTTCTAGCTCCTATCGCGAATTTCTTGATTTTCTGAATTCAAAATAAAATGCTAGATTCGATATACTCAAAATGTATATATGCTGCACAGGTCTTTAAATATTGGATTTGGAAACGAAACGCCCCGTAGGTATCACAATAATAGCGATACTTGCAATTGTTGGTGGAATTCTGCTCTTGTTTGGTGGAATCGCGCTTGTGGCCTTGGCCCCTATTTTAAGTCAAATTAACATTAATGATGATAACGGTACTTCGAACTCTTCATTTTCCTTAAATATCAACGGCACTGACGTTACTATCCCACGTAATTCACTCTTCTTATTTGGAGGATTTTTGGGAATTCTTGGAGGAATGTTAATCGTAATTGGAATAGCAGGATTTGTTGTAGCGTGGGGTCTTCTGACGGGTAAAGGTTGGGCATGGATATTTACTATTATAGTTGCCATAATATCTATAATCTTGAATCTAATACTTGTTGTATCTGGTAGTATCGAAAGTGTGATTGGCTTGATAATATATGGGATTATTATCTATTATCTCTATAGACCCAGTGTTAAATCATATTTTGGAAGGGTAAAAGGACCAACAGTATAATATTATTCATACAGTCTATGAGATTTATTCTGATTTCTCACTGGTTAATCTGATCAAGTAATGGGTTGATTTTCTCTGGTCTTCTGCCAAATATCAGAGATTATCTCATAGATAGTTTCACTAACCGACCCGTTAAATTTTTCACTCCACATTCTAGCTACATATTCTCCTGGAGATGTTCTATTTTCCAACCTTTTGTCTAAAATATTAAGAAAGCCTACATTGATACCCAAGTCGTTTAAACCCTTACGTGCAAAATCAAGTTGACTTCTTATGATATCCGTCATATTGAAATGACTTTTTGCACTGAAACCATATTGAACTGATGCCGTTCTCTCCTCTCTTAAGGTAGAAAGCGGTCTTAATTCCCTTTCTTCATGTATGGCTCGACTCAAATAACCAATAAAAAATTCAGCCATTGCCATCAAGCTTTTTGAAGTGGGTTGTACGGACATGATCCTAGTTTCCACTCGGTAAGAGTCAGGTCCAATACGGATTCGTGCATCGTCATGTCTTTCTTTCTCTAACGTAAAATAATCTTTGGTGATGTTTTGTTCACGTGACAAAATATAGTCAATATAATTTTCTATACCTTCGAGATATCTTGGGATTGCAGGGAATCCAGAATTTTGTTGTTCTGATTGATCGTACAGATGAATTCTTGGTTCATGTAACGAATATACCCTTCCAGCAAACAATCTACTATTGGCACCTAGTACTATCGCAGAAGGTATTATATTCAAAATATGGTTGAACATTGTTGCAGTATTTTGTGGATTTTTTCCTTGCAAATGAAGGTGAAATCCTTGAATAGCTGTAGCGACATGAGCTGCTCCAAATTTGTTACCATCTATTTCAACATCCGGCAGCTTATTTTGCCAGGACGCCAGCTTATTATATCGAGGATTGTCCGTTATCCATCCCACTTTCATAATTTCCGGTGAAGGATTGCCACCTAGAAAAACTGGAATGATTTCGTTCTCCTTATATGCCCTTTTGAGAGACTTGTCCAAATTCTCGATAAATTGTTCAAATACAATATTCAGATATTCAAGATTGTCCATTCCAACAGGGAGGGTTTTAAATTCAAATTGAGAGCGGCCATACTCGTAGTCGATTTCACAGGCGCTTCCTTCAAGTTCCTTTATTAATGGCTCTGCATCTACTGGATTGGCATTTTTGTCAAGTAGGCATCCTTCGATTTCGACGCCTACTTTGAAGGTTTCATCGATTTTGTCGCTATCGCGATGAACTTTTTCCCTTAATTCTTGGCTCTGTTTTTCAAATGTACCGAACAACTACTGTATTCTTGTTTCATTGTGATTTAAGTTATCTTAACTTACGCGCGAATGCGATTTAATTAAAGTTCTCACGTTAAAGGTCGCTTAAGTAAAAGAATGCAAATATTAGAAGAAAGCAGCAAAGCATTTCTTAATTTCATAAATTCACTGCATTATGATCTTATACATCTTGTTAAGAGAAATTCCTGAATCATTCTCATAATGGAGAAAGGAACCATCATTTAAATAAATGCTAATCCAAAAGACATCTATGTGTGTGATGATACTTTCTGAAGTAATGATTCTGCGCTTTCACTATCGATATTGTAACAATGAATTATGAATTTAAAAGAGTCTGCTAAGTATATGAACGATATATGCCAGATATGTAACAAAAATGAAAAGAAAGTTTATCAATTGGACTTTGAGGAATGCTATGATTGTTGGATGAAGCAAACTAGTCCAGAAATTTGAGTTATTTTATTGGTTACAAAATTTAGAAAATTAATTCAGGAAAATCTAATTTGGGGACATGCCCGATACCTGATAATCTAAAGCCTTTGTTTCGGTCTTACTTCCTCAGATGAACATACAATTCTAAAATTAGAGAATCATCAGAGTGTTTAAATCAACTTTACTTGATTGAATATTCGACTGTCCTAACGGTTCAAGCCAAATATATGATTGGTGCTTTTTCTTTTCACCGGAGAGGCACTAATCAATTTGGCTTCCTATTTTTTAGGAACAAGGATATATTCCAATTATTTTTTATCAATTGATTATTATAAATTAAAGAAATTGTATTGTCAAGAATACCTTGTCCTTCTGAAAATTCAGTTTACTATATTTACTAGTTCAGTGACATTCTATTCATTAACCTCTCATGTAAAGGTTCAGGTACAATACTATCAAAAGTTTGATTAGTTATTTTTTGTCTTAATATGACAAGTTCCTCTGTGGTAATACTTTGTAATACCTTATTCAAGGTTATATTATCAAAAAGTTCGAGTGTCTGCTCAATTACTATGGGATCGCTGTTGGCCAATCCATACAAAGCAATATCACTTGGTGAGAGAAATATCATCTCCTCTGCAATTTTACAGGCTGTAGACGAGAAATTGCCGGTATCACAGCTTGCTTTAAGGTCGCTGGGTATGGGCGGATTTGGCACAGTTGTATAGGAAGCTGCATTTGCCTGGACGACTGGTAAAATGATTACTAGGAGCACACTGAAAAAAATTCTCAACACAAAGTATTCTAATAATCTAGATAATATAGTTTTTTGATAAGCAACCGTCTGTCCAATCATGATTTTTAAGAAAAGCAATGTATTATGAAATTTTTCCTACACTTGTAGGAATTCTCTCGAACGATGCACTGGTGTCAATGATTGAGAATATTTCAGCTCTTGGATAAACTTGAATTAAATCGTGTAAAAAAACGTATTAATAAAAACTAGTCTATTGGATAATCCTAACGTTACCAGAACCTTACCTGTCTATTTCCCTTCGAATACAGTCTCTTTAGAACCATCATCATAGATAATAATACAAAATTTTCTGTTCAAGAAATCAGTAATGGGAGTTCTTGACACGACCTTCTTGGATTTGGACATCGCAACTAGGCTATTGTGATCTAATATATAATTTGTATAGAAATTGATTGATGCTTATCCGGTAGAAGAAAGCACCAACCAATACCATCCTAACAAATGAATTCAAGATAGGCATACTGTTTTACATCAATTTTTATTTAAAACTTCTCATACGAATGTCTAAATTGGAAGTAGTCAATCCAGTAATACAACGTCCCAATTTATAGCAACATTGCGACAGTTGTACCATATCTTATATTTAGCGGAAGTGTAAATATAGACTAGTTGCGATGAAAAATAATATCGTGTTAATTATTCTTGGAACTTTAGTATTTTTATTAGGATCTTTGTCAATTTATCCTGGAAATATTTTTGCTCAGGTTCAAAGTTCCATAGATAACTTGCATGAGTACTATTTTGTTACTGAATGGGGTTCTAAGGGTACTGGCGATGGTCAATTTTTGCGTCCACACGATTTAGAATTTGATAGCAACAATAACTTACTGTATGCCGTTGACAGGGATGGGAATCGTATACAGGTGTTTGATAAGAATGGAACCTTTCAGTTTACGTTTGGACAAAAAGGAAATGCTGATGGAGAGTTTTTAGTCCCATATGGGCTAGATGTTGATCATGCTGGGAATGTTTGGGTCGCTGATAGAGGGAACCACAGGATACAAAAGTTTGATAGCCAGGGAAACTTCATTTTAAAGTTTGGTAATAACGACGGCAGTCCTAGCAGCGAACCTGGAAAATTTGATAATCCAAGACATGTAGAAGTAGATAGACAACTAAAATATGTTTATGTTGCGGACTCTAAAAATAACCGTATTCAACAATTTGACATAAACGGTACATTTGTAAGGGCCATTGGAGAGTCAGGGGATAAACTCGGTGAGTTTAATCTTCCCACCACTATTGAGCAAGATTCAAAAGGTAACTTTTTTGTGAATGAAAGAGGTAACGAACGAGTTCAGAAATTTGACAGTAATTGGAATCCTATTCTTATGTGGGGATCAAAAGGAAGTAACAACAACCAGTTCTGTCATATGGAACATATAGCACTGGATAAACATGACAATGTATATGTAACAGATCCACAATCAGATCCTGGTTGCAGCATGCAACCTCGTGTTCTCAAATTTGATAGTGAGGGCGATTTTATTACCGAATTTGGATCCCTTGGTAATGGCCAGGGACAATTCAGAGATCCGGAACATTTAGCCATAGATCATGATGGTAATGTCTATGTGTCTGATAGAAAAAATAATGACATACAAAAATTCGCTCCCGTAAGATCAGAATAATTGCTTATCAACTCCGCTTCACATGACAATTCTAATCTAGTACCTAGATCTTTTATTACCCATCTATATTGTCTCAAAATTTTCCTTTCTACCGGATATTTTATTATGAGATTTGTAAGTTCATCCTCTGGTAACTTTAACAAGGATGCCAGGTCAATTTTATAGTGATTTAGGAACTTTTCTAGGCATAACTTGTAGATATGTCTGGTTGATTCAGGGCCTAGCGAATTTATGAAATTAAAATATACTTCACTATGTTCATCCAGTACTTGCATATCCTTTGTGCTTGGATCTGTATTATCAGAACTAATTAAGCCATAATTAGGCATGAATTAACTTGAATCAATTTTAAAAAACATCAATCACACTAGGCAAACTATATCTCATCTTTCAGTGTTCTGAGCACTTTCGCATTTGGATCGATTGGATCCAATTTTTCATTTAAATAATCGATAAAGTTAGTCGCAGTTACAATACCTACTGTCTTGTTTCCATCCTTAACAATAAGGTGTCGTACCTTCTTTTGTAACATTAGATTTGCAGCCATCTCTACAGACGAATTGGAATCAATTGTAGTTAATGGTGAAGTCATTAGATGCTGTATCATGAATTCTTTACTTAATACATCATGGGTACAAACACCTCTTGTGATATCGCGTTCAGTAATGATTCCTATTGACTGTCCACTTTCATCAACTATTACAAGAGAGCTTACATTTTTATCCAACATTTTCTTTGCAGCATCCTTTGCACTATCAGAGGTTTGAATTATCTGTACTTTCTTTGACATTATGTCGCTTATTTGATTCATAGAGTTCATACAACAAAGTTGAATATATTTTTGATTCCAAACCAGGAATAGGGCTTATTAAATACTCAAGGGCTGACAAGAAAATCATGACTCTAGATAAGTTATTGTCTTTCAGGATAAGCTTCAAGCTGTTGGTAGTAAAATACTCAGGACACTATTCACAACTTGAATCTATAAGTAGACCATTATGATATGCAACATGACGTGTTAGTCAAAAATAACAAGATTTTGCTAGAACATTTCATCCAAGTCCTTTTATATCTACTCTTAATTTATTATATCAGCTTACAGGCTACAGGCAAGATGTTGGTTGTTTCTTGTTCATCACAGCCATGCTAATCCTGCCTGGTTTTCTTATTCTTGCACTTAACTTGAAGAATAAATTACCAATACTACAATATCAAAAATTTTGAATTGCCTAAGGAACTTTTCAACAACTATCTCCTACCTCTAGCGGATTTCCTACCTCTAGCGGATTTGGAGAACGGGGGTGTATGTGAAGATGGTGCATGCTGTCATCATTATACGTTCCTCCTACTCCAAGATCCGTATTGATCTCTTATACCATGTAAAAGATAAGAACTTTTTGAAACTTTGTTACTAAAGAATTAAAGCTATCAGCACAATTTACATTAGACTCAATCATAGTATTTATGATTAGTATTGATACTAGATTGGAAATCATTTTAATTACTGTTAGTCAAAGGGAATCTAGATAAACGGTCACACTTGCAAACTGGACAAAAGTTACTAATTGCAAGTACTTTTTGCTTACATAATACACTAAGACAAGTTACGTTCCAGAGACACTTATCACAAATTAGAAATATTCTTTCATTTTCATCAAAATTTTTTTCTTTATTTACTATAATTTTAGTTGAAGCCAAACTATGAAGATTTTACCTGTAATCGTATTTAAATTTCGATTTATTCTGTTAAGGCATATGATATTTCACTGATTCATTTACAAACTGCCATTGTAAAGTCAGTCTTAATTTATAGCAAAATAGAAATTTTAATTAAGGTTTGTGAAGCGATCATGATTGTAATGAGCAAAGATAGTTTTAATCCTGAAGAGTTCAAAATAAGTCAAAGACAGAGTTGGGATAGCGTAGCAGCAGGATGGCAAAAGTGGTGGAAAACGATAGAAAACGGTGCGCAAAAAGTTAGTGATAAATTAGTCGAACTGGCAGAGATTAAAGCAGGACAAAGAATTTTAGACATAGCAACAGGTATTGGTGAACCTGCAATTACCGCGGGGAAAATTGTAGGTCAGAAGGGACATGTTACTGCTACAGATTTATCTTCAGAAATGTTGGCAATTGGGGAAGAAAGAGCAAGGTCTCTGGGTCTACAGGATATCATGGAATTTGTACAGAGTGATGCCGAAGACTTGAAACTAAGGACTGATGAAAAATTTGATGCAATTCTTTGTAGATGGGGATTAATGTTTCTACCAAACCTTGATACGGCATTGAGTAATATACATCACAAATTAGTTTCCGGAGGAAAATTGGCAGCTGCTGTATGGTCCGAACCATCCAAAGTTCCGTTTATCAGTCTTTC
>Ga0209486_10000322_pt1 | contig 22362 bp, 21 predicted proteins | sample NCCompost_FD_187518 | JGI IMG/M metagenome (GOLD analysis project Ga0209486, IMG submission 187518) | Agricultural soil microbial communities from Utah to study Nitrogen management - NC Compost (SPAdes) (version 2) | ecosystem: Environmental > Terrestrial > Soil > Agricultural land | place...
TTCGTTAACGATCGCGCGAAGATTTGCAGCCTTATCCGTGGCGAGCGACGAGCGGAATTGCCCAACTGCGGAGGCTCGAGAGCGACTGCGCGCGTTCTGCATCGCAGCTTGCTTGCCGGAAGTTGAGCTCAGGTCCATGTCATTAAACTCACGCCGGCCAGAAAGGCGAATGTCGAAGTTTGGCAGTCCGCGACGCGGAGGCGCTTGTGCGGATCCTGACGTTTGTGGTTGGGCGGCGTCTGACTTCCATAACGGCATGACGATTGAAGCCGCAGCGGCCCCAACGAGAACGGCGAAGATTAGAATTTTACGAATCATTTGCGACTCCTTCGGCTTTAGCAGGCAGCACTTGCTCGTTAAGTTGTTTCAGGTGGACCTTCGTCCAGTGCATGGTTTGATCAGGTAGTAATGCCCTAGCTTGCACGGGCTGGTGAAACTAATGCGGGAGGTTTTAAGTTTTGCCTGGAGCGGGAAACGCAGAGTAGCAGATTGCCTTGAGCGTGTAAATAAGTAGGAGGACTCAACGATACCCTACGGCCTGTAACTTGAAAAGCTCAGCATACAATCCGGCATGCGCGACAAGTTCGTCGTGCGTGCCGCCCTCGATTATAGTGCCGCCCTCAAGGACGATAATACGGTCGGCCATGCGGACGGTCGAGAAGCGATGCGAGATCAATATGGCCATGCGGTCATGGACCAGTGCGGCGAAGCGGTTGAATGCTTCATATTCGGCGCGGGCGTCGAGTGCGGCTGTCGGCTCGTCAAGGATAAGCACCTGAGCATCGCGAATATAAGCACGCGCCAGAGCGATTTTTTGCCATTCACCGCCCGACAAATTGACGCCGCCTGCGAACCTGCGTCCCAGCATCTGCCTGTACCCTTCCGGCAAACGAGGCAACAAAGTTGCGGCCATCGAATTCTCCGCAGCCTTAATGATCGAAGATGGAACGGGCAGTGCAGTCTTCGAGTTACCGTTTGATGAGTTTTCGTGAAGGGCACGTCCGTTCCGGCGCAGCGCGAGCTTCCTCTTCATGTCTGGTCCATCACCGGAGTGCGGTTCGTTGTCGTTCGCCGCATCCAGGTACGCTTCGACTTCCTCGATCCGGCCGACGCCGATATTCTCGTCCAGGTGCAGGTCGTAGCAAACAAAGTCCTGAAAGATCACACCCATCGACCGCCTTATCGAAGCCAAGTCGTACTCGCGCAAATCGTGGCCATCAAGCATGATGCGCCCTTCCGTCGGATCATAGAGGCGCGCAAGGAGTTTGGTGAGCGTCGTCTTCCCAGCCCCGTTCTCACCGACAAGGGCCAGACGCTCGCCCGGACGCAAAGCGAAGCTTACATTGCGTAGAGCCCAGCGCTGGCTGCCCGGATAACGAAAACTGACGTTCTCAAACACAAACCCTTCCCGGATAGGATGCGGGGCCGCCAGTGCGCCCGAATGTGATGTGATTTCGGGCTTCATCTCAAAGAAGTCGAACAAGTCCTTTAGGTATAAGCACTGCTCGTAGATGTCGCTTGCACTGCTTAGGAGCCGGCTAATGAGGTCACGGCTGCGCATGAAGGAAGCGCCGAGGAACGTGAGCGTGCCCAGCGTGATCGCGCCCGTTGTCGCGCTCACAAGAATGAGAACATAGGCTGTGTAATATCCAATGGAGCCGACGCTTGCGAGCAGGACCGCGAATACCCCTTTGCGCGTGGCTAAGCGCTTATTCTCTTTGAAAAATCGGGTCGAAAGCCTAACGTAACGATCCATTAACCAGCGGGCCAGGCCGAACATGTGAAGCTCTTTCGCCGACTGATTGCTCGTGCCCAGGTAGCGAAGGTAATCAAGCTGGCGGCGCTGGGGAGTCCAACGGTACAGTAACGAATATCCAAGTCCGGCAAAGCGAGTCGCGCTGAAGAAGCTAGGCAACACGGCAAGAGCCAGCAGCAGCAGCAGCCATGGTTTGTAGACAAGCAACGCGCTGGCGAGTGAGAAGAGCGTCAGCGCGTCCTGGCCCATAGTGACCAGGATCGTAGTGAGCGCAATCTGATTAGAGATCTGGCGGCGCGCGCGCTCCAAAACATCGTAGAAAGTCGGATTTTCAAACTGCTCAAGGTCGAGCGCCGCCGCATGCTCCATCAGCCGCACGCTGATATGGATTGAAAACAGATCACCGAGCAAGCTCTCGACAAGTCCAGACGCGCGAGCGAGCACCTCACCGACCAGTACCACTATGAATTCGAGAGCCACCAATTCCCACAATCGTCTGTATCCGACTTGGTCGCCGGCGCGTATGGCAAGGACCTCATCGATGATCAGTTTACCGATCCAGAACATCACGACTGGAGTGAACGCGCGCGCGATGCGCAAGCCAATCATCGCTACCGTGTAACCACGGTGCGTGGCCCAAACGAGCCGGATGAACATCGGGATATAACGCATTGCGAGGAAGAACCCGGTGCGCCGAGTTGTGGTTTCAGCCGATGAGTGATCAGTCTTGAAGAACCGCTGAAGCATGAGTTCTCACTATGTTCCGAGGCTGACGAATCCTTTTTCCAAAGCTATGCCCCTACGGCTGAAAGGGTACGCGCAGTCCTTTCATCGTGCGCGAGGAGTCGATCGAGATTGAACGAGCCTTCTTCTTCCCGGTGAGTCAATCGATAAAGAAAATGACCGACCCCTGCGCTTCCTGTCCCGTAATCGCAGGATATTCTTCGGAGCATATCTCCCGGAAAAGCGAGACCTTGTTTCTTTTCGATCTTGAAGAGTGAGATGCCGGCCGCAACCCTGTAGGCGGCGTCGAAATGGTGACTTTCCCCGGTGACTCGGTGCAGGTCTAGAAGAAACTCGCCTAAGCCCGATAGTCCACTGAACAACCCTGGGAAGAGAGTATATTTTCTGGTGGTGTCAATGTAGATCTTCTCGAGCATATCCCTGTGTTTTTTCTCGCCCAGCAGTCGATAATATCTAAGCATTGCCATGCCAACACCTGCGGCCCCGACTTTGAAGTACGGATACACGATGTATCCTTGATCGGCAAACTTCATCCATGAAACGCTTTCTCCTTTCATGGATGGGGTTGCATTATTCATTTCAAAATCCAGCGCCTTCATTCCGACGTCAAGAAATTTCTCCTTGCCGCTGGCTAGATAAAGATAGAGCAGGAACAGGCTGACCCCGCTCTGGCCGTGAGCATATCCCAATGGAATCTTGTCTTCGAAACTCCAATAATAGCCCCTGGTATCTTCTGCGACGTTCTCTAATAGATAGTTGCCGGCCTCTTCAGCCTTTTGCAGATAGATTTCGTCCTGAAACTCCATGAAGAACCGCAGATTCGCCATGCCCCATCCAGCTACGCCGTAGTACACGTCCCACATGTCATATAGCAAAGGATGGTTATAAGTAGATGAGAGTACCTTCCGTGACTCTTCATGTAGCCCGAGTTCAAGCATTGACCAGGCAATTCCCGCGAGTCCTAAATATAGGCCAGGAGGGATAAGCGTAGGGTGTTTATTGCACGACAGAATCCAATTGATCACTTCGTCAGGAACTTTGCCCTCAATCTTGTTTAAGGCACACGCGACGCCGCACGCTCCGTAAGCGATGCTCAAAGGATTTGTTTTGAACATTGCGCCGTCGGATGGGAAGAGCCGATCCCTTCGGTCATAAGTAGCGACCGCGAGGATGTACTCAGTAATTCTTCTGACGTCGCTCTGGTAGGTTGAATCGGCTTCTGGACCATCAGCTGCGAAATTTGGAGCCTTGACCTCTTCGTCCTTCGATAAGACTTCTATTATCGTGGTTGGCGTAGGTCTTTTTTCGGGCGATTTGTCTATGAGGGCCGTGGCCAGATCGCAAACGCTTTTGGGGAAGCCGATATCCCGTGTCACATTTTCCATGAATGTGTACCGGGCTTTGGGGTTGACGGCAAAAAGCTGGTTCACCGGCGAAAGGAAGTAATGGATGATCGCCCCGATTGAAAAGTAGTCACTCTCAACCGTCGGATCGCGTCCGAAGGCCTGGTCTGCGGCGAAACCTTGCGTATAAAGTTGACCAGGCTTATCTACGCCCAACTCACAGGCGCCCTCAAAGTCAATTATCTTTAGCTCCAGGCTTTCAGGATCAACGATTAAGTTGCCAGGTGACAGGTCAGAAAACACAATCCCCTGTTCATGCAGAGCCTTTATGATTTCAGCGAGTTGCAGGATGATTGTCTTGAAACTTCCGTAGAATACCCTTGCGTCCTCGATTGTCGGGTTAAAGCGAAGCGTAATGCTATTTCTGACAATGTAGTTGTGAATGCCTAACCCTTTTACGAACTCCTGAACCATGAAGAAATGCTCCCAGTCCTGGAAAAAATCGACAGGCTGCGGCGCGAATTTCAGGTGCGCGACCTTTGATAAGAGACGATACTCTTTCCGCAAGAGCGAAACTGTATCCTCAATGGTGTTGACGAACGGGCGGGCCTCTTTAATTACTACCTGCTGCCCCGTTTGCGTATCTTCAGCGATATACACTCCGCCTGAATTCGTGTAACTCATGGAAGACTTGACTAAATATCTTCCGTCCTTGAGGCGGATCTCGGATGATTGTGACCCCTGTGAATCGACTGGCGGATCGACTGCAAAAGGATCCTTGGCCCAGTCGGGCACGTGGAAATATGGGTATCTCTTATCGGGTATCTTTTCGCCGGAAGGTGAGATCAGCATGGGCACCTTCTCCCCTTTTATATTAAGAACCTTAAAAGGGAACATCCCGCCATAACGGTAAAACACTACCCTGCTATCTTTGTAACGCCTGTCAGAAAGTATATAGGGGCCTTCGAACTGTCTTGTTGCCTGATAAAGTTGCTCTATTAGAGAGATAAATTGATCTTCATCCATTGGATAAATCGTGATGAACTTTCCAGCGCCTTGCCGCGCCCAACGTTTGCTGTTCATCAGTGTAAGAACACTTAGGTCGAGTGAGAACTTGAACTCAACATTATTCTTAACCAGGACGGGAACGACCGCCCTTAGAACATCCTGTGCGCAGGACGTCGATGATGACACATGTATCTTCCACCCCTGTGTTGGGGGGTGCTTTCTTGTTTCCTCAGGCGCCATGCAGCCGAACCAAACTCCATTGACCCTCGCAAACATCAGGTCGTTCGGAACCATCTGTTTCACTAAGTCCAGAAACTCATCTTCTTGGGGCTGGAAACGGTCTATAGAATCGTAGAACTCTCGATCAACCATAGCTTCGAGAACATTCGCTCCACTCATTACTTCGGCCCTCCTTATTTGAGCTCTTAAGAGTATTGCGGCATTGAAACCACTGGCTCACACGTTTCTGGATTGAAGTGTGGAAAATGAATCTCAGCCCTCGGATGGAGCGAGAGCTGAGATTCCCACCCGAGTTCTTACCAATCCATCTCTGTCTCATCCTTGCACTGGACGCTGCAGCCGGAGTCGCCTGCGCCGCCTGATGAGCTTGAACAGACACCGCTGGTGCCACTACAGCCCGCTTCCGCGGCTTCGTGGTCCGCGAATTCCGACAGTGCTTGTAAACCTAGGACTCTATCCATTTCTCTCCTCCTTTACTTAACTACGCCGTATCAAATGCGTTGAGACAACAGGATGCTGTTGGCAGCGATACAGCATTCCTCGTTGCCCGCTCATTTGAAAGCAACGCATGGGTGGCGCTCAGCAGCCTCCGAAAACCCAAATGCCCTGCTGCCGGCCGGCATCTGACTTTTGCTCGAGAACCGCTAAGCAAGCTTCGACCGCGCTTGCACGGTCGAGATATTCTGACCGTTGTCAGAGTTCAAACTTTTGGCTGGGCTAACAAACGGGAGGACGTAAACCGACAAGAAATTGGGGGAAACGAATCGTACCTACTCAGAGCGGAGCGCAATTGTTGGCTCCACTTTTGTTGCGCGCCGCGCGGGAATCCAGCACGCTAGTAATGCGATTGAAGTAAGCGCTAGCGACACCGCAACAAACGTAGCGGTATCTGTTGCGCTCACGTTAAAGAGCAAATTCTTTATCACTCGCGTCAACGCGAACGAGGCAATTACGCCGATAGCCACTCCAATGAGAGCCAGCGTCATTCCCTGCTTCATTATCAACCGCAGCACGTCACCCGGTCTCGCGCCGAGCGCTATCCTCAGCCCGATCTCATACGTCCGTTGCGACACGCTGTAAGCCATCACGCCGTAAATTCCCACGGCCGTCAGCAAAAGCCCCAGCGCTGCGAACACGCCCAGGAGGATCAAATTGAACCGTTGCGACGCAACCGAGCGGCTAACTAACTGTTCCATCGGATATAGATTTCTCATCGGCACGATCGGATCGAGTTGGCGTACCTCGTTGCGTATGGCGGCACTCAGAAGCGACGGATCTCCCTGGGTTCGCAGAATAAAATTGCATTGCCGCAATGTACCTTTTACCCCTTCAGGAGACTGCGTGAGTGGGATGAAAACGGCGGCGGGCGCAGCATCAGACAGGTTCTTTTGCTTCGTCTCGTTGGTCACGCCGACGATTCGACGCATCGCCAGATCGCCGTATTCACAGCCGGCGCACAGTTGCTGGCCGAGCGACTCAACACCAACGAAATTCGAGCGCGCGAACGTCTCATTGACAATGACCACAGGCTCAGAGCTGGCAGTATCACTTTCACCGAACGGCCTGCCCCGCAGAATGGTCATCTTCATCACGCGAAAGTATTCAGGGGAGATGACGCGGTACTGCACAGAACCGGCTATTTTGGTCTGGCCCATCAGCTTGTAGGGTAGATTGAATTGGGCATCGAGAGGCAGTTTGTTAGTTAGTGCCGCAGTTTCGACACCTGGCAAGGCGCTGAACCTTTCCAGACCGCGGCGGTAGAAATCCGTCAACTTCTCAACACTGTCGTAGTTTTTGCCCCTCGGTGAAATCTCGAAGGTCAGCACGTTCCGCGCTTCAAAACCGGGATCGACACTATACAGATTAATAAACGTCCTCAGCAGTAAGCCCGCGCCGATCGAAAGTGCTAACGCCAACGCGACTTCGACAACAACCAGTACGCTGCGCAAGCGTCCACGCCCAATTTCTGCTGTAGTTCTACCTCCTTCTTTGAGCGCATGATTCACATCTACTCGCAACAATTGCAGTGCAGGTGCGAGACTGAAGACGATGCCAGTAAGAAAACTTGCCCCTAGCGTAAACGCCAATACCCGCCAATCCAGATTGATTTCGCTGGCGCGTGGAATTACTCCTGGAGGTGCAAGTGTTAACACTGCACTCACTCCCAATCTCGCCAACGCCAATCCGATTAAGCCTCCCACGAGTGAAAGGAGCATGCCCTCGATCAGCAGTTGGTGAATCAAACGCCACTTCCCTGCGCCCAGCGATCTCCGAATCGCCAATTCTTTCCGCCGGGCCATCGCGCGCGTCAATTGCAGGTTGGCAATGTTAGCGCACGCGATTAGCAAGACGAGTGCGACCGCGCCAAGCAAAACCCACAACAGATCTCTAATGCTGCCTGTGATACTTGACCGCCAGCTAATCAGGCCGAAGCTTTCCTTCTCTTTTACCGAATTCGGATGTGCGGCCCGGAAGGCATCAAACAGCACCTTCAACTCTGAATGTGCCTGGTCCATTGTGACGCCATTTTTCAACCGCCCGATGACGTTATAGTTGTGCCCTTCATTCTTACTGGCCGGGTCAGTGCGCAAGGGAAGAAACACGTCCTGAGGTCGCAAGAATTCAAAATTGGGCGGCATGATACCAATCACTGTATGAGTGAGGTTGTTAATTGTGATGGTCCTTCCGATCATGCCGGCATCTGCCCCGAAGCGACGCCGCCACAATCCGTCGCTGAGAATCACGACGGACTCACCTGCGGGACTGTCCTCTTCGGAGGTAAAAGCACGTCCGCTGGCTGGCTGCACACCCAGAACGCGAAAGAAGTCAGCCGATACCAGGATGGTACGGATGTAATCTGATTGGCTTTCGTCGGATAAAGAGTCGGTTAACCTCTCCTGAGTCGCAGTGAGGGCTTCAAATGACTTTACATTATCACGTAGAAAAACAAACTTCGGCTGGCTCAGATCAGAGACGGTACTTGTATCCGCGAAATGCCGGCCCACGATCATCAGCTTTTCCGAATCCGCATACGGCAGCGGACGCAACAACACGGAATTCACGATTGTGAAGATTGCCGTGTTCGCACCGATGCCTAGCGCCAAGGTAATGATTGCAACCCCCGCGAATCCCTTCCTTCGCATCAAGCTTCGCGCGCCGTAGCGCAGGTCTTGCCAAAAGGCTTCCACCAATCAGAGTTCCTCCGTTTCGCGTGCGTTCTTGTGGAGCGATTGAGAGTTTGGGGGCGAGTATGGGACGTAAGGAATACACATAGCTATAGCACAGTTCCTGAGTTGTCTGGGCAAGGTTACTTCTGGACGTGTACTACTTCTGGGCGGGTGTTGAGTGGTGCGAATCTTATTTAGAGTGGTTAGCTATGTCAAGACTTTTGTTTTATACAAGCTCGACTGTGGCATTCTTCCACACTCCTCTACTCGACAACATTTTCGGAATCTTGACGGCTTAATAAGAACGTGCCACTTACAGATTCAATTACAACAAACCTGTAATACTAACTGCGACATAATGCGTCTTAACGCCCTGGAATCATTCAGCGCTCAACTCGGCTTATAAGAAGGCGATTGAGTAAGCGAACAAATGCCTAAGTACCCGCCGGTCTTCGTCCTAAATGAAGATACTTCTTATCAGTTTCCCACATAACTCCAGGCTTACCGAGCATTGCTAACAGTCCGTTGAATTCTGGTTCAGTGTTTAGCTGCAAGACCGTAGGTGTAGTCGAACCGGCAATCCAAATCCTGATTCGATTTTTATTATTCGACGGAAGCCAATCAGCTTCATACGCTTCAACTGATACAAAGGCCATACTCTTCTCCTTTAAAGTTAGGGCTCCTCAACTATCTCCCAACCGTCTGTCGGGTCTTGGTCTGGGATCAACCCGAAAGCAGATTCTGCCGGATGATACGAAAGGTTTGAGTAAGCATTGCCAATTCTGTCGTAAAACGCTCAATTCGCGAAAGGATTTCTTCTGCCTCAACTTCGTAATCTTCGTCGTCTGTCTTCCGATAGTCGCTGGTCGCAGTGCACACGTGAGTTGTAATAGCAAAACCGAGCAGTCCTCGTACTACGATTCTTAGATGATCAACAGCTTGCGGACTACGGTTACCTCCATGGCTAAGCAGGCCGACAGGTTTATAGTAAAACTGGGCGATTGCAAGATGATCTAAAGCGTTTTTCAGAACTCCGGAATATGAGTTGTGATAGATTGGAGACGACAAGACGAATGCATCACAGGCTTGGGCGACGCTTACTAATTTCCGAACCGTAGCATCAGCATGCTGTGCCGGATCGTTGTGAAATTCCGGGTCGGCAATCGGAAGAGGCGCTTCGCGGAGGTTCCAGTGATGAACGGTTATTTCGCGTTCAGCTAAAGATTTCACGACCTTCATCGAAAGGACGCGCGTGAAAGAGGGCTGCCGAATGCTGCCGCTTAGGAGAAGAATTTGGAGAGGTGTTGACATGGTGAGCGATCAAGAGAAACAAGAGATCTTAGGGTTGGATGCAGTAATAATAATCGCCAGCCATTTTGAAGAGCAGTGCAAATTCTACCATGATGTGCTCGGCCTGGAGTTGATCTCGCGTTATTCCGATGCAGCTTTCTTTAGGGTCGGCGATCAAACTTTAGGCATTTTCGCTCCTAGTCATCACCCAGAGGGGACTCGGCGACTCGGCAACGCCGATCATGGACTTTCACACATCGAATTCCGCCTCAACGATAGTGCGAAGGAATACATCATCTCAAAACTGAAATCGGCAGGCGCTCACGCCTACGGAGAGAACTTCGCAGACGCAGACGGCAATCTGTTTCATTTCAATTACGCTGCTACGAAGCACTAGGTGATGCTCAAAGGTTCATAGATGGTCTAAAAGAGTGCTCAAGGCGCCGAACCCACGTATCGCTTCCTCTTTAGAAACGGCAAAAGATGCGCGCAGAAATGTTCGGTTATCCATGCCAAAGACTGCACCCGGCATCACAATGACACCGGCATCTGAAGCGCAAGCCCGGGCCAGAGTACGCGAGTCAAGTGAGCAGTACGGCACCTCAATCCAGCAGAAAATTCCTGCCGGCGGCACCTGACATTTAGCTTTGCGGCAACCTGCCAGGATTTGCATAACGCAGTTACGATTATCCGCGAGTGCAGCGCATAACTTTTTAACTCGCTTCTCCGGCTCTATGCTTAGCAGCCTCAAAGCAATAGCTTGCGCAGTGGCTGGCGAAGACATGGCAATGGACCAGTGAGCCCGACAAATTATCTGTGCCCAATCCGCGTCAGCAACTACGTATCCAAGTCGTTCACCGGGCATACCAAACAGCTTTGAGAAACTACGTAGACGTATGACCGTGGAGTTTTTGAAGACTGTCTTCGTATCGGGAAAAGAGACTCCGTCGTAAACCAGATCAGCATAAACCTCGTCGCTGATGATCAGTAAATCGGTCTGACTGACGAGTGAAGTTATCTCCTCAAGCAAGCTCGCCGAAGGCAAACTACCCGTCGGGTTGTTTGGAAAGTTCCACAATAAAGCGCGCGTATCATCTCTGACCAAACGGGCAATTTGTTCGGGATTAGGCTGCCACTGCTGTGTCTCTTCCAAGTCATAGTAGATGACTTCGAACCCCAACATGCGCGCCACGTTTGGGTAGGCCGGGTAGTGCGGCCGAGGACATAAAATGGACCCCGGGCGCTCTAGCGTAGCCAGCACCGCGACGAGACCCAGAGACGCTCCTGTCGTGATAATGATTTCGTCAACTGAGACACCTTCCCAAACTGCAATAGCCTCGCGTAGCGGCAGAATTCCCTCGGCTGGTCCATACTCTGACCCACAGATTGGTACTGCTTGAGGCACTACTTCAGTAAGCTTGATGTGTCCGAGCCCCAGGTCAGCAACTATATCGGCTTTCAAATCAATAGAGGTCATATTAGCGCACTATCGCGACGGCCAACCCGCAGGCATCCACCGGTAAGACCCATGAACGGCTGAACATTTCACACCGGCTTACAAGATCATTGTAAGAATCAAAATCCTTTCGAAAGGCAGGTACACATGGATCATGAGCCAGGACTATTGCACCTGAACGCAGGTGGTCCAATGCAGCTTTGAGAACCCTTTCATATCCGGACTTGCCGGTGGCGGGGTCGTCAAGATCGAGATAGAGCAAATCTATCATCCAATCGGAATTGGCGATGGCGATTTCCCCGTCACTGTCTATAAAAGTCAAGCGCTGACCATGACCAAGAAGATCACAATTTCGACGGGCAAGTGCATTCACGCCTGCATCGACGTCGATGCCTACGGCCATTTCGCAGTACGGTGCTCCCTCTGGATCCGACCGATCACGCAAAAGCCAGGAAAAGGTGTAACCCACATAGGTGCCTACTCCGACGATGTTCCGCGCCTGCGAGGCATAACCCAGCGCGAATAACAATCGCCGCATAATAGGTGTAAAACTCGTGGAAGGAATTTCGTATCTGTTGTGTATTAGATCGGAGAGACGCAGGAAAGATTCCCAAGGCGTAGGTGAAACGGCGGCGGGCAGACCATCGGCCCGGCGAAAAAGGTCAAGGAGACCATCAATAATATCCTCGTAGGTTAAGTCTGACATTTGAGTCAATACGCAATGTGTTCATTAAACTAAGGAGGCACTTCCCCGACTAAATAACAATACTCATCACGCTTTATCGCCTTTATTACGCCACGACTTATTTCGCGATGAGTCAACCAGCGAGGGACATCATTCTCGATAATAACGCCAAGAATGATCTTCCTATACATTAGGGACTCGAACTGCCGAAGCGTGGCCTCCCGTCGGAACACTTTATATCGACGACTGGCGGCGGTGCTGCCTAAAATGTCGAAGTATCTGAAACTCATTGTTTCCTTAATTATAGATTCCGCGACAACGTAAGGAGCCTCCGGAGCGTTACGGTGAATCCAGCAAACTGCTAATGAGATCGGTCCAAAGACCTTAACAGCCTGTTTCAACTTTGCCTCTAAAATCACACTGTCCTTGTAATCAACCTGAATCGAGTTGATATGACCATCCAGGGTACGGGACGATTCAACTAAACTATTTAGGCGTAAAATGCCCCTCGCAATTACCGACACTGTCTTTCCCTGGGATGCTAGATGGAGTGAAACATCCCGAAGCATACCAGTACCACCTACTACAAGAACGTGCGACACGATTCGATTAAAGTCGAAGGTTGACCTGACAGCAAACTCCCTATACCCGCACTGCCTTTATCAAGATAAGTTCACTCCAAGTCGGCAGGTAGTTGAGCACCCAGGCGAACCGAGTTTGATTAATGCCGGTAATTATCTCAGCGTTAAAGCCTGTGCGCTCCAGCAACTGAACGATTTTCGCTTTATTGAAAACTCGCACATGCCCGCCATGTCTATCATTTGGAAAGGCGCCCCACATAGGAAGTGGCAACCCCAAAGGAACCCGGAAACGATTGGCCAAGCTGTTCAAGTTTGGAGTGCTGAGAATAAGCACACCATTCGGAACGAGCACACGATGCAACTCGTTCAAATAACCTTCTGTATCAAAGAGATGTTCAATGATCTCGCAAGAGTGGACCACGTCTATACATTCGTCCTCGATTGGAAAAGGTTCTTCTACGTTATGCTCCAGCACTTCAACCCCTCTTGCTCTGGCCTCCGCAGCCATCCGCGCATTCAATTCGATCCCCAGGAGCTCGTGACCACGATCCATTAAGATCTTGGCGATATAGCCTGTAGCACACCCAACATCTAAGACGCGTTGGGGCGCAGGTCCTGTATGCTTGATGACGAACTCGCAACGCCTTGGTAAAGCCAGCAGACCTAGTTGCGCGCCCAGCGGCAAATAAGCTTGGGGGCTGCGGATAAAATCGGTCTTTGTTGCCATTGCCTGCACCTCATGCGCCTGGGATGCGAAGTTCCTGGTCATCAACTTTGTTCGCGTTGTTATAACCATTTTGTTTTGCTTGAAGGATACGTCTGGCCAGGTCCGCTCCCGTAGCAATGACCTCTTGTAAAACGCTACCTATCATCTCCGATCCAAGGGTGCGCGGGTTCGCGACCACGACAGGAGTACCAACCACATTAGCGCCAGTACTCAACATGATCTGGCGTGCCTGATCGGCGCCAGCGTGTGCGCTGGCTTCATCAGCGCCCACGACAACCAAGCCGACAAACTTATTGCTAAATATCGTGGTGAACGAGTCGTCCATGTCATAGACAGGGCCGCAGGAGACGTCAACGAAGTTTTTGAAAACACCCGATACGCTGGACCAATAAGCAGGTACTGACAGCAATAATGCGCCGGCCCTTTCGATACACTCGCGGACGAATTGCAAAGACGCGTCGTCGTATTTCTCCGGCATTCGTCCATCAAAAAAAGGCGGTGGGTGATCGCGAAGGTCGAGGAGGTAGGTGTCCGGATAAATCGTAGCCACCGTCTCCAAAGCCTGCGATAGGAGCGAGCGTACCGCGGATCGGCTTGAATAGCCCGGGGCCGGCTTGATGCTCGTGCACACCCCCAGCAGCGTAGTGGAGTTAATTTCCTGCGGGCTCTTCAGGGTGCGTATCAACGTATCTGTAGATTGCTCACTCATAACCTTAGCCCCGTTTCTTGAAGGTAATCAAAAAAACCTTCAGCTAAGCTGTAGTGAGGTTTGAAACCGTAAACATCGTGAATAAGCGAGGTGTCAAGCGGTGCCAGGGGTGGCGACCCCTCAACGCCCGCGGGTGATATTTTGATTCGCAGCTCAGGCGATACCCGCTGCACCAGCCCGCACAATTCTTTAATTGTTGTGCTTCGCCCGGCGCCAACATTAAATATGAACTCCGTCGACGGCACATTACGCAACGTAGCCAGCGAAATCGCATGTGCCAAATCCTTCACATAAAGGTATTCATCGGCAGCATTTGGCGAGGCACTAACCTCTAACTCCCGAGTACTCAGGGCATGACGGAGTAGGGTTTCGATGAACTTAGCTGACTTACTGCCGCCATTAGATCTCGGTGGTCCATAAACTCCGCAGGAGCGGAGGATCCGAACGTCGAGACCCTGTTCTCTAAAGGTTGTTATACCCTTCTCAGCCATAGCCTTCGTCCGACCATACTCTGAGCGAGGCCGAACAGGCATGCTTTCGGTGATTAGCGGTGTGTTTGGTCTACCGTAAACAGCAAGAGTGCTGATGAAGACAAGACGCTTGACACCAGCTTCGATAGCTGCACGGGCTACCACAACCGGCCCTTCAACATTAACTCTCCATGCTTTCTGAGGATCGTGCTCACAATCTTCACTCGTGAGACCTGCCGTCAGCACAATCACATCAACATCACAACTCTTGAGAAGAGAGCTTATAGAAGTGAAATCAAGGATGTCCGCGGTAACCAGTGGGCACTCTCTTGGGCCAAACCGACGAAAGTACTCTGGTTCCGTGCACAGGTCGCCTACGACAATTGCAATACCTTCATCCGCAAGAGCACGAGCAGCAAACGTGCCAACCAGGCCCGCACCGAGGATAAGTACCCTTGGCATTTAATTACTCCAAGGGCCCAGTTGGTTGTTATTCGGCGGCATGGCCTTGCCTAAAAACCTGTTAAGGTCGATTTCTGGTATGCCCTCTAAGTCAATTTCCGGAATGTAAGCTGGGAGCTTGGGTGAAGGCGGATTTGGACGCACGGCCTGAACGCTTTCTCCTGATTGTATGCCGGCGATTGTGGCCACCTCCATTTCCTCTTCATTGAGGAGACCTTCGCGCACTTCTTGTGCCTGGCGTTGCTTACCATTCAGCAAATGTGCCGCAATCAAGCCTCGAGCATGCTCGCGCGCCCCTTCCGCAGAGCGAGCCCCCTGACACATTTCCAACCCTTTAGTGAATGCAGCGATGGCTTCTGAAACAGTCCCAAGGTCCAGTGCCACGATGCCAATAGCTCGAAGAATGCGTTCGGAGGTATACCAACTCTGCAACGCATCATCATGTTCCGCTGCTACTTGAAGATAGCGATAAGCGTCCTTGAGGCGTCCAGCACGATAGTGAAGAATTCCCACGCGGTAGTCGACATTGCTACGCAGGCGATGGTATTCGCTCCGCAGCTGCTCAGGCGTAAAATCGAAAACCTTATCAAGGACGTCGATAGCCAGGTCATACTTGCCGCTCATCTCTAAGAGGAAGGCGGAGTTGGATAGCAAGTTGAATTTAAGATAAGTTGCGGCGGCGTCTTCGCGATCGCGGACTAAGTCGAAAGCATTCCGTACCAGATTGAAAGCTCTTTCGTAGTGTTCAGTTCGAGTCGGCGACCGACGCCACAAAATAGCTTCATTCAGAGCAAGGCCATTGAAGAGCCACGCACGTTCAAGCCGGACAGCGTCGCTCTCTACTTTTTCGGCATCGAGGGTGGCCAACCCTCGTTGGTAGTGAGCATTACTGCTGGATAAATCATAACGGCGTTTAGCTTCTATTAACCCCTGTAAATATAAGAGGTGCGCGAGCCGTGGTCGACTAATACACTTTCCTTCGGCGGCGTGCAGAAAGCCTAAAGCCTCTTCTAGCCGACCTACGTTAGTCGCCGCTAAGGCCATGAGACGAAGAACCTCATCCACTTCCCCATTACAGCCGTTTCTAATTAGCGTAGAGCACCACAAGAAACAGGCGTCGTAGTTCTGCAGGACGAGAGCGGCACTTATGTCATATGTCGACACTTCATCATTTTGTACGTCGCTAGAGATCAGAGCGGATGTGGTTGAGTGATACTCCAAGCGAGGGGAGAGGATACCTATGAGTTGGCGTAAGAGTTGACTGCGAGAAGCGAGAAAAATGTTCTCGCCCCCACCGTCGCCGGTTGCCGTGGGGTCGCTTGCAGAGTGCCAGACCCAGGAAAACTTGTGTGCCGGCTCTAGCAGCAGCATGGCTCGCGCGAGCACTTTGAGCGTCAGTCGATCTAAACGATCAATATCCTCGACGTGGACCCGCTTGCACGAGGGTAAGTGTGAAAGGGTAGTGTTTATGATGCGAGCGCTGAGGTCGATGACGCGCGCTGTGTAAACGCTTTCACGACTGATTCTGCGCAGTATTGCGAAGGCGACGGAATCTGTAAGAAGCTTGCCGTGGTTCGCGTTATCTCCTGTTGAGGCATCCGGGGAAACATCCTCCAAGTAATGATCGATCCGGGCAAATTCGGCGCGCTGCTCGCTGTTGCCTAAGGATTTTAATTGAGTGAGTATGGATTTGAGCGAGGCAAAATTACCGTGTTGTCCCGGAAGAACTTTCAGGCGTAAGTCTGACCCGTTTTCTCCGGCTATCGAATTATTCGCGCCCACACACCAAACTCGCTGCCAATCGTTGGAGCGTGGCACGAGATGAAGCGGATGTGGCGAGGTCGACCCATCATTCATTGTGGTGTGCCTGAATGGGTGAGTAGCTGTTAGCGTTTTAAACAGTTGCCGTGAGCGAGAAGTGTGAGAACAAGTGAACCTATCAGATCACTACGACGTCGAGTGAATTAAGACCACCCTGCTCACACCCACTGTCGTTGTCACTAGCAGGAGCGGATGCAAGCCGGGCCGGTCAAATCAAGTTTGGTTCGCTGGAGGCTTCCCGAGGCTTTCAAGGGATCAATGACACCATCCCAGCAGAACGTGCTTATCTCGTTTTCAGGTAATTCTCGCCACTAAACAGTGTGACTGCCGACCGCAACAATTACCATGGAGCAGCTCGTGCAGCCAGCGCAGCCGCGCTCTCAATTCTCCCTGAGCGCGCAACTTTAATCATGTCTTCCAGGGCATCAAGAAGTCCCGCGTCACTGAAAAGCTTCGCGGCGGCAGTAGCCTCTTCGCTGGTGCGCGGTTGTCTCTGCACTCGCATTGCCTGTTGTGAGACGATACAGAAGCTAGGAGAAGATCTAGCAGAAGCCTTGTCGTTAGCCATATTGCTCTCCTTATGAGTTAGAGAAGTGCAGAGGCCAGCAGCCTCTGCAACGATGATTGTGCGAAACTTGCGAGGGTTTCTTTCTCGATCGGTCTTATAAGAGATCGAATGAGCTTGCCGAGGTTAAGTCTGTCCGCTAATGAATTACAACCTGAATCTACTGGCTGTTTTGGCTATTTACTGGCAAGTTTGGCTACTGGCCTTGTTTGTCAATTTTTGCACTATCTTTTTGTCGGTAGGTATCCACATACACCTCCCTATATTGAGTGGGGGTTAAGTTGTAAACTCTTTTGAAATCCCGAAAGAAATGGCTTTCGTCGTTCATACCTGTAATGACCTGAATTTGCTTTACGCTTAGAAAAGTTGATTCCAGGAGTTCCCGTGCTCGATTTAGTCTTAGTAATTTGACGTATTGCGCCAGAGACATACCTACTTCCATTCTAAAGATATGACGTAATCTCGAGGGCGATAGATTTACCATCGGGGCAATTTCATGGAAAGATACTCTTTGTTGAAAGTGTGAGTTCAGGTGGTTAACGATTTTTCCAATTCTATGGTCCATGCTGAGGCTCCTTCAAGACGCCTCTGCCGGTGAAGAATGTCCAAAACCCGCAGAGGGTGAAGAGGTATGGTTTGACCCACTAAGAATTGACCAACTCTGTTGAGCTAACCGCGTGCAGATCCAGTCTAAAAGAGAATTCCGCGCCGTAGCCCAGGGCGAGATTGGGATGGACCATCCGCAGAGTGTTTAGCACACGGTTATCGCGCAAATTGTACTGCGAATGTGACTGTGTTGCTAGCAAAACATTTGCTGCTACTCTTTGTTTATCGGCTTAGGCTCAATAGTGTATATACCAGGGAGGATTGTCGATTCTTATGACGCATCTCTTCGCGAAGGCAGTCTTCGGAACGACTCTCGTTCTATTGTTTGCGCCGCAAGAACCGACAAAACGTGTTAGCTCAGTCGAGCGACACGCCGCGCGATCAAATTTATCTTGGGACTAAGCGATAAGGCCAAGATCTTCTTCCTGAAGATGAACCTCGGTTACCCCGCCAAGTATTACTACCCGGCCGACTCGACCATCTTCTTCACGTTTTGGGTTGAGTAAAGGCATCAGATCGTTCAATCTTTACTTCTACTTCAACGATTGTGTTGCCACTCATCTCGTAAGCACATAATTCCCACCAGTCGGTGTCCGGCCGGAAGGCGAATACCGCGTGCGCGCAGGTCCAGTTCGATGCGAAGCGGGTGTCCTCCGCAGAAAGAGTGGCTCCACCCCAGGGATGAGAATGAAAAATGGCTAGCAGTTGTAGACCCGTGTCTCTGATAGCTCGCTCTGCTAGAAATTGCTCATAAGGATCAGCTAGAAAACTGCCCAAACGAGCGATATTGCTCAAGGGAAACAAACGTTTTACTGTTCCATCACCGTCACCCGCCAGGAGACCTACCGCCTCACTCGGAGATACCTGTCTCGACACGGATTCAATTTTTTGCAAGATCTCTTCACTGAGCCGAAGTTCCATATTTATCCGGGAACAAATTCCATATGGGCCGGGTCGGGCCGAAAATGCGAATCCTCCCAGCTCCAGAGCTCGTGACAAACTCCGTGGCAAACTACTGCTGATAAATTATCTGCCTCATAAATCCGCACCCCGACTTCCGGGGAAAAGGTACAGACATAATCCCTGCCATTTTCACCAACCACTGTCATAGCGATTGGTTCCGCATAGCTTAAGTGGCGGCGTTTTTTATCGGTATCCGGTTCGAGAGTGTTTGCATCGAACCGCATTAGCAACGGAGGAACGTAGCGAATTCGCCGCTCGTCCACTACTTTGCCCGGATAAGCTTGCGCGATGTGCCGGGATAATAGTCTGGGTCGGAATCCGCTAAACGTTCCGAAGACCCTTTGTTTTGCGGAATCGAGGCACAAGTTAATTGGAAGCCAAGTGTGGCCTTCGGATGTTTGCCCCGGATCGTAGCCGCGGGAAAAAACGGAGAGCGAACGTTTGTTGCCTCGACAATCGTAGCGCATTACTGAGCCGTAATTGATCGGTTCAACGATCATTCCGGAATAATGATCGCACACGTCCTCTGGTTTTTCGTCGTACAAGTTCTTGCCGTGCGTCTCTTCAGCAACATCGGCCTGCTTGTAATTAGCAAAGAGCACAAAGCCGTCTCCGCCACGGGCATCAACATCCAGGTGTGAGAGTGCCATTCCGTTGAACTCTTCCATCCCGGGCAACAACTCCGCCTGTAAGGTCTGTTTAGTCTCGTCCAACTTTATGATCCAGATGGTCGAACGAGGCATGGGGAGCACCGTATGCTCGGCATAATTCCGGAGCGGATTATGCGGGGCCAACGATTCCAATAATGCTCCTGTTCGGAGTAGACCGACGCACTGTGTGCCTCCCAATTCGAAATAAAAAGCTGAGTGGAAATTCGCTGTTTCCAAGTTGGCATCTGTAGGAGGGGGTGTAATGCCCCAGAGCTTTTCAGCTCCAGTGCGCGTGTCTAAACGAACCAGTGAAAGATCGCGCGCTTTCACTGGTTCCTTCAAGCCCTCAGTCTCTAAGAGCGATTGATGAAAATACGCATATCGCCGATCCAAGCTCCAGGCGAAGTGCGAGGTTGAGCTCGTTTGTGGAGATTGTTCATTACGATTCAAGAAACGTAATACACGAGTGGGCTGCCATGTCCTTATCTCAACTTCAAGTGGCGCGCCAAACAACAAGTTGGTAGCCCAAACGTGGCCACCTTCAACGTTGATCCCGTGGTTAGGCTGCGTTTCGTAAAAGGGAGTCTCTGCGTTAGGAGTCTCGAGCATTCGTGCTCCCATCGCATCAGGAAGACGAAGACCGACACCCTGCGGATCGACTGACAATACCGTGGCTGTCATTCGGCCCGGCTTACCGGGACTCAGGTCAATCCGTACCAGATCGGCCTGCGAGTCATGCCACCGCGAGAAGACGCCATGATCTTTGTGCCTACGGCTGCATGCGACTACGAGACTCCCGGCCATGAGCGTCGGGATTTCGCCCCGCACATGAAAATCGTAACTGCTGATAGTCGAATTCATTTGTACGGACCTCCCCTTCAATCTGCTGCCGATTCACCGGTAACGTCGGGACCGCGTAGTGCGTCCTTGGGACTGACACCGGCAAAACGTCGGAGGTAATAAGCCTGATGTCCGATTTCGACTTTGGATTCAGCCGTCAGCGGCAGGTGGGGATGGGAAATCCGTGCTGGCTTAATAGTCAGAAGGGTTTCCACATGGATGGTTTCCCGAGCTAAGCCTCCAAACAATGGCTTGTCCATCCATTCCATAACTTTGGAAGGAAACTGCATCATTAGACAACTGCCCGCCATGAGTGCCGGGGCTTTGATGTCATTTGATGGTCTAGCCGGAGTATACATGTCGTTCTGTACAACATAGCCTTCGGCGAATTTTCTGGTCATGTGCTCAAGAGTGCTGGGGAAACACCCAGTGTCGTGCAGCAAGAGCCAAAAAACGAGGTCTCTAAGGGTGTAGAAAATCCCATAATTAAAGAATTCGACTTTTTGCGGCTGCCTGTTAAGCGAACGATACTGCGGCAGATCGAGCAATCCTTCACTGCCTAACTGGTGATTGACTTCGTCAATTATGTGGGAACTAGTCACATTGAGTCGGGCGTCGGAACGAATGGGTCCCATCAGGTTGAAATGCTTGCCGACTCCACCCATGATCAGCCGCCCAATCCGTGTAACGGTCTGGCCATCGAAAATGTGCACTAACTCTTTCGCCACTACGTCCGCCGCCTGGTCTGGCGCTGCGAAAGTTTCCGGAACGGTACGAAAATTCCACTTATTGGCCTCAAGCTTTTGGACCTTTTTCTCCACTTCACGAACTAACTTAACAAACTCGGGCCCCTCAACTGAGAGGCGATTCACTCGCATTCAATACATCCATCCGCCAGCGATGGGTTTATATTCAGTTGCCAACCAGCGAGCAAAGTCATCATCACGAGATGTACGCCCTATGCTCTGGACGAAATCTCCGAGCTCTCTTTTGGGTTGCATAAGATTCTCCTTCCCAGTCTTGGTTGAGTGTTTTAGGGGGACACACATTCGGAGGGCGAGCGAAGAGTTGCGGGTGTGTGCTTATCCCGCTATTCAATTATCAGAGAGATTAAATTAGAGTGGCCGTGAGCTGACTCTAACTTCACAGTTAAGTTGACCAACAGTTAACAACGATTTGGCGCCTGAGGATCGCATACGAGAAAAGATAGAGTTCGTAGGAATTTCAATAAAAATCTTCGTAGAAATGAGAAGTCGAATTATAGACCAAGTTGACCTCGTGTCAACTTATTTTGAACCACGATTTCACAGTACCTCTTTCTGGCAGGCTAGCGAGGAAGTGGAGGAAGAGATCAACATGGGCCGTAACAGTCTAAGAAAACTCGGGGGCGCCACTTATCAGGAGTTGAGAGATGCAACTCTGGACAAATGTTATTTTAACCGTCGAGGTGCTAGCTGATGCTGGACGAAGTCTATCCGGAAGTCAGGCGTCGTTTTGTGCGACATAGTCTTTCCGTCGAAGCAGGCTGGCAAGGTCGACGGCTTCCTGGATCGTCATCAGATCGCTGGTGTCTCCGCCGTGGAACCTAACTCCGCTGGCGCGAAGTTCCCAGTGGTCATGTCCTTCGTAACTCCGCTGGTTGAATATCTCCACAGCCTCATAACCACTAACTGTAGTGAACGAGAGCAGAAGGACCTGAGTTCTATTTCGCTCATGCGTCGTTGTCTCTATCGCTGCTCGAATGGCTTCCCGATCTGGGACTTGCCCAGACAGAGAAGGTGTTGACTGTTGACGTACTCCTGGGAGGTCCTGCAGTTTGTAGAGTTGGATTCTGTATTCGGCGAGAAGTGCAAGATGCTGTTTGCACTGCTCGATGATGTTTTCACTGGTTGCTGTGTTCAGCGCCTGCTTTGATGCTCGCAGCTTTTCTTCCAATTGCGGAAACAACATGTATCACTTCCTCCCTAGGCCGACGCTCATCGTATCTCATGCCATGCTTTAAGCCTCTTCAACTGCGACTGGTTTGAAGAGTATTAGACCTCTCTTCAATTCCTCAAGCGCGATGCTCGTATTCCTTCGCTTCAGTCGATCGGCTGCGATCCGCGGCTGTGCACCTAGTAAGAGTTGCTTGTTTCTGTGGGCTGCCAGGATGACCAGCTGAAATCTGGACACGATACCCGGCCACTGTGCCGGTGTGTTGTCGTTAGGAACGTTACTGCTCACTTCTACTATTCCAGTCATATTTTTATATCCGCCTTTAACGGGCTGTGAATTGAACC
>Ga0209486_10000324_pt1 | contig 22029 bp, 12 predicted proteins | sample NCCompost_FD_187518 | JGI IMG/M metagenome (GOLD analysis project Ga0209486, IMG submission 187518) | Agricultural soil microbial communities from Utah to study Nitrogen management - NC Compost (SPAdes) (version 2) | ecosystem: Environmental > Terrestrial > Soil > Agricultural land | place...
CGTGCTGAGCCGCCGCAGCTACATCGGCCAGCGGCCGGTGGTGGTGCAGGTGGGCCGCTCCGAAATCCCGATGTTCGAGCAGCTCCGCGAGCTGCTGCTGGTGCTGCTCTTGGGCCTGCCGCTCGCGGTGGGCGTCGCCGGCCTTGGCGGCTACGTGCTGGCGCGGCGGGCGCTCGCGCCGATCGAGCAGATGACCGATCGCGCGCGCTCGATCACCGCCGACCGGCTCTCGGACCGTCTGCCGGTGCGGCATCCCGACGACGAGATGGGGCGTCTGGCCTCGGTGTTCAACGAAACGCTGGCGCGGCTCGAGGCGTCGTTCGCGCAGATGCGCCAGTTCACCGCCGACGTGTCGCACGAGCTGCGGACGCCGCTCACGTCGATCCGCAGCGTGGGCGAAGTGGGGCTGCGCGGCCAGCGCGACGAGCACGCCTATCGCGGCATCATCGAGAGCATGCTCGAGGAGGTCGATCGGCTCGCCGGCCTCGTCGATCGGCTGCTGACGCTCTCGCGCGCCGAAACCGGCCAGGCGCCGCTGTCGCGCGAGATCGTGCACCTGCAGGCGCTCGCCGAAGAGGTCGTGCAGCACCTGAGCGTGCTCGCCGAGGAGAAGCAGCAGCAGATCGTCGTCGAACGGCGCGCGGCGCCCGACGCGCTCGCCGACAAGCAGGTGCTGCGGCACGCGCTCATCAACCTGGTGGACAACGCCATCAAGTTCACGCCGCGCGGCGGCAGCGTGCGCATCCGCATCTCCGAGACGCCGGCGTCCGCCATCTTCGACGTCATCGACACCGGCCCCGGCGTGCCCGAGGATGCGCGTCCCCGCATCTTCGACCGCTTCTACCGCGCCGACGAGGGGGACGGCATGCGCGGGGCCGGACTCGGCCTGTCGATTGCAAAAGGGGCGGTGGAGGCGAACGGCGGCCGGCTGACGCTCGAGGCCTCGGGCCCGGCAGGCAGCACGTTCCGAATCACCATGCCCCGCGTCGCACCTGCGCGCCGCCAGGCTGGGTGACCTCCGGAAGGAGCCCCGTATGCGCTGGCCGATAGCGGTCGCCCTCGTGGTGCTCGTGGGCGCCGGCGTGGCCCGCCCGCACGCTCAAAAGGCGCCCGCCGCTGCTCGAAAAGCACCCGCTGCCGCGAGCTCGATCAAGCCGGTCGCCACGGTCGGGGAGATCATGACCACCATGACCATCCCGTTCTCGAACGCCGTGTTCGATGCGAGCGGCGACGCGCCGAAGGACGACAAGTCCTGGGAAGCGGTGCGGGGCCAGGCCGTGGCGCTGGCCGAGGCCGGGAACCTGCTGATGATCGGATCGCGTGCGAAAGATTCCGCGGCGTGGATGAAATTCTCGCGGGCCCAGGTGGACGCGGCGGAGGCGGCGGCCAAGGCCGCCGCCGCGAAGAACGCCGGCCAGCTGTCGGCGGCATCCGACGCCCTCTACAAGACGTGCGCCGAATGCCACAAGGTGTATCTGGCTCAGTAGGCCAGGTGGACCGGGTGGGCCAGGTAGGTCGGGTGGGGTAAGAACGCTTGACTTACTCCGTCGCCGGGGCGGCCCGGCGCGCCGCGGCCATCGCCCGGAACCGTTCGCGCGTCGCGGCGAGACGCTCCTTCGCGCCCGGTGTCTTCATCACCACTTTCTCGAGGTGCGCCCACGCGGTGGGGTTGGCCATCATCTCGCGGTAGGCCGCCACGAACGGTTCGACCTTCGCGAACACGACGAACTGCTCGGCGTTGGCGTCGTTGAACATCACCTCGTCGATGGCGCCGTTGTTGACGAACGACGCGGCCATGTCCCAGTAGCTCGTCACCATGCGGAACTGCGCGCTCTTCGGGCCGCGAATCGCCTGCTGCACTTCCTCGAACGTCGTGGGATTGAAGTCGGCGGCAAACCACGCGCGCGCCTCGCGCATGGCGGGCTCGCGCCTCAGGTCGTACAGCTTCATCAACAGATCAGCGCTCTCGTACAGTGAACTCACGGACGCGGCCTCCTGGAAGGTGGTGAAGGGACTCAGCGTATCAGAGGCCGTCGTGGCAGGTGGGCAGGTGAGCCGGTGAGCAGGTGGGACGACAGGCCGTTCCGCGCCGACGAGCGTCGAAACGGGCGAATGAAACGTGCGATCGCCGTCGCCATCGGAGCCGCGCTCCTGACGACTGGCTTTATCCCTGCCGTCGTGGCTCAGCCGCTGCGCTTCGAGGTCGCCTCGGTCAGGCCACATCGCGCGGCGGACGACGTGATGTTCGCGCTCGAGTTTCACGACGGCGGGCGATTCACCGTCGTCGGCACGCTGCGGATGCTCATTCGGACCGCATACCGCCTGCAGGAGTCGCAGCTCGCTGGCGCATCGGGCTGGATGAACGACGACCGCTTCGACATCGACGCCAGGGGTGCGGCTGACGCCACGCCCGACGAGATGCGCCTGATGCTGCGCGCGCTGCTCACGGAGCGCTTCGCACTCGCCCTGCGCCGGGAAGGCCGCGAGATGCCGCTTTACGCGTTGCGGACGGCTGACGCGCCGAGAGGTTCTCGCGCGCGGCTCACGAAGGCCGCAGAGAACTGCGCGGCCCCGCCGTGCAGTGTGCGCTTCGCGCCGGGAGTCTTGAGCGCGCGCGGCGTCACGATGCCGATGCTCGCCGGCGAACTGTCGATGTGGGTCGATCGGATTGTCAGCGATCGCACGGGCGTCGAGGGCACGTTCGATGTGGATCTCGAATGGGCGCCCGATCGAATACCGCACGCGCCGGCGTTTCACGCGACACCGGATCCCCCGGTCGCGCCGCGACTCGATCCGAACGCGCCGTCGATTTTCACCGCCGTGCGGGAACAGCTTGGATTGCGCCTCGATCCCGAACGCGGGGCGGCCGAGGTGTTCGTCATCGATCGCGCCGAGCGGCCCGCGGAGAACTAATCGGCGGAGTGGGCAGAGTGGGCAGAGTAGGGAGAGCTCGTACCCTGCCTACTCTGCCACCAGGTTGCGAGCTGTCAGCGAAGTCGATCTGCGAGCAACGCGACCGTAAGCGCGTAGTAGTGCGCGCAGTTGTACCCAAGGATGGCGTCGTAGTTCGGATACACGAGGAACGTGCGCTCGCCGACGTCCACCAGGCCGGCGGGCACGTCGGAGGCGGGCAGCGGCCCGCCCTCGACACGCGTGACGCCCAGCTGCTGCCAGCGTTGGAGCGGCACGCGCTCGGTCATGTTTCGGACGGCGTAGCAGCCTTCGGTGCGCCGCGGGATCGACTCCTTGATGGCGGCGCGCGCCGCCGGCGGCACCGTCACCTCGCGGCCCCAGGTCTGATCGTTTCGCCACCCGAACCCTTTGAGGTAGTTGGCGATGGAGGCGAGCGAGTCGGCGGTGTTCTTCCAGATGTCGGTGCGTCCGTCGCGATTGAAGTCCACCGCGTATTTCAAATAGTTCGACGGCATGAACTGCGCCTGGCCCATGGCGCCGGCCCATGAACCGGTCATCTCGTCCGGCGAGATGTGCCCGCGATCCACCATGGCCAGCGCGTCGAACAGCTCGCCGCGGAAGTACGCCGCGCGCCGCGGCTCCCACGCCAGGGTTGCGAGCGCCCGAAACACGGGGACGCGGCCGATCAGCCTGCCGTAGCGGCTCTCCATACCCCAGATCGCCACGACGAAGCGGCGCTGCACGTCGAAGTCGCCTTCGACGCGCGACAGCAGGGCGCGATGCTCGCGCGACAGGTCCTGGCCCCGCCGGACCATGGTCCGTGTGAGGCGCGCCGAGCTGTAGGTGTTGAACCCGGGCCGAAGCTCGGCCTGCGACCGATCGAGCTCGATGACGCGCGGCAGCGGCTCCAGCCCTTCGAGAGCGTCTTTGACCAGCGTGTCCCGGAACCCGCGGTCCCGCGCCTCTTCCTGGAGATCCTTCAGCCACTCGTTGAACGGTTGAGCCGGGGACGCAGGCGCAGCTGCAGGTACCCCGTTCGGGGGAGTCAGAGGAGCCTGGGCCGCCGTCTGCTGGACGGCGAGGAAGAGGCCGAGAAGAACGGCCGACCAGCGCATAAAGAGTTTACTTGCCTGGCGCGCCGAAGCGCGAAGCGCGAAGGCGGCCAACATTATGAAGTATCGGCAGATACGCCGCTTGCATTTCACCCGTCAGTCACCGTCTAATTACCGTCGTTGCTTCGTGTCGATCTCCAATTCCTTCTGAGAGTTAACACATGCCCTACAACTTGAACGTCAACGGGAAGACCACGACGGTGGATGTCCCGGCAGACATGCCCCTCCTGTGGGTGATTCGGGACGTCCTGAATCTGAAGGGGACGAAATTCGGATGCGGCGTCGCACAGTGCGGTGCCTGCACCGTCAACATGGCTGGGCGCGCGGTTCGTTCGTGCATCACGCCCGTGTCAGCTGCCAAGGGCCCCATCACCACCATCGAAGGGTTGTCGGCGGAAGGGACGCATCCGCTGCAGCAGGCCTGGATGGAGATCGACGTGCCGCAGTGCGGCTACTGCCAGGCGGGCCAGATCATGTCCGCCAACGCGCTGCTCTCGCAGAACCCGAAGCCGAGCGACGCGCAGATCACCACTGCGATGAACGGCAACCTGTGCCGGTGCGGCACCTACCTGCGCATCCGACAGGCCATTCATCGTGCGGCAGCCATCGCAGCGAACCGCCCGACGCAAACCGCGCGGGCTGCTGCCGAATAGGAGACGACCGTGACGAAGAATCTTTCACGCCGCTCCTTCATTCGGGTCAGCGCCCTCGCCGGCGGCGGCGCGGTGTTCGCGCTGCACATCGATCCGGCCACACTCTTCGCGCAGGGCCCGCCGCCCGGCTTCACGCCGCCGCAGTTCCAGGCGCTGGCCTTCGTGACGATCAACGCCAACAACACCTTCACGATCACGTCGAAGAACCCTGAGATCGGTCAGGGCGTGAAGAACATGCTGCCGATGATCATCGCCGACGAGCTCGACGTGCCGTGGGCAAGCTGCACCATCGTCCAGGCCGACGCCGATCAAAGCAAGTACGGCGCGCAGGTCGCGGGCGGCAGCACTGCCACTCCCACCAACTGGGATCCGTGCCGCCAGGTGGGCGCCGCCGTTCGCCAGATGGTGCTGGGCGCCGCCGCGCAGCGGCTCGGCGTGCCGGCCGCGGAACTCACCACCGCCGGCGACGGCAAGGTGATGCACGCGGCGAGCAAGCGCTCGGTCACCTACGGCGAGCTCGCGGCCGACGCCGCAAAGCAGCCGGTCCCGATGCTCAGCATGGTGCCGCTGAAGAAGCCGGCGGACTACAAGATCATCGGCAAGCCCGTGAAGGGCGTGGATACGGCCGGCATCGTCACCGGCAAGCCGATCTACAGCATCGACTTCACGCTGCCGGGCATGCTCTGGGCCGTGTACGAGAAGTCGCCGGTGTATGGCGCCAAGGTCGAGACGGCCAACCTCGATCTGATCAAGACGCTCCCGGGTGTGAAGCACGCGTTCGTCGTGGAGGGCACGACGAATCTCCAGGGCCTCATGCCGGGCGTGGCCATCGTGGCCGACAGCTGGTGGCAGGCCAACTCGGCCCGCAAGCAGCTGAAGGTGACGTGGGCCGCGCACCCGACGTCGGCGCAGAGCAGTGCCGGGTTCCAGACCCAGGCCGATCAGCTCGGCAAGGGGGCGCCGGCCACGAGCCTTCGCAAGGACGGCGACGTGGAGAAGGCGTTCGCCGCCGCTGGCGCCAAGGTGGTGGAAGCCGCCTACATGTATCCCTTCATCTCGCACACGCCGCTCGAGCCCGAGAACTGCGTGGCGCACTGGCAGGGCGACAAAGTGGAGCTCTGGGCCCCGAGCCAGACGCCGGCAGCGGGTCTCGCCATCGTGGCGAACACGCTCGGCATCCCGCAGTCGGCGGTCAAGATGCACATCATGAAGTCGGGCGGCGGGTTCGGCCGCCGGCTGACCAACGACTACGTGGCCGAGACGGCATATATCGCCAAGCAGGTCAACGTGCCGGTGAAGCTGCTGTGGACGCGTGAAGACGACATGCGCCACGACATGTACCGGCCCGCCGGCTACCACTACCTGAAGGGCGCGGTCGATCAGAGCGGCAAGATCTCGGCGTGGAAGAACCACTTCGTGACCTTCGGCGTTGCCCCGGCTCCGGGCGCGGCGGCCGGCGGACCGACGCCGTCCGGCTACGCTCCTGCCGCGAACATCGCGGGCATCCAGTTCCCGGCGCTCTTCGTCGAGAACTTCGACTTCGGCGACTCGAAGATCCCGCTCGGCGTGCCGACGGGCGCGCTGCGCGCTCCCGGCAGCCACGCGTACTCGTTCGTGTTCCAGTCGTTCATCGACGAGCTCGCGGAAGCGGCGGGGAAGGACCCGGTGCAGTTCCGTCTCGATCTCCTGGCCAGCCAGAAGTACCCGGCTCCGGAGCGTGGCGGCGACGGCTTCGACGCCAAGCGCATGATCGACGTGGTCAAGCTGGCGGCGGAGAAGTCGAACTGGAGCGCGCCGCGGCCGAAGGGCACGGCGGTGGGCATCGGCTTCCAGTACAGCCACCGCGGCTACTTCGCCGAGGTCGCCGAAGTGACCGTGAGCGCCGACAAGAAGATCAAGATCAACAAGGTGTGGGTGGCTGGTGATATCGGCAGCGAGATCATCAACCCGCTTCACGCCGAGAACCTGGTGCAGGGCGGCGTGGTCGAAGGCATCAGCCACTTGATGCAGCAGATCACGTTCACGGGCGGCGCGGCGGTGGAGAGCAACTTCGACAAGGTGCCGCTGCTGCGTCTGGCGCAGACCCCGCCGGTCATCGAGGCGCACTGGGTGAAGAGCAACAACCCGCCCACCGGCCTCGGCGAGCCGTCGCTGCCGCCGATCCTGCCGGCCATCACCAACGCCATCGCGCGCGCCTCGGGCGTACGCGTGCGGTCGCTGCCGCTCAACAAGCACGGCTACAGCTGGGCGTAGGGGCTTAGGGCCTAAGGCTCAGGGCTCAAGGACACGGAGGGCTGGCGATTCACATCGCCAGCCCTTTTTCTTTCACCCGCCTGCGCGGCCTCCACGTACTGCGTGGCAATGACGGTCTTGATGGCGTCGGCGGTCTCGCGGAACTGCTCGAAACTGAGCGCCGCGAGCTGCAGGAACGCGACGACGAAGAGCGCAACGATCTCCATGCCCCTGACTACCGGCGCGCCCCCAGCTGGTTACAGGCTACCGGCTACCAGCGAACAGCTACCAGCTACCAGCTAGACCAGGTTCTTCATCCCTCTTCTGGGGTATGTGCTATTGGCGCCGGGCTTGACACAATCTAGCGGCTAGTTCGTTTTGATTAGACAGCCGCTTGACCTATACCTCACATGAAGTAGTCCGACAGGGCCATCCGTCGATTCAAGTTTCCGTAGGCCTAAAAACCGGTCGTTGGATACCCAAGCCCATCTGGGATTGATGTCCGGCTGTAAATAGTTGATTTCATGTAGGTGGTCCCAGCCCAGCCATGGGCAGGGGATTTGCCTAGCTGTAAGTGCTCGAACCGGAAGAGACCCACGTAGGTGCCGGCGGATGCCGGCCAAGGAGAGAGAACCCCATGCGCCATGTCGCGAAGGCCGTGCTGTTGGCGGCCATCGTTCTATTCCCTGCTTTTGCCCACGCCCAGTCGCTGACGGGCGTCGTGCGTGACGGATCCGGCGGCGTGCTGCCGGGTGTCACGGTCGAAGCCGCCAGCCCGGTCCTGATCGAAAAAGTCCGAACGGTCGTCAGCGACGGATCGGGTCAGTACCGCCTCGAGAACCTGCCCCCCGGCTCGTATTCGGTGACCTACACGCTGCCCGGCTTCAGCACCGTGAAGCGCGACGTCGTCGAGATCACGACGGGCGTGACGGTCACGTTGAACACCGACATGCGGGTCGGCGGCCTGCAGGAAACCATTACGGTCACGGGCGAGACGCCGGTCGTGGACGTCCAGAACAGCACGCGCGTGCAGCGCGTTCTCGACGACGCCGTCGTGGCGGCGCTGCCGGCGTCGCGCGGCTACGGCAACCTGCTCTCGACGGTGTCAGGCATTCAGGCCAACGGCACGGCGAACAGCGGTATTGCCCCCGACATGATTTTCTTCACCTCGCGCGGCGGCCGCAGCAATGAGGGCACCGTGCAGATCGACGGCATGAACGTCGGCTCGGCCTTCAACGGCGGCGGCGTGGGTGGCTACGGCTACGACACCCAGGGCGCCCAGGAAGTGCAGATCACGGTTGCGGGCGGACTTGGTGAAGCCGACCGAGGCGGCCCGGCGTTCAACCTCATCCCGAAGACCGGCGGCAACAACTTCGCCGGCACCTACTTCGGCAACCTCGCCGGCAAGTGGTCGCAGAGCGACAACGTCGACGACGAGCTGCGGTCGTTCGGCATCCCCAACGCGGCGGCCATCATCCGGAGCTGGGACACCAGCTTCTCGATGGGTGGGCCGATCAAGCGCGACCGCGTGTGGTTCTACGGCACGGCGCGGACGTTCGGGTCCTACACCGACATCGCCGGCCGCTTCGCCAACGCCAACGCCGGCAATCCCCTGCGGTGGGACTACGTGGTCGATCAGAGCATCACGCAGCGCTCGGCGACCAGCCGCAAGATCGGCGGCGCCCGCGTGACCGGCCAGCTGTCGCCGCGGAACAAGGTCAGCGTGTACTTCGACTATCAGAAGGTGTGTGAAGGCAGCTCGTACGCCGCCGACGCCAGCCAGTGCCGCGTCCGCGGCGACGACTGGATCGCGGTGGGCGGCTTCGGCAACTGGTCGCCGGAGTCCACGCACTCGCGCGACAACTCCGAGAAGATCATGCAGTTCTCGTACACCGCGCCGGTGACCAACAAACTGCTGATCGAGGCGGCGTTCTCACAGTTCTTCAGCAACTGGGGCGGTCAGACGCCGACCGGCGCGCTGGATGCGCCGCCGTTCATCCCGGTGGTGCAGCAGGTCGTCGGCCCGGCCACGGGTATCCCGGTGGCCAACATGCCGTATCACGGGTTCGCCGGCCTGGCCAACAACCACCAGACGCACAACATCTGGCGTGCGTCGGCTTCGTACGTGACCGGTGCCCACAGCATGAAGGGGGGCTACGCGGCGGGGTACCAGGTGTTCGATCAGTTCGGCAACTTCGCGGACCATGGGCTGCAGTATCAGTTCGGCTTCGACGCGGCCACCGGCCAGGTCGTGCCGAACCAGATCACGCAGCGCATCACGCCGTGGCAGCAGGCCAACCGCACCCGCTACGACGCGTTCTACATTCAGGACCAGTGGACGCACAACCGGCTCACGCTGCAGGGCGCCCTGCGCTACGAGCACGCCTGGAGCTTCTTCCCGGAAGGATTGAACGGCCTGCTGGAAGACAGCGTGTTCGGTGGGCCGGCATTCACTCTGCCGTCCGCGAAAGGTGTCACCGGGTACAACGACATCGCCCCGCGCATGGGCCTTGCCTACGACGTGTTCGGCGACGGGAAGACCGCCGTCAAGGTGAACCTGTCGAAGTACTTCCAGGCGACGGCCAACGACGGCGTCTACATCAACGCCAACAAGGCGTCCACGTTCGCGCAGACAGCCAACCGCGCCTGGAACGACGGCAACAAGAACTTCGTGCCGGACTGCGATCTCCAGAGCCCGGCGCTGCAGGACAACCTGGCGGCCGGCGGCGATCTGTGCGGCGTGCCGAACAACGCGAACTTCTTCGCGTTCAAGCAGACCCACTCGCTCGGCACGGCCACTGTGGTGAATCCGGAGTTACTGAGCGGCTGGAACGTGCGTCCCTACGACTGGCAGTTCAGCGCGTCGGTGCAGCAGCAGCTGCTGCCGCGCGTGTCGGCTGAGTTCGGTTACAGCCGCCGGTCGTGGAGTAACTTCACCTACACCGACAACCGCGCGGTCGCGGCGTCGGATTTCGACACCTACACGCTGACGGTGCCGACCGACGATCGGCTCGGAACCAGTGGCCAGCCGGTTTCGTACGCGCTGCTGAATCCCTCCGGGCAGGGCAGGGTGGACAACTACCTCACGCGCGCCAGCGACTACGGCGACGTGACGGCCTACTGGCAGGGTGTGGAGCTGACCGTCAACGCGCGCACCAACAACGGCCTGACGCTGCAGGGCGGCCTCACGACCGGCGCGGGTACGCGCGACAACTGCGATATCACGTCGAAGGTGCCAGAGCTGCTGATCGTGGCGGGCGTGCAGCAGGCGATTTCGTCGTGCCACGTGGAAGAGCCGTGGCTGCCGGCCTGGCGCGGGCTGGTCAACTACACGATTCCGAAGATCGACGTGCAGCTCAGCGCCATCATGCGGTCGCAGCCGAACATCGCGGCGACCAATGACCCGGCCTCGAACGGCGCGTCGGTGGCCGGCAACCTGATCGTGCCGAACGCGCTGGTTCAGCCGGTGCTCGGCCGGCCGCTGGCCGGCAACGCAGCGAACGTGACGGTGAACGTGGCGCTGCCGGGCGACGTCTACCCGGAGCGGATCAACACGATCGACATGCGGGTCTCGAAGATCCTCCGCTTCGGTCGCACGCGCAGCAACGTGGGCATCGACCTCTACAACATGTTCAACGCCAACACGGGCACTGCCTTCAACGCCACTTACGGCACCCTGGGCACCGCGACCAACGGGTCTACCTGGCTGCGGCCGACGTCCATCCTGAACGCGCGCTTCGTGCGCTTCAACGCGACGGTGGACTTCTAGAGCCGGGCTCGCTTCGCTCCGCCCGCTGAGGCAGGTGAGCCGGTAAGCAGGTAGGCAGGCAGGCAGGTAAGACAAAGGGCCGGCGAGTTCACACTCGCCGGCCCTTTTTTTTTCCGGCACATTTGCCGGCAGCGGCACCCTGGTATTCACGGTCAGTATCACTGGCAGTTCAAATTAGCATGGCTCTTGAGGCGGTAAGTCGTTGATCCAAAGCTAATTACTTCTGGTACACTTCGCCCGCTAATTCCTTTCCACTAGCTGGACGTTGATTCTCGGTCGGCATGAATCGCCGGCGCGGGGCCGGCATTAATAGGAGTGACCAAGACCATGCGATACGTCGCGAAGGCCGCGTTGTTCGCCGCCATCGTTCTGCTCCCAGCGCTTGTGCATGCGCAGTCCCTTGCGGGTACGGCCCGCGACGCGTCGGGCGCCGTGTTACCAGGCGTGACCGTCGAAGCGGCCAGCCCAGCGCTGCTCGAGAAGGTTCGGACCGCAGTCACGGACGGGACCGGCCAGTACCGCATCGAAAATCTCACCCCCGGCACCTACACCGTCACGTTCACGCTCGGTGGCTTCGTCACCGTGAAGCGTGAAGGCGTGGAAATGAGCGGTGCACAGGTCATCACGATCGGCGCCGACATGCGCGTCGGCGGCGTGCAGGAAACCATCACGGTCACGGGCGAGACGCCGCTCGTGGACGTGCACACCGCCGCCCGCACGCAAAAGGTGATCGACAACGAGGTGATCTCGGTGCTGCCGGCCTCGCGCGGCTACGGCAACATCCTCGCCACCGTGCCCGGCATTCAGGCCACGGGTCTCAATTCGGGCGCCAATCCGGTGATGAACTTCTTCACCGCACGCGGCGGGCGCGGCAACGAAGGCACCATCCAGATCGACGGCATGAACGTCGGGTCGGCGTTCAATGGCGGCGGCGTCGCCGGATTCGGCTACGACACGGCCAACGCCACGGAAATCCAGGTGACGATCGCGGGCGGTCTCGGCGAGACGGATCGCGGCGGCCCGGCGTTCAACATGATTCCGCGAACCGGCGGCAACAACTTCAGCGGCACCTATTTCATGAGCTACGCCGGTGAGTGGGCGCAGTCGAGCAACGTCGACGACGAGTTGAGGAGCTTCGGCATCAACGAGGTGCCAGGACTCATCAAGAACTACGACACGAACTTTGCCCTCGGCGGTCCAATCAAGCAGGATCGGCTGTGGTTCTTCGGCAACGCGCGCATGTTCGGCTCGCAGAGCGACGTGCCCGGTCTCTACGGAAACGCAAACGCCGGCAATCCGAACTTGTACACCTATGTGGCGGACCCGAGCTTGAAGGCTCGTAACGCCAACTCGAAGCTGATTGGCGCCATCCGGTTGACCGGTCAGCTCACGCCCAAGAACAAGCTGGGCTTCTACTACGACTATCAGAAGAACTGCAGCGGCTCGTCGTTCACGCCGGACGGCGAGCAGTGCCGCAAGGCCGGCGACGACTGGGTGGCGCTGGGCGCCATCGGCGGCTTCGGATCGAATTCGCCCGAGGCCGGCAATCAGGTGTGGGACGACCGCGAAAAGATCGTGCAGGGCACGTGGACGTCGACGGTCACCAACAAGCTGCTCCTCGAGGCCGGCCTGTCGTCGTTCAACAGCCGCTGGAGCCTCTACCCTGGCGCCGGCGCCGATCAAAGCATCATCTCGATTACCGAGCTGATCGACACGCCCGCGAACGACATTCCGGTGCCGTTCTTCACCTATCGCTCGACGGCGAATCCGCTCGCCAACGACCAGCAGCACAACGTGTGGCGCGCGTCGGCGGCGTACGTGACCGGCGCACACAGCATGAAGTTCGGGTATCAGGCCGCCTATCAGGTGCAGAAGCAGTTCACCATCGGCAACCCGAACATGATCAGCTACACGTTCCTGGGCGGCGCACCGACCTCGCTGACGCAGTACATTCCAAGCCAGCAGAGCAACCGCACGCGCTTCGATGCCATCTACGCGCAGGACCAGTGGACGATCAATCGTCTGACGCTGCAAGGCGGATTGCGCTACGAGCACGCCTGGAGCTGGCACCCCGAGGGTGAAAACGGAGCGCTCGAGGGATCGAGGTTCCTTCCCAATGGCTTCGTCTTCCCGCACACGGACGGTGTCACGGGTTATCACGACATCACCCCGCGTATGGGCGCCGCCTACGACGTGTTCGGCAACGGCAAGACGGCCATCAAGGTGAACTACAGCAAATACCTGCAGCCGGCCAACAACGAAAGCAACTTCATCCAGGCCAATCCGGGTGTCACGTTCCAGAACCAGACCACCCGGACCTGGGGGGACGCCGACAACGACCGCGTGCCGGACTGCGATCTGAATGTCTCCGCGCTCAACGGCGAGTGCGGGGCCTGGCAGAATCTGAACTTCGGCAACCCGTTCAACACGACCCGCGTGAACCAGGACATGATGCACGGCTGGGGCAACCGGCCGTTCGACTGGCAGTGGGGAGTCGCGCTGCAGCAGGAAGTCCTGCCGCGCCTCTCGATTGACGTGGCCTTCAACCGCCGGTGGTGGAGCAATTTCTACGTGACGGACAACCAGGCGCTCGGTCCGACCGATTTCGAGCAGTTCTCGATCGTGGCGCCGTCCCATCCCGACCTGCCCACGAGCGGCGAGCGGCTCACATTCCTGAAACGCAACGGGAACAATCCGGTGGGTGCAGTGAGCAACTACCGCACGTTCCAGCGCGACTTCGGCGATGAGAACTACTACTGGCAGGGGATCGATTTCACCGCCAATTCGCGTATGAGAAACGGCCTGACGATGCAGGGCGGCTTCAGCACGGGCGCCGGGCACCGGGACCTGTGCGACGTGTGGGCGGCGCTTCCGGAGCTGACGATCACCGCTGGCACCTCCCAGCTGGCGAGTGCCTGCAAGGTCGACGAAGAGTGGCAGATGAACTGGCGCGGTCTGGTGACGTACACGCTCCCGAAGATCGACGTCCTGGTCAGCGGCATCCTGCGGTCGCAGGCCAACACCGAGCCGTTGACGATCGAGACCGGCGTGGCGACCAACGGCGTCGGACTGGCTGCCAACTACACCGTGACGCCGGCCATCCTGGCGGCCAACGGCCAGACGCCCTTTGCGCCTGGCGTGGCTACGCAGGCGGTCAACCTCGTTCCGCCATCGTCGCTCTTCGGCGATCGGGTGAACTCGGTTGACATGCGCTTCGGCAAAATCCTGCGGTTCGGCAACACCCGCACCAACATCGCGATCGACCTGTACAACATGTTCAACTCGAACGTGGGCACGGCGTTCAACCAGGGCTTCGGTGCCGATGGTGCCACCTGGCTGCGGCCGACGGCGGTGCTCAATCCGCGGTTCGCACGCTTCAACGTCACGTTTGATTTCTGAGGCGTGACAGACGTGGGGGCCGGCTTCAGCCGGCCCTACGACAAGGGCCGGCGGTTCACACCGCCGGCCCTTTCTACGTACGTGGGGGCTGCCTTCAGGCTGCCCAGGGCCGGCTAAAGCCGGCCCCCACGACTGAAGGGCGTGCGGGCGGTGACGCCCTTGCCTTCGGTGACCGTGATGATCTGGCCGGCTGCGACGTTGGTCAGCAGCTCCGGCGCTTTGCTGTTCGGCCATCGGATTTCGAGCCGATCGATCTGCTTCGCGGCGCCCAGTCCGAAGTGCACGCGCAGGTCGTGCTGCGACAGGTAGCTCGATCCCGTCTTCACCTCGCGCACCTGCGTCGCCGTGCCGACGGTGGCGCGGAGCCGTGCGCCGACCGCGCTGCGGTTGCTCGCCGTGCCCACCAGCCGCACGACCACGGCCGTGGTGCCCGGCGCGCCGCCGTTGCGCAGCAGATCGGCGGGCCCGTTGTTGTTGACGGCCAGCAGGTCGAGGTCGCCGTCGTTGTCGATGTCAGCGGCGGCCAGCGCGCGGCCGACGCGCTCGGTGGCAAAGCCGGGGCCCGACGCCGCCGCGACGTCGCGGAAGCGGCCGCCGTCGTTGCGCAGCAGCACGCGCCGCTGCGCTTCCTTCGCTCCCGGCCGCACGTGGCCCGGGCTGTTCATTACGTGCCCGTTGACCACCGACAGGTCGAGGTCGCCGTCGTTGTCGGCGTCGAAGAAGAGCGTCCCGAACCCGACGAACGGCAGCGTGGCGGGCCCGACGCCGGTCGTGAAGGTCACGTCCTCGAACAGGCCGCCCCCCAGATTGCGGAAGAGGGTGTGCCCCTCGAACTCGTGGTTGGTGACGAACACGTCGAGCCGCCCGTCGCCGTCGAAGTCGCCGAAGTCGGTGCCCATGCCGGCGCGCGGCATGCCGTCGCTCGCCACCGAGACGCCGGCCGGCAGCGCCACCTCCGTGAACGTCCTCCCCTGCTGGTTGTGGTACAGGAAGTTCGGCGTGGTGTCGTTGGCCACGAACAGGTCGGGCCAGCCGTCGTCGTCGTAGTCGCCGGCCACGATGCCGAGCCCGTTGCCGCGATGTTCGAACACGCCGGCTTCGCGGCTGATGTCGCTGAAGCTGCCGTTGCCGTTGTTGCGGTAGAGCACGGAGCGGAGCGGCGCGAAGTTGAGCGGGTGGCAGTAGACGCGGAACTCCTTGCTGGTGTCGCCGCAGAACACCTGGTTGTCCACGCGCGCGTCCACGTAGTTCACGACGAAGAGGTCCACGTCGCCGTCGCGATCGACGTCGGCCCAGGCGCAGCTCGAACTGAAGGACGGCGGGCCGGCCACCCCCGCGGTCCGCGTCACGTCGGCGAACGCCCTGCCAGCTTCTTTACCGCCCCCCGTGTTGCGGAACAGCGTGTTCGGCCCGACGTTCGTGAGGTAGACGTCGATCCAGCCGTCGTTGTCGTAGTCGGCGGCGCAGCCGCCCATGCCGTATTCGGGACGGGTGAGGCCGGCGGCCGCGGTCACGTCCTCGAACGTGCCGTTGCGGCGGTTGTGGAACAGCCGGTGCCGCGCCCGCCGTGCCACCGCCGGATCGATGAGCGAGCCGCCGTCCACGAGCAGCACGTCCTGCCAGCCGTCGTTGTCGTAGTCGAGGAAGAGGCCGCCGCCGCTCATGATTTCGTAGAGATGGCGGGCGGCGCTCGCGCCGCTCACGTGGGTGAAGTCGAGGCCCGCCGCGGCGGCCACGCTCTGGAACTGCACGGCGGCGCGAGGCGCGGAGCCGCGTTGACCAGCGGCCGATGCGATCGCCGCCACGACGAGAATCGCGGCGAGCCTCATCTCGATGCCCCGGCGCGCCGCAGCGCGTCCTGCCGCGCCTGCGCGTAGAGCGCGCGCTCGCGGCGGCTGTCGTCGGCCTGCCCGGCGGCGTCGTAGGCGGCGGCGAGGTGGCGGTGCACCTCGGGCGAGCCGCCCGATACCGCGCCGGCACGCAAGTGGGCGATCGCCTCGAGCGCCTTGCCACCCCGCAGCAGCGCCAGGCCGAGGTCGAGTGCCGACGCCGGGTCCGCCGGGTCGGCCTCGAGCGCCTTGCGCAGCAGCGCCACGGCCCGATCGTGATCGCCCTTGGCGGCGCTCACCACCGCGTCGCGGCGCAGCGCCGCAATCTCGAGCCGCTTCGACTGCAGCGCCGTGGCCTCGCGCTGCAGCCGCTGATACTCCTGCAGCTCGCGGTTGCCGTCGTCGGCGCGCCCGAGGCGCAGGAGCGATGTCGCGAGCACGTAGCGAGCCTCCTTGTGATCGGCGGCGAGCTCGGCCGCCCGCTTCGCGGCGGCCGCCGCCTCGGCAAAGCGACCCTCGCGCAAGTGCACCTGCGCGACGCCGACGTGCGAATCGGCCCGGCGCGGGTCGATCATCAGCGCCACGGTGTGCTCGGCGAGCGCCTCGTCGAGGCGGCCGCGCCGGAAGTACATCTCGGCGAGCTCGTGATGCGCCGCCGCCTCGTTCGGCACGAGCGCGATGCGGCGCGAGAAGGCGTCGATGGCGGCGTCGTACTCCTGCTGCGATCGGCGGAGCGCGCCGATCGACTGGAAGACGCTGTTCAACCCGAGCAGCGGCTCGAGCGCGGCCGCCCGCGCCAGTTCCTGCATCGCGCCGCGATAGTTGCCTTGGCGCTGGTAGGCGAGGCCGAGCAGGTAGCGCGCCCGGCCGGAGTCGGGAATCGCCGCCAGCGTGTCGGTGAGCACGGTGACGGCGTCGGCGAACTGCCCGCGATCGAAGAGCGCGCGCGCCAGGTCGATGCGCGGACGCTCGTAGGCGGCATCGAGCGTGATGGCGAGCCGCAGCGCGGTCAGCCCCCGGTCTGCGTCCTCGTTGGCCAGGTGGGCGAGCCCGAGCAGGCGATGCACCTCGCTGGCGCGCGGCGCCGTCGTGGCCGCAGACTCGAGCTGCGCAATCGCCGCCGCCGCATCGCCGTTGCGCAGCGCCGCGCCGGCGGCGCGCAGGCGCTCGCCGGTGTCGGCGGCCGGCGTGACGAGCGGGTCGAGGATGGCCGCCGTACGGAGCCGGCTGATCCCGTCCTCGTAGCGGCCCTCGACGAGCGCCTGAAAGCCGGCGCGATACGCGGCCGGCGGAAAGAACGGCTCGATGTCGGGCACTTCCTGCACGAGGCCGAGCCGGATGAACGGCATCCCGTCGGGCGACGGCCCTGCCGCGCCCTGCGCCGACACGAACCGCCGCATCGCGGCCGCGATCGCGTCGTCCGATCCGCCTGCCGCCAGCAGCTGTCGCGCGTGGAGGTAGGCGCGCACCGGATCGGCGGGCGTGAGCCTGGCGGCCCGTGCGAAGTCCTCGAGCGCCTCGCGCGGCTGGGCCGTGAGCTCCGCTTCGATCAGGCCGCGCACCGTCAGCGCTTCGGCGCGCCGGGCGTCGAGGCGGAGCGCCTCGTCGAGCTGGCGCTGGGCGTCGCGGAACCGGTGGCGATCGAGGTAGGCGCCCCCGAGCGCCAGGTGCATGCGCGCGGCCAGTTCCGGCGGCGCCTTCGCCACCTCGCCGGCCATGCCCATCTCGTAGCTGCGGATCACCGCGTCCCATTGCTGGCGCGTGCGGTCCATCGCCTCCAGGCTCGCGGTGACGACAGGCCCTTCGTCGCCAAAGGCGCCGTCGAGCGCGAGGCTGAAACGGGCGAGTCCGTTGGTGAACGCGGCCTTGGGAGTGGCGTTCTGGGCGTGGCCCGGCCAGGCAGCCGCGACAAGCGCCACCGCGGCAAGGCAGGCCACCACTCGACACCTGATCATGCGAAGGCGCTCAGTGTACGACGTGGATGGCGTCTGCAGGTATGCCGCGAAGCGGTCTTCCTATGTCGAGATAGTATCGCCGGACCGGTGAACGAAGTTCGCCCGGCACTCGTTAAACAGCACGAGGAATAATCCAATTCCGCAACGTGTTACGGCTCACCCAAATGGGTCAGGCGGCGCCGTTGGCGAGTCTCTGCTGCTCGCCACAAAGCGCTGGATTGATAACAAGGAGGAATGACCGATGCTTGAAACGAGCTCCACGCGGATCGGGCGCCGACCCCGGTTCGTGCGGTGGATGCTGTCGGGCGCGGTTTGCGCGCTCGCCGCCCTGCTGCCTGCTTCCGCCTACGCCCAGTCGTCGATTGCGGGCGTGGTTCGCGATGCGTCCGGGGCCGTTCTCCCGGGCGTGACCGTCGAGGCCGCCAGTCCGGCCCTCATCGAAAAAGTGCGGAACGCCGTCACGGACGGCACCGGCCAGTACCGGCTGACCGACCTGCAGCCGGGCGTCTACTCCATCACCTTCTCCCTCACCGGCTTCGCCCAGGTGAAGCGCGAGGCCGTCGAGGTCAGCGGAGGCGCCACCATCTCGATCAACGCCGACATGCGCGTCGGCGGCGTGCAGGAGACGGTCACCGTGACCGGCGAGACGCCGATCGTTGACGTCCAGAGCAGCACGAAGCAGCAGACGGTGCTCGACGACTCGGTGATCCAGTCGCTGCCGTCCACGCGCGGCTACGGCAACCTGCTGTCGTCCGTGCCCGGCATTCAGCAGACCGGCCTCGACAACGGCACCAACCCGCGCATGACCTTCTTCACGGCGCACGGCGGCCGTGGCAACGAGGGCACGGTGCAGATCGACGGCATGAACGTCGGCGCCTCGTTCAACGGCGGTGGCGTGTCGGAGTTCGGCTACCCGACGCAGACGGCGGCCGAAGTGCAGGTGACGGTCGTGGGCGGCCTCGGCGAAACGGACCGCGGCGGGCCCGCCTTCAACATCGTGCCGAAGACGGGCGGCAACACGTTCAGCGGGCAGGCGTTTCAGAGCTACGCCGGCGACTGGTCGCAGGGGAGCAACATCGACGCGCGCCTGAGCGCCTTCATCCCCGACGTGCCCAAGCTGCACAAGAACTGGGACAGCAGCTTCGCGCTCGGCGGTCCGATCGTCCGCGATCGCCTGTGGTTTTACGGGAATATCCGCTCGTTCGGCAACATGGCCGACGTGCCCGGCCAGTACGGCAACAAGAACGCCGGCCTGGCCAACAGCTGGAGCTACGTGGCGGATCCCAATCTCCAAGTGCGCAACGCCAACGACAAGAAAATTGGCGCCATCCGCCTCACCGGCCAGGCCACGCCGCGCAACAAGCTCGGGTTCTATCTCGACTACCAGAAGAACTGCACGGGCTCGGCCTACGAGGCGGGTGGCAAGCAGTGCCGCGATCGCGGCGACGACTGGATTGCGCTGAACGGCGGGTTCAACAACGGCTCGCCCGAGTCGGGCAACGTGTGGGACGACCGCGAGAAGATCGTGCAGGCATCGTGGACTTCGCCGGTCACCAACAAGCTGCTGCTCGAGGCCGGCCTCTCCGCGCTCAACAGCCGCTGGGGCGGCCAGGCGCCGGCTGGCGCGCTGATGGACTTCATCCCCGTCGTGGAGCTCGTGGCGCATCCCGAGACGGGCGGGGTGCCGCTGCCGTTCTACGCCTACCGCGCACCGTGGAGCTTCTTCGGCAACCTGTATGGCCTCGACCAGCAGCACGCCGTGTGGCGCGCGTCGCTCGCCTACGTGTCCGGCGCGCACAGCATGAAGGTGGGCTACGCGGCCGGCCGCCTGCGCGAGAACCAGACGCGCGACGCCGTGAACTCCGGCATTCAGAACTACCTGTTCTTCGACGGCTTCCCGATCAGCCTGACGCAGCAGATCGGCAGCCACGCGTGGGCCAACCGCACGCGCTACGACGCCTTCTACGTCCAGGACCAGTGGACGCGCGGGCGCGTCACGCTGCAGGGCGCCCTGCGCTACGAGCACGCCTGGAGCTACTTCCCAGGCGACGGCGCCAACGGCATCACCGGGCCGACGCCCTACAACACGCAGCCGATCCTCTTCCCGGATACGAAGGGCGTCACAGGCTTCCACGACCTCACGCCGCGCATGGGCATTGCCTACGACGTGTTTGGCAACGGCAAGACGTCGCTCAAGGCCAGCTTCAGCAAGTATCTGCAGCCGGCCAACAACGAGAGCGTCTTCACCTCGGGGAATCCGTCGGTGTCGTTTGCCCAGAGCACCGACCGCAGCTGGTTCGACGCCGACGGCGACTACGTGGCCGACTGCGTGCTGCAGAACGCGGACGGCAACGGCGAGTGCGGCCCGTGGGCGAACCAGAACTTCGGCAAGTCCACGAGCGGCACCACGGTGAATCCCGCCGTGCTCGAGGGCTGGGGCGCGCGTCCCTACGACTGGCAGCTGGCCGTGTCGGCGCAGCACGAGGTGCTGCCGCGGGTGTCGGCCGAGATCGGCTACAACCGGCGGTCGTGGGGCAACTTCTACTACACGGACAACCGCGCCGTTGGCCCCAACGACTTCGACACGGTCACGATCACGGCGCCGCAGAACAGCAAGCTGCCCGATGGTGGTGGCTATCCGGTGTCGTTCTACGTGGTGAAGGACAACAAGTTCGGCGCCTTCGACAACTACTTCACCTTTGCGAAGGACTACGGCGATGTCACCTACTACTGGCACGGCCTCGACTACAACGTGAACGCGCGCCTGGCCAACGGCCTCACGCTCCAGGGCGGCGCCACGACGGGGCACGGCATCCGCGACACGTGCGACGTGCAGGCCAAACTGCCGGAGGCCACGCTGGCCGTCGGCTTCGGTGTCGGCATCTCGCAGGTGGACGCCTGCGCGGTGGAGGAGAAGTGGCTGACCAACTTCCGCGGTCTGGCCAGCTACACGGTGCCGAAGATCGACGTGCTCGTCAGCGCCATCATGCGGTCGGTGGCCAACACGCAGCCGCAGACCACGCAGGACTCGGTGGCGACCAACGGGTTGTCGCTGAACGCCAACTACGACGTGTCCACCGCGCAGGTGCAGGCGGCGATCGACCGGCCGCTGCCGGGCGGCGCCGCCACTCAGACGGTGAACCTGGTGAAGCCGGGCGAGGTGTACGGGCCACGCATCAACGCCGTGGACATGCGCTTCGCCAAGATCCTGCGCTTCGGCCGCACGCGCACCAACGTCGGAATCGACCTCTATAACCTCTTCAACGCGAACACGGGCACGACGTTCAGCGAAGGCTTCGGGACGGACGGTTCCCTTTATCTGCGCGAGGTCACCATCCTCAACCCGCGGTTCGTCCGCTTCAACGTGACCGTGGACTTCTAAGAGCCTGGAGGCGGGGTCGGCAGAGTGGGCAGAGTAGGTAGGTAGGGCGTAGGGCGGCCTTCAGCCCCGCCGGGGGCGGGCCGGGAGCCGATTCTTCCGGCCCGCGCTACGTACGGAAATCCAACTCCACGTAAGCGCCGGTCCAACGTTTTGGACCCGTGCGTTGCAGGCTCCAGGAAACACTCAGCGATTTGGTGTTTTTCGGTCTCCGCAAAGGGGGCTTGATTCTTGCTCCATCCAACGCCACCGTCAGGTGCATCTAATACGTTTGGGTTATTTTTCGTTGACTCATCCGTGACGACGGACGTCTACTAAGCGCGCTGCCGCCGGGTCGCGGCAGCAAAAAGAGGAGAAGGTATGCACTCAAGGAAGTGGGTCATGGCCGTTGCCGCCGTGGCAATTGCCCTGCTGATCCCCTCGACGGCGTCTGCCCAGGCCACCATCGCAGGCGTTGTGCGTGATGTATCCGGAGCCGTGTTGCCCGGAGTCACTGTTGAAGCCGCAAGCCCCGTGCTGATCGAGAAAGTGCGCAGCGCCACGGCCGACGGCACCGGTCAGTACCGCATCACCGAACTGCCTCCCGGCACCTACACGGTCACTATGACGCTTCCGGGCTTCTCCACGGTCAAGCGCGAGGACCTCGAGGTGAGCGGCACCGGCGTCCTCACCGTCAACGGCGAGATGCGCGTCGGCGGCGTGCAAGAGACCATCACGGTTACCGGCGAGAGCCCGATCGTGGACGTGCAGAGCACCCGCCGCCAGCAGATCGTGGACGACGACACGCT
>Ga0209486_10000325_pt1 | contig 21984 bp, 16 predicted proteins | sample NCCompost_FD_187518 | JGI IMG/M metagenome (GOLD analysis project Ga0209486, IMG submission 187518) | Agricultural soil microbial communities from Utah to study Nitrogen management - NC Compost (SPAdes) (version 2) | ecosystem: Environmental > Terrestrial > Soil > Agricultural land | place...
GGTCGGGTGCGGATTGCCTGGATGCCTGACGACCGCCCCGGGTTCTGGATGTACCACTGCCATATCCTCGAACACCACGCCGGGGGCATGATGGCCACCTTCGCTGTGGTACGCCCGGGCGAGGAGTTGATGGCTAACGGCATGACCGCTCATAGCTGGCACGCATAGCTCGTACAAAGTCGCGGCGAAGTACCAAAACAGCCCCTGCGTTCAATCCAGAAAAGCGCCTCGGAAATAACATGGAGCCACATCGAACAGATGTGGCTCTTTCGTTTCCAACTCGCTTCCAGAGAGACACCCAATGCGCTCCTCATACATCAATCGCTCTACAGTTCTCGCGCTCGGTCTTGGCGTCATTTCGCTGCTCCAGGGCTGCATGATGTTCGCGCGGCCTCCGAAGGACCTCGATTACGGCCGGATCCGGACGAGCGAAGCACGGTTGTATCGAGGTGAAATTCGTCCCGACGGTGATTCAATCCCCAAGGGCAAGCTCCAGAAGTGGACGCTGCACCTGGAGGACGCCGGTGGGGCACCGATCGACGCCGCGAAGATCACGATCGACGGCGGCATGCCGCAGCACGGTCACGGCCTCCCGACCAAGCCACTTGTCACGAAACAGCTTGGCAACGGCGATTACCGCGTCGAAGGCATGAAGTTCAACATGGGTGGCTGGTGGGTCGTGAAGTTTCGCGTGAACGCGACGTTAGGCGCCGATTCACTCGTATTCAACCTCAAGCTGTAAATCCTCGACCAATCACTGGAGATCGGGACATGTTGCGTGTATTGACATTCGCGGGCTTCGCCGCCCTCGCCATGGTCGCGGGAGTTACACGTGGCTCGACGTCGACTGGCGCGACATGGTCCGCCGAGGAGCGTTCGATGTTGGCCAGCCTGACGCTCGACAAGCTGGACACGTTGGCGCCGGATCCGAGCAATCGGGTGGCGGACGACACGATGGCGGCGCGCTTCGGCCGCCAGCTCTTCTTCGACGCAAAACTGAGCTCGAACGGAAAGGTCGCGTGCTCGACGTGTCACCTCCCGGAGCAGGATTTCCAGGACAACACTCCATTGGCGCGGGGCGTCGGAGTCACTGGCCGGAGGACCATGCCGATCGCCGGCACTGCCCACTCGCCTTGGCTCTTCTGGGACGGCAGGACCGATAGTCAGTGGGCCCAGGCGCTCGGTCCGCTGGAGAGCGCCGTAGAGCACGGCGGCGACCGGACGCAGTATGCGCAGTACATCGCCGCTATCTATAGAAGAGAGTACGAACGCGTCTTCGGACGCCTGCCGGACATGAGCCGGCTACCTGCGCATGCCGGGCCCGCCGGAGACAGCGCGACACGGGCGGCATGGAGCGCGCTGTCCGTAACCCGTCGCGATGAGATCACGCGCGTCTTCTCCAACATGGGGAAGGCGATCGCGGCTTTCGAGCGCCGCATCACCTTTTCGCCGACGCGGTTCGATCGTTATGTCGCCGCCCAGCTTGCGGGCCGTGCTCACACGTCCATCGACAGCCTCTCGCAGGACGAAGAGGCCGGCCTCCGCCTCTTCATCGGGAAGGCGAACTGCATCACGTGCCACAACGGTGCGCGTCTCACTGATGATCACTTTCACAATACCGGCGTTCCCGCTTCGTCTCTCGTCGCGGCGGTGGACAGTGGACGCACGACGGGCGTGCGGCAGGTACTCGCCGGCGAGTTCAATTGCTTGAGTCCTTACAGCGACGCGAAGCCTGACGACTGCAGCGAGCTGCGCTTCGCCGTCACCGAGGGAGACGAGCTGCTGCGCGCGATCAAGACGCCGTCGCTACGGAATGTTGCGTCCCGCGCGCCCTTCATGCACGCGGGGCAACTCAGCACGCTTCGCGATGTCATCGCGCATTACGATCGCGCGCCACGCGCTCCCTTCGGTAAGTCCGAGCTGAAGCGACTGAAACTCTCTGCTACCGAGCGCCGCCAGATCGAGGCGTTTCTCGAAACGCTGTCAGGCCCTCCACGTCACCGTCCGTAAAGGACCAGAAGTGTCCAAGCCATCGTAGCGCGCACGCGCGGTTCAAGTCGCTGTTCACGCAACTCTTACCGTGAAAGCAGCGTGAAAAAAGCCGTGAAAGAGGACGTGAATCAAGGCGTGAGAGGGCGTGGACATTCATTACTGGAGAAGACGCGACACCAGGCGCCGTAAAAAGGTTTGGAGTGAAACCGCGCGATACCTAGACAGTCATACCTTGACGTTCTAGGTACACGGTCCATAGCGTATACGAACGATGTCTACTTCCAGTCACCCATGCACGCTGGCGCTGACGGCAGCGCTTCTGTGGGCGGCGCCGGCCGCCGCACAACCCGATCCGACGGCGCGCGCACAACGGAACCTGCTCGTGTGGGCCGAGCGCGACGCGTTTCGTCTGGTCGATTCCATCGCGGATGCTGAATTCCGTAAGGACAGTCTGGGCAGCATCACTGTGGCCGTCGTGAACGGACGCGAGCTGGTGTGGGCGAAGAGTTATGGGTATTTGGATCGCCGGCGGACCCAGCGCGCGACGCCAGAGACGGTTTATCGCATTGCGTCGGTCACCAAGCAGGTGACAGCGGTCGCGCTGATGCAGCTCGTCGACCGGAAAGTCGTGCGGCTCTCGGATCCCGTTGACGGATACGTTCCGGAAATTCGCACGGTTCGTGGACTCATTCGGCCTCCGACACTCGTGCAGCTCGCGACGATGACGAGTGGCCTCGCGCGCGATCCCGCCGACCAGCGGAAGTCACACCACGGGCAAGTCGACGCCTGGATGCAGACGTTGTTTTCGGCGCTGCTGGCGACCGAAGCTGTCAGCGAGCCGAGCACGACGTACAGGTACTCGAACGTCGGCTACGCCATCCTCGGCGCCGCGATCGCGCGGGCCGCGAAGACGTCCTACGTCGACTACGTGCGCGAGCACATCCTCAGGCCACTCGGGATGACGTCCACGGACTTCATGCTGTCGGAGGCGATGCGGCCGCGGCTCGCGACCGGCGTGGACTACGACGTGCTGGTCAAGGACTCGCTCAATTACGACGATGCAGCCGGCGACCATCGGGACGGCCTTGGTATCAGCGTGCCGAGTGGCGGCCTGTATTCGACGGTTGGCGATCTGGCCAGGCTCGTGTCGCTGGAGCTTGGCTTTGGTCCTGACAGCGTGCTGAGCGCCGGCGCGTTCGCCATGCGCAACGCCGTTCCCGTCGCGTCGAATCCAACCCTCCTCTTTGGGTATGGTCTTGGCACCCAGGTGTTCCGGTGGGCCGACACGGCAGCGGTGGGGCACTCCGGCAATCTGGCCGGCTACACATCGCAACTGGTTTACGATGCGACACGGAGCTTTGGTGTGATCGTGTTGCGCAGCGCTGGTGGCGGAGAAGCGGATGCCAGTCGCCTGGCTGGGCGCGCGTTCCGCAAACTGGTGTCACTCGAGCGAGGAGGTCGGCCGTAGAGTTAGCAGCTCCACCGCCCGCTGCAGCTCACGTTAGGCGCCGCCAATGGGTGCCTTTCGGTTGCGCAGGTGACCGCCACAGTTCTGTCTGGTACCGCCGCAGATCGCTGGTTATCGACGAACCGGATTAAGCGAATCCGGAATGAAACTGCCGCGCTTCCAGTCCCAATCCACGCCAGGCTTGAGGGACACATAGAGCGCGTTGTTGGAGCCAACGCCCGGCAAGGACGTGTCCCAGCAATTCACAAGTCGGATGTCTTGCACGTGCTCTACGCGTATCGAGGCCAGTACACTATCAACGGCAGGCGGCTCGGCGCTTGCGCGGCCAGCTTGGGTTCTCACGCGCACGTTGCCAATCATGCGACTTGATCGGCCGCCAAGAATGGGAGTATTGCTGGCCATGAACAAAACTCGCCGTCCATTGATCCAAACGTTGTCCACTACTTCTCCGGGGCATCGATCACGATCGTACAGCATTGCAGGCTTGAGTTTCTGCAAAGCTTCAAGTGCGTCTCGAACCGGTCGTTTACTTGCCGCTATTTCCGATGCGGCTAGCACATAGTACGGCCGTCTTGCCTCCACCACGATCGCAGTTAGCTCCGCCGCAGCTGGTTCCAGCTGCAAACTCACTCGAATGGAGTCGGCTTCAACGAGTTCGATAGGACGTTCATTCGGCGTCCACCCCACCTTTCGCGCCAGAACTGCATGCCGAATGTTCGACCTCTCGACCTTGAAGATGGCCAAGCCAGCCTCACTGGTTTGCATCGCAAGAATCGCTCCGATTGGCGACTTTGAAATGACAAGATCGACGGCGGCGATTGGAGCGCCGGACGGTGTTGCGACCGTCACCATCACAACCACAGAATCGCGTTGGCCCTGTGCCTTGAGTGTTCCTGGCAAGCCCGATTGCGAAGCGGACGCAATCGTCGCGCAAATCAGGAGCCGCGTGAACAAGTGCCACAACCGACCGCCTCGGTATGTTCGGCTGCGCCGCTCCGGGCGCGAGTTGGCCGTTCTGAGGTCTACGTGTAGCCTCTCGAAGCAAGGCATCATCAGGTATTCGATTGAAGCGCTATCCGTTGATAATTACTGTGGGCGTACCTCGCACACCAATCTGCTTACCTGGCTCCAAGGCGCGTTCAATTCGTTCAACCCCAACCGTCAGCCAAACGCCGGCGCCAGTTCTACCGATCGCGCAGCGCCTTCAGCAACCGCTGCCCCGGGCGCCCCGTGACCTCATGACCGAGGCGCTGCTGCTCAACCTTCACCGCGGCTACCGTTTGCGGCGTGAGCACGCCACTCGGCGCCACGTCGTGACCGAGCGCGGCCAGGAGGCGCTGCAGTTCACGGCGTTCGGCACGCGACAGGCCGAGGTCATCGGTCGGCCAGGGCGTGGCGAGGGGACCGCCCCCGCGCAGCCGGTCGGCCAGGTGCGCAATCGCCAGGGTGTACGCCTCGGAAGCATTGTACCGGTAGATGGCGGTGAAGTTGTCGAGTACGAGGAAGGCCGGCCCCTTTGGTCCCGCCGGGAGGTGCAAGCCGGCGGTTGTGGTCGAAGGCAGGTCAGCCCTAACGAGTCGAGACCCGTCCACCCTGCGGAGTCTTCTCGCGGCCCAGGCTGCAACCGTTCTCCGCACCCGCCGCGACTCGCCACGCGGGTTGAACCCTTCGGGCAGCCGGACTTCCACTCCCCACGGAGCCCCGGGTCGCCACCCTCTGCGGCGCAGGTAGTTGGCAGCCGAGGCGAGGGCGTCCCCCTCGTTATGCAGGATGTCGCGACGGCCATCGCCGTCGAAGTCGACCGCCAGCCACTCGTAGCTGCCCGGCATGAACTGCACCTGCCCGAAGGCGCCTGCCCAGGACCCAAGGAAGCGGTCGCCATCGATCTCGCCTTTCTGGACTGCTCGCAAGGCAGCCAGGAACTCCCGTCGGAAGTAGGTCTGGCGCCGGCCGTGGCAGCTCAGCGTCGCCAGCGATCGCAGGACTTCGAACGAGCCCGTGCCGCGCCCGAAGTTGCTCTCGATTCCCCAGATCGCGACGACAACGGCTGGGTCGACGCGATACCGTCGCTCGATGGCCTCCAGCGTCGCGCGGTGCTCGACCATCAGGCGCTGGCCATCGGCTATGCGCTCGTCGTCGACCATTACCGCGATGTAGTCCCATATGGGTAGCGTGAATTCGGGCTGGGCCTGCTGCTGCGCAATGACCCGTGGATCCGGCTGCAGTCCTCGCGCATGCCGTTCCCACGTATCGGCGGCCAGGCGCTGACCCTGCGGTGATGCGCGGATCGACGCTAGGCACCGGGCAAAGGCGGCCTCCTGCGCCGAGCCTGCCGGTAATATGGCGATTGCAAGGAACATCCATCGCATGGCCGCAATCTGTGACGGGCGTACGCGCGCAAGAAGGATTTTTGTCAGCCGGGCCGGAGAATGCGCTGGCGCTGACCCCGGTGGCCCTTGATCGTCAGCGCCTCGCGAGTCCCTCGGTCAGTTCGATGCGCGTTCCAGCCGGATCGATCAGGAACGCAATCTTCAGCCCGATGCCCGGCACGTCCCGGAAGGGGCTCTCGAAGGTGACGCCGTCAGCCGCGAGCTTCTTGCAGAACGCCTCCAGGTCCTTCACTTCGAAGCCGATGTGGTCGAGTGACCGGCTCTTCGTCGCTGCCTGCACCGCATCCGTCTTGCGAAAGCTGAGCGACATACCCGGCACGCCCATGGCGTTAGGATTCGTCGTCGTGGGCGTCGCCGCGCCGAAGTGTTTCGCGTACCAGGCACGTAGCCCGTCGACGTCGGCCGCGTAGAAGTGGACATGAAAGTTCTCGATGGGGACGGCCAGAGTCGGAGCCGGGTAGAACTCCACCTTCACCTTGTCGGGGAAGCTCGCGACGATCTCCAGGGAATCATCACGCGTGAGCGGAATTCCGGCGGCCTTGAGTTTCGCACTCGTGCCAGCAAGGTCCTTGACCCGAAACGCGAAATGGTCGAGCGTGGACCCTATCGATCCCTCGGCGGGCTCTCCCTGGCCCAGGATCAGAAAGATGCCGGGCAGCTTCAAGAGCTCCAGCGAACCGCTAGTGACCACCTGCGCGCCGAAGAGGTCGACCCAGATCTTCTTATGGGCTGCCGGGTCCCGCACGATCATGTGTATGTGGCCGGCGGAGACGCCCGCGGCATTGGGAGCAGGGAGCTGCGCCCGAACCGGCTCGGCCGAAATGAGGAATCCGATCACAAGAAACACGGTGAGGCTGGTGCGGCGGCGCATTGCGTACTCCTGTATCGAAACGCGATTCACGAGAGTGGGGAGAGAAGCAGAACGTACCAGTAAACGCCGCTCATCACTAGAATGGCTGTTCGACGATCGCGTCCATAGTCGCACGTCGGTCAACGTTCGTTATGGTGCGCGGAGGTATCCGCGCCGGCGATTACCGGCGCGGATCAAGTGGCCAATACTGCAAGATGAGGTTACCCGGAAACCTCGTTCGCGCACTCGGATTCGCGCGGACCCAGGCGCGCAGGCGCGCGTTCGCGAGCGAGTCGCTTGTCTGTGCGACGCTTGGTAACGCGGCGTACAGGGCGAAGACCTCTGCCGGAGTCATCGAGGGGTTCCCTTCGAGTTTGGCTCCTGTCGGGCCCCTGAACTCTTCTTGAGGCCCCACAGTGTACGGCCCGTAGGCATAGGAATACCTCGTTGCATAGAATGCATCGAACGTTGGCCGACCCGATACCCAAGTAGATTCCGGCCGCAGTCGGAGCGAGAAGAGTCCGGACGAGTCTGGAGTCGTCCACAACGCGCTCTGTAGCCAGACGTCGATCCCACAGCCAGGGTTGTTCCCCCAGGGAACAACGAGTACCTCTGTCGATTGTCGCGCAGTCAGTGCTCGGCGGGCGAGATCGGCACCCGGCCCCAGCATGGAGTCCACGCGGACGACCTGACCATAAATCGCGCGGCGAGACCCCATCCACATCGTCCCGTGGACAACGCCGGCGCCAGCCTCGATCGTGTCACGCGTTGCTCGCCCCAAGAGCGTAGTCGTGAGTGAGTCGCGAGCACCTGGAAGCACCTCACTCGTGCACCGCGCACCTGATAACGTCTCGCCGTGCGCGACCGCGTCAGGTCGACCCAGGGAGGTGACGACGGTCGCAGTGAGCGCGAGAGCGAGACGTTGCCGCAATTTGTCAGATCGGAACGGCATTGGCTTCTCCCAACAACGACGCCCACCACCAAGTGGAGCTTACGTTGGCATAACGGACTTGGACAGCGCGTTATGTACAGGTGTTCCGCAGCTAACGGACCTGATGACACAATGTCCGCAGCATAGCTTCGGCGCCACATGTGTCAGAGCATTCAACGCCCCGCCTACGTAAGCATACTCTTCGAGCGCGATACCGGCCGGCGAGTTAGGCTGTAAGGATATATTGCATAATCTCTGGTAGCGCCGAAATCGCTGAGCAGCGACGAGAGAAACCTTGGTGCCGCGCACGTTTTTCCCACCGTCCATTAACGCAGCGCACCCCTGACGTCGCTCAGCCCCTCCAGATCCTCGCGTCCTTCGAGTAGCCGGGCAAGAAACCCGCTCACGTTCGCGACAGCGAACGACACACCACTCAGGTTGCGTTCCCTCGGGACGCCAGGAATCGATCGTGGATACGGCGCGGCGCTGAACCCCCGCTCGTCGATCTCGAGTTCGTCGCGCTCGAGACTCGCCTCGGCAACCACGCCGGCCACGCCCTCGATCGACCCCGGCAACCACACCACGCCTCCGGACTCGCGCGCACTTACCACGATCGCGCCGGCTTCGGCCGCGCGGGAGACGCTTTCGCCTAACGATGTCGCGTGCATGGGGTTGACAGTACCGAGGCTCAGGTTGATGATGCGCGCTCGGCGTTCGACGGCCCAGTCGATGCCGCGCGCCAGCACGGCGGCGTTCGTCGTAAGGCTGCGGTCGAAGATCTTCCCGACGACGAGGGTCGTACCGGGCGCGATATCGCGAATCGCCGCGGCAACGGCCGTCCCGTGGCCGAGCCGATCGACCGTGTCTCCGCCCGGCGGATCAAGACAGACGGACTCCTCAACGGCGCCCACGTGTGGATGCGACGGGTGCACGCCGCTGTCGATCACCGCGACAATGACACCTGCGCCCGTTCGTCCTGCGAACGGTGGATCTGCGAGGTGGAAGCGCCGCTTCAAGAAACAGTTGGCAAGTTCAAAGCGCAAAGCGCAAAGAGAGTTCAAAACGGGCAAAGCGCAGAGTCAGACGGCCGCCTTTACGGTGGCACTGTTGACACTCCCAGCGCCCCCGCCGACATGGTTCTGGGTCGTTATGTCGACTATCGCCCCGCGCTCGAGCGTCACGATGCGACCCGTCCTGCGGGCAAGCTCGGGCCGGTGAGTGATCACGATCGTCGTGCGCCCGCGCATAAGCTCCTCGTAGCCTGACGCCACTTCCGCTTCGGTGGCCGGATCGAGCGAGCCCGTCGCTTCGTCGAGCACTAACACCGATGGTGACGCGAGCAGGGCACGCGCGATTGCGACGCGCTGGCGCTCGCCGGCCGAGAGCGCGCGTCCGCCCTCGCCAACCTCCGTATCGAGCCCCAGCGTCGAGCGCGCAATGAACGGACCCAGCCCGGCGCGCATCGATGCTTCGCTTACCTGGTCCACTGTGGCATCGGGACGCGCGAAGCGGATGTTCTCCCGAAGCGTCGTGTTGAACATGAACGGCTGCTGGTCGACGACGACGACGTGGCGCCGGAGATCGGCGAGGCGCATCGACCTGATGTCGCGGCCGTCGAGCGTGATGCGCCCTGATTCGGGATCAAGATGCCTGACGAGCAAGTCGGCGATCGTGGATTTTCCCTCGCCGCTGCGCCCGACGATGGCGACGCTTTCGCCCGCCGGTACCACGAGATCGAGCCCGGCGAGCACTGGTCCACGATCGAACGAGAAGGCAACGGACTCGAACCGCACATCGCCACGAACGTGTTCCACTGCAACCGCCCCCGGCTGCTCGCGCACCTCGATCGGCGTTTCGAGGATCTCGTTCACGCGACGTAACGAAACGCGCGCCGACGCGATGCTGGCGTACAATCCCATGAGACCCTGAATCGGACCAATGAGCCGAACCTGATACGCGACGAACGCGATCAGCGCGCCAACCGTAAGGTGACCGTCGATGACGCGCCAACCACCGACGAGGATGACGCCCGCACTTCCGACGGTCAGCAGCAGGCCGGGAAGCCCGCCGGCAAGATAAGTCAACCGGCGCATCGTCATCAGTGCACTGATGAACGCGTCGTTTCGTTCACGAAACCGACTGGCCTCACGCTCCTGCGCGTTATGCGCCACGATCAGCTTCATGCCCTGCATCGACTCGATCAGCAACGAACCCACGCCGGCACTATGGTCCCGCATCGCGGCAATCGATCCTTCGAGGCGGCGTCGATACCTAACGAGCGCCCAGAGGGACGGCGGCAGAAGGACGAGACTCAGCAGGAAGAGCCACCGGTCGATGTACAGCAGAATCGCAACCGAACCCGCCAGATAGATCAGGCTCCCGATCCACCCCAGCGTCAACTCGGCGGCGACGCGCTGCAGCTCACCAATGTCCGCATTGATGCGCGAGACGATCTGGCCGAGCGGCATCCGCGCGTAGAACCTTGGGCTGAGGGACTGCAGGTGGCGGAACAGTCCCAGCCGCATGTCGAACAGAATGTCCGCGGACACGTGCGTGTATCGCAGCCCGCTCACCACGTTGAGCACATACGTCGCCGCGGTAAGTGCGAGAAAGAGCGAGACGATGCGCACCAGCTCGACTGTGTCCCGGCCGATCAATGCGTTATCGACGAGCCCCCGATAGAGGTACGGGACGAACAGCGATACGCCGGTGCTCGCGAGCGTGAGCGCGAGCACGAGAGCCAGTCTTCGCCAGTACGGCCTAACGAAGGAGAGCAGTCGCCGGACATCACCAGCGGTGGACTCTCCCGCGGTCCATTGCCCTCCGGTTTCCAACTGCCCACCGCCCACTTAACTCCCGGGTGGTCGAGTCGGGCCCGGACCGGGAGGCAGGAGCAGGAAGCCCGTCATGTCGCCGGGCAACTCGATGGTGCGAATGAGGTCGAACGTGTTGACGTCGCGGATGTCGAGCGTACTCCCGGCGCCGTGGAGGTAGATGACCTTGCCGTCGGTACCGGCGGTGATTTGCATGCGCGGCCGACCCTTGAACTCGACCTTTCCGAGCACGCGTTTGTTCTCGAGATCGAAGGTCCAGTATTGCCAGTTGCCGACCTGTTGCACCAACCCGTACGCGCGCTTGCGCCCTGGGGCGAGTGTGATGCCTCCGGGGGCGGACGGCCCCGGGGGCCCCAGCATGTACCAGTCGATGGTGCGCTGGATGAGGTTCGTCCGTGCGATTCCCATCAGTGTGCGCCGGTTCACCGGGTCGGTGACGCGGAACAGGCCGGTGAAGAAGCCCGGCTCTTCGTACAGCTGCGTGCCGAAGAACGCTGGCAGGCGGCCAAAGCCCTCCTCGAAGAACGCGCGCGAGATCTCCCAGCGCTCCACCTGCTTGAGCGTCTTCGTATCGTAGATCAGGACGTCTTCGCCGGTGAAGAAGTACATGTTCTCGCCGTTAGGCGAAAACATGATCGTCGCGAATTCGCGCTCCTCGCCGCGCGGCCAGGGGATCGTATCCGTCACCGTTTTCGTCGCGAGATCATACTTCAGCAATTTCGGGGTACTGATCTCAAAACGGTCTGTTCGCTTGGTAAAGATCTTCACCACCATCACCGCAAACCGCTCCGTGGGATCGACGTTCATCCCATTGAGGCGCACGGTGCGATCGCCTGACGACAAGGTGAAGGTGCCGAGCGACTTACGCGTTGCGACGTCGAAGATCTCCACGCTCTCGAAGCGCGGCTCGTTGATGTAGAAGTGCTTCCGGTCGTATGAGAGTTGAATACCGACCGGAATGCCGATGGAAACCGGGATGGAATCCGTGATTCTCATGGTCGCTTCGTCCATGACCATGATCTTCTTCGCGTACGTGCCGATGTAGAACGTGCCGGAGGGCGCCGGTGTCGGGAGCTGCTGCGCCCGAATGTTCGTAGCCGCGACCAACAGGATAGCTGTTGCCAGCCGGAAGTTTCTCATGGGAAGACCAGGTCGATCTTGCGCCAGTCTTTCTGCGCATTTGCGCACTTCGCCGTCCACTCGGGGGCGTGGTTATAGAGATCCGGCACGTGAGCTGGCCAGAAGCAGGTCAGGTGGCAGTCAAAGAGATCGCGCTCGACCGGCTGGCAGAGGCCGGCGGTGCCTCCGGTCGAATCGACCTCCCAACCAGGCGCGAAGACGAACGAGCATCCCATGGGGATGAACGGCCCCGTCGCCGCCGGCGGCGCGCCCTGCAACGCGACGACGTCGTTGTCGTGCAGCGCTTCGATTCGTTTCGCCTTCTGATTGATTGACGTCAGATGACGCATATGAGTACCGTCGTTAGGGAACAATAGGGATCAGACTCGATCGAACCGTGATGCGGTTCTCGAAAACGGACGCCAACGCGTTCAATCGAATCTGACCCCATTGTCTGTCCTTAGGCCAACTGGTTCAGGAACTCCGGCTTGCTCTCCGCCAGGCTCCCGTATACTTCGAGACAAGTATGCGTCCAGGCGCGAATCCACTCGCAATAGTGCAGGTTCGGCCGTTCCGTGGACCCGTATCGTGTATGTGCTTCGTGGTAGCAACCGCCGGCGCACAGGGGACGCGCCCAGCACCGCGAGCAATCGGTCTTGAGGTCAATGTGGTGCCTGGCGAGGAACTCCTCCTGGCCTGATCGATCCACGCCGTCGAACACCGAGCCGATCTTGTGCGCGTCGGATCCCGCGAAGCGATGGCAGAGCGCGACATCGCCGTCCGTCGCCACGCCGAGCAGACCAAAGCCGGCGCCGCAGGGGTGCGACTTGCTCATCCCCTTGTGAATCTCCTCGACGGTGTCTCGCACGTTGGAGAATCCGTGATGCTTTCCCGACAGGACCGAGTCGCGATAGTCGAACGCGAGCTGCTGGAACTGCTGCAGCATCTTCGTGAAACCTGCTTCTTCGATCGCATAGTCGCGCTGCCAGGACGTTGTCACCGGCGCGAACCCGACCTCCCAGAAACCGATCTCCTCGAACAGGTGCTTGTAGATCCCGATCACGTCCAGGTTCTGCCCCGTGAGCGTGACACGCGCGCCGATCGGGCGCTTGCGGTGGCGCTTGAGCAACAGCTCGATGCGCGGCCGGATCACGTCATAGCTGCCCATGCCGTTGGCGAAGACGCGGTGCTTGTCCTGCTGGTCCTTCGCGCCGTCGATCGACACGGTGACGCCGACGTCGTTGTCCACCATCCAGTCGATGACCTCATCGCGCAACAGTGTCGCGTTGGTCGTCAGGCTCGCGTTGACGCGCTTGCCGAGTGTCTTTGCCTTCTCGTTCGCATACGCGAGCGCCGACTGGAGCATCTTGAAGTTCAGGAGTGTCTCGCCGCCGAAGAACGTCAGGTTCACGACCGGCATGTCCCCCGATTCCAAGAACATGAAGTCGACGCTCTGCTTCGCCGTCTCCTCGCTCATGAAGCGCGGCTTCGTCTTCGCCTCGACGATCTTGTCCTCGCCGTACTCGTAGCAGTAGCCGCACGACAGGTTGCACTTGCTGGTGACGTTGAGCACCAGCGTACTGAGCGGAATGCTCCGCTTCTTCTTCGTTTCGGCCGCGACCGTCTGCACCAGCGGCGGAGGTGGCGGTGCTTCCACGGTGCGAATGGCACGCACCGTCAGCAGCTCTTCGATCGCCGAACGCACATCCTCGATCGGGAAGAACGACGCGACTTGTGTCGCCAGATCGCGCGCCGGTGTTTCCCGCTCGCCCAGCGCCTCGAGCACCGCGCGTGTCGTGTCGTCCAGCTTGACGACGCCCGCCGATGGTACGAGGTAGAGGTAGTCCGCGTCGTCTCCGCGGAACTGGTGGAACTCCCCGCGCGCGAGCGTCGTCATCGTGGTGGCGCCCCGCCTGACCGCGTCGGCGCTGCTTTTGCATCGTCGACGCGCCAGGGTTCCCAGCGCATGTAGAGCGGGACCGTCGAGACCAGCAGCGACCGCGCCTTCATCGGCTTGGCGCCGGCTGTGTTGGGGGTGTACGTCGCCACCACCCAGACGTCGCCAATATTGTTGCGTTGCCCGCTGCGTTGCGGGTTCGGGCCGTCGACGTTAGGCGTGAACAGCCCGTTACGATCGATGTTGCCGACGAACTTGATGTCGTCGTCGTCGAAGGTGACCGCATACTCCTCGAGCGTCCACCCCACCGGAACGACGCCGAGGTCGAGATCGTCAGCGGTCTCCGGCCTGCGATCGAGACCGTCGTGATAGGCGACGGCCTCGAATTGCACGAATTGCTTCGGGAAGTTCACGCCGCCGACGCGCGCCATCCCGTGTCTCGGGAGCACGCGGATGCGATCGATCTTGTCATATACCGCGACGGCGCCGCTCAGAGAGGTTCCCGCGACGAAGACGTCGCGCAAGCCGATGCTCGCATTGGAATCCACTGCCACGCGTACGGACACGGAATCGGGCGACGCGCGAATGACGCGCTCGACACGAATCCCGGGGCCGAGATCGAGGGCCAGGGCTTGCGCGGTGTTAGGCAGGTTGGCGCCGAAGATCGTGAGCTCCTGTCCGGCCGCGTTGGTGCGAAGCCCCTTCGGAGACACTCCGAGCGCGACGATTGCCGGCGTCATCCGGCGGATCGTCACGTCGATTCCGAACTCGTCATAGTCACCGCGGAACCATCGGCCGGACATCTCCTGCCATCCCGGCTCGACGAACACCACTTCGCGCCACTGCTGCCCGCCGGCCGTGGAACGACCGCGCCATTGAAAGCCCGTGTAGACCGTCGAGCGGCCATCGCGTGTCACCATTTGCCCCGAGCGTGCATAACGATATGTGGCTCGCGTCGTGTATTCGGCGCGCCCGGCGTTTGTGATGGTCAGTCTACCATAGAAGGGGCCTTTCCCGGGTTCGGTCCCGCTCAGAATCCAGGTTCCCTCGATTGGCGGCGGACGCATCGTCGCGGACCACGCGGCCCATTCGGGCGTGCGCAACGGAAACGCGCGCGCGAGGTGCGTGATCGCGAGGTCCATTGGATGCGGAGCACCGGCGCTATCCGGCGGTGGCGGTCCGGGGCGCCGGAACCCCTGATTGTCCACGCCCGGGTAGTAGCCGCGGTGCATTGCGACGAGCAGCTCCCATTCGGGACGGGTCCGCCGCTGCGTGATCACTCGTCCCATCGTGTGGCACGCCCGGCAGGTCGTCTCGGTGCGCGTGTCGGCGGTATAGCGATAGTCGACAATGCGACGTTCGACTTCAAAGCGACCCGGCCGCGCCTCCGCCGGCGCGATACCGAGGTTGTCTGCGAGATAGCGTACGATCGCGCGTGCTTCGGCCGGCGCGACGTTCACCTTCTGGAGGGTCATCATGCGTCGGACGGACGTTTCCCACCCTTCGGGCGTCTTGCGCAGGTAGGAAAGTCGTCCGAGATACTTTCCCGTCGAATCCCTGGCGTGGCACCCCGCGCACTTCGCGATCGTCAGCGAGTCCCGGATCTCGAAGCCGGTTGTAGTGTCTCGGCCCCCTTGTGCTGACGCCGTCGAGAGCGCGGCAAGGAGGCCAGCACCAACCAGTCGCAGATGCATGCCGACATATGCGGCGGTTCGCAGCACTCTGTCAAGCAAGTTCTTCTCAGTCGCCACTTTGGACGTGACGAACCGTCGAGCCAATGGATCTCACGGTTTAAAGCTGTTTGGGGAATTAGGGGTCAGACACCTAACCGGGAATTAGGAATTAGGGGTCAGACACCTAACTGGACGCTGAAGCGCCGTTTGGATAGCCGATCCAGTTAGGTGTCTGACCCCTAATTGGGGCAGTAGGTGTCTGACCCCTAACTGGGGCCTGATGTGCTCCACTCGAGAAGGCCTTTACCAACGAGAAGCGACAACGCGCCCAGAAAGTCTGGCAGCGGTGCAGGGGAAGCGACCCTGTTGTACGCTTCGAACAAGTCGGGTACCCGTGCGCTTGAAGAGGCCAGCTCGCTGAGTTTCAGCAGGTCGATATTGCGTACATAACGAACCCCTTCGGGAAACGCGGGGACGACGAGGTGGTCCTCGACGATGACACGGTTACCGCGAACCGTGGGACGACCGACGCGTTGGACGGAAGGTGCCGGCTGCAGTTGGATCGCGTCACGCGACCGCAGTTCCTCGAGCGCTCGAAGCACGTCTGGATCTGTCCGCAGCTCCGTGACGTCCGGCTCGAACGCACCTCTGGCGTCGCTCGCCGAGGCGCCGGCACGTGTTTCCCAGAACGCTGTCGGATGCGAACTGGCCGCATCTTGCGCTAACGTCATCGCAGCCCTTCTCAACGCGTCGTGCATGGCGCGCTCGCGTGTGTTGAACAGCTCGAGCGCCGGACCTTGGACAGCGGAGTTCGTCAGGATTGAGTGGACGCACACACTCGCGAGCCAGGCAGAGGCCAGGGCCTTCTTGATTCCATAAGACGACAACGGGTCGACGAACGACGCCGCATCGCCGACGAGCATTACGCCTTGCTCCGCGTACAATCGGGCATGGTACGGCGAAGCATCCCGCGCAAACGCCTCACCATCGCGGCGCGCGCCGTCAACGAGCGCCGAGAGGGTGCGAGTTCGCGCGAGGAGTTTCATGTAGGAGGCCGTCAGTTCACCCCGCGTGGCCAGCGACGTGAGTCTCGGATCGAGCATGAGGGTGACGTAACGTCGCCTCTCAGACACGGGCACCGACCAGGCCCACCCATCTGCCGTACTTTCGACGATTGTGTGCGTGGGGTCCGGCGTCGGCCAGGGGTCGTCGCGCTCCCAAACGCCGACGATCGCCATGGTCCGCGCCGCGTCCTCAGCGACACGCCAGCCGTCGCGTGCGATGACGCCGGTTCGTCCGGAACAGTCCAGAATCCAGTCGGCACGCAGCGTAGTCGTCTCTCCATCCTGCTCGTACGTGACGGTCGCGTGTTGACCACGGGTGACGCGAATGACGTTGGCGCCGAGCCTAACGTCGGCGCCGGCGCCGGTTGCCTCGCGCGCAAGGAACGCGTCGAAGACCGCGCGATCCACCTGGTAGCCATGCAGCCCCGAGGCGAATCGCTCTACGCGCTCGGCGTCATTGCCCCAGCGCACGGTGTTTCCCGTCGCACGCAATGCCTCGCTCGTGTCCAGGCCCGAGAACCCGATGCGCTCGATCAACGCGAGCGCACTGGGAGGCAGCGACTCGCCGAGCGCGCGGTCGCTGCTCGCGCGCCTGGAAAGCACGACGACGCCGAGTCCCCAGCTGGCGAGGAGCCTTGCCGCCGCGCAGCCGGCGGGCCCGGCGCCGATAATGACTATGTGCACTTCAGACATGCTAATGCTGCCCGGCGCTCGCAGCTCAGATTTTCACCGATAAATCAGAACACTTTGACGCAGAGAACGCAGAGCAGTGACAACATCTATTTGAACGCAGAGGGCCGCAACGAACAGCAGAAGATTGTTGAACCCAAAAAACAATTCAGTCCTCTGCGGTACTTAGCGTAACCTCTGCGCTCCTCTGCGTCCAAAGTCTTTTGACGTACCCGTGCGAATCAGTCGCCCGCGACTGCGGCGCGAGGCTCGAATGGATGCTCAGTCGAGACCGCGGGAATGCGACCCGAGACGACTCGATACCACTCGCGAGCGCTGGCGACGAGGATGATGATGACCGAAATCATGAAGAAGCCGGCCACCGCGGCGTCCACCGTATCGTTGAAGATGAAGCGCTGCGCGACGTCGGCGCTCGGCACGCCTGGCGGCAGGTTCCCGGCCGCCAGCGTTTCCTTGTAGAGATTCGCGCGGGCGAGGAACCCGAGCTTCGGGTCCGGCGAGAAGATCTTCTGGTAGCCGGCGGTCATGGTCACGATGCCCAGCCAGATCAGCGGCGCGATGGTTATCGGCGCGTACTTTGCCTTGCCCATCTTGATGATCACGGTTGTGCCTACACAGAGCGCCACTGCGGCCAGGAGCTGGTTGGCGATGCCGAACAGCGGCCAGAGCGTGTTAATGCCGCCTAACGGGTCGATCACGCCCTGATAGAGGAAGTACCCCCACATCAGGACGAATATCCCGCTAGTGACGACCACGCCGGGATACCAGGAGACCTTCCCCAGTGGCGCCCAGATGTGCTTGAGCAGGTCCTGCAGCATGAACCGGCCGACGCGCGTGCCGGCGTCGAGGGTGGTGAGGATGAACAGCGCCTCGAACATGATCGCGAAGTGGTACCAGAGTGCCAGCGCCGTGGGCCCGCCCAGCACGTTCGCGAAGATATTGGCCATGCCCACCGCGAGGCTGGGCGCGCCGCCCGTGCGCGAGAGCAGGCGCTCCTCGCCGATATTTTCGGTGAGTTGGCGGAAGGCCTCGGGATCGAGGACGAACCCCCAGTTGCGTATCACCTCGGCCGCCGCTTCCGGTGTGGTGCCGATGATGCCAGCGGGAGAATTGATCGCGAAGAACTCACCGGGCGTGAGTACACACGCCGCGATGAGGGCGAGCACGGCGACCATCGACTCCATCAGCATGGCGCCGTACCCGATCATCCTCGCGTCCGACTCGCGCTGCAGCAGTTTCGGTGTGGTGCCTGACGAGATCAGGGCGTGGAAGCCGGAGATGGCGCCGCAGGCGATGGTGATGAAACAGAACGGGAATAACTTCCCGGCGAACACGGGCCCGGTCCCGTCGATGAATTGCGTGACCGCCGGCATCTGCATTGGCGGGAGCACGACCAGGATGCCGATGGCAAGGGCCGCCACGACGCCGATCTTCACGAACGCCGACAGGTAGTCGCGCGGAGCAAGCAGCAACCAGACCGGGACCACCGACGCGGCGAACCCATAGATCATGATCAGGACGGCCAGGTTTGCGCGCGTCAGCGTGAACATCGGCGCCAGCGTCGCGCTTTCCGACACGGCTTTGCCCATGTAGAGCGCCACGACCAGCAGCACGAGTCCGATCGCCGTCGCTTCCAGCACGCGGTGCGGCCGGATCCAGCGCATGTAGCCGCCCATGAGGAGGGCAATGGGAATCGTCAGGCCGACGGTCACCACCCCCCAGGGGCTCTCGCCTAACGCGTTCACCACCACCAGCGCCAGCACCGCAATCAGGACGATCATGATGCCGAGCACCGCCACCAGGGCGGTGAAACCCGCCACGGGTCCAATTTCCTCCTTCGCCATCTGGCCAATCGACTTGCCGTTGCGCCGCACGGAGGCACAGAGAATGACGAAGTCCTGCACCGCGCCGCCGAGGGCAACGCCCACGATGATCCAGATGACGCCGGGGAGATAGCCGAATTGCGCCGCGAGTGTCGGACCGACGAGCGGGCCCGGGCCCGCGATTGCGGCGAAGTGGTGGCCGAAGACGATCCACCGGTTCGTGGGCACATAATCCCGCCCGTCGTTCAGGCGCTCGGCAGGTGTCGACCGATTCGGGTCGAGCGCAAATACCTTCGCCGCGATGATCTTGCTGTAGAACCGGTACGCGACAGCATACGTGCAGAGCGCGGCGGTAATGAGCCAGGCGGCGCTGACGTGCTCTCCGCGGACCAGCGCGAGGTAGGCGAAGGCACCTGCGCCGGTGAGCGAAACCAGGGTCCAGATCAGGATGGAGAGAGGCTTTGGCATGTCAGTAGGTTGAGGCGGGGGCGGCTGAAGCAGAGCGCCGCTGCGTACTGATTGCTACCTGCTGCTGCTGATCCTGCGTGCTTGTGCTGGTGGTGAAAGCGCCGTCCCGGAACACCCGCTTGGGCTGGGAGAACTTGGGACATGGTCCGCCGCCGGTCAACGACGAAAAGCGAATTGCTGGTATGGCGCAAAGGCGGCTGCCGCATAGAGTTGGCGGTGCCTTCCCCGCCCATCGATACTCCATGACGCATCCCCTCCGCCTCGTTCTCGCTGCGCTGTGCCTGACGATCGTTGCCTGTCAGCGGGAGGTCGCACCAACCTTCGCCGACTATGTCGATCGCTACCTCGATGACTTCGCGCGTCGGCACCCGTCGATTGCGGCCGGCAACGGGCTGCACCAGCACGACGACCGTCTGGACGATTTTTCGGCCCCGGCGATCGCCGAGGAAATCGCTGCGCTCGAGCGCGATGCAGAAACGCTGGCTGACTTCGACACCACGGCGCTGACGGCGGACGAGCGTGTCGACCGGCTCATCCTCCTCGGCGTCATCGACGGCTGGCTGCTCGAGCAGGAGACGCTGCAGAACTGGAAGCGGAACCCGATGCTGTACGCGTCGGCACTGTCGGATGGCGTGCACAACCTGATGGCGATGGAGAGCGATCCGGCGCCAGTGCGCATGCGCCGGATCATCAGCAAGCTCGGTCAGGTGCCTGGGCTGCTGGATGCTGCTCGCGCGAACCTGAACAATCCCCCGCGACTGCTGGCCGAACGGGGCGCAGCCATGATGCGCGGCGCGATTGAAATGCTCGGCAAGGATCTCCATGTCGCCTTTGCCTCTGAGTCAAATGCCACGCTGCGTGATTCGCTCCGACGCGCGGCGGATGTCGCCATCCCGCTCATCACGGACTACGTGTCGTGGCTCGAGCGCGACGTGATTCCAAGAGCGACAGGCGAAATCGCTATCGGTGGCGAAAATGTTGTGCGCCGGTACCTCGCGGAGGATATGATCGATACGCCGCTCGACACGATGCTGGCGATTGGCGAGCGGGAACTGCGCACCGCTCAGGAGGAGTTTCGCGCCGCCGCTGCGCGGCTTGCGCCCGGACGCAATCCACTCGAGGTCTGGCGTGAGGTACGACGGAACCATCCGCTGCCCGGTGGTGTGGTGGCCGCAACGCGCGTCATCGTTGATTCGTTGTCGGCATTCGTGGAGCGGAAGGGCATCGCGGCGCTGCCGCCTGACGAGCGCGTGATCGTCGAGCCGGCGCTGCCGTTTTCACTCGGCTTCGCGTCGATGCATGCGTCACCGCCGATGGAAAAGACGCCGGTCAGGAGCGTCTACCGCATCACCGAGCCACCGCTCGGCATGCCGAAGTCCGAAGCAGATGCCTGGCTCGAGCGGTACAACTACGCGTCACTCGAGAACACGTCGGCGCATGAGGCGATGCCTGGGCACTGGCTGCATTCCATCTATATGAGACGGACTCCCGGAAAAGTCAGAAGGATCTGGATCGGATTGAACCCGTTTCCCCAGCCGTCGTCAGGCCAGGATGGCTGGGCGCACTACGCCGAACAGATGGTGCTGGATGAGGGGTTCGCGAACAACGATCCGCGCTACCGGCTGGCGCAGCTCAGTGACGCCCTAACGAGGATCTGCCGATTGCTCTCCGGAATCCGTGTGCACACGAAGCAATGGTCGCTGGAGGATGCCCAGCGCTGTTTCGAGGAGCAGGCGTACGTCGCGACACCGGCGGCAAAGCGCGAGGCTGAACGCGCGGTTTACGATCCGACTTATGGCGGCTACTTCCTCGGGAAACGCGGCATCCTGACATTGCGCGAGGACTACCGGGCGAAGATGGGACCGGAGTTCAACCTGCGCGCATTCCACGAACGCGTGATGTCGAACGGGATCGCGCCGGTTCGTGTGCACCGGATGCTGATGCTGCCCGGCGACACCACGGCCGTGATTCGTTAGCCAGTTAGGAGCCAGTTAGGTGCCTGACCCCCAGAAGTTACGTTAGCCAGTTAGGTGTCTGACCCCCAGAAGTTAGGTGTCTGACCCCCAGGAGTTAGGTGTCTGACCCTCTGATTTGTGTTCATAAGTCCAGTACGCTCATGCTTTTCCAGTTCACCCGTGCACCGGGAGAGTTTAGCTTTCGCCTCTTCCCGGGAGACTCGTGAATCGATTGGTTTTCGTAGCGGCAGCGTTGATGTTCGGGTGTGGAGGCGGTGGGCGGAGCGCGCCGCAGGCCGCGCCGCCCGCCGAGGCGCCGCTCAACTCCTTCGCCTCGATGAGACTGATCGTCCTGCCGGTGCAGGGCGTTCGGACAGGTGACGCCCTGGGATGGGCGGCGAAGGTCGGGGAGCGGCGTGTTTTTCTCGCCTCCGTGGATTCGGCGCTCGAGACCGCGGTGAAAGGAAAGGGGCTGAGTTCGTGGGTGCTCGCCAGCGATCTCGCCCGCACCGCGCGCCGGAATCCGACGTATGCCACGAATCCGGCCGATATTCGCGCTGCTGACGCGGTCCGCTTCCTGGAGCGACAGCGCGATGAGAACATTCCGGAGCCGGTCGCCTCACAACTGCGCACGCTCTCCGGGTTTCACGACGCTCGTTATGCACTGATCCCCGTCGAGGTGCGGTTCGAGCCTGGAAACACCTCGGGGACCGGGCGTGCCGTGATCCGCATGGCCGTCCTCGATGTCCGCGGTTCGCGTCTCGTCTTCATCGGCGACATCGGCGGAACCGACGCGCCCGAGTACACTCCGGAGATCGGCGCAGCCCTCG
>Ga0209486_10000326_pt1 | contig 21866 bp, 20 predicted proteins | sample NCCompost_FD_187518 | JGI IMG/M metagenome (GOLD analysis project Ga0209486, IMG submission 187518) | Agricultural soil microbial communities from Utah to study Nitrogen management - NC Compost (SPAdes) (version 2) | ecosystem: Environmental > Terrestrial > Soil > Agricultural land | place...
CTAAGTCCGGCTAGCCCCTGATCCTTGCGCTGAACTGACTCGTCAAAGGAGAAAACATCATGACGACTCGGCATTACTCACGGCTGTTGGTTGGAGCTGCGGTTCTGGTTCTTATCGGCGGTTTGCTTTTCACGGGGTCCACAACTTTCTCCGCCGGTAAGGGCGACCGCTCAGCGCCTACTGCGCCTACGAATCTTGTGGCGGGCGGCATCACGGAAAGAAGCGTCAACCTTTCCTGGAACCCTTCCAGTGACAATTCCGGTAAGTGGACTTACAGGATTCGCATTACCAACCTCAAGAACTCTACAAGCGCTCTTGCGAGCGTTGGGCAAACACAAACCGCTTATACCGCAAAGTATCTATCGCCGGGTACGCCGTACAATATCGCTGTCCATGCCGTAGACGGTGCGGGCAACAAGTCGGCTGAGAGCAACGTCGTGAACGTCAGCACGCCAGCCGACACCACTCCGCCGGCGCCGCCGAGTCTGCAAGCCAGTGTGCTTGGACCGTCGCAAGTACAACTTACGTGGTCACATTCTGACTACGGTGTATCGAATAATTGTTGTACCTACGGCATCAACGTAAATGGCAGCCGAATTACCCAGCACATTAACTGGGCAGCGGCGCCAGCCGGCAGTCTATCCGTGATCATTCGTCACCTGTCGCGCTCCACCGCCTACTCGTTCAGCATCAGCGCCATCGAGTACGGAGGCGTGAATACCAGTACGAGCAACACGGTCGTAGCCACGACCCATGCCAGTAACGACTTCACGCCGCCTTCCCCACCCACCGGACTGCACCTTGTGCAGGATGATACTTGCGGCGAAGTTTGGCTCGGATGGATTGAGGCCGAGGACGAGAGTGATCCGCAGTCATTGATCGAGTATGAAATTTATGTCAACGGCGTGTTGAGTCCGCTGCCGGTCTCCGGAGGCATTGATGTCGATTTCGTCTATGCCAACTTTCATGGCGACAACCTCTTCGAAGTTAAAGCGGTTGATCGCGCAGGTAACACCTCATCTCCGAGTAACCTGCTCAAGTTATTTCTCTGGCCGTGTTAGACTCTCACCCGACCTAATTGACAATACGTAGGAATGCGGACCGGGGCGATGTCGCTAGACATTGCCCCTCCGTTTATATGTGACGTGTCTCCCCTTAAACCTCACGTTACAATTTAGTCAACTGAAGAAATTCACCTTTGGGAGATCTCCGGCATGGTTCCAGAGCTGGACGGACTGCTGACCCGTGAAGAAGCCGTTCTTCGTGAGACCGAAATACTCCGCGATGCCAATATCGCGTTGACTGAACATCTTAGTCTCGATCGTATTCTCGATACGCTACTTGACTATCTATACAAGCTCATTCCATACGACAGCGCAAACGTCATGCTGCGGCGCGGAGAATCACAGCTTTTTGTCGTCAGCGCTCTCAGGCGTTACGAAGGTTTCCAGGACGTCGAAACCACTCGCGCCATTGTTTTCGATGCCGACACGAACAATCTGATCCGGCGGATCTGTTTGACTAAGCAGAGCGTCGTCATTCCGGACACAATGAGCGAGCCGGATTGGCAATTCGTTAACGGTGCTGATCACGTGCGCAATTGGATGGGCGTGCCGCTCGTCGCTTCCGGCAGAGTCATCGGATTGTATTCAGTCGACAAAATAATCCCTAAGTTCTTCAAACCGGAGCATCTGCGTTTGGCTGAGACGTTGGCAGCGCGGGCCGCTAGTGCTATTCGGAACGCGCAACTGTTCCAGCAGAGCCAGCACTACGTCGCGGAACTCGAAGCGCGCATCACTGAACGTAAACGCGCAGAAGAAGCGCTGCGTGAAAGCGAGGAACGGTATCGTGAGTTGTTTGAAAACGCTCGTGACGCGATTTACGTCCACGATCTCGACGGAAACTACCTTTCCGTAAATCGCGCTGCCGAGGATCTGTCAGGGTACAGCCGCCAGGAGATTCTCGGTCGCCATTTCAGTGAATTTGTAGCGCCGGAGCACCTCGGGCTGGTTCAGAATTGTTTGGTTTCGAAGCTCGAAAGACAAGGCGAAACAACCTACCAGATTGACGTGATCGCCAAGGACGGCCGGCGCGTTCCCGTGGAGGTCAGCAGCCGGGCGATTTACGAAAACGGCGTGATTGTCCGTGTGCAAGGCAGCGCCCGCGACATTACCGAACGCAAGCAGGCGCAGGACACTTTGCGGATGTTCTCACGCCAGCTAATTGAGGCTCAGGAAGACGAGCGGCGACGCATCGCGCGAGACCTCCATGATCAAATCGGTCAGACGCTGACCGCGGTAAAGATGAACCTCTACACCGTTCAACGTTTCTCAAACGCGCCTGAAGCCGCACACCGTCTCAAAGACAATATCGACGCCGTTGATGAAGCGCTTCGTTTAGTGCGCGATCTGTCAGTTGATCTTCGTCCGCCACTGCTCGACGATCTTGGACTTGCTACCGCGTTGTGCTGGTATGTCGATCGTTATGAGAAGCGTGCCGGCGTCACGACGGACGTACAAATCGAACTGCCAAACGAGAACGAGCGGTTCTCGCGCGATCTCGAAACTGCATGCTTTCGCATCGCCCAGGAGGCGTTGACAAACGTTGCACGCCACGCCCGCGCCACTCACGTTCTTTTGCAATTGAATCGCACGCCAACGACGCTCGAAATGATAGTGCGCGATGACGGCATCGGGTTCGATCCCATGGCTCTCCGCAAACGTGCGCGGCGCGTGGCAACGCTGGGACTGTTAGGAATGCAGGAACGCGCACATGCGGCGGGCGGAGTGCTCGAGATTCATTCGATGGCAACGAGAGGAACTGAAGTACATTTCAGTGTGCCGGTTGATAATTCGCGCCCAACGTAGATCTTCGAATCCCGACCAAGGTCTATTCTTAGCTACTTTTCGTGCAAAGCTAGATAAAGCAGAGGTTCAGAGAGAAGGTCAGCCAAAAACAAGACACTATCGCCCCGGGTGGTTCCTTGACACCCCTGAACGGCGACTGTTAAATTACGCGGTCTTTTTCCGCAATAAATTCCAGTCTGTAGGCACAAAGGAGTTGTTTTGACTAGCGAATCCGGTTACCTGTTCACCTCCGAATCCGTTACTGAAGGCCATCCTGACAAGATTTCCGATCAAATCTCCGATGCGGTACTTGACGCCGCCCTCGCTGCCGACCCGTCCGCGCGTGTCGCTTGCGAGACGTTAGTCACCACCGGCCTGGTTGTTATTGCCGGCGAAATCACCACTGACGCTGTGATCGACTACTCGAGAGTCGCGCGTGAAGCCATTCGCGAAATTGGTTACACGCGGGCGAAGTATGGTTTTGACTGTGATACTTGCAGCGTTTTATCGGCACTTGATCGTCAGTCACCCGACATTGCGATGGGCGTGGATACCGGCGGCGCCGGCGACCAAGGCCTGATGTTCGGATTCGCTTGTAATGAGACGCCGGAGTTAATGCCGTTGCCTATTCAATTGGCGCATCTGCTGGCGCGACGACTTTCTGAGGTTCGTAAGTCAGACGAAATGCCCTACCTGCGTCCAGACGGAAAATCTCAAGTAACAGTTGAATATCGCGACGGCCGGCCGTTCCGCGTCGAAGCTGTGGTTATCTCGTCGCAACACGATCCAAACGTCACCAACGAACGACTGCGTTCTGAGATCGAGGAGAAAGTAATCAAGCGCACCGTGTCGCCGGAACTGCTCGACAAAGACACGAAGTATCACATCAACCCAACCGGCCGATTCGTCACCGGTGGACCACAGGGCGATTCGGGTCTCACCGGCCGCAAGATCATCGTCGACACGTATGGCGGTTACGCCCCACACGGCGGCGGTGCTTTTTCGGGAAAGGATCCGACGAAGGTCGACCGTTCCGCTGCCTACATGGCCCGTTACGTCGCCAAAAATATCGTTGCTGCCGGACTTGCAGATCGTTGTCTGGTCCAACTTGCGTATGCCATTGGCGTTGCGGATCCGGTTTCCGTACTGGTCGACACTGCTGGCACCGGACGCATCAGCGAAGCCGCGCTGGCGAAGTTGGTACGCGACCATTTCGAACTTACGCCTCAAGGAATTATCAAGGACTTGAACCTGCGCCGGCCGATCTACAAAGCCACCGCGGCTTATGGGCATTTCGGTCGCAACGAAGAAGGCTTTACCTGGGAAAAGACGGACAAAGCTGAAGCGCTGCGGGCCAAAGCCGGTATCTGAAACTTTCATTCAATAAAGGAATAGATAAAGTATGAGTGCATCACCTGCCGTCGAATTCGACGTGAAAGATATTGGTTTGGCAAATAATGGCAAGCAGCGCATCGAGTGGGCCGAGCGAGAGATGCCGGTGCTGCGGTTGATTCGCGAACGGTTCGCTGAGGAAAAGCCGTTGAGTGGCGTCAAGCTCGTCGCTTGTGCGCACATCACAACTGAGACCGCTAATCTCGCGCGAGCGCTGCAGGCGGGTGGCGCTGAATCAGTGCTGATCGCGTCTAATCCGCTGTCGACGCAAGACGACGTAGCGGCGGCGCTCGTTTCCGATTGGGGCATTCCCGTATACGCAATCAAAGGCGAGTCGACAGAGACCTACAACCGTCACGTGCGCACCGCACTCGATTCACATCCTGACATCATTATCGATGACGGATCGGATGTGGTCGCGACGCTTTTGAAAGAACGCGCCGATCAGGTCAAACAAATCATCGGCTCGACGGAAGAAACAACCACCGGCATTCAGCGTCTCGAGGCTATGCAACGAGCGGGTGTTCTACCTTTTCCCTCGATTGCCGTGAACAACGCCCAGACAAAGCACTTCTTCGATAATCGTTACGGCACGGGGCAGTCGACGCTCGACGGTATCATTCGCGCGACGAACATCCTGCTTGCGGGTAGAAATCTTGTCGTCGTCGGTTATGGCTGGTGTGGGAAAGGCGTTGCGCTCCGCGGCCGCGGAATGGGCGCGAACATAATCGTCACCGAAATCGATCCGATCAAGGCTGTTGAAGCCGTGATGGACGGCTTCCGCGTGATGCCGATTGGAGAAGCGGCCTCCATTGGCGACATCTTCGTTACCGTAACTGGAAACAGACACGTGATCGACGGTGAACACTTTTCACGGATGAAAGACGGCGCGATCGTGTGCAACAGTGGTCACTTCGATCTCGAACTCAATCTCGTCGCGTTGCGCGAGATGGCTGGAGAGCCTGCGACGATGCGTCCGTTTGTCCAGGAGTACACGGTTAAGTCGAGTGGACGACGTGTGATCGTTCTTGGTGAAGGACGGTTAATAAATCTCGCGGCGGCGGAAGGCCATCCGGCAAGCGTGATGGACATGAGCTTCGCAAATCAAGCGTTATCGGTTGAGTACCTCGTGAAGAACAAGGGAACCTTGTCACCCGGCGTACACCTGCTGCCGAAGGAAGTCGACATGGAGATCGCGAGCTTGAAGCTGCGAGCACTTGGGATTTCTATCGATACCTTAACCGCGGAACAGCTCGAATACATTTCGAGCTGGGAGACGGGCACTTAAGCAGAAGTTTCCCGCAGAGGCGCAAAGGCGTTAAGAAGAGACCTTGAGAGGAAGTTTGCAAGGTTTGTCCTTAGCGCCTTTGCGCCTCTGCAGTAAAGTCGTTACGTTCGTACGCGTGAAAGAAAGTAGGTCCCCGCGGCCGCGAAGATCAGTAACGGGGACCAACCCGCCACAGATGGTCGCAGCAAGCCATGATTTCCCAGCTGCTGAAACCCACCGCCAACCGCCCAATAAGCAATACCGATAACCACCGCCACACACAGCGCGATCACAGTTCCCTTCCTTCCAAACGATACCGCCAATGGCATTCCGATGACTGCCATAATGATGATGCTTAATGGACCAGCATACTTACGCTGCAACGCTACCGCCATCGCCGAGACGTCCATTCCGCGTCGCTTTGCGGCATCGAGATAACGCCGCAAATCGTTCGCGCTGAGCTGCGACGGTTTGTCGATCGTCGGTTTGAATACCGCAGGCGACTCAACACCGGCGAAGACTGTTTCCGCATCGGCTCGACGAACTACCTCCATGCCGTTCAAGGACAGAGACTCAGTCTCGATCATTTTCAAGTGCGTTGGGTCAGTCCATGACGCGCTCTTGCCGCTAACGACCTGCGCGAGGTGCACCGCATCCGCGTCAAGTTCGTAAACGGTCGGCTCAAGCAAGCTGCCTTCTTCCGCAAATTCGTAGGAATAAAAACGATGCGTGTCGGTCGATGCGAGCCACTGGCGTCCTGTGCGAGTGATCGCGCGCCCTTCGCCGCCCCGTATCCTGGCGCGCAACGCGTCTTGTTTGAGATTGCTGCCGGGCATGACGTGTTCCTGAATCAGCCACGAACCAGACGCAATCATTAGCGCAAAAAAGAAACCGGGAAGCATCAATCGGTACACGCTTTGTCCTGACGCCCACCACGCGATCGCCTCCTGACGCCGCGCGAGCAATGCGTAAGTGACAAGCACCGAGATCAGCATCGTAGCGGGAAACAACTCGACCGCGACGAGCGGCAATAGGAAAAACAAATAACGTGCAACAAGGCCTGCGCCCGCTTGGGTGGCAGCAATAAAACGCCATAGCTCGAACAAAGTAAAGATATTGAAAATGGCGGCCAGGGCAGCAAAACAAACAACAAAGCTGACCACCAACGAGCGTAGCAGCGTCGCATCCATCAGATTTGGGAACGAGAGCAGTTTCTTGAATCGCACCGTCGTACTCACAGCTTTGCTTCGACGGGGCGCGCGTTCGCTTGTGGCTTTTCTCTTTGGCAATCGGAACAGGGGTAATCGCTGGACTAACAGAAAGAGCAAACTCAAACCAACGATGAACACCGTGGCCAGCCATGGTCCAACATACGGCGACATGGTGCCCGCACGAGCGAGCGACTCGCCAAGCAGCGAGAGTAAGTAGTAGACGATGACGACGATCAGGCTGAGTAACACGCCAACGCTCCTACCACCGCGTCGCACTCGCAATCCCAATGCTGCGCCGATCAGTGCAAATACAAACGGGGCGATTGAGAGTGCCGCGCGGCGATTGAGAACTCGCACTGCTTCACGCTGCTGCGCCTCTGTACCCGACTTCGTTCGTTCGCGCAGCTCCGACCAGTCCATTGAATCCGCATTGGTATCGCGCTGATTGAGACGTCGCACGATGTCCGCGCGCCCGGTGTTGATTGAAAACCTTAACTGCTCGAATCGTTCGACAACGTACGATTTCTGCCCGTCCTTATTTAACGGACCCGCTGGATTCGGAGTGGGTGGGGCCGCCGCATTCTGGTTGTGCTCGTTGGCCGGTGGAAACTTAGCTGCAAGAACGTCCGACAAAACCAGTTCTGACTGATCGCCCGACGAATCGATTCGTCCCGACCGTGCGGTGTAGACATCGTTCGTGTTATCACCTTGAGCAAAGATGAAAACCCGGCCCCAAGTACCCAAAGCTTTATCACCGTCGCGAACATAGATCACATATCGCGGCAACGTGCTGAAGGTCCTCGGCTCGACCGGTGAATCGAGTTTTGCCAGCGCTCCCTCCAATGCGATGCGTTCCAGATCTCGCGCGGCCTCGGGAGCTTCCTTGAGGTGCAGGTACGTCGTTGCACCACTCAACAGCAGTCCGATCAACAACGCGGGCCAGATCATGGTCCAGGACCCGACCCCCGCGGAGCGCATCGCGACGATTTCGCTGTCGCTCCCCATGCGCGAGTAGCCGATGATGATTCCGGCGAGTGTCGCGAGTGGAATGGAGAAAGTGAGCACGCCGGGCAACAATGCGGCGCCAATGCTCCCCAGAAGTGATAAGGGTAGGTCAGTGTAAATGAGAACGTCTGTGAGGCGGCTTGCCTGCTGAGCCAGAAGGATTGCAGTCAGTAGCAATAGCGCCAGCACCATGTACGGCGCCATCGCCCCGATGATGTATCGAGGTATTAGCGAATTCCCGAACCTAAAGTTTTGCCTTAACACTATTGGGCGAATGTTGGTCGGGCGCGCGGCATTCGTTCAAGCACTCGACTAATAATCTGATACGTTAACTGAGCCAGCTCTTTTCTTGCCGCTACTGGCACTTCCCTCGCCTCCTCCGCATACTTTGCAGGCGACAATTTCTCGGTCGTTCTTAGTTGTTGATGGACGCTATTCGCTATGGCCCGGCCACGCGCCTGGCTGCACTTCAGGCACTGCAGTGACAAATCAGTGCCAAGGTAGATCGGTTCCTCACGGTCGAAGGCGCTTTGACAACTCGCGCACGCGCGGAGGTCAGGGAGAAACCCTTCGAGCTTCAACAACCACACTTCAAAGTAACGCAGCACCCACTCGAGATCCGCCGGCGTTTGTGATACGGCTTCGAAGCAAGCAAGCGCCATTCGATAAAGATTGTCATTTGCCTGACGTGGCGCCGAGAAGTCCATGAGCAAGTCGCCCATGTATGAAAAACCAGCCATTACCGCCGCGTCAGAAGATAAGTTAAAGCGAGATCTCAGGATCTCGGTTTGGCTGAAAGAGACGAGCTCCCTGTTTTCCTTCTCGAAGTACGTGAGATTGATGAGCGTGAAGGGCTCCAGTGAGGCGCCAAAGCGATTCTTCAGCTTGCGGCAATTCTTTGCGACACCTCGAATCACTCCCGCGGACCGGCTAAGGCACACCACAATCTTGTCCGCTTCCGCCAGATTGTACGTGCGCAGGATCAGGGCCTCGGTTTCGAATAGCGACATCTTGAACAGTCAAAACCGGAGTGTGGAGAGATCACGGAATGAAGTAGAGGATCCAACCAAGCACCAGACCAATGACGATAAACTCCGCAAACACCTTCACTCCGTAAACCCAACGCTCACGGTTTGTGTCTTTGGAAATGACTCCAAACACGATCGCAGCAAGGGCGGCAAACAACATCATCACGAGGAAATGGTTCATGATTTCCTCCCTGCTGCTACGTCGAAAGCGTCGAGCATTGTCAAGTAATTCATCAATCCCGCGATCAAAAGGAAAGTATTGCCGTATTCGTAGGTCGTGCGCGCCGCCTGCACGGGATCGTCTCTAAACCCGACATCCATCATCCAACAAACTACATACGCGATACCACTTCCGAGGTTCGCGATCATCGGTGGCACCTGAATCATGGTCGACCAATCGAACATTGATCCAGAAGTAGCAACATCGGGGGTAAGATCAAACATGTGACCACCCATCGCGAGTCCCACAAAAAAGCTTAACCAAACAGCTCCGCCCATCAACGCAGCTCGGCCCCACTTCTTTAGCAGCAGATGTCCAGCGCCAGGAATAAACCAGGCAGCGAGTCCGATCAGCCAGGCCGACCCGGAGGCTGCCTCGACTGACTCCGCTTGTAACCGTTCAGACTTGACCAAAATTCCTTCTCCCTTATCGCGGTTCTCTCAATTAAAGTTTTACCTTAATCGCGTTCGTCGTTCAAACGCTCTGCCTGCCTGCTCTTAACTCTCAACTTGAACCGTCGGCGCGCCCACCTTTAATACTTAACCTTAACGATAGATCAGGTGCGGCGCCCTGATCTTTTCAAACTCGGCGAGCGGCGCCTGCCATCCTTGCTTGATCGTTTCAAGGTCGACTCCCTGTTCGAGCGCTTTCCGGATCTTGTCGGTCCCGCTAATCACGTCGAATGGGTTCTTGTCGAATACGTATTCGTACGGGTCTTCCTTCCAACGAAATTCATTCGGGTACATGTCATGTGCAACCTTAACCATGGCGATACCCGTCAGCACTGAATCGAACTTGCTTCGATCCACAACGTGAATCTGAACGCCGCCACAGCTAGCTTTCGCATGCTTCTGAAAAGTCGGCTGAAATACGCAACTTCTGAAGATCACACCCCGCAATCCGAGCGCCGTCAGCTGATCGGCATAAGCATCCGGATCGATGTAAGGAGCGCCAATCAGTTCGAATGGCTTCGTCGTTCCTCTCCCCTCGGAAACTTGCGTGCCTTCGAAATGCACGGTACCCGGAAAGACGGTCGCCGAATCGAGAGTGGGCATATTTGGCGACGGCATTACCCACGGTGCGTCAGTCTCGTCTAACCAGAATCGCCGTTCCCAACCAACCATCGGCACAATCTCCAAGTCACATTGAATACTGAACCGATCGCGAAACATCTGCGCTAACTCACCGACGGTCATTCCGTGTCTCGTCGGTAATGGAAACAGACCAACAAACGACGCGAACTCCGGTTCGAGGATGTTGCCGGATGTATCCACGCCATTAATCGGGTTCGGACGATCGCAAACAACTACTGTTTTGCCCAGTTGACCCGCGATCCTCATGCAGTTGGCCAACGTATACACGAAGGTGTAGATGCGACAGCCCACGTCCTGCATGTCAAAAACCAGCACGTCAACCTCTTCGAGCATTTTCTCCGTCGGTTCCCTGGTTTCGCTGTAGAGCGAGTGGACTGGAAGACCAGTTTTGCGATCGGTGCCATGCTCGGTCTCGATCATGTTGTCCTGGACGTCGCCGCGAATTCCGTGTTGGGGACCGAACAGCGCCGTTAACTTAAACGCCGACTGTTCGTGGAGAAGATCGGCGGCATGCTCAAATTCGTGATTGACCGACGACTGATTACAGATCAGGCCGACGCGCTTGCCGCGCATAACCTGCGGAACATCTTGAAGTAATACTTCAAGCCCAACCTGCACCGGCTGCCGCGTGCCTTTCAATGTCTCCACTTCGCGCTCCTGCTCAATAGTTAAAGTCATACTTGAAGCTCCTTAGCCACACAAAACCAATCCGCCGTTGACGTTCAGTATTTCACCGGTGATGTTGTCTGCCCACCTTGAACAAAGAAAAACGATAGGCCCGGCGATCTCCTCGGGCGTTGCTACCTTGCGGCGCGGGATCGCCTTGCTGATTAACTCCAGTCGCGCAACGTCAGCAAAGACTTCCGCCGTCATGTCGGTCAACACCCAGCCGGGAGCGACCGCGTTAACGTTGATACCGAATGGCGCCAATTCCGACGACAGCGATTTGGCAAACGCGATCTGGCCACCTTTCGATGCCGCATAGTTCGAATAGAACTCTTCGCCGCGCTGCCCTGCTGTGGAACTAACGATGACGATGCGGCCAAATCGTTGCGCTTTCATACCTGGAGCGGCCGCGCGACATACGGACCACGTGCCCTTGAGATTGATGTCCATCGTGCGGTCCCAAAGATCTTCGGGCATCGAGTCAACTCCCGCGCCCTGCCAGATGCCTGCGTTACAGATCAGGAAATCAACTTGCCCGAAACGTTCGACTGTTTCGCTAATGAGTTGCTCGCCTTCGTCGAGCTTTGAAACATCCGCCCGGATCGCGACGACTTCGCCGCCGATCGCGTGCGCCTCAGCAACCGTCTCAGCAGCAGCACGTTCATCGCTCACGTAATTCACAACGACCTTCGCACCTTGCGAAGCGAGAAGTGTAACAACAGCCTTGCCGATGCCGCGCGATCCACCGGTTACGAGCGCAACCCGATCCGCCAAACCAAGATTGTCTTTTGTATTTGAGTCCACTTCCCTTTTGCCGATCGACTTCACAGGCGCGCCGGAGAAAGATTCCCAACCGCCTCACGTGCGTGGGCCACGAAAGAATTGAACAGCCGTTGAGAAAATTGATCGCCGTGCCATGCAAGCTCAGGATGCCATTGAACAGCTACGACAAAACGATCCGGACGCGGATCCTCAAGCGCTTCGATCACTCCATCACAGCTTCGCGCGGTAACCACCAGATCTGCGCCGAGTGTTTGGATGGCTTGGTGGTGATGACTGTTTACTACGAGATCAGCAGCGCCGAGAATATCTGACAGCTTGCTTCCTAACGATACTCGGACGCTATGCGACGGACGATCCCGGGGTACCCCCTGCTCGTGTTTAATAGCGTCGGGCAATTCCGATTTGATGTCCTGGATCAACGTGCCGCCTCGAGAGACGTTCAACACTTGCATCCCAAAACAGATCGCTAAGAGCGGAAGCTGCTTTCGTTCCGCAGCGTCGATGACCAGCAGATCCGTTTCGTCCTTGATCTTGTGGACCGAACCCAACGCGGGATGCGGTTCTTGTCCGTATCGCAACGGATCAACATCTGAGTCGCTGCCCGGTAAAAGAATTCCGTCAAGCCCGTCGACCACCGAGTCGATGTACTCGAGATGCGGAATCAAGCTAATGTGCACCGGTGCGCCGCCAGCCGCTTCAACGGCCTCACTGTAATGTCGGGACAAGTAAAAACGGTCGGTAGGGTATTCAATGCGCATCGGGATCCCGATGCGTGGTCGCCTTTGCATGAGCGTATGATAACCCAAGTCATTTGTCATTTGATTGGACATTTTTCATTTGTCATTTACGGCTGGCAGCGCGGATCTCAAGCAAACAAAGAGCTAAGAACACGTATCCTCGTAAAATGACAAATCACAAATATCCAACGACAAATCGAAGATCTACCGTGCTTGACTTACATTCAAACGAGTTTCTATAGTGCTCATATCTAAACATGCCGAAAGAAAATAATAGGGTGCGTAGCACTACTGTCCTTCTTGTTAGGAAAGACGCCCACGTCGCACTCGCCGGAGATGGGCAAGTGACGCTCGGCGAGACTGTCATGAAAGCCAGCGCCAAGAAAGTCAGGCGACTCTACAGCGATCAGATTCTGGCCGGTTTTGCAGGCGCCACAGGTGATGCCTTCGCGTTACTCACACGCTTCGAAGCGAAGCTCGAACAGTATCACGGCAATCTCGAACGCGCCGCGATCGAGCTGAGCAAAGAGTGGCGCACCGACAAAATTCTTCGCCACCTCGAGGCGCTGCTGGTTGTCGCCGACAGGAAATCGTCGTTTCTGTTGTCGGGAAACGGTGACGTGATCGCCCCCGACGAAGGCGTGCTGGCCATCGGCTCTGGTGGATCCTACGCGCTGGCCGCCGCGCGCGCATTAATCAAACACACAGATCTCTCCCCCCGCGATATCGCAGTCGAAGCTCTGCGCATCGCCGGTGAAATCTGCATCTATTCCAATCAAAACATCGTAGTTGAAGAGTTGTAATGGTTATTTATCTGGCTGGAGAAGTTGATGAGGAAGCTCGGCTTGACGAGATGTCGCCTCGTCAGATCGTGACCGAGCTCGACAAGCACGTTGTGGGTCAACGCAACGCGAAACGCGCAGTGGCGATTGCGCTGCGAAATCGTGTGCGGCGTCAAAAGCTGCCACCCGAGATGGCCGTCGACGTAATGCCCAAGAACATCATCATGATCGGATCGACGGGCGTCGGTAAAACTGAAATCGCCCGCCGGTTGGCGCGAATGTCGAATTCGCCTTTTCTGAAAGTCGAAGCTTCGAAGTTCACTGAAGTTGGGTACGTCGGACGCGACGTCGAGAGCATGATTCGTGACCTGACCGAGATCTCGGTAGAGATGACGCGACAGGAGAAGAGCGAAGAAATCGCCGAGAAAGCCGAGCTCAACGTCGAAGAGCGAATTCTCGATCTGTTGCTGCCGCCAAGACGCAGCACCGTTGGTTTTTACGACTTCGATTCTGACACTGCAGAAGAAGCCTCAACCGAACTCGATACTCCCGCACAGGACGAGCAGTCGCAACGCACGCGAGAGAAGCTGCGCACGCAACTCCGCAGTGGCAAACTCGACAATCGCCTCGTCGAGCTTGATATTCGAGAGCGAAACTTTCCCGTAATCGAACTCGCAGGACCACAAGGCGTCGAAGAAATGGGCATCAACATGAAAGACATGTTGGGCAACCTGTTTCAGGGGCGCACGAAGCGCCGCAAGATGCGCGTGGACGAAGCGATGGAATACTTGATGCAGGAAGAGGAGGAACGCCTGATCGACATGGACCAGGTGGCCCGTGCGGCCATCGAGCGCGTCGAGAACTCCGGCATCATTTTTCTCGACGAGATCGACAAGATTGCCGGGCGAGAATCCGGTCATGGTCCAGACGTGTCGCGCGAAGGCGTGCAACGCGACATCCTGCCGATCGTCGAAGGAACTACCGTGAACAGTCGTTACGGCATGGTCCGCACGGACCACATTCTCTTCATCGCCGCTGGTGCTTTTCACGTTTCGAAGCCTTCGGACCTTATTCCAGAACTACAAGGCCGTTTCCCGATTCGTGTCGAGTTGGAGTCGCTCACAATCGAAGACTTCAAACGGATTCTTACCGAGCCGCGTAACGCGTTGATCAAACAGTACCAGGCGATGATGGACACCGAAGGCGTAAACATCGAGTTCACGTCCGACGCGATTGACTCGATCGCTAACTTCGCGGCGCAAGTCAATCAGCAGACTGAAGACATCGGTGCGCGTAGGTTGCAGACGATCATGGAAAAACTGCTCGAAGAAATTAGTTTTGAAGGTCCCGACCTCGAGCCGAAGCAACAGCGCATCGATGAAGCTTACGTAGAACGCATGCTCTCCGAGACTGTTAAGGATCAGGATCTGAGTCGCTACATTCTGTGAGAGTTTCCCGCAAAGCCGGAACGGCGCAAAGAAAAACCACTCCTGGCAAGTTGTTCTTCACGCCGATGGGTCTGGTTTTCTTTGCACCTTTGCGCTTTTGCGGGATTCTCTTGCTGGGCGCTGTAATCCTTTCTGGATGCGGCAAGCGCCGCCCGCCACTGCCGCCGATCGAGCGCGTCCAGCAACGCACGGAACTGCTCTCCGGTGCGCAACAAGGAAACGAAGTGATCCTCAGTTGGCCCGCGCCACAACGAAACGCGCCCGACAGCAGCGTGCAAAGCATCAGGCGCATCGACGTCTATCGCCTGGCTGAACAACCCGGTGCGCCACTTGCGCTGACAGAAGAAGAATTTGCCGCACGCTCAACGCTCGTCGGCTCATTAACATTCGAACAAATTCAGACCGCAGGCGATACATTGACGTACCGCGATGCTCTAGAGCTCGCTGGACAACCGACGCGTCTTCGTTACGCGCTGCGTTACGTGAACGCGTCGGGACAACGTGCAGCGTTCTCCAACTTTTTGACCATCGAACCCGCCGCGCGCATTGCTCAAGCGCCAACGCTTGCGGCAGATCCGAAACTAACTGAAGACGCGATCACGCTCACCTGGCAACCGCCAGCCGCAAACATCGATGGATCAACGCCGGTGAATCTGCTTGGTTACAACGTGTATCGGTTGGATGAATCGCAGAGTGAGCCAAACCAGGTGCCGATCAATTCTGCACTTGTTTCTGGAACGCAGTACTCAGATAAGAATTTCCAGTTTGGCAACAACTATCGCTATGTCGTTCGCTCTGTTTCACTCGGCACCGGCGGCGCACAGGTTGAAAGTCTGAACTCGAACTCTGTTCCGGTCGCGGCGCGTGACATCTTTGCTCCCGCACCTCCGGAACGTCCGAGCGTCGCCCCTGATTTTGGCCGGCTCGCGATCTTCTTTGCAGCGAACAAAGAAACGGACATCGCCGGGTATAACCTTTATCGTTCAACGGATCCGAATCTGTCGAAAGACCAATGGACCAAACTCAACCAATCGTTGCTGACGCGCACTACTTACCAGGACGAACGGGTTGAATCAGGCAAGACTTACTACTATTACCTGACGGCCGTCGATACCGCGGGAAATGTTAGTAACCCGTCCGAAGTAGGATCTGAGAGAGTACCTTAACGATATGACGACGTACTGCCGAATAGCTCATCCATCACTTGAAGGTCCGCGTTTCGCGGTGATCATCGACTCAACGGTCAATACTCTTCCTCCACATTTCAATTTCGAAGACGTTCCATTTCAACATCACGATTCGCCCCTCGACCTCGGCGAGGTAAAACTGCTCGCGCCGGTGAGGCCTTCGAAAATCATTTGTGTCGGGCGAAACTATCGCGAGCATGCGGCCGAGTTAGGCAACAAGATGCCTGACGAGCCCCTGCTGTTCCTCAAAGCACCGTCGGCCATCATCGGTCCCGACGATCGCATCGAGATGCCGAGTGCGTCGCAACAAGTCGAACACGAAGGTGAGCTGGGTGTCGTCATCGGATTCACGGGGCGAAACATCAGCGAGACCGATGCGCTCGCTTACGTGTTCGGCTATACATGCGTTAATGACGTCACGGCGCGCGATCTGCAACGAAAAGACGTGCAATTCACTCGCGGCAAGTCGTTCGATACCTTCTGTCCCGTCGGTCCGTGGATCGTCACCCATCTCGATCCGACCAACATCACGATCACAACGCGCGTCAATGGCGAAGTAAAACAAAATGGTAACACTCGCGACATGGCATTCGACGTCGCCTTTCTTATCAGTTACATCTCTGCGATCATGACACTGTATCCCGGCGACCTGATCGCAACCGGAACACCGGCCGGCGTTTCGCGCATGAAGCACGGCGATACGGTCGAAGTGGAAGCGGGCGGAGTCGGTATTTTGAGGAATCAGGTGTACGATCCAGGGCAAATCAATTCTTAAACAGGAGTTCGGCTATGAAGTTTTTTCTAGATACCGCGAATCTCAACGAGATCCGGGAAGCCGCGGCATACGGGTTCGCCGATGGAGTTACTACCAATCCATCCCTGATCGCGAAAGAAGGTGACGTCGATTTTAAGCAACACATCGCCGCCATTTGTGAGATCGTGCAGGGTCCGGTTTCGGCTGAAGTGACAAGCCAGGACAAGGAAGGGATGGTGCGCGAGGGTATTGAGTATTCGAAGATTGCCCCGAATGTCGTGATCAAGTGCCCGCTAACGAGAGATGGACTTAAAGCGACACGTCAACTCTCCGATCAGGGTGTTAGCGTGAACGTGACTTTATGTTTCTCGGCGGCGCAGGCGATTGTCGCAGCAAAGGCGGGAGCGTCGTTTATCAGTCCGTTTCTTGGCCGGCTTGACGACATTGGCGAGAATGGATTGACCCTCTTGCAGGACATCATCGAGATCTATCAGAACTATCCCTGGAAAACGGAAGTGCTGGCGGCGAGCTTGCGCCATCCGATTCATGTGATCGAGGCGGCACGTCTGGGTGCCGACATCGCAACCATGCCCTTTAAAGTGATAGATCAACTTTTCAACCATCCGTTGACTGATAAAGGACAAGCGCAGTTCCTCGCGGACTGGGCCAAGAGTGGAAGAAAATGAGCGAAAAAAAATGAGTGGAGAGTAATAACAGCGTCGTGGTTCGCGTGCAGAAGTACGACGGAACCGAACATCGAACATGGGCTGCCCGCGTCGTGAAGCAAACGGAGTCACTGCTGATACTCGACGCGGTTTTCGACGAGGAGATTGAGCACGAGCTGATTGGGACCATTGCCCGCGGAACTAATAGCGCCGAATATTATTGGCTCAATCGATGGTACAACGTATTTCGCTTCAGCGATCCGGGCGGCACGTTGAACGGGTTCTATTGCAATGTAAACATGCCGCCCACATTCGACGGACATATTCTACAGTACGTCGATCTTGATATCGACGTGTTGGTAAGACCTGACTTTTCCTACCAGGTTCTTGACCTCGATGATTTTGAGAGGAATGCGCGGGCCTATGATTACCCTCTCGAAGTCCGCGAGAATTCGCAGGCGGCGCTCGCAGAGCTGGTCCGGTTGATCGAAACGAGATCGTTCCCGTTCGACGAATAACTTTATATGGCCTCTCAACAAAAGAAGAAACAATCGAAATCGAAGCTGGACGCTTTGCGCGAGCGTAGCGCTCAGGCCGAGCAAGGCGGTGGTACCGCGCGCGTCGAGAAGCAACACGAAGCCGGAAAGATGACGGCACGCGAACGGATCGAGTTTCTGCTTGACGAGGGATCGTTTGAAGAATTCGACAAGCTCGTCGTACACCGCTCGAAAGATTTCGGCCTTGATAAACAGATCTATCCGGGAGACGGCGTGATCACCGGTCACGGATTGATCGATGGGCGCGCAGTGTTTGTCTTCGCTCAGGACTTCACGGTCTTTGGCGGTTCCCTTTCCGAGACTCACGCCGAAAAGATCTGCAAGGTGATGGACCTCGCGATGAAAGTAGGCGCGCCAATAATTGGATTGAATGATTCGGGTGGCGCGCGAATTCAGGAGGGCGTTGTCAGTCTCGGCGGCTATTCAGACATCTTTCTTCGCAACACGCTCGCCAGCGGGGTTGTGCCTCAGATCAGTTGCATCATGGGTCCATGTGCGGGCGGCGCCGTTTACAGTCCCGCGATCACTGATTTCAATGTCATGGTCAAAGACACGTCTTACATGTTCATTACTGGACCAGATGTGATCAAGACCGTAACGCATCAGGAAGTTACAAAGGAAACACTTGGTGGCGCGCTTACGCACAATTCGATTTCAGGTGTGGCCCACTTCGCGGCTGAGTCAGATGAACATGCGCTGCGGATCGTGCGCGAGCTGTTTTCGTTCATCCCTTCGAACAATGTTGAAGATCCACCGCGGATGCCGGTGAGCGATCCGATCGATCGTGTCGAGCCGAAGTTGAACGACATCGTGCCCGAGGCGTCGAACCAGCCGTACGACATGCGCGACGTTATTAATCACGTCGTGGACGACGGTTACTTCTTTGAAGTGCAGCAACTATTTGCGCAGAACATCGTGGTCGGTTTTGCAAGATTAGGTGGACGAGCTGTCGGTATCGTCGCGAATCAGCCGGCGTTTCTTGCGGGTGTGCTCGACATTTCAGCTTCAGTGAAAGGCGCACGCTTTGTTCGTTTCTGCGACTGCTTCAACATTCCGATTGTGACATTCGAAGACGTACCGGGTTTTCTACCGGGCGTGTCGCAGGAACATGGCGGGATCATCACACATGGAGCAAAGCTGCTTTACGCGTTTGCCGAAGCGACCGTGCCAAAGGTCACTGTGATCACGCGCAAAGCTTACGGTGGCGCCTATTGCGTCATGTCGTCAAAACACATCCGAACGGATGTGAATCTCGCATGGCCGTCGGCGGAAATCGCAGTGATGGGCGCAGAAGGCGCGGTAGGTGTGCTCTACCGTCGTGAACTAAACGAAGCGCAGGACAAAGAAGCAGCTCGACGAGCGAAGATCACCGAACTCGAAGAAAAATTCGCCAGCCCCTACGTGGCCGCCGAACGCGGCTTCATCGATGAAGTCATCGAACCGTCGCAAACACGCCGGAAACTTATCCGCACCCTTTCACTTCTGGAAAACAAACACGACACCAACCCGCCCAAAAAACACGGAAACATTCCGTTGTAACTTGCGGCGATGCACTAACGCTGAATCCCGTTCTGCTCGTTAAAGGCAATCATTAGGTTGTCAATCCCTTGTATAAGATTTGGTTGAGCAAAGAAATAGAGATCCGGCGCTTCGACGTCGTCTTTAAAGACGATTATGTTCAGCGGCATTGCTTGGCCCTGATAAGTCACCCGAAACCCCAACTTTTGTTCATCATCTACCTCAAGGTCATCTATCATTCGCAGCACTTTATTGATTTCGACCGGGCCGAAACCCTCAATTAACGCCGATAGTTTTGCGAGAAACGCTTCGACCAATTCCGCTTCGAAGTTCAGGGACGTTTCTGCCAGGTCAGGCATAGCCTCATTTAAAGGAGCCGAGGAGCCGTTCTCAATGTCACCTGAGTAAGACTTCTCACGGGTCGCCTTCTTTTTCAGGCGACGCAGGATAATCGGGATCTCCTTTTTCAGGTCTTGGTCACTATCTAATTCCGTCAATGTCTTATGCGCTTGGGGATTACGCGACCGCTCCAAAGCGCTCAAGAGGAGAATGCGACTGGAGCCGTTTCTCACGTCTCTCGCTAATCGGATCACGTCTTCAATCCTCTCATCGTTAGCGATGGCTGCCAGCGCAACGGCCAAACCATCTTTCGGCCGCGCTTCACGCTCATTCTCATACAGCTGCTTGAGGCGATCCCAGGCGAATTTTGCCGCCGGAACTGCCAAAGCACGGGCGATCCCCTCTCGCACGGGAGCGGGATATGGACGCTGTAAATGGTGCAGGAGAATTCGCAACACCTTCCGTTGTCCGCCCGATCTGTTGATTAGATCCCACGCTGATCTTACGTCGACTCCAACCAACTGCAGTTCCTCGATCAACGGTGCCTCGGCGCGGCTCAAATCGGCAGCTCGCTTTGCTCGCATCTGTTCGGCCTCAGCGCGGTTTTTTCTGTGCTCAGGGTCTGAGTTCAGCTGGGCCAAAAACTCTTCTGCCGTTACTTTCTTTTTCATCAGAATGGGATAGATATAGGGTTGAGCAAAGCCTTTCGAATCTCCTCTTGAAGTTTCTAGAGAAGGTGGCGCCGAATCGGAATATAAATTAATCGTAAGCCGTTGTCAGCGCGTACACCGAGCTGCTAGGTGTAATTCAAATTTTGTTAACTTGTTTGAAATTCAGAGCTGACCTTGCGTCAATCCTGCTCAGTTGGCTCGAAGGAGATCAAACGCGCTGCGGGATCGAAGGTAATGCGGAAGGGGAAAAGGGCGCGGCGGCCCAGGATGATGGGGGTGCCACGGGCGACGCCCGAGAGGACGTCGGTGGGAACGCCGTTCAAGGCAAGCGCTCCGATGTTTACTGTCTGCGGTGAAATGCGGCGAGACTGAACACGTCCCCCGCCAAGATCCTGATTTACGCGCGAGTTGGAGCGAGGGGCATCCGCTGTCCTGCGGCTCACAACCTGGTTCTCACTCAAAGCCAATCCAAAGCCCGAACCAGTATCGATCAAGGCCAAACTTCCATCGCCAAGTTTCACGAACGGCCGATGACTCCCAGCCTCACGAACCCAACGAACAACCGCACCATCGCGAGGTTGATGGTTCAAATTCAATCCGTTCAAAGACGGATCGAAGAGACGCAACTCGCGATTGGGCAAATCGACTGAATAGCCAAATGGACTAAACGCTTCTGTCGGATCCAGGATCCCATCGAGCGCACGCGGCAGACTCGGAACAACCGCAGCCATGACACGACCCGGCACACGATTATCAGGATTTCCTAGTGCCAGCCCGTTGATTCTTGTTTCCTGATCAGAAGAAATAGGCGACGTGCTTAACCCGCCTACAAGCGGCGTTCTTGCTTTCGTCACCTGCAACCGCGCTTCGGCAACGACCCTTTGACTGATGATCGAAGCTCCCGCGCCGGTGTCTATCGCGAACACAAAGGGCCCTGCGCCATTGATCCACCCTTTGGCTAACAACCCGTGATCTTGATCGTCTCGCAACCGAATCGGTTCGACCGAAACCACGGATTTCGACACGCCCTTGGACGCACTCTCGCTTCTATGCAAAAATTGATGGGCGGTCCCGATTGCGGGAACCGCCCAAACAACTGTTGCCACAAGAGTACTAAGAGCGATTGCAAGTTTAGCTTTGCTCACGACTCCGCTCCGGACCTCGATGATTAGTAGCTCCGGTCTCGATTACGCAGCTTGTACGTCCACAGTGCGGAACCACCCGCGCCGGAGAGCGCACCAATTGCGGCACCCTTCTTACCACCGATCAAGCCGCCGACGGCTGCACCAGCACCGGTACCAATCGCCACCGTCAGTTTATCGCGGTGCTTGTCCCAGAAACTGCGCTTGCGCGGCTGATAGTCGTAGTAAACGCGACGTGCCGAACTGGTGCGGCTGCCGCTGTTAGCGCTGCGATAAACCACGCGAGACGGCGCTGCCTGTCGCGCGGAGCTCACTTCCTTGACTTGCTGTTCGCTGGCAGCTGCAAAACCATCGGCGAAGCCGGTCTTGTAAGCAGTCTGCTCGGAAGCAGTGTTAAAGGCCAATTCTGTTTGGTCAGCAGCAACTGGAGTCGCTGTCTGAGCAGTATCCTGCATGGTCCTCGTGGTCTCAGCCGTGGCCGACTGTGTCCGGTTCATCACGAGCGCGCCAACCGAACCACCAATCAACGCGGCAACCAAGGCAACAGGTAGTAA
>Ga0209486_10000327_pt1 | contig 21827 bp, 15 predicted proteins | sample NCCompost_FD_187518 | JGI IMG/M metagenome (GOLD analysis project Ga0209486, IMG submission 187518) | Agricultural soil microbial communities from Utah to study Nitrogen management - NC Compost (SPAdes) (version 2) | ecosystem: Environmental > Terrestrial > Soil > Agricultural land | place...
TTCGGCTCCGGCTTGGGCTCCGGTTTGGCCTCCGCCTTGGGTTCGGGCTTGGCTTCGGCCGGCGGCGGGGGCGCCGCAGCGGTCTTGCCGGCACCGTTGCCGGCGGCGCCGCCGTCGTCCACCGTGAAGATCACGGCGCCAACCGACACCTTGTCGCCCTTCTTGACCTTGATCTCCTTGACGACGCCAGCGACCGACGACGGCACCTCGATGGTGGCCTTGTCGGTCTCGAGCTCGATGACCGGCTGCTCCAGCTTGACCGTGTCGCCGACGCTCACCAGCACCTTCGCGACGTCGCCCGAGGCGACGTTCTCGCCCAGCTCGGGAACTTTGAACTCGGTCACTTATGACACCGCCGGGTTGGACTTCTCGGGATTGATCCCGAGGTCCGTGATGGCTTTCTTGACGACGCTCGTGTCGATGACGCCGTCGCGCGCCAGATCGCCGAGCGTGGCCACGACGATGAAGCGCGCGTCCACCTCGAAGAACTCGCGTAGCGAGGCGCGGCCTTCGCTGCGGCCGAATCCGTCGGTGCCGAGCGACGTGATGCGCCGCGGCATCCAGCGGTCGATCGAGTCGGCCATCGCCTTCACGTAGTCCGAGGCCACCACGATGACACCCTCGGTCTTCTCGAGGCACTGCGTCACGTAGGGTACCTTCGGCGCCTCGCCCGGGTGCAGGCGGTTCCAGCGCTCGCAGGCGTGGCCGTCGCGATAGAGCTCCTGGAAGCTCGGCGCGCTCCACACGTCGGCCGCCACGTCGTAGTCCTTCTCGAGCATCTGCTGCGCCTTGAGCACCTCGTTCAGGATGGCGCCGGCGCCAATCAGCTGCGCCCGCCCCTTGGCCTTCTTCTTCGACGACGGCCGCAGCTTGTACAGCCCCTTCAGGATGCCGTCGCGCGAGCCCTCGGGCATCGGCAGCATCTCGTAGGTCTCGTTCATCACGGTGAGGTAGTAGAAGACGCTCTCGCCGTCCTTGTACATCCGGCGGATGCCGTCCTCGAGGATCACCGCAATCTCGTAGGCGAAGGTCGGATCGAACGAGATCAGGTTCGGGACGGCCAGCGCCAGCAGATGGCTGTGACCGTCCTGATGCTGAAGCCCTTCCCCCGCAAGGGTCGTGCGGCCCGCGGTGCCACCGAGGAGGAAGCCGCGCGTGCGCGTGTCGGCCGCCGCCCACACCAGGTCGCCCACGCGCTGCATCCCGAACATCGAGTAGTAGATGAAGAACGGGATGGTGTTGACGCCGTGCGTCGCGTAGGCGCTGCCGGCGGCGATGAACGACGAGATCGAGCCGGCCTCGTTGATGCCTTCCTCGAGAATCTGCCCTTCTTTGGCTTCCTTGTAGTAGAGCAGCGTGTCCATGTCGACCGGCTCGTAGAGCTGACCGACGCGCGAGTAGATGCCCACCTGGCGGAAGAGCGCCTCCATGCCGAACGTGCGCGCCTCGTCGGGGACAATCGGCACCACCAGCTCGCCGATCTCCTTGTCGCGCAGCAGCTTCGCCAGCATGCGGACGAAGACCATCGTCGTCGAGGCCTTGCGGCCTTCGCTGCCGGCGTGGAATTCCTTGAAGAGTTCCGGGAGGCTGTCGGTCTTGAGCGGTTCGACCTGGACGTTACGGGAAGGCACGAAGCCACCGAGCTGTTTGCGCCGCTCGGTGAGATACGTGACCTCGGGGCTGTTGTCCGAGGGGCGGTAGAACGGGGCTTTGCTGACCTCCTCGTCGGCGACCGGGATGCCGAACCGGGTACGGAAGGCCCGCAACTCGTCTTCGTTCAGCTTCTTCTGCTGGTGGGTGATGTTCTTCCCCTCGCCCGCTTCGCCGATGCCGTAGCCCTTGATCGTGCGGGCCAGGATGACGGTCGGCTGGCCCGTGTGCTCCACGGCCGCCTTGTAGGCCGCATACACCTTGGCCGGATCGTGCCCGCCGAGCGTGAGCTTTTTCAGCTGCTCGTCCGACAGGTGCGCGACCATCTCGAGCAGCCGGGGTTCCTCGCCCCAGAAGTGCTCCCGGACGTAGGCGCCCGATTCGACGGCGTACTTCTGATACTCGCCGTCCACCACCTCGCCCATGCGCTTGACGAGCAGGCCGTCGGTGTCCTTGGCGAGGAGCGCGTCCCACTCGCCGCCCCAGATGACTTTCAGGACGTTCCAGCCCGCACCGCGGAAGACGGCCTCGAGCTCCTGGATGATCTGGCCGTTGCCCCGGACCGGGCCGTCGAGCCGCTGCAGGTTGCAGTTGATGACGAAGATCAGGTTATCGAGCTTCTCGCGCGACGCCAGCGTGATCGCGCCCAGCGACTCGGGCTCGTCGGTCTCGCCGTCGCCGAGGAACGCCCACACCTTCGAGTTGGAGTGCTTCTTCAGGCCGCGGTCTTCGAGGTAGTGCATGAAGCGCGCCTGATAGATCGCGCAGATCGGGCCGAGCCCCATGCTGACCGTGGGGAACTCCCAGAAGTCCGGCATCAGCCACGGGTGCGGGTAGGACGACAGGCCGCCGCCCGGTTTCAGCTCGCGGCGGAAGTTCTCGAGCTTCTCCGCCGACAGGCGCCCCTCGAGGAACGCGCGCGAGTAGATCCCCGGCGCCGCATGCCCCTGGAAGTAGATGATGTCGCCGTCGTTGTCGTCGCCCTTGCCCTTGAAGAAGTGGTTGAAGCCCACTTCGTAGAGCGTTGCGGCGGAGGCATAAGTGGAAATGTGGCCGCCGATGCCGTCCTCGGCCTTGTTGGCCTTCACCACCATGGCCAGCGCGTTCCAGCGCACCAGGCTCTTGATGCGGCGCTCGATCTCGCGGCTGCCCGGAAAGGGCGCCTGCTCCTCGGCGGAAATCGTGTTGATGTAGGGGGTGTTGGCGGTAAACGGCGTCTTCACACCGTTGCGGCGGGCGTGGTCGCTCAGTTCACGCAGCAGCCGGCTGACGCGAACGGGGCCGCCCGACTTGAGCACGTAGTCCAGCGACTCCAACCACTCGCGGGTTTCGAGGGTTTCGAGCTCGCTGGCGTCCTTTGGTGCTGTGTTTCGCATGAATCCTCGTGGGGCCGCCCCGCGAAGCGGGGCCAGAAGGCACTGCAGCGGTAACCGCTTCTTATTCTATTATTCGGTCCCGGCGTGATGAAACCTGATTCGGCGATTTTCCGCGTGAATCCCCGCGAGGTCAGCCGCCGTCTCGCTGATGTATCTCATGCGATCACCTCATGTGAACGCTGCCCACGGCTGCGGGAGCACTGCCGTACGGTGGCGCGCGTGCGCAGGCGCGCGTTTCGCGACGAGGTCTACTGGGGGAGGCCGGTAGCTGGCTTTGGCGACCCGGACGCGCGACTGCTGCTCGTCGGCCTTGCGCCCGCGGCGCACGGCGCCAACCGGACCGGACGCGTGTTCACCGGCGACGGCACCGGCGGCTCGGGCGATTTCCTGATGAGCGCGCTGCACCGGACGGGCTTCGCGAACATTCCGACGTCGCAGCATGCCGGCGACGGATTACAGCTGCGTGACGCCTACATCCTGGCGGCCGTGCGCTGCGCGCCGCCGCAGAACAAGCCGACACCCGAGGAGATCGAGCGCTGTCAGGTTCACCTTGATGCCGAAGCCGACGCGCTGCCCAAAGTGCGCGTGGTGGTGGCGCTCGGCAAGATCGCCTTCGACGCGTGGCTGCAGCGATTGAAGCGCCAGGGGATCACGATCACGCCGCGCCCGCCGTTCGGACATGGCTCGATCGCGCAGATCGACGGCGGCCCGATTCTCGTCGGCTGCTATCACCCCAGTCGTCAGAACACCAACACAGGAAAACTGACGGCGCCCATGATGGAAAGCGTCTTCCGAACCGTGCGACGCGTGCTGGATGGCGCGGAGCGGTCAGGTGAGTCGGGTGGGTCAGGTGGGTCTGGTGGGTAAAGAGCTCTTACCTACCCGGCCTACCTGACCTACCTGACCTACCTGACCCCAGCATCAGTGCGCGTGATGCGAGCCGTTTCGCGCGACGTCGGCGATCACCGACACGAGCTGCGCGGCATCGACCGGCGCCTGCAGGTACCGATCGATCGCCACGCCTGACAGCGCGCGCTCGTCGGCATGATCGGCGCTGCCCATCGCCACCACGGCCAGCCGCTCGCCGCGGTTGAGCGCCACGGCCAGCGCTTCGCGCGCCAGCCAGTAGCCGTTCTTCGGGCCGCCGCCGACCGAGACGACGAGCACGTCGCGGGTGTCGTCCCGCATCAGCAGCAGCGCTTCGTGCGACGACGCGGCCGTCACGACGCTCGCGCCCGCCTCCAGCAGTACCGACGCCAAACGTCCGCGTTCGCTGGCACGCTCGTCCTCGATCACCACGCGCACGCCTTCGAGCCGCGGCGGCACGAATGGGACGTTGTCCGCGGTGGCCGGCTCGGCGGCGAGCGGAAGCCGCACGCGGAACGTGGCGCCGAGGCCCGGCCCGTCGCTCTCGGCGCTCACGCTTCCGCCGTGCAGCTCGACGAGCTGACGCACGAGCGGCAACCCGAGACCGATGCCGCCCATGTAGGGGCCGTTGCTGGCGGGCGGCCGCGAGGTGAACAGGTGCGGCAGCGCCGCCGGCGCGATGCCGGCGCCGGTGTCGCGCACCACGAGCTCGACGCCATCGCCGGCACGGGCCAGCGACACGTCGACACGGCCGCCCACGGGCGTGAACTTCACGGCGTTCGACAGCAGGTGCCACACCACCTGGCGCAGCCGCTCCGGGTCGCCCGGCACCGGATCGATCTCCGCATCGACGTCGAGGCCGAGGGCGATCTGCCTGGCCTCGCGCGCCGGCGTGGTGGCGTCGGCGGCCGCACGCACCGCGTCGGCCAGCTGCACCGCCTGCCGGCGCAGCCGGATGCGCCCGGCCGCGGCTCGCGAAGCTTCGAACAGGTCGTCGATCACGCGCGTCTGCGCCACGGCGTGCCGTTCCACCGCGGCAAGGGCCTGCGCTTTTCGATCGTCGGCCAGGGCGCCCCGGCCAATCATGCGGGCGTAGCCTTGAATGGCCGCCAGCGGTGTTCGCAGCTCGCGCGACACCCTGGTGAGGAATTCACCATGGGCGTGCGCGGCGGCGTCCACCTCGGCCCGCGCGCGCTGGAGATCGGCCGACGCGTCCCGCGAGGTCCGCGACGTCGTGGCGAGCGCGACGCCGGCGCTGGCGAGTGCCACGCTCGCCGAGGGCAGAATCGGCGACAACAGCAGTCCCCACCGGCCGAGCAGCCACCAGGCGCCGCCCCACAGCGCGACGAGGCACGCCAGCCCGGCGAGCGCGCCGCCAGCGGCACCGTATCGGGCCGCGGCCAGCGCCACCAGTCCCGCCGCGGCCAGCGTGAGCCCGGCCTCGATCAGCGTCGCTTCGGCTGGACGGCGGAGGAAATCGCTCCGCAGGAGGTTGTCGGCGACCGTCGCCTGCACTTCGACGCCGATGAACCGTGGATCGTGCGGCGTGGCCACCAGCTCCTGGACGCCGAGCGCGGTGGCGCCTACGAACACCAGCTTGTCCCGGAAGGTGTCGGCGGCCGTGCGGGCGTCCATCACGTCGACGGCTGACACGAACGGGAACGTGCGCCGGCCGCCGCGGAACCGCAGCAACAGGTTGGCGCGGCCATCGAGCGCCACTTCGCGATCGCCGATCTTGAGCGACGTCGCGTTGGCATGGACGGCGTGCAGCTCGCCGACAGGCGCGTCGAGCGTGGCCAGCGCCGCCGACAGTGCCAGCGACGGATACACGCGTCCTTGCAGCTGAATCGCCAGCGGCACGCGCCGCAGGATGCCGTCGCTGTCCGGTGTCGCGTTCAGGAACCCGGATGCGCCGGCGGCGGTCGTGAGCGCGGGCAGGCTGCAGACGGCGCCCGTGGCCGCAAACATCGGCCATTCCCCTTCCGCTTCCTCGGGCTCGACGATCGTGACGGGCAGCGGCTGCAGGACACAGCGGTCTTCGCCGTCCGACGGTACGCCGAACGTCATCGCATAGCCCAGCACCACGCGCCCACGGCGCAGCGAGTCGGCAAACGCCTCGTCCCCGCTGTCGCCGGCTGGCGTGGCCCGATCGGGTTCGCTGAACACGAGGTCGAGCGCGATGGTCCGCGCGCCGAGCGCCCGCAGACGGTCAACCAGCGCGCCCAGGCGGTCGCGGCGCCACGGCCATTGGCCGAACACCGACAGGCTGCGCTCGTCCACGTCCACGATGACGATCCGCGGATCCGGGCGCGAGAGCGGCACCGCCCGCCGCAGCAGATCGGCTGCGCCGTCGTTCAGCCGGACGAGCAGCGCCGGCGGCGCCACGGCGCCGGCCGCGCACAGGATGGCGGGGAGCACCCAGGGCCAGTGCCCAAACGCGCGCGGCCGTGACGTCTGGTGTGTCGGCACCGCGGCGCCCTCAACGGACCGAGATCTCCACGCGGCGGTTGCGCGGTTCGAGGACGTTGTCGGCCGTGCGAACGCGGAGGTCCGACTCGCCGAGCGACGACACGTCGATCAGCGACGCCTCCACACCGGCGCCGACGAGCAGCGTGCGGACGCGCGTGGCGCGTTCCAGTCCGAGCGCGTAGTTCGCGTTCGAATCGCCGGTCGTGTCCGTGTGCCCCGCGACGCCGACTTCGGGCGCCGGGCGGCCGGCCACGGCCTTCAGCACACCGGGCAGCAGCGCCCTCGACTCGTCGGTCAACTCGTCGGACTCGAGACGGAAGTACAGCGTAAAGGCCTCCGGCGCCATCGGCAGGCTGGCAAGGGTGGCGCCGAACTGTTTCTCGATCGATGCCGCATCGAGCGGCGCGGCGGGCGAGGGCGCGCGGCGCCCCACCACCGTCGTCGCGGCCCGATCGGCGGTCAGCTCCACCATGCCGGCACCGGCGGCGCTGCTCACCACCGCCTGTCCGAGGGTGCCATCCGGCTCGGCGAGCAGGACCACGGTCGTCGGCCCCGCGGCGCCGGTATTGCCGCGGCGCGATGCGCAGGCAGGGGCGGCGGTCACGACCGCAAGCACGATGAGCGCTGCGAGCCGGCGATTCATTCCGACACCTGGATCAGGAGGCGCGTGCCGCGCACGCCGACGATCGCCGACGGCGTCTCGAGCCGCACGGCATCGGGCGACAGCTTCGCGATGCGACCGGACACATAGGCGACGACACCGCGCACCACCTTGAGCACGAACGCGAACTGGCTGTCGGACTGGGCGTAGACGAAGCGGCTGATCTCGATCGTGGTCTGCGGCCCGATCGAGAGGCGGGTGTCGTCGCGCAGCGTGAGGCCTACACGTCCGTCGGCGCCGGTGCCGAGCGAATCCTCCGCGTAGACCGGCGTGCCGACGATCGCTGGAATCTGGCGCCCTTCATGGACGACGAAGGCCGCCCCCGTCACGAGCTTCACGCGGCCGGCCGGTACGGCCGTCTGCGCCAGCGCCGGCGAGGCGGCGAGCAGGCCGAGCAGCAGCGCGGCGCACGAAAGAATCCTCATCGCCAAGCGTCCCGCCAGCCGCACCATACCGCATCGGAGGGCAGCTGATTACACGAAATCCAGCACCTCGCGCACTCTCTGCGCAAGCGAGCTCGGCGTGAACGGTTTCTGCAGCAGAGTCTCGTTGGCCTCGAACACGCCGCGACGCAGCAGGGCGTCGTCCATGTAGCCGCTGAGGAAGAGCACCTTCAGTCCAGGCATCCGCGCGCGCAGGCGATCGGCGAGCTCCCGGCCGTCCATGTTCGGCATCACGACGTCGGTCACCAGCAGGTCGAGCGGTTCGGGATGAGCTTCGAGAACACGGAGCGCCTCCGCGCCGTCGGCGGCCAGCAGCACCGTGAAGCCTCGCCCGCGCAGGGCACGGGCGGCAAGCTGGCGAAGGCTCGCCTCGTCTTCCACCAACAAAATCGACTCGTGGCCGTGGCGCAGGGCGCTCGCCGCTGAGTCGGTAGCCGACACCTCGGCTGTTTCGCTGGCGGGCAGATAGATCGAGAACGTCGTCCCGCGGCCCGGTTCGCTCTCGACTTCGATGCGCCCGCCGCTCTGCTCGACGATGCCGTGCACGACCGCGAGCCCAAGACCAGTGCCCTTGCCGACGCCCTTCGAGGTGTAGAACGGCTCGAAGACCCGCGCCACGATCTCGGGTGGCATCCCGACACCGGTGTCGCTGACGCAGAGACAGACCTGCCGCGGATCGACGTTCATCGTGCTGATGATCAGGGTGCCGCCGCGGGGCATGGCGTCGCGGGCGTTGACCGACAGGTTCATCAGCACCTGGCTCAGGTGGCCGGGGTCGATGGTCACCGGCCGCGCGTCCGGCTCGAGCTCCGCGATGAGCAGGATGTCCTCGCCGATCAGCCGGCGCAGCATGCTTTCGGCCTCTCGCACGGCGGCGTTGACGTCGAGCACTTTCGGCGCCAGCACGTCCTTGCGGCCGAACGTGAGCAGCTGTCGCGTGAGCGACGACGCCCGGTCGGCGGCGTCGGCGATGTCCTTCACCTGTTCCGCCTGCGCCCCCGGCTTCATCGCGTCGAGCAGCATGTGGCTGCTGAGCGTGATGACGGTGAGCAGGTTGTTGAAATCGTGCGCGACCCCGCCGGCGAGCCGCCCCACCGCCTCCATCTTCTGCGACTGGCGCAGCTGCTCCTCGAGGAGCCGCCGCTCGGTGATGTCGGTGATGCTGCCGCGGATCAGCGTGCGCTCGGGATCCGGCAGTTTGACGAGCGCGACCTCGCACGGGAAGTCGCGCCCGGCCAGCGAGCGGTGGTTCCATTCGAACACCGGCCGCCCGCCGGCCAGCGTCTCGGCCAAGTACTCTGGCGCGACCACGCTCGACTCGCGTCCATCCGGCTGGACGAGCGAGCTGATGTCGAGCACGCCCAGCGAGCGCAGGTCGGTGACCGAGGCGCCGAACATCTCACACGCCTTCTGATTGCAGTCCACGAAGTGGCCGGTGGCCAGGTCGAGCACCACGATCGCCTCGGGCGCCGAATCGATGAGCGTGCGGTAGCGCGCGCCGCTCACCATCAACGCCTCGTGGGCGCGGACGCGCTCGGTGACGTCGCGGCTCTCCGAGACGAGCATCGTCACCTCGCCGCGCCCGTTGCGAATCGCCGACATCGAGCAGTCGGCCCATGACACCGAGCCGTCGAGGCGCGGATGCGTGGCCTCGAACCTGACCGGCCGGCCGGCGGCGGCGTCGGCCACGGCGCCTTTCACGCGTTGGCGCAGCTGCGGGTCGTGGCTCCACCACGGCGTGTCCCACACCGGTTGTCCCACGACGTCGGCCGCCGGGACGCCGGAGACGGCCAGCGCCGAACGGTTCACCTGCGTGAGCGTGCCGTCGGGCTGCGTCAGAAAGACCAGCTCGGACGATTCGTCGAACACGGCACGGAAGCGGCGCTCGCCAGCGGCCAGCCGCTCGCCGCGGTCGGCGTACTCCCGCGACAGCACCATTGCCATCAGGACGACCCAGAGCGCCATGGGCGCGTCCCCGACGTACGGCAAGGTCCGGCCGCCCACGTCGGCGAACGCCGCGACGACCGAGGCGATGAGAGCGCCTCCGGCGGCCACGCCCGCCAGCGCCGCGCCGATGCGATCGCGCTGCCACATGTGCATGGCGGCCACGCCGCTGTAGGCGAAGGCCACCGCCACCGCCAGGTACGCCAGCGCCAGTGCCGTGCTCGGCTCGCGCTCCGCGATCGTGAACGTCCCACCCCACCACGCCTCGGCGGTGCGAAGCCCGGTGACCGTACCGTTGAGCGGGGCGAAGAAGCTGGCGGCGGCCGTCAGCAGCAGGACGGTGGTGATCGCGCGGTTGAACCCGCGGACTTCAAATCCCGTGATGCGCGAGACCAGCGTGACCGACGCCGCCACCCAGACGAGCGCAATGGTCGTGCGGGCGCCGAGCGCCAGCTGGGCCTCGGCGACACTGGTGGCCTGCCCGAGCACGAGCAGAGCCAAAGACAGGCTCGCGCCGAGAAGGCAGTGCAGCGCAAAGAGGAGGAGGACCCGCTCGGCCCGGGACCAGCACCACTGGGCGAAGTACTGCACCGCCCCGAAGGCGAAAAAGCCCGCCAGGAGCGCGTGGAGCGTGACGTACCGGCCCACGCAGGGAGTCTAGCAGCGAAGCACGGCCGTGACGGCTGAGGAGCTCGACGATACCTGCGCTCTGACGTTGCCGTACATACGACGGGCGCGGCGAGGGGCCGCGCCCGCGAATGTAGAGGCCGCCTTCAGGCGGCATTACTCGTAGGAGCCGCCTGTAGGCGGCACGGCCGGCTGAAGCCAGCCCCTACGTCTACACGGTTCCCGGCTTCAGGATGTACTGCATGTTCTCATCCTGCACGCGGTAGGTCTTGTGGCAGGCACCGCAGGTGCCGCCAGCCGTCTTCAGCGCCGCGAGCGCGGTCATCTGATCCGGCGCCGCCGCCGACACGGCCTGTTCGAGCGCGGTGATCTTGGTGAGCGCATCCTTGCTCATCGCGATCGCGTCGTCCTTCTTGTTGGCCACCCAGAAGTTCTCGGCGTCCATCAGCGCCTGCTTGACGATCGCCACCTGCGTCTTCGCGTCGGCGAAGTTGCCCGCCTGGATCGCCTTGCCTGTGAGGCCCTGAGCGGGGCCGACCTTCTTCATCGCGGCGTCGAGTTCCGCGGGGGTTGTCACTTTCTGGGCAACGAGCACGGTCCCGGCCACGGCAATCATGGCGGCCGTGGCGATCGTGAGAATACGCCGCATTCGGAAGTCCTCCTTGGGAGAGCGCACCAACGGGTGTCTGCTCATCATATAACGGCATCAATCGCGACAGACGGCGCGCCCACAAACGCGTCGCGCACGGTCACGGCCAGATCGGGCCGGTTGCTGATCAGCGCGTCGGCCCCCCACGCGAGCAGCCGCTCCATGTCGCCCTCGGTATCCACGGTCCACACCTGCACCTCGAGACCGGCGGCGTGCGAGTGGCGGAGGAAGCGCGGCGACACGATGCGGATACGGCCCGCGTGCTCGGGCACCTGGTAGCCGCCAAACGGCGGGCGCTTCACGGGCCAACCGCCCCACGATCGATATACCGCCAGCCGCACCTCCGCGTGGCATGCGCTCGTCGCGACGTTCGGCAGGGCGCGCCGCACGGCCGCGGCGCTCGCGCCGCCATAGCCGGCCACGCACACCGTGGCCTCGGCGCCGGCGGCCCGGACGTCGTCGGCGACCCGACGGCCCATCTCGCCGGAGTCGATCTTCATCTCGATGATGATCGGCACGGCCCGATGCCGGATCAGCACGTCGCGCAGCGTGGGTATGCCGAGGCCCTGCCCGCGAAACGGATAGTCGTGGCGCGCGCCGGCGAAGTGCCAGCCGGCGTCGACGTGCGCCAGCTCGGCCGCGGTGCGCCCGGCAACGGGCCCTGTCGCGTTGGTCGTGCGCTCGAGCGTGGCATCGTGCACCACGACGGGCACGCCGTCGGCTGAGAGATGCACGTCGAGCTCGAGCCCGTCGGCGCCTGCGCGGAGGCCGGTCTCGAAGGCGGCGAGCGTGTTCTCGGGCGCGAGCGCGCTGCCGCCGCGGTGTGCAAACACGCGCCGGCGGCCGCGCTGGAAGAAAGCCATCGCGGGCCATGCTAGCAAAGGCTCCGCCTCTGCCCGCGGATCGCGTTCAATTGCCCGCCCTTCGGGCGGGCCGCTACTGTAGGATCCACGGTATGCCCAATCCCTCGGCCATCTCCACGCTGGGCGACCTGCGCCGCGCCGTCGAACGCGGCGAGATCCGCCACCGCAGCGTCCACGAAGAGGTGCGCGACAACCTGATCGAGAAGCTGCGTGCCGGCGGCACGCTCTTCCCCGGCATCGTCGGCTACGACGAGACGGTGCTGCCCCAGCTCGTCAACGCCCTGCTCTCCCGGCACCATTTCATCCTGCTGGGCCTCCGCGGTCAGGCCAAGACGCGGCTGCTGCGTGCGCTGGTCACGCTGCTCGACGAGGTGATCCCGGTGATGCCCGGCTGCGAGATCAACGACGACCCGCTCCAGCCGATCTGCGGCTCATGCCGCACCCAGGTGGCCGAAGCCGGTGATCGCACGCCGATCGCCTGGCTCGAGCGCGACGCCCGCTACGTGGAGAAGCTGGCGACGCCCGACGTGACCATCGCGGACATGATCGGCGACATCGACCCGATCAAGGCGGCGCGGGCCGGCCTCCAGCTCTCGAACGAGCTGACGATGCACTACGGGCTGCTGCCGCGCGCCAACCGCAGCATCTTCGCCATCAACGAGCTCCCCGATCTGGCCGGAAAAATCCAGGTGGGCCTGTTCAACATCCTTCAGGAAGGCGACATCCAGATCAAAGGCTACCCGGTGCGGCTGCCGCTCGACGTCCTGATGGCGTTCACGGCCAACCCCGAGGACTACACCGCCCGCGGCAAGATCATCACGCCGCTCAAGGACCGCATCGGCTCCGAGATCCGCACCCACTACCCGGTGAGCCGCGGCGACGCGCAGACGATTACGGCGCAGGAGGCGTGGCTCACCCGCCAGGGCGCCGGCCCGCGCGCCGAGGTGCCCTCCTTCGTGGCGGAAGTCGTGGAGGAGATCGCGTTCCAGGCCCGGCAGGACCGCCGCGTGGACAAGCGCTCGGGCGTCAGCCAGCGCCTGCCGATCTCGGTCATGGAGAACGTCGTCTCCAACGCCGAGCGCCGCGCCATCGTGGCCGGCGAGGCCATTGCCGTGCCGCGCGTCACCGACGTCTACTCCGCGCTGCCATCGATGACCGGCAAGTTCGAGCTGGAATACGAGGGCGAGCTCAAGGGCGCCGAGGCCATCGCGCGCGAACTGGTGCGCAACGCCGTCGCCAACGTGGCCGAGGGCTATCTGACGCACCTCGATCCACGGCGGGTCATCGAGTGGTTCGACCTCGGCGGCAGCCTGCAGCTCGGCGACGCGATGAGCGCCGACGACGTGCTGACCCACGCGCGCGCCGTGCAGGGGCTGGTGGACCTGGCGCAGGAGGCCGGCATTCCCAAGGGAGCCTCGGCGCCGATGCTCGCCGCCGGCGTGGATTTCGTGCTCGAAGGGCTCTACGCGACGAAGAAGATCAGCCGCAGCGACGAGCGCGGCTACCACGCGAGCGACACGCCCGTGCGGCGCCCCGCGCGGGAGTCGTCGCTCGAGGACGAGCCGCGGATTCCTGCGGGTGGAAAAAAGAAGTATTACAACTGAGGGTGGAAGCAGAGTGAGCAGAGTGGGCAGAGTAAGCAGAGTGGGGAGGACGCTCCATGCTTTCGTAGAGGCGGGTCTTCAGACCCGCCTTACAAGCGCTTTCCGTTCCCTGCCTACCCTGCCTACTCCGCCCACTCCGCCCACTCCGCCTCCAGGGAACCAGTGAAATACCGCTACACCAAATACACCGGCGACCTGATGGACGAGATCGATCTCGAGGATCTCGTCTCGAAGCTGTCGGATCTGCTGCTCTCCAGCGGGTTCAGCAACCCGTGGGATCCGTCGGACAGCGACGAGGACCGCACGATGCAGGCGCTGCACGACGCCATCCTCGACGCGCTCTTCAGCGGCGGCGTGCTGTCCGACGAGGCGATGCAGCAGCTGCTCGGCGAGCCGGCCGACGGCGATCAGGAAGGCGTGCGCCAGCAGCTCGAGGACCTCATCCAGCAGATCATCGACCGCATGATGGAGCGCGGCTTCATCACCGGCGCCCCGGATCTGGAGACCGAACGCGAGCGGCGCGCGGGTGCCGGCGGCGGCGTCGGCGAGGACACCAGCCGGGTGCAGTTCGAGGTCACCGACAAGGCGCTGGACTTCCTGGGCTACCGCGCGCTCCGCGATCTGCTCGGCTCGGTGGGGCGCAGCAGTTCGGGGCTGCACGACACGCGGCACCTGAGCACCGGCGTCGAGGCGATTGCCGCGCCGAAACCGTACGAGTTCGGCGACACGTTCAACATCGATCCGAGCAGCACCATCCTCAACGCCGTCCAGCGGCTGCACGTCGATGGCCGCGCGGTGGCCGGCGGCAGCGGCGGCGCCGGCATCGACATCGACTACGCCGACCTGATGGTGGCGCAGAGCGACTACCAGAGCTCGTGCGCCACCGTCATCATGCTCGACTGCAGCCACAGCATGATCCTGTACGGCGAGGACCGCTTCACGCCCGCCAAGCGCGTGGCACTGGCGCTGTCGCACCTGATTCGCACGCAGTATCCCGGGGACTCGCTGCACGCGGTGCTGTTCCACGATTCGGCGGAGGAGATTCCACTCAAGCAGCTCGGGCGAGTCCGGGTGGGGCCGTACTACACGAACACCCGCGAAGGCCTCCGCCTGGCGCGACGCATCCTCGAGCGGCAGCGCAAGGACATGCGGCAGATCGTCATGATCACCGACGGCAAGCCGTCGGCGCTGACCCGCCCGGACGGGCAGATCTACAAGAACGCCTTCGGGCTCGATCCGCACATCGTGTCGGAGACGTTCGCGGAGGTGAACGCCTGCAGCAAGGCGGGCATCATGATCAACACGTTCATGCTGGCGCGCGACCCGGATCTGGTGGCCTTCGTGCGGCGGGTGGCGGCGGTGTGCCGCGGCAAGGCGTATTTCACGACGCCGTACACGCTCGGCCAGTACGTCCTGATGGACTACATGAACCGCAAGACCAAGACGATTCACTGAGCGAGGCTCCGCCACGTGGGAAGGCCCGGCTCCACCTCGCTCAGCCAGTATCTAATTGCCCCGCCTCCGGCGGGGCGGTAGACGATGCTTCCGCAGACGATCCCGATCTTTCCGCTGCCGAACGTGGTGCTCTTCCCGAACGTGTTCCTCCCGCTGCACATCTTCGAGCAGCGGTATCGGGCGATGCTGGCCGACGCGGTCAGCGGCGATCGCATCATCGGCATGACGCTGCTGATGCCGGGCTACGAGGCCGATTACGACGGTCGGCCGCCGGTGTATCAGGTGGGGTGCGCCGGCGTCATCACCCATTCCGAGCGGCTGCCGGACGGACGCTCGAACGTGGTGCTGCGCGGCATCGAGAAGTTCCGCATCCTCGAAGAGGACACCAGCCGCGAGTACCGCCAGGCGCGCGTCGAGCCGCTGCCGGAAACCGCCAGCGACGCCGAGAAGACGCTGCTGAAGCAGCGCCGGCACCGGCTCGAGGCGCTGCTGGTGGCGGCCATCGAGCGCGGCGGCCAGGATCCGCGGTTCCCGTCGAAGATTCCCGACGACGACCTGGTCAACGCGCTGTCGCAGTACCTCGGGCTCGACCCGGTGGAACGGCAGGCGCTGCTCGAGCGCGACGGCATCCTGGCGCGCTGCGACGGCCTGATCGAGCTGCTGGAGATGAAGAGCTACTCCCCCGGCGGCCCGAAGTCCGTCCACTAACCGCCTCAGGGCAGTCTAAAGACCGCCCTCTACGTACCGCAGCGACCGGGTTCGACCGGCCATCGACTCGGTCAGTTCTCGGTAGGCCGCTCGACCCGTTCGACCACGATGACGTCCGCCGTGCCTCTCACCCGCTCGAGCTTCAGTCCGAGCATCTGCTGGACGGCGGTGAACATCGACGGACGGGGATCGTCCGCGTTGGCGTTTGCGACGCCGCCGCCGACGAAGGCGCTCATCGTCACGTCAAAGGCGCCAGGCAGTTCGGTCTTGTCGACCACGGTGGTGTTGATGGCCGGGAACGCGCCGAAAAACGTGCCGAGCTCGGCCATCGTAAGGTGCCCGGCCTGAAACCCGCGGCCGCCGCCGAGCACGAACGGGCACCGCGGCTGCGGCCCTGGCGGCGCGTAGATGCCCACGCACGAACCGTCCGAGGGGACGAGGCCGGGGCCAAGCTTGCGATCGTCGCGGGCCACGCGCAGCTCGTAGATGTTGCGCTCCTTCTTCTCGATCCGGACTCTCAACTTGAACCGATCGGCCAGGAACTCGCGCATCATCTGGGCGGCGCCCAGCGGCAACAGGCCCGCGGGTTGTCCAGGTCCCATGTCCTCGCGGTCGGCTTTGATGGCGACGTCGAAGCGCTCGACATCGAGCCAGGCCGGTCCGGTGACGTCGGGCGCCGGACGGTTCGAGTAGCCGTACGCTTCGCGGATCAGCTCCATCGTGCTGATACCGGTGGCGTCCAGCCGGCCGCCGGGCAGGACGCGCAGCCGCACCGGACCGAACCCCTGCCCCGGTGGCGCCGCCGCACGAATGCTTTCGATCTCCTTGTTGCGGTGGATGGTCGCGACGTCGACCTTGGGAGCGCCCGCCGCCGGCCCCTGTGCGCCGACGATCGGGGTGAAGCTGATGCCAGTCGCCGTCACGCACACGGCAAGAGCGGCGGCAGTGCTGATGTTCATGGCGCGGCTCCGAGAAAGGCGATTTTTCGATCCGGAGTATACGCGCGGTATGGTTCTCCCATGCGAAGACGCGACCATCCAGTGGACGACGTCCGCCGGTTTCTCGAGCCCGGCCCCATCGTGCTCGTAAGCTCGGCCTGGAAGGGCAAGACGAACATCATGACCATGGGGTGGCACATGGTCATGAGCGAGGAGCCGTCGCTCGTCGGCGGCTTCATCTGGGATCGGAATCACAGCTTCGAGATGATCCGGAAGAGCCGCGAGTGCGTCATCAACGTCCCCACCGTGGATCTCACCCCGACGGTCGTGAGAATCGGCAACACGTCGGGCGCCAGGATCGACAAGTTCGCACGGTTCGGGCTCACGGCCGTTCCGGCCCGCGCGGTGAAGGCACCTCTCATCGATGAGTGCCACGCGAACTTCGAATGCCGGCTCGTGGACTCGAGCCTGATCAACCGCTACAGCCTGTTCGTGTTCGAAGTCGTGAAGGGCCACGCCCGGACGACCCCGAAGTTTCCACGGACGCTGCACTACCGGGGCGACGGCCTCTTCATGCTCGCGGGGCCCACCGTCAGCCGCTATCGCAAGCTGTTCAAGCCGGAGATGCTCCGTGCCTAGACTGCCAGTGACGAACGGCCGCGTGGGCGGCCCCCGCTGAGCGCGCGCGCCGCGGCTGACGCCGCCTCGGCGTCGAGCGGCTCCAGCATCCGGACCGCCTGATTTTCCAGCACCGCCACCGGCACGCCGTCGCGATAGGCGATGCGATTGCGCCCCCTGGCCGCCACGCGCGCGCCCGCGGTGACGATGCCCGCCAGATTCAGCGGGTCGGCCGTGGACACGGAGTAGAACGCGCCCGTGGCCGGCGTGCGCCGCACTTCCCGCAACACCGGCACGGCGTCCGTCAGCGCGTACTGCTCACCCGACATGCCAGAGACGAAGCGGCCGCCTCGAATCTCGCCGCGCGCTTCGAGACGGCGGTAGAGGCGTGCGAGCTCGCGCCACGGCGCCGCGGCCGCCTCGCGGGTCAGCAGCCGCCGGAACACGATCCCGTAGCGGCGCAGCAGGGCCCACGCCTGGCACTCGACGACGTCGTCGCGCGAGTTCACGGGCGGGCCTGAAGGCCCGCTGCCACGTACGAGGAGGTTCCAGCGGCCGGCGAGATTCGGGCGGCGATCGAGCGGCCACGGCCTTCCCTGATCGGCCGCCACGAGCATCCGCAGGCCGGCAAACCCGTCGGACGCGGCCAGCCCCGCCGCGACCAGCGCGCTCAGCGCGATCCGGAGCCGGTCCGGATCGAACGAGAGCGCGGCGGCCAGATCCCGGAAGAACGACGGACCGCGCTCGTGCAGGCGGTCCACGACCAGGCGCGCATCCTCGCTGAGTGCGATTTCGGGAACACCCTCGTCAGCCGCAGGGTCTGAAGCATGGCGGTCTAAAGACCGCCCTCTCCATAACCAGGCGTCGGCGTGCTCGCTCGCCATGAGCGCGATCGGCGTGCCCGACGTCGTCCGCAGCACGCCAGGCGCCGTGGCACGGCCCCACCGGACGTCGCCCGACAGACACGCCATGTCGAGCAGCGACGGCTCGTAGCCGTGGAGCCGCGCCGGCAGAATCGACCGCTCCCACGACGACGCCGGCGCCTCGAACCCGTCGAGACGCTCGAGCACCTGCTTCAGTCCGTCGGGGCCGGTGAGCCGCGCGATCTCGTCCACGTGCTGCCACTTGAAGAGAAAGCGCATGAAGTCGGCCGGCGTCACCGGCTCGATCTCGGCGCGCAGCCGGGACAGCGTGTAACGGTGGATGCGCGCGAGGAGCGCGCGGTCGCACCATTCGGTGGCGCGCGTGGCCGTGAACATGCCGCGCAGGACAACGCCCTCCGATTCGAGCGCGAGCATCGCGTCGTCGACCGCCGATTCGGCGACGCCGAACAGCCCGGCGAGCGCGCCCGATGTCACCGGGCCGGTGAGGGTGAGCCGGCTTCGCACCAGCTCCGTCAGCGCGTCGGACGCGGTCCACGTTCGCGCCGCGCGGCCGGCGGGCACCACGACGGCGACGGCCGTGTCCTCAGCCCGCGCCGGATGGATCGCCAGCCACTCGGGCAGGCGTTCCGTTGCTATGACCAGGTTCGACAGGAGAACCGCGCGGCCGGACGTCACGAGCGTCGCGAGCCAGGCGCGGTCGAACAACGCCATCTCGCCGGCGGTCAGCACGCCGCACGTCATCAGCGCGTCGTGCAGTTCGTCCGGGTCACGCGGATCCGGCGCGGCTTCCGCCCGCACCTTCTCCACCGCCGCGGCGTCGAGCACCGCGCCCTCCTCCACGTGCCCGTGGCCACGCCGTGTCTGCACGGCATGCGCGCGGCGCTCCTCGAGCGGCGCGTCGTCCATGAACGCGTAGGGCTTGGCGTTGAGGATGGCGCAGGCAAACGCCGACGGCTCGGGTGTGTCGCGCGCCAGCAGCCGCAGCTCGCCGCGGTGGATACGCGTCAGCACCTCCCGCAGCCCGTCGAAGTCCATCGCCTCCTGCAGGCAGTCCCGCACCGTCTGGTTGACCAGCGGATGATCGGGCAGCTGGCGATCGCCGGGGATGTTTTCGAGGCACGCCGCGGCGTCGGGAAACACCGACGCCATCAGGTCGTCGGCGAGCATCCGCTGCAGCTGCGGCGCCACGCGGCGGCTGCCGCGCGCCCGCGGCACCGCCAGCGAGATCGTCGCGTTCCAGCGCCAGCGCGTCTTGAAGACCGGCGCGTCGAGGAACGCCTGCACGAGCACGTCGCGCGCGGTTTCCGGATGCAGATAGCGGAACACGTCGGCCAGCGGGAACGAGTGCTGCGGCCCGAGCGAGAGCAGGATGGCGTCCTCGGTAGCCGCCGCCTGCAGCTCGAAGTTGAACTGGCGGCAGAACTTCTTGCGCAGCGCCAGGCACCACGCCTTGTTGATGCGGCTGCCGAACGGCGCATGCAGCACGAGCTGCATGCCGCCCGATTCGTCGAAGAAGCGCTCGAGCACGAGCGTCTGCTGCGTCGGGATGACGCCGAGCACGCGACGGCCATCGTCAAGGAACGCCAGCACCTGCTCGGACGCCTCGCGCGAGACGCCGGCATCCGCCGCCAGCCACGCCACGTCGTCGCCGCTCACATTCCCGCTGCCCGCCTCGAAACGATCGGCGACCATCTGCCGGAGATCGCTCACGGCGCGCGACAGCTCGTTGCTGCGCGCCGGCGCCTCGCCCAGCCAGAAGGGGATCGACGGCGGCGCGCCCTTGGCGTCGGCCACGCGCACCACGCCGGCCGTAACCTGCAGGATCTGCCACGAGGCGTTGCCCAGCTGGAAGACGTCGCCGGCGTTGCTCTCGATGGCGAAATCCTCGTTGAGCGTGCCGATGAAGGTCTCCTCGGGATCCAGCACGACGCGATAGTCGGCGACCTCCGGAATCGCGCCGCCCGACACCTGCGCCAGCAGGCGGGCGCCGCGGCGTCCTCGAACCGTGCCGTGCACCTCGTCGCGGTGCAGCAGCGCGGCGCGCCGCCCTCTGCGCGTGGAAAATCCCTCGGCCGCCATGGCGACGACGGCGTCGAAGTCGGCGCGCGGCAGCACCCGGTACGGCCACGCGCGGCGCGCCATCGCGAACAGCTCGTCGTCGCCCACGGCGTCGCCGGACGCGCTCGTCTCGGCCACGACCTGCTGCGTCAGCACGTCGAGCGGCGACTCGTGCGGCACGAGCGCGTCGAGCTCGCCGCGCTTGACCGCCCGCACGAGCGCCATACACTCCACGAGATCGTCGCGCGACTCGGGAAACACGCGACCCTTCGGCAGGCCGCCCACGCGGTGTCCCGAGCGCCCGACCCGCTGGATGAGCGCCGCCATCGTGTGCGGCGACCCGATCTGGCAGACCAGATCCACCGACCCGATGTCGATGCCGAGCTCGAGCGACGCCGTCGCCACGAGCACCCGCAGCCGGCCCGCCTTGAGGCGGGTCTCGGCGTCGAGCCGCGACTCCTTCGAGAGGCTCCCGTGGTGCGTCGCCACCAGATCCTCGCCGAGGCGCTCGCTGAGATGCCGCGCCAGTCGCTCGGCGAGCTTGCGCGTGTTGACGAACACCAGCGTCGTGCGATGGGCCTGCGCCAGCTCCGCGAGCCGGTCGTAGTACTCGCCCCACACCTCGTGCGCCATCACGGTGTCGAGCTCGGAGCGCGGCAGTTCGATGTCGAGATCCATCGGACGCCCGTGCCCCTCGTTGACGATGGTGCACGCGGCTCCGTCCGTACCTACGAGCCAGCGCGCCACCTGCTCGATCGGCTTCTGGGTGGCCGAGAGGCCGATGCGCTGCAACGGGCGGCCCGCTACGCGCTGCAGCCGCTCGAGCGACAGCGCAAGATGCGCGCCGCGGCGGCTGCCGATCACCGCGTGGATTTCGTCCACGATCACGGTGTGCACGGTTGCCAGCATCTGGCGGCTGCGCGCCGACGTGAGCAGGAGGTAGAGCGACTCGGGCGTCGTGACGAGAATGTGCGGCGGCGTCTTCACCATCGCCGCGCGTGCCGCTGCCGGCGTGTCGCCGGTGCGGACGGCCGCCGTGATGCGCGGCGCCGGCAGCCCCCGGGCGGCCGCGACGGCGGCAATCCCTTGCCGCGGCTCCTCCAGGTTCTTGTGGATGTCGGTGCTCAGCGCCTTCAGCGGCGACACGTAGAGCACGCGCACTTCGTCCGGCAGCGGACCGTCGAGGCTCTCCCGCACCAGCGCGTCGATGGCGATGAGAAACGCGGCGAGGGTTTTACCGGAGCCGGTCGGCGCGGCAATCAGTGTGTGCTCGCCACGGCCGATCGCGGGCCAGCCGCGTTCCTGCGCAGGCGTGGGCACACCAAGAGCGTCGGTAAACCACTGCTGAACGGAAGGGTGGAACTGAAACCCCATGGGACCTGGAAGGGCGGAGACGCCGATTCTACCAGGGAGACGTGGGGGCCGGCTTCAGCCGGCCCTGGGCCGCCTGAAGGCGGCCCCTACGTCATCGAGTTACTCCTCGCGCAGCGCGTAGTACAGAGCGATCGGCGCCGCGATGAGGCACGCCGCGACGCCGATGACGATGGGCATCTGTGCACGCAGCGTCGCCAGCACCATGTCCGCCGTCGGCGCGAACCGTGCGGTCAACGCGCCGACGCGATCGAACGCCGGCAGCACCGACGGCCACATGACCCCGATGCCGGCAACGAGCAGGCCAATCAAGCACGCGGCCGCGACGCCATAGCCCCACACCAGCGGCCGGGCCGCCGCCTGCACGGCCTCGGCGCGGGCGTGCACCGCCGCGCGCCACCAGATCTGTCCGGCCGACGGCAGCGGCACGTCGCGGCGGCCGATCGCCTCGCGCGCGTGGTCGTAGTCCTCGCGCAGCAGCGCCGCGATCGCGACCACCTCGCGGCACTCCTCGCACGCCTCGGCGTGGGCGCGAAGGTGAGGATCCGCCTCGAGATCGCCAAGTTCAAGGATGCGATCGAGGCCGCCGGCCTGGTCCGCTGGTGCTTCCAGAACTCGCGCCGCAAGGACGACTTCCACGCC
>Ga0209486_10000328_pt1 | contig 21822 bp, 19 predicted proteins | sample NCCompost_FD_187518 | JGI IMG/M metagenome (GOLD analysis project Ga0209486, IMG submission 187518) | Agricultural soil microbial communities from Utah to study Nitrogen management - NC Compost (SPAdes) (version 2) | ecosystem: Environmental > Terrestrial > Soil > Agricultural land | place...
AACAGAAGCGTGATCAGGTAGACCACGATCAGGGTTTCGTAGACGCGCGACAGGCCGGGCCCCCGCACCGGGGCGGCCTGTCCCTCGAACACGATGAGCTGACCGTGAGCGGCCATCGATTGCACCGTATTCTACTTCGGAGCCCCGCGCCCGACGCGTTCCGAATATAATGGCCGGTGCGGTGCGCTGGCCCGATCCTGGACGGCATTGCACGGCACAATCGCGATGAACGACCCCGCAGCGAGCATCAGCGTCATCATACCTGCCTTCAACCGCGTCGCCGTCGTCGGTCGCGCGATTCACAGCGTCATGCTTCAGACGCTCGCTCCGCTCGAGGTCATCGTGGTCGACGACCATTCCAGCGACGGTACCAGCTCCGTGATCGAGCAGATGGCCGCCAGGGATTCCCGGATCCGGCTGGTGCGGCTCGACAGCAACCGCGGTGGCGCAGCCGCTCGCAACACCGGAGTCGAAGCGGCCAGCGGCGAGCTGCTCGCGTTCCTCGATTCGGACGATGAATGGACGGATTCGCACCTCGAGCGAAGTGCCCGGCTGCTGAAGGATTCGGCGGCCGACCTCGTATTCGGATCCTTCTATCTTCACGACGGACGCAGACTGATCGAGCGTCGCTGCGGGAAGCTCGCGGGAGACCCGCTGGAGTACCTGTTCCGGGGGCGAGGCGGATTCAGGACGTCGACATTCGTCTGCAGCCGGCGCCAGTTGATGACCGTGATGTTTGACGATCGGCTGCACAAGCACCAGGACTGGGATCTCATCGTCAATTTCCAGCGTCGCTTTTCCGTGGCTACCGACACGCAGCCCACCGCGATCCTGCACATCGACCAACCGGGCCGCATGAGCAGTACGCCCAATCACCCGGCGACGGACAAGTTCATCCAGAAGAATCGCCAGCACTGTTCCGTCAACGGCTGGCTGCTGTTCGCGACCTTCATGATGGAGATGACGTTCCGCGAGGAAGGCCGGGGGCCGAATTTTCATCGATACCTGGATTTCGTCAGGGAGCTGGACGCCGGCGCGTTCGCAGCGGTCGAGTCGCTGATGCCGTTGCTGCACGTGCCGCGCGTGGGAGGCAGGCTGTTCCGTGCGGCGTGCAGGCAATACTGCGTGGCCACCGCCCGGCGGCGCCCCGGACCGCTCAAGCCGCGTGCCACGACTTGACCCGTCGATGTCGGTGACACCCATCTTCGTTCTCGGGCGTCATCGGTCCGGGACGACCTGGCTGGGCAACGCCCTGGCCTCGCTTCCGGAGATCTTCGTGCCCGCGCACGAGAGACACTGGGGCGTTCACGAAAGCGCCTTCTTCTCGCACCTCGTGCGGTATTGCGATCACGGTCGAACCGATGCCGACCTGCGGGCTGTCAAGTGCCTGTTCGAGCGCTCCGACTTCTTCTCGCTGTCGGGGCTGGCTACGGGCCCTGAAATTGAGGGACTGCGGCCGGCCGATTATTTCCGGGTGGTCATGGACACGGCCGCCAGGCAACGCGGCGCGCTCTTCTGGCTCGAAAAGACGCCCGCCCACACCCTGCATGCGAAGTTCCTGCGGTCGGCGTTCCCGGATGCCAGGTTCATCGCAATCGTGAGGGATCACCGGGACGTCGTTGCCTCGAACGTGCACGCTTTCGGCCATCCACGTTCGGTCGGGAGCTGGATCCGGCACTCGATGGCGACCGCGGTATACGAGAAGATCATCGCGCGTAACCGGCTGACTGTCGTCCGCTACGAGAGCCTCCTCGAGGACTATGAGGGGACGCTGCTCGCTATCCTGAAAAGCCTCGGTATCGAGCGCGCGACAGCCCCGAGAAGCGCGTTCCAAAGGAACACGTCGTACGAAGATACGCCCCCGCGGCGCAGGTCGTGGCACGCGGCGGCCATGGCGCTCGGCAGATGGCCGGTGCAGGCGCTGCCGGCAGGATGGATCGAGGAAGCCATGATCCGTTGGCGCGAACACACGCGCGGAAGTCTTCCACCGTGGTTCTTTGCACATCAGGATGCGTCCGCATGACGGGATCGGGTCGGAAACTCGCTCTGTTCATGCCTTCGTTTCGCGGCGGCGGCGCGGAACGCGCGATGGTGATACTCGCCCAGGGCTTTGCCGCCCGGCGCATCAGCGTCGACGTCCTCGTCGCACAGAATGAAGGTCCGAATGCTCCGCCGCCCACCGACGGCCTCAGGATCGTGGACCTGAAGGCACCTCGCGTGCTGCGCGCCCTCCCGGCACTCGTGCGCTACCTGCGCCGCGAAGCGCCGTTCGCAATGATGTCGGCGCTGTCCCACGTCAACGTCGTCGCCGTCTGGGCGCACTCGCTGTCCGGGGTGGCCACGCGCATCGCGGTATCGGAACACACGACCGCAAGCCTCTCGTCGGCCTACGACGAGCGGAAGCGGGCCCGGTTGCTGCCGGTCTTCATGCGTCCCACCTATCGGAAGGCCGATGCGATTGTCGCGGTATCGGACGGGGTGGCCGACGATCTATCTTCGCTGCTCGGCCTCGAACGATCGCGCATCACGCGGATCTACAATCCGGTGGTGACACCTCGCCTGAATCTGCTGGCCGAACAGCCGTTGAATCATCCGTGGTTCATGCCCGGGCAGCCGCCGGTCGTGCTCGGCGCCGGGCGGCTGACGTCCGCCAAGGACTTTCCGACGCTGCTGCAGGCGTTCGCCGCGGTTCGCGCCCGCCGGCCGGCACGCCTGGTCATACTGGGCGAAGGCGAGGAGCGACCAAAATTGCAGGCTCTCGCCAGGGTTCTCGCCATCGAAGCGCACCTCGAGATGCCGGGCTATAGCGCCAATCCCTATCAGTACATGAAACGGGCGGCGGTGTTTGTCCTGTCCTCACGATGGGAAGGCCTGGGCAACGTGCTGGTCGAGGCGATGGCATGCGGAACGCCGGTCGTGAGCACCGACTGTCCCAACGGTCCCCGGGAGATACTGGAGGGCGGCCGCCACGGCGCGCTGGTGGCACCCGCCGATCCGATGGCGCTCGCGCATGCCATCGAGGCCCAACTCGACACGCCTGCGAGCTCGACGGCCATTCAACGCGCGCAGGCATTCAGGGCCGACACGGCGGTGAGCCGGTACATGACGGTGCTGGGGCTATGATCGCGTCGCGGAAGGAGTATCGCTCGATGCACGTGCTCACGTTGGTGGTGACGATGGCATGCGCCGGCTGCGCGGCGCTCGCGCAAGCGGCCACGGGCGGCAACCGCCCTGCGGCGGAAGCGGGCTGCACGGATGATGGCAGGCCGATGGTCGTCGGCTACTTTGACCATACGGCCGCCTGGTACCGGCAGCGCCCCGGATTTCGTGCCGATCAGACGCTGCCGCACGTCTGGAAAGCCGGCAATCCCGACGCGCTGGTCGTGCTCTACAACGACATTTCGGCGTCGGTGACCCAGCCAGGCGCAGCGGACGCGCCCCCGACGGACGTCGGCAAGCGGATCGAGGCGCGCAGCGCCGACATCGCGGAATACCTCGAGGCCGCAAACCGGAACGGCAGGGTCAAGGTGCTGCTGCAAGTGCCGCAAGTGCTGGTGGCGCAGTGGACCACCGATCCGAAGAATCGCGACCTCGTCCGGGAGTTCATCGTCCGCTGGAGTCGATACCCGGCCCTCGCGGGCTTCTATGTCTTCGACGAGCCCGATATCAAGCGGTTACCCGTCCGCACGCTCCAGGAAGTGGCGAGCCTGGTCAAACAGCATGCGCCGGACGGCAGGAACACCGTCGCCTTGTCGGTCGCCCATGCGAGCCCGACCGAGGTCAAACCGCAGATTCGCGAGTACGCGAGCGCATCGCCGCGCGCGTTCGACGTGCTGCTCGTCAACAGATATCCCGTTTTCAGACAGTATGCCCGCGTGGCCGGCGCACCGTCGGCAATCGGCAAGAAATTGGGGCTCACCGATGACAAAGCGAACCGGGAAAACCTCGCCGACAACGAGTTCGACAATCTCCAGGATTATTACGATTCGCTCGTGACGGCCGCGACGATGCCGGGTCTCGGCACTCGGCCCGTCTACATGTCGATGCAGGCCTATGGCTTGAGAGACGACTGTGACGGTCCGGCATGCAAGGCCGTCAACGAAAGCAAGCCCCGCCGCTCGCCGACCTGGAACGAGCTGCTGTACCTCCTGACGTCAATATGGATGTCGGGCGCCGATGGTTCGGTGTTGTATTCCCATTACTACGCCCTCTACGACAAGGCGCTGCGCACGCGACTGAACAGCCTCGAAGCGCTCATGAGCCGCGTGTATGCGTACCTGCCCGGATGCGCGCCTGTCGCAATTGACCGGAAGGTGAAGGAAGGCGTGATGGCCCGCTATGCGGGCAGGCCGGGCGCCGGAAAACCGGAGTACCTGGTGATCATGCATGGGATCGAGGGTCGCACTTCGGTCCGCATCCCCCTGGATGGCCGCAATCGCCCCAGCGACGTCGAGGAACTCCACTTCGACATGCAGGGGCGCGCGCGGAAGCCGGCAGCAGGGACCGGGGCCGCGCCGGCGCAGGCCACCGGGGGCGAGCTGCGCCTAAGCCTGCAGGGATATGGCGTGAAGATTTTCCGGCTGCGGTACGACTGACGCGCCCGGCGGAATCGCGTGCTACGACTTCCTGACCTCGAGCCAAAGGTCCAGACCTTCTTCGGGATCATCCGAGAATTCGAACCAATCCATGTCGCGATGCGCGTCGACGACGGCTGCCCGACCCCGCTTCCTCCAGGAAGCGACGCGTGCCGGCCCATAGTACGTCCAGAGTTTCGCGAGACGCCTTCTCAAGCTGCGTGGGCGATGCTGCGCTCGATTCGGCGCGACCCTTGCGATCTCGATGGCCTGCGCGCCCGCGCGCCCGACCACCGATCGCAGTCGCCAGTCGTGCCCTAACGACGCCCGGCACAGCCGGGCGAGATCCCCGGCCGTGTATTCCAGGACGTGAAACGGATTCCAAGGCTGCTGACCCGGGAACAGCCGCCACCGGGCGTTCGGCGTCGTTACAAAAACGCGTCCCCCGGGCCGCAGGATGCGGATAAATTCGTGCAATGTGGGCGCCAAGCGATCCGCCGGCAAATGTTCGATCAATTGGAACGCGACGACGCAGTCCACGGACTCCGATTCGAGCGGAATCGCATCCGCAAATGCCCTGATCTTTCCGACGTTGGGCAGGTCCGGCAGAGATCGGAGCGCTGTCTCGGCCGCGTCGATCGCATAAACCTGCCTGGCCTTGCGCGCCAGCATTTCCAGCGCATAGCCGTATCCACAGCCGACGTCGGCGACCACCGTGCCCAACGCAAGCCGCGAGAAGACTTCATCGTACGCAAACCGGTGTCGGCGAAATAGCAGGTACTCGGCGAGATTCCGGTGACTTTCCGCGGCAACGCGATGAGTGCTCTCTATTTCCGGCATATGACGTGTTTCAGCGTTTCCCGCGCGTCTTGCGTAGCTCGTCGATGATGCGTCCTGCAATGGCGGGCCAGTTGAACCGATCCCGAACCTCGGTTTGAGCGGCGAGCACGCAGCGCGCGGCCAACTGTTCGTCTTCCAGCATCCGCCGCAGGCAGCTGGCGACCTCGCGCCAGTCGTCCGGGTCGGCCAGCAGCCCGGTGGCTTCGTGCTTCACCACATCCGGTATGCCGCCACTTCGGCCGCCGACGACGGGAACGCCGGCGACCGTTGCTTCCAGGAAAGCGATCCCGAAGCCCTCGAAATTGTAGCCCCCGATGTCCTTCGACGGCAGGCAGAAGACGTCCATGGCGCGCAGGTGTTCCCATTTCGACTTCTCATCGACCGGTCCCGCGAAAAAGACGCGATCGTCCACGCCGAGGGCCGCAGCCAGCGCCAGCAGAGACTCGCGCGCCGGGCCGTCGCCCAGGATGAGTGCGCGGACACCCGGCATCGCGGTGAGCGACTTCAAGATCGATTCGACGTTCTTGCGCGCTACCAGCCTGCCGAGAAAGCCCACGGTCGGCGCTTCCTTCAGACCCAGCTGCCCGCGCGCTTCCGCCCGCACGCTCCGTGCCAGGTCCGGGCGGCTCATGGCGGAAACCGCGCCAGCCGACACTCCGCACCCCACGGTGATCGGCTTTCGACCGCACTTGCTTTCGACATACGCGGAGGTCACCGTGCTGTTCGCAAACAGGCAGTCCGATTCCGCCAGGTACGACAAGACCCGCTTCCGCGCCGTGGGATATCCGATGGCCCCCGCCACGCGCGCAATCGGTCCGGTTCTCCCGCTTTCCAGGACGGATGCGACGTCGAAACCGTGTACGAGCCCTCCGATCGGAATGTCGAGGCGATCGCGCAGCTTCAGGCAGGCCTGACCAAAGTCCTTGTAGAACCCGACGACAATGGCGTCCGGCCTCAGTTCCTCGACGAGGCCGCGCGTCCAGCGCGCGACGCGGCGATCGTTAGCCAGCCTGGCGAGCCGCCCCGGAAGACGAGGATCGACACGCGCGTCCCTGAATACCCGGTACGGCAGTGCCGGACCCGGGTCACCTTCGACCGCCGGGGCAAGGACCGCCACTTGGTGCCCGAGACCGACGCATGCCTCCGCCAAGCCATGCACCATCAGCGAGACGCCGCCGATCGTGGGAAGGAAGTCGCTGGATGCGAACAGGATCCACACGGCAGCGTCAGACCGCGCTCGTCCACAAGTCTCGATCGAGCCCCGCGAGCTGCAAGAACTGGCGCGTATCATCTTCCAGCGCGTTTCGCACCCATTCCCGCAGCTCCGGAGTCCACACTGCCTCAGCCACGGGCTGTTTCAGCTTCCTGACAAAGAATTTCCTCATCGTCGGCGGGAGGATGCGTCTGCCGATGCGGGCTGGCCACGAGCGCTTGAGCGCCAGATAGGCGGGAGTATCGATTCGCTTGTCCGCCGAGCGGTTCTTCGACTCCGTGAGGTCGCTCGGCACGAATGACGGATCGACGCCGAGGAACTCCAGGCAACCGCCGTAGACCGTCACCGGCGTGCGGCTGAGCTCGTCGAACAGGACGATGTGAATCTGGCTCCTGGGAAACACGCCGAGAAACGCCTGGAGCGACTCGCCATAGCGCGTGCTGTCGATGAGGAGCTTGTACGTTCGTACCGCGTCGGCGAAATCCGGCGGCATCGGGTGCTGCGTGACGAGACATTGCTTCCAGGCCGACTCGATTCGGGCATACGGCTCGCGGACGCAGTAGATGAGTCGGGCGTCCGGGAAGTAACGGCCCAGGCGGCGAACCGCGTTCGGATACAGCCGAGTCACGCAATAGCAGCTGCTCGCCTCGCCGACGGCTGCGCAGTTCGCGCCGGGCCTGAACAGGCGTTCGTACCAGCTCCAACCGAGCTTTTCATACCGGTCATCGTGCGAGAGAAACCATGGCTCCTTCAACTCCGGCATGAAGATATCCGGGTGCTGGCGGAGAAGGTGCCATAGGGTCGTGGTGCCGGCTTTGGCGGCCCCGATGATGAAGAAGTTGGGTCGAACCCGTTGCACGATTCCGCCTTCATCCGGGACCAGTGTCGCGACGCCGGCAGGAATCGTAGCAAGTCTTCCGGATGTGCGGATGACTCGCGTGCTTCCGGTCGCTTCGGAAATCAGCCCGAAGTAAGATCGCGGGGCGCCCGCTCCGGCGATTCGATGGCGCAACATGAAGGAACCGGCTATGAAACGGTGGGGAGACCGGTTGAGGAGCGTGCCAGCGATCGGGCCTGCCGCGCTATTCATCTACAAGGCCATCAGACGGGCGCGATGCCCCCGAAAAGGCTTTCCGGGCAGCGCGGAGTATTGGGAGTCGAGGTACGCAAGAGTCGGAACGTCCGGTGCGGGTTCCTACGATCGTCTCGCCGCCTTCAAGGCCGAGGTCATCAATGAATGGGTGCAGCAACACGGTCTCGCGACGGTGATCGAGTTCGGATGTGGCGACGGCAATCAGCTTGCGCTTGCCCGGTACGAGCGATACCTCGGCTTCGACGTGGCGAAGAGCGCGATCGACAAATGCCGGAGCGCCTTTCAAGGCGACCCTACGAAGACGTTCAGGCCGATGGCGGAGTATTCCGGCGAACAGGCCGACCTGAGCCTGTCGCTCGACGTCATTTATCATCTGGTCGAGGACGCGGTATTCGACCGGTACATGCATCGACTCTTCGGGGCGGCAAGGAAGTTCGTCGTCATCTATTCGTCGAACGATGAAAGCCCGGGCAGGACGACCCGACCTGCGCCACACGTCCGGCATCGCAGGTTCAGCGATTGGGTCGAAAGGAACGCTCCCGCCTGGAAGCTGCGCAGCCACGTCCCAAACCGATTCCCGTACGATCCCTCGGATCCCGCGCACACTTCGTACGCCGACTTCTACATCTATGAAAGCGCGGCTTAGGCAAGGTCCCGCGGTGAGCGAGTCCGTCACGTTCATCGCATGCTGAAGAAGGCTCTGAGTCTCATCGACGCCCGGCTGTCACGCCATGGCAGGCTCGGGGCGTCCCTGATCAAGGCAGTCGCCGGCACCGCGGGCATGAGACTGGCGCAGGACTCCATCGCGTTCGTCACCTCGATCCTGATCGCGAAGATGCTCGCTCCAGCCGGCTACGGCATCTATTCCTTCGTGCTGGCGCTCGTCGCGTTCCTGGCGATACCGTCCGAGCTCGGCATCCCGCGCCTGGCGATCCGCGAGGTGGCCGTGGCGAATGCACGAAAGGAATGGGGCTACATGCGCGGTTTCATCATTCGGGCGCATCAGGCCATCGGCGCCATGACGCTGTTGCTGGTGCTGGTCGCTATCGTCGGTCTGTTGCTCGTGGGCGATGAATTCGATGCAACGAAGCTGAAAAGCATGTGGCTCGGCCTGGTCCTGGTGCCGTTGATATCGCTCGGAGCCCTGCGCGGCGCAATGATGCGCGGCCTGGGCAAGGTCGTGGTTGGCCAGATACCGGACCAGATCGTCCGGCCGCTTTCGCTGCTGGTCCTCGTCTTGCTGACGCTGTTCTATCTCGGCGACCGCGTATCGGCAGCCGAAATCATGGTCCTGCAGATCCTTGCGATGTCGATTGCATTCATCTGCGGCTTGCTCCTGTACTTCCGGCATCGCCCCGTCGAACTGGCCCGGGCCGAACCGCGCTACCGGACCTCCGTCTGGCTCATGAGCAGCATCCCGTTTTCGCTGACGGCCATGATGCAGCTGCTCAACGGACAGACGGATGTGCTGTTCCTGGGGCTGTTCCGCGAGGATGCGGAGGTAGGGATTTATCGCGTGGCAGCGCGTTTCAGCGTCCTGGTCATATTCGGCCAGCAGGTCGTCAATGCCATCCAGGTGTCGCACATCGCTCACCTGTTCGCCGTCGGTGACATGCAGAAACTCCAGAAGATGCTCACGCGCAGTTCGCAGGCCGTTCTGGCCGTCGCCCTGTTGATGGTGCTCGCATTCGTTTTTTTCGGGCCGTACATCATCGAGCTGACATTCGGCGCGGATTTCGGGGCCGCCTACGTGCCGTTGGTGATCCTGTGCGTAGGCCAGCTCGTCAATGCCACCATGGGATCCGTATCTGCCGTGCTGAACATGACGGGCAACGAGCGCGATGCCATGCGCAGCGTCTTCATCTCCGCCACCGTGAACGTACTGCTGAACTTGCTCCTGGTGCCCCGGTGGGGAGCCGTCGGGGCTGCGATCGCAACCTCGACGACCTTGATCGTGTTCAACGTGATGATGTGGCGCCTGGTCAGGTTGAGGACCGGGCTCGATTCGTCGCCCCTCTTCCGGCGCCGCTCGTGAGGGTTCCGGAAGACCGCGATCCGCGCAGCCGTCAGTCCGCAGCGCCCCCGGCGACGCTGCGAGGCGCCCTGAGGAATGCCCAGAACGTCCCGATCACGAGGCCCGTGAAGAGACCGAGCACAGCGAACACCAGGCGGTTCGGCCAGTACCGCTTCTCCGGCACCACGGCAGGGTCGATGACCCGGAACGCGTACTGCTGATTCACGTTGGCGAGCATCGAGTTCTGCATCTGAGCCTCGATGAGGCTGTAGATCGTCGACTGGAGCGGGACCTGGCTGCTCTTCTGCAGCTCCGTCTCGAGGAAATCGAGGTTCTGTTGCGACTCCCGGATCGCGCGGTTCCGCATCATCTGGTTCACGTCCCCGATCAGGCCGTTCGCCCACTCCGCGGCCAGCATCGGGTCGGTCCAGTTCACCGTCACGGTGATCAGCCCCGTCTGCACGTCCTGCTCGAGCTCGCGGATCGAAGCGAAGCGCTGAAACGCATTCCACATCGTCGGGCCGTCTTCCGCTTCGACGCGCCAGCGTCCCGTCGCGGCGTCCCAGTCGTCGGCGAACAGCGCCGGCATCAGGTTGCGCTCACGGATGAAATTTTCCGTGAACGCCCGGGACTCGAGCGTGGCGACCGCCTCGGCGGTCCTGCTGCCAGAGCCGGTCAAATCCACGCCAGCGAGCGCCGCGACGCCGGCGAACTGGCTGGCGAGGGAGGCCAGGCTCGAGGCGCCCGCGGTTTCCGTGACCGGCGCCACGAGGATGGATGCGCGATACTCCGGTGTGATCACGAGCGTCACGGCGACCGCCAGGATCGCCGCTCCGATCGCCGCGGCGCCGACGATCCACTTGCCGCGCCAGACGGTCAGCCAGAGATCCTTGAGCCGGACCTCGTCCGCGTCGTCGACGGCGTAGACGCGGAAGGCGTAGTCACGGGCGATCCCGGCTCTGCCCTCCCGCTTTCCGCCGCCCTCCCCGGTCGTCACGGCGGCTACAACGCGCCGATCGCCGCCACGGCGACGGCGAGGTTGTAAATGATGGACGTCGAGCTCTGCCACATCGCGAGCGCTGGCACGCGGTCGACGTCCAGCGGCACGACGATGGCGTCGCCCGGGCGGACCTCGACGTTGTCGCTGCGGCTGAACCAGCGACTGCCGCTCGCACCCTGGACCGAGCCATTCGCGCGCACGACGTAGACCCGGTCTTCGTCGGCATTCGCGGTGACGCCGCCACTGGCGGCCACGTAGTCGTCGCGCCTCAGCTCCGGCTTCACGAGGTGCGACGTCGCATACTGGACCTCGCCGAGCACCATGACTTCCTGCTTGATCTCCGGAATCAAGAGCCGGTCGCCGTCGCGCAGGGCGACGTCGAGCGACGTGTCGCCCGCGAGGAGGCCCGGCAGGTCGATGACGAGTCGTCCGAGCGGCTCAGCGCGACGCAGCTGGCCGAGGATCGACTGGCCGACGGATATTGACTGGTCCGGCGCGCGTACGCCCTGGATCGCGGCGGCCTGGCCGGCCCGCAGCATCATGGTGGCGAGGTCGGTCTCGAGCCGCGACACCAGGCGGTCGATCTGCTCCCGCTCGCGCTGCTTGAGATCCTCGCGCAGGAACACGCCCCCCTCGGGGAAGGCGAGCCCCGTAAGGCCCCCCGCCCGCGCGAGCACGCTGGAGAGCTGCTCACCCGGCTCAATCGTGAAGCGGCCGGGGAACTGGACCTCGCCCTGTACGAGGACCGAGCCCTTGCGGCGCCATTGCGAGACCTGACGAATGCTGATCTGGTCGTACGGGGCGAGCTCGAGGTCCGCCGCGGGGTCGCCGGCGAGCACGGCTGCCAGGTCGATCTCGCGCAAGTCGATCACCCGGCGCGTGCCGCCCTCGACCTCGTAGCGGGTGACCTCGGCCGTGAGACCGTAGGCGGACTCGTTGAGGTCGGCTCCGGCGCGGATCAGGTCGCTGACACGCATGCCCTCCTCGAGCGGATAGGCGCCGGGTGCGTGGACCATGCCGCCGATCTCGACCTCGCGAGCAGGATGGCCGTAGACCGCCTGCTCGCGGAGCTGCCTCAGGAGCGGCGTCATCACGGCCGTGCGTCCGCTGCCGCGGTCGAAAACCGTCGCCGAATCGAGGTTCTGCAGCACCGGGTCGTCGGGTCCACCCGGCGCCGCCAGTGCGGCGGCGAGATCGGCCGACAAGACCTGCACCGGGCCCGTGCGGTCCGCCTGGCGCTGGATCAGGATGTAGTGGCGGTCCGCATCGGCCTTGAGGTCGTTGACCGAGCGAATGAGGTCGGTGAGGCGCATGTTAGGCCGCCACTCGTAGGGACCGGGCCGCAGCACGTGCCCAGCCAGGGTGACGTGGTCCGTCAATACGTCGTCGGGCAGCGGGTCGACGGTCAACCGGTCGCCGTTCCGGACCGCGGCCTGGCGGCCCGACGGCTCGTCGAGATTGACGGTACGCACCGAGCGGCCACCGGTGACGTCGATGCGCTCGATGCGCGCCGTCGCGGCGAAGGCCGTCGCGGTCAGGCCGCCCGCGAGTGCGATCACCTGGTCAATGTTCCTCTCACCCGCGAGCTCGTAGATCGCGGGCCGCTGCACCTCGCCGCCGATCGCGACCGTCGCGCCGCGCGGCGGCACGAACAACACGTCGTTGGACTGCAGGCGTGAGTCACGGCGGCTGTCGCCGCGCAACAGGAGGTCGTAGACGTCGAGCGTCTGGATCGTGCGCCCGCCGCGCTTCAACTGCACGTTCCGCAGCGAACCCGACTCGGAGACTCCGCCGCCGACGAACAGCGCGTTCATCATCGTCGAAAGGCCCGTGACGACGTAAGAGCCCGGCCGCTCTACGTCGCCGAGCACGAACACCCGGATCGTGCGCACCTGCCCCATGGTTACGCTGGCCGACACTCCGATCATCTGCTGGGCGACGCGCTCCTGGATCAGGTCCCGCAGCTCCCCGAAGCTCAGCCCTGCGACGGGAATGGGGCCCGTCTGAGGGAAGTTGATCTCGCCTTCCCGGGTCACTACGAAGCTGTACGACTCGTTGCGCTTGCCGAACAGTTGCACCCGCACCTCGTCGCCGGGACCCAGCGTGTACTCGGGCGGTACCGGTACGTCCGTGGCGGGGAAGAAGCTGAGCGCCAGGTCGCGGAAAAGGTCGTAACCGAAGGGCTCGAGCGCTTCCACGCCGAAACGCTCGAGCGGCAGCAGCATCACCTCAGCCGTCAACGGTCGCAGGGTCGGCTCGGCCTCGATGCGGCGCGCCGCCTGGATCTCGGTGAGGCCGGCAAGCGCAATGCGAGCGACACCAGGGAAATTGATCCTGCCCTCGCGGTCGATGACGTAGGTTGCCGCGCCCAACAGCTGGCCGAGCTGCGGATTGCGCTGCAGGCGCTGCTGGAACAGGCGCTCCACGTCGGGATCCACCGTGCCACCCGACTCGAGGCGCGCGAGCTGCTGAAGCTCGCTCAGCTCCTCGTCGGCCGGCGGCGTCGGGCCCGCATCAGAAGGCCTGCGCGACAGCGGCTCGAGCTGCGGCTCGCCGTTCGTGCGCGGCAGGCGCAGCTTCACGATGACCGTGCTTCCGGCCTCGAGGACCGGCGGACCGGATGGCTCCTCCGCCGGTGGGGGCGGCGCGATGATCGGCGGAGTCGGCTGGAGAAGGGCCGCGCCCGTGGTTTGACCCGGCGTACTTCCGGTTGAAATGCCGAGAGACTGCATCAGCGCCTGACGTTCGGATTCCGGCAGCTGCTGGAGCAATTGGAGCTGTTCGGCGGTCGGCGCCTGCATCGGTGCCCCGGGGATCGCCGTGCCGGGCGGGGGAAGTTGCGTCGGTATCTGCGCGAAGCCACCGGCCGTTACCAGCCACGCGGCGAGCCCGGCCAGGCCGCGCGTCATCGACAGCCGCAATCTCATGTCCTTCACCGAAACTCCCAGGTCCAGGTCACGAAGCCCCGCACGTCCTCCGAGTCGCCGGGTGGGCCCTCCCGCTCGCGCCGCTCGAAACCGACCGCCAGGCTGAGATCCCCGCCCCACAGCGGACGCCGATGATACAGGTCGGCGGAGCGGATTTTAGCCGCAGCCGGCTCCACCGAGTGCACGGGGTTCGCGCTCGCCCGGTTGACATCGGCGGACTGGACCGTCAGTTCCCAGCTCGAGCCTCCCGCGTTCACGAGCATGAGGCCGGCCGCAAACTGCTCGCTGTCGCCGTCGAGCGCGTGGCCGATCGAGCGGTCGTAGTACTGGTATCCGTCCGAGTAGATGACGTTTCGATAGGCGCAGCCGAAATTCGGGTCGCTGTCGTAGAAGCTGCAGACGGTGTCGGCGTACTCGACGTGCGCGCGCCAGGACCGGTCGCCGAAGCCGCCCGTGAACTCGACGCCGAACAGGCCGAGGTACTGGCTTGGCAGGAACCCGGCCTCGTCCTCGCCGATCATCTGGCCATAGACGGCGACCGGCGCGAAGGGCAGCGACCAGCGCGCGTCGAAGCCCGCCATCTGGTTTCCGGGCTGCTCCTCGAGCGGCTGGTCGTTGTCGTTGCCGGTGAGCAGGTCCCAGAACGTGTCGGCGCCGCAGGGACGGCCGTCGCCGCACCACTGGGCGCTGCGCGAGAGGCCGACTTCGAGGCGCGGATGCGGCTTCCAGGTGACGCGCGCGCCGAAGAATCGCGCGTCCGGCGCATCGTCCCGGCTGCTCTCGAGCTGCCCCATGGTCGCGGCAAAGCGCCACTGCCCGATCCAGCGCAGCCAGGGATGGTCGATCGCGTCGGAGTAGTTCCGCTCGACGGTCAGTGACGGGATCGGGCGCGCATTGCTGCCGTAGATGAGGCTGCCCTCCCAGCCCGGACCCCACCACCGATCGATGTACCCCGCGTGGAACATCCAGTTGCCCATCACCATCGCCGCATAGCTGCCGTCCGGGCGAAACTCCTTGCCGTCGTCGGGATCGGCGACGGCAGTCGCCTGCGCACGGAACGCGAAGCGCTGCCCGGTGTACTGCACGCCGGCGGACAGCTCACCCTCCTCGCGCGGCGTCGCGCCGAACCGGCGCAATGCCATGGGCTGCTCGGAACCGGCGACGCGGAGCTCACCGGTGAGTTGGCCGCTGCGCGCGGCGGCGGCCGCGGCCTCCTGTACGCGCGCGAGTGCGGCGGCGAGCCACGCCGGCTGGTCTGGTTGCGCCATCACGCCGGAGACATCGCGCGCGACCTCCGCCCAGGACACGGGCCAGGCCGTCAGCGGCGCGCGCACGATCCCCGCATCCGCGAGCAGCGCGAGGTCGTGGCGCAGGCTCGCGTCTCCCGGTGCGATCCACGGGTCCGCCAGGGCCTGCACCGCCGCGAACGACAGCGTCCAGGCGGGGATGACAGCCGCCAGCCTCATTTGGGGTCGAGATTCAATCCGCAAGTGCCTGACGCACTTTACAATATCCGCTCATTGGCGGCGACGGTCCCCGATCCATCGCGAAACGTCGGCAAGCTCCACAGGCACCGGCGCCTGCCCGAGCGGCAGGAGGCCGCTGCAAATCTTCTTGCCGAGCTCAACGCCCCACTGGTCGAAGGGGTTGATGTCCCACAGGACGGACTCGACGAAGACCTTGTGCTCGTAGAGCGCGATCAGCGCACCGAGCGTCCCCGGGTCGAGCCGCGTAAAGGCGATCAGGGACAGCGGCCGGCTGCCCGGGTGGACGCGGTGCGGATCGGGCGATGCATGGCCGGCCATCATCGCCTGTATCTGCGCAAGGCAGTTCGCGATGGAGAGTTCGTCGGCTGCGCTGTCTGCCGCGCCCTGGACCGGCAGGAGGAAGTCCGCGCTGACCGCCGCCGTGCCCTGGTGCAGGAGCTGGAAAAACGAATGTTGTGCATTCGAGCCCGGCTCGCCCCAAATCACCGCGCCAGTCTCGCCGGCGACCGGGAGGCCTGCACGCGTGGCGCGCTTGCCGAGGCTTTCCATCTCGAGCTGCTGCAGGTAGGCGGGGAGCCGCGCGAGCCGCTGCGTGTACGGCAGGACCGCGTGGCTTTCAGAGCCCAGCAAGTTGCGGTTCCAGTGCGCAATGAGGCCGAGCAGCACGGGCAGGTTGTCGGCGAAGCGGCTCGAGCGGAAATGCGCGTCCATCGCCTGCGCCCCCGCCAGCATCGCCTCGAAATGCGTGCTGCCGATCGCGAGCTCGAGCGCAAGGCCGACGGCCGACCACAGCGAGTAGCGCCCGCCGACCCAGTCCCACATCGCGAAGCGCGCATCCACGCCGACGCCGAATTCGTCCATCGCCGCGTGGTTGGTCGAGACCGCCGCGAAATGGCGTGGCACGGCCGGCTCGCCGAGCCGGCCGGCGAGCCACTCGCGCACGCGCCTTGCGTTCGCGAGCGTTTCCTGCGTCGTGAAGGTCTTGGAGCAGATCACGACGAGCGTGCGCGCCGGGTCCAGCAACGGCACGAGGTCGGTGAACTGCGTGCCGTCGACGTTCGATACGAAGTGGGTCCTGAGCAGCCCTGCGTCATACGGCGCGAGCGCCGCCGTCGCCATGGCCGGTCCCAGGTCGCTGCCGCCGATGCCGATGTTCACGACGTCGGTGAAGCGCTCGCCCGTCGCGCCGGTCAGCCGGCCCGCGTGGACGGCGGCGACGAACGCCCGGCACTGCGCGCGGACGGCGAGCACCTCGTCGTGCAGCACCGCGAGCGCGGGCGAAAGCGGGCTGCCAACCGGCACGCGCAGCAGCGTATGCAGGGCGGCGCGCTGCTCGGTCTCGTTGACGATGGCGCCGTCCAGCATCGCATCGATCCGGGCGGCGAGGCCGGCCAGTTGCGCATGATCGAGCAGCGCGGCAAGCGCCTCGGCGTCGATGCGCTGCCGGCTGAAATCGAGAAGGAGCCCGCAGGCTTCGTGGGAGAAGCGGGCGAAGCGCTCCGGGTCGGACGCGAAGAGCTCGCGCACGGGAATGCCCGCCAGGCGGTGCGCATGCGATGCGAGCGTCATGCGGCCCGGACTCGAAGGCCTTCGCGAGCCGCGGCTTCCGATAGACGCGAGTCGCGGCAGATGAAATCGAAAGAACCGGATCGATCGGCCGAAGCCGCCAGCGCCGCTGCCAGCTGCAAGCTGTCTGCCGCTTTCAAAGCGTGGACACGAAGAAGCCGTTGAGCCGTTCGACGCAATGAATCGGAGGGTAAAACCTCCAGCCAGACTGTCGACAGTTCCTGCAGCAGGTCAAGACAGCGCATGACTTGCTCACCCGACAACGTGCCGGCCCTCTCCAGCCTCGCGATCGCCGATGCGACCTCGATGACGGTGCCCCACCACACGACCATCGGTGACTTCGCATCCGCGCCGATTGGCGGAGCGGCTGCAACATCATTGATGATCAACGGAACGACTGCCGACGCGTCCCAGAATCTCATCGGCCTTCCCGACGCTCCTCCAGCAGCGCCTCGAGTACCCCCGCTCCTTCGACCACGGGACGGCGCCGCAGAATCTCCTGGATGTCGAGCGGCGGCCGCTGCGGCAACCGGATGACACCACGCGCCACGAGCCGGGCGATGTGCTCGTCATCGCTATCCTGCTCCGTAACTGGAATGAGCTGCGCCACCGGCTTGTTTCGGTCGGTCACGATCACAGTCTGCCCGCCCTCGACCTTCTTCAGGTAGGCGCTCAACTGGTCTTTGAGCTTGGAAATGCTGACCTTCACCATCTGGCCATTATAGCCATATTGATTCGGCCAAACTAGCCATATCACCCAAGGTTCGTGACCCGCGGGTTGGCGGGACCACCGTCGCGGTAGTAGTCGAGGTACCAGGCGACGAATTTCGCGACACCCTCCTCGACTGGCGTCGAGGGCCGGTAGCCGACGACGCGCACGAGGTCCTCGGCATCGGCCCAGGTGTCCGGCACGTCGCCAACCTGCAAGGGCAGCAGGTTCTTCTCCGCCTTGCGCCCGAGGCAGCCCTCGAGCACCTCGATGTAGCGCATCAGCTCGACCGGACGGTTGTTCCCGATGTTGTAGAGCCGGTACGGCGCGCGGCTCGTTGCCGGGTCCGGTCGGTCGCCATCCCAGTCCGGGTCGGGCGCGGCGACGTGATCGAGCGCGGCGACGACGCCGCCCGCGATGTCTTCGACGTAGGTGAAGTCACGACGGTGGTTGCCGTAATTGAAGACGTCGATGGGCTGTCCGGCGAGGATGTTGCGCGTGAACTGGAACAGCGCCATGTCCGGCCGTCCCCAGGGCCCGTACACCGTGAAGAAACGCAGGCCCGTGACCGGCAGGCCGTAGAGCGAGGCGTAGGTGTGCGCCATCAGCTCGTTTGCCTTCTTCGTCGCAGCGTAGAACGAGAGCGGGTGGTCGACGTTCTGGTGCACCGAGAACGGCATCTTCGTGTTGGCGCCGTAGACCGAGCTCGTCGAGGCGAAGACGAGGTGCTCGACGCGGTGGTGACGGCAGCCCTCCAGCACGTGCAGCGTTCCGGTCAGGTTGCTGTCGGCGTAGGCGTGCGGGTTCTCGACCGAGTAGCGTACGCCCGCCTGCGCCGCGAGGTGCACGACGCGCTGGTATGCGCCCTTCGCGAACGACGCTTCCATGGCCGATCGGTCCGCGAGGTCGATCCGCTCGAACCGGAATCCCTTCTGCGCCTCGAGCCGGGAGAGGCGGGCCTGCTTGAGCGTGGGGTCGTAGTACGGGTTGAGGTTGTCGAGGCCGACGACTTCATCGCCGCGCGCCAGCAGGCGTTCGGCGACGTGGTAGCCGATGAAACCGGCGGCACCCGTGACAAGGACTCGCATCAGAGTCGGCCGTCGGCCTGGCCGCGCTCGAACAGGTACTTCACGTCGTAGACGACGTGCTTGCCCTTTGCGAAGCGGCGGATCTCCGCCGGCCGCATGGCCGTAAACTCGCGGTGGCCGACCGCCAGCACGATCGCGTCGTAACCTCCGCGCGACGGCCGCTTGACCAGGCGGATGCCGTATTCCTCCTCGGCCTCCTTCGCGCTCACCCACGGGTCCCAGACGTCGACTCGCGCGCCATGCCTGGCGAGCTCCGCGACCAGGTCGGCGACCTTCGAGTTCCTGAGGTCCGGCGTGTTCTCCTTGAACGCGAGGCCCATCACCAGGATGCGCGAGGCTTTCACGTGGATGCGCTTCGACGCCATCAGGCGCACGATCTCGGTCGCGACGTACAGCGCCATGTTGTCGTTGATGCGCCGGCCCGCGAGGATCATCTCCGGGTGGTAGCCGATCTGCTGCGCCTTGTGCGTCAGGTAATACGGGTCGACGCCGATGCAATGGCCGCCGACGAGGCCCGGCCGGAACGGCAGGAAGTTCCACTTGCTGCCCGCCGCCTCCAGCACCTCCTCAGTGTCGATGCCGAGCCGGTTGAAGATCATGGCGAGCTCGTTGACGAGCGCGATGTTGACGTCGCGCTGCGTGTTCTCGATCACCTTGGCGGCCTCGGCGACGCGGATGGACGACGCGCGATGGGTGCCGGCCTTGACGATCGTGCCATACAGCTTGTCGACGAAGGCTGCCGCTTCCGGCGTCGAGCCGGACGTGACCTTGCGGATCGTGGGCAGCCGGTGCTCGCGGTCGCCCGGGTTGATGCGCTCGGGGCTGTAGCCCGCGAAGAAGTCGCGGTTGAACTTGAGGCCGGAGCGCCGCTCGAGGATCGGCACGCAGATCTCCTCGGTGCAGCCGGGGAAGACCGTCGATTCGTAGATGACGATGTCGCCGCGCTTCAGCACGCGCCCGACCGTCTCGCTCGCCAGCTCGAGAGGGCCGAGGTCCGGCCGCTTGTCGGCGTCGATCGGCGTCGGCACGGTCACGACGTAGACGCGGCAGGACTTCAGGTCCTTGGCCTCGGACGTGAACCGCAGCCGCTTGGCGGCGCGCAGCTCGCGGGCGTCCGCCTCGAGCGTGCGGTCCTTGCCGCGACGCAGCTCGGCCACGCGCTCCGGATTTATGTCGAAGCCGGTCGTCTCGTAATGCTTCCCGAACTCGACCGCGAGCGGCAGGCCCACGTAGCCGAGGCCGATCACGCCGATGCGGCAGTTTCGGAGCGACAGCTCCGGAACCCGATTACGAGGCACGGATGGCCCCGGCGCGGAACACGGTGCGTCCTTTTGAAGCTCGGTCGATCACCTCGAGCGAGCGCTCGTGCGCGGCGAGCTCCGCGTCGTCCGCCCGGATGACGGGTATGCGCACCTCGCCGCGCGCGACCGGCATGGCCGTGGCCGCCGTCCCGCTGCCGGACGCGCCGGACTCGAGCCCGAGTGCGGCCTGGCCGCCGCTCATCGCGAGGTAAACGTCCGCGAGGATGCGAGCGTCGAGCAGCGCGCCGTGCAGGTCGCGGCCGGAGTTGTCGACGCCGTAGCGCTTGCAGAGCGCGTCGAGGCTGTTGCGCTGGCCGGGATGCATGCGCCGCGCGAGGGCGAGCGTGTCGCAGACCCGGCAGTGATCGGCGATCCGCGTCGCGCGTCCTGCGGCGGCGAACTCCGCGTTCAGGAACCCGACGTCGAACTCCGCGTTGTGGATCACGAGCTCCGCGTCGCCCACGAAGGCGAGGAATTCTTCCACGACCTCGGCGAAAGCCGGCTGGGACTCGAGGAACTCGTTCGTGATGCCATGGACTGCAAGTGCGCCGGCCTCGACCTCGCGGCCCGGTCGCAGGTAGCGATGCCAGTGCCGGCCGGTCGGGCGCCGGTGCCGGAGCTCGATGCAGCCGATCTCGATGATGCGGTGGCCCTCGGAAACTTCGAGTCCGGTGGTTTCGGTGTCGAGGACGATCTGGCGCACGGGGCGGAAGGATACCAGTAAGTGAACTTCTGATTTACCCGAGCGCAACCGGGCCGTTTCCGAGCTCGTCGATGCCCCGGTTCGCAAGGGCGTCGGCGCGTTCGTTCTCCGGGTGGCCCGAGTGGCCGCGGACCCAATGCCATTCGACGTCGTGAGACCCGGCAAGCGCATCAAGCCGTTGCCAGAGGTCCTGGTTCTTCACCGGCTTGCGGTCGGCCGTGCGCCAGTCGCGCCGCTTCCAGTCCGGCATCCAGGTGGTGATGCCGTCGCGCACGTACTGCGAGTCCGTGTAGAGCGACACCTTGCAGCGCCGATGCAGGGCCTCTAGCGCTCGGATCGCGGCCGTGAGTTCCATGCGATTGTTGGTCGTTGCCCGCTCGCCCCCGTACAGCTCGCGTTCACGGCCGCGGTAGCGCAACACCGCGCCCCAGCCGCCGGCGCCCGGGTTCCCGCGGCAGGCGCCGTCGGTGAAGATCTCGACGCGGTTCAAGAGACGCGCCGCGCGGCCGGCTCGGCGAGGCCGCCGATGACGGCGGTGCGCAGGCGCTTGCGCATCCTCACCGGCGTCATCGAGTGCACGCGCTTGCGTGCGCGCAGCAAATAGGCGCCGGAAAACCGCGGCCAGGCACGTCGCCCCATCCGCTCGAGGAAGCCGCGTGCCGTGCCGAGGCCCGGAAATGGCGGCGCATAGAGGTAACGCTCGGGGGGGCCGACCTCGAAGCCGACCAGCTTGAGCCAGTCCGCGAGCCGCGTCGCCGGGATCGTGCGCGCGATGCCCGGCGGGCTGCCTCCACGGGTGAAGGCGCTGCGGACGTTCCAGCTGCCGAGCGGCTCGAAGCCGAGCACCACGAGTTCGCCTTCTCCCGCGAGCACGCGCGCGACCTCGCGCAGCACTTCGTGCGGGTCCGGCGCGAACTCGAGCGTGTGCGGCAACAGCATGACGTCGACGCTGTCGGACTGCAGCGCCAGCGCCGCCGGGTCGGCGACGAGCGCGGCGCCCGCGACCTGCCGCCCCGCGACCAGCGCGGCGCGCCGCGTGCGGGCCGAGGCGAGGAACGTGCCGGGCTCGCCCCACGCCCCGACCTGCAGGCAGTGCAGGCCAAAGGCGCACTCGAGCGTCGCGGCGACGACCGCGCGCTCCTGGTCGAGCAACAGGCTGCCGAGCGGGCCGGCGAGCCAGTCGTCGAGGTCGATCGTGCGCGGGACCATGCCGGAAGCATACCCGCGGGCCCGCCGCGCGGGCCAGTTACACTCGCGCATGCTCGACGTGCGGCCGATCCCGGCGTTTCGCGACAACTACATCTGGA
>Ga0209486_10000329_pt1 | contig 21820 bp, 20 predicted proteins | sample NCCompost_FD_187518 | JGI IMG/M metagenome (GOLD analysis project Ga0209486, IMG submission 187518) | Agricultural soil microbial communities from Utah to study Nitrogen management - NC Compost (SPAdes) (version 2) | ecosystem: Environmental > Terrestrial > Soil > Agricultural land | place...
GAGACCGCCGTTCGGCCGGCGCGGACCTGACAAGGTCCGCGCCACGATCATCCGCCTGACCGCAGGGGCGAGCCTGACCAGGCGCGCCCCACGATCGGTTACTTAGTGCTTCCCGACGGGTTCCCGCTCCTCAACACGTTCAGCCTTCTTCCCTGTGGCCGCCTCATAGGCGTGTCGGTACTCACGCGCGATCGCGCGCACGGCGCGGCCGATGTCGTCATAGACGTGATCATCCAGGTTCGCGAACGAAATGCGCGCGGACCAGTCCGGCGCGGCGAAGCCGCTGCCGTTCAGCAGCACGATGCCGTGATCCTCGGCCAGCCGGAACACGATATCGAGCGGATGCACGTTGGCCTTCATCCACGTGACGATGTCCTCGCCCAGGTATTTGCGAGCCCAGAATTCGAAGTCGATCAGGCCGTAGTAGTAGTCGTAGTTGGCGTTCTCGCCGACTTCGATGCCCAGCCCTTCGATCGTCGCCTCGAAACGTTTCTTGACGATACCGATGCACGCCTTCTGGTAGGCCTTCTTGTCGTCCATCAGCTCGGCCAGAGAGAACAGCGACATCATCACCTGCTGCGGCAGCGACAGGCCGGCCGTGTGATTGAGCGCCACGTCGCGGCTGTCGGCCACGATGCGGTCGATGAACGCGAATTTTCGCGGCTCGAGCGTCAGCCCGCCGTAGCGCTTGTCCAGCAGTTGTTTGATCTCCTCGGGATGCCCGGCAATCATCTCGTCGAAGATGTTGTCTTCGTGGACGGCGATCGTTCCAAGGCGCCAGCCGGTGCAGCCGAAGTACTTGCTGTAGGAGTAGACGCCGATGGTGTTCTTCGGAAACGCTCCCATCAGCGAGCGGAAGCCCGGCACGAACGTACCGTAGACGTCGTCCGTCAGCAGGATGAGATCCGGCCGCTTCTGCAAGACCGCCCCGATCTTCGCGATCGTCTCGTCCGACAGCGCCACGGCGAACGGGTTGCCCGGGTTGACGATGAAGAACGCCTTGATGTTCGGATCGAGGAGCTTGTCGAGCTCTTCGTCCGGGTACTGAAACCGGTTCTCCTGCTTGGCGTGCACCTCGACGAAATGCAGGTCGTAATCCTCGAGGTGGGCCATCTCGAGGTATGGGGTGAAGATCGGCACGCCCATCGCGATCGTGTCACCGGGGTTGAGGAGCCGGTTGCTCTTCAGCGACTTGAAGATGTAGCACATGGCGGCGGTGCCGCCTTCGACCGCGTAGAGCTTGAACGTGCCTTCCGGCCGCGGTGACCCGCACATCGCCCACTGCAGATACTCGTGGACGACCTGCTCGTTGTGGACCAGCATGCGGTCCGGCACCGGGTAGTGGTCGCCGATGATGGAGTCCACCAGCTCGTGGACGAACTTGTCCGGGTCGAAGCCGAACCTGCCGACCGTCCACGGCACCATGGCCTGCAGGAAGTCCGCGCCCGGCATGTCGGCGTGCGCCTTCAGATATGTCTCGAGCCGGCCGGCGATGCCCGGCGCCTTCGGCATGCCGCCCACGCCCGGTGGCAGGTCGAGTACCCGTTTGCTCTCGGTGACGGCGAACTGGCCGAGCAGGAAGAACGCTTCGCGCGGCTCAGTGGCAACCCAGTTCGGGTTGCCGCGACCGGCGTTCAGGTAAGTAAGGGACTCCTCCTGCGCCGACTTCATGGCCGCCTTGGCCAGGAAGTCCTTGATCTCGAAAGGCCCGAGCTTCTCGTACTGTTTGAGGTTCAGATCGTCCATTGATGCGTCCTTATGAGTGTGGGCAGCCATGGTGTGCGGGGGCTCATGCCAGCAACATGATCACGACCATGCCCCAGATTGTCAGCAGCGTGTTGCCGACGGCGTAGGTCACGGTGTAGCCAAGCGCCGGGACCTGGCTCCGCGCCTGATCGCACACCAGCCCGAGCGACGCCGTCGTGGTGCGCGCCCCGGAGACGATGCCGAGCGTGAGCGCGTCGTGGAAGCGGAACAGGTACTTGGCGATGAACATCCCGATCACCAGCGGGATCGTCGTGGCGACGGCGCCCCACAGGAACAGGCCGATGCCCTGCGTCCTGAGGCCGTCGACGAACCCCGGCCCGGCGGAAATGCCGACAATGGCGATGAAGATGTTGAGGCCGACCGAGTTCATGAACCAGAGCGTGGGAGTCGGAATGCGCCCGAAGCTCGGATGTACTGAACGCAGCCAACCGCCGACGATTCCCGCGATGAGCGCACCGCCCGCGGTGGACAGGGTCAGCGGGACTCCACTGACTTTGAACACCAGCGAGCCGATCAGGGCGCCGATCACGATGAACAGCCCGACGAACGCGATGTCGGCGGCATCAGTCGGACGGTCCGCAACGCCGAGCAGCTTGACGGCCTTGTTGGTGTCCTGCGTGCGGCCGGCGATGGTGAACACGTCGCCGCGTTGAACCGTGGTGTTCGGGAGAATCGGGATCACGGTCGCAGTGGCGCCGCGCACGATCTTGCGCAGGAAGACACCTCGCGTCTCCGGCATCTGCGCCAGGTCCACCAGCGTTTTGCCATCGACCGCCCGGTTGCTCACCAGGACGTCGACGCCCTCAACCGGCATCGCCAGCAGCTCGCGATCCTCGACCTCGTCCGCGTGTGTGCCGAGCATCTTCACCAGCACGTCACGCGCGCCGGCGACGGCAACGGTGTCGCCAACCCGGAGAACGGTGTCCGCCGCCGCGTCTTCGATCTTGCCGTCGCGACGCACGCGCAGGATAAAGAGGCGCGCGTCAGGGAGGAGTGCCTCGACCTCGCTCACCCGCAGACCCACTGCCCTGCCGCCCTCGGCAACGCGATAGGCGCGCACTTCCCACCGCCGCCAGGCCGTGCCGGGACCGCCCAGCTCCTTGACGCCGCCCTGCTTCTCCTCGTAGTCCTTGCAGGCGGCGACGAGATTGATGCCGAGCAGCTTGGGACCGACGAGAGCGATGATGATCGCCGAGCCCATCGTGCCGAACATGTAGCTCACCGCGTACGCGATCGGCATCGAGTCGATCAGGGCTTTGGCCTGATCGGCAGCCAGGCCCAGCCGGTTGATGGCGTCGGTTGAGAGGCCCATCGCGGCGGAGATCGTCTGCGATCCGGAATAGAGTCCGGCCGCGTACCCGAGGTCGTAGCCCACGAACTTGACGATCGCCACGGGAACCAGCAGACAGAGTACGCACTGGACCACCGAGTAGAACGCCTGTGGCAGGCCGTCCTTCGCCACCCCGCGGACGAACTGCGGTCCAACCGCATAACCAACAGCAAACAGGAACAGGAGGAACGCAAACGCCTTGAGCGGCTGGTTAATGGTGATGCCTATCTGCCCGATGATGACGCCGGCCAGCAGTGTCGCGGTGACCGAGCCGAGGCCGATGCCCTTGTAGGTGAACTTGCCGAAGTAATAGCCCAGCGCCAGCGTGAGAAAGATGGCGATTTCGGGGTACTGACGCAATGTCGCAAAGAACCAATCGACCATGATGTGCTCCCGTAGCTCTCCTGCTTCGCTTGAAACAGCAAGGCGGCAGCCACGCGTTTTGGCAGAAAAATCGCCGCGAGCGTTCAGCGCACGACTACGTGTCGTCGCGCGATCACGATGGGTGGTAATGAGGAGGAAGGAGGAAGGAGGAAGGAGGACGGAGGACGGACGGACGGACGAGTTCGACGATCGTCGGGCGAGCCCTGTCGGGCTCGGCGGGGGGGATCGTGGCGCGAACCTTGTCAGGTCCGCGAGGCGCGCCTGACAAGGCGCGCCCCACGATCTTCCTACTGTGCCGCAGGCGCTGGCGGACGCGGTCCCGCTCCGCGGCCATCGAGCACACGCCCGTCAGCCAGCGTGACCGAGACGAAGATTCCGCCGGGCTCACCGGTGCGAATGGGGTTCAGCGTCACGCTCACCTTGTCGCCCGGCTTGAGCGTGCTCGCTTTCCAGCCGGAGCGGATGAGATACGGCGGCGGATTCATCTCGATCGACCAGACGGTCGGCGCACCCTTCGCGTCGGCCACCTCGAGATCGATCCAGGAGTGCGGATTCGTCCAGCGGAATTCCTTCACGACGCCGGTAATGGTGACCGTTCGAGTACGGTCGACGCCCGCGCCGGAGTGGTGCGCCCACGCCGTGCCCGCAACCAACAGCATCGCGCCGGCGAGGAATGCTCGTGTTCTCATCGCTTATTGTTCCCTTCAGGTTACCTATCTCACGTTCGCGCCCGATTTCGTCGTCGGCATGTGGTCGTTCAGGTCCGGCAGGCACGACACCTCGGCGATGTCGCGGTCTTCGACCCGGCGCCACCGCTTGGTGTACTTCCATGTGCCTTCCCAGCTCTTCGGATCCGTCAGTTCGTACTCAATCTGCAACGTGTTGCCGTCGTTCAACGGCTTGATGCGCTCCACGATGTGCAGCGCGTCGCTTGCCGGGACACCGGAATCGACCCAGTGGTGGTGGCCGGTGAAGTACTTGGTATCGACCACCAGCGTGTCGCCTTCCCAGCGGCCAATCGACTCCCCATTCCAGCTCGGCACGACGACGTCCGGATCGGAATGCGGCCGGCCATCCAGATACACGATCCGGAGGCTGTTCATGAACTCGCTGATCATGTAGATGACGGTCGGATACTGCATCATCGTGATCGGCCAGACGCGCGTCATGATCAGCGGCAGGCCCGCCGGCCAGCACTGGCCGATATCGTCGCGATAGACCTTGTTTTCCGCCTGCGCCTTGCGCGCGGCGTCGTAGTGCACCTGCGCGGCGGGCGTCAGCTTGAATCCCGCCGGCGGCGAGAAGCGGAAAGAGTTGTCCGCACCGCCTCCGTGCAGCCAGACCCCGGTCAGGTCGAACGGCGCTTTCGGCCGTGGCTTCGCGAGGTTCGCGCGCGAGAGAGCCGCGGTCGGCTCCGGAGGCGCCGGCTGGGCAGGCGCCTGAGCGGCAATGAAGGCGCCGGCCGCCACACACGCGGCGGCGCAGGCAAACGCGACCCGTCGAATCATTTCTGTCCTCCGACTTTCATCCGCACCCTGCCCTGCTCGTCGATGTACTCGCGGTTGTTCTCGCACACGAACTCCACCATCTTGTAGTTCGGCAGACGGCGGAACGCGAGCGTGTAGGTGAACGGCTTCTCGAGGGCGACCGGATCCTCGATAGTGATCTGGTCGTGCAGCACGTCGGGCGTCACCAGGCGGATCCGTTCGGTGATCCGCATCTGATCGCTGTGCGGCATCAGGTTATAGCCCGGCACCGACTCCTTGATCCCGACGGTGTCGACGACGAGCGTGTCGCCGTCCCATCGCCCAACGGAGTGGCCGTAGAAGCCCGGCGGCACTTCGTCGATCGGCAGCTGCGGCTGATCGAGAAACACGCGTCTGACCTCGCTGAACGCCTCGGTGACGATCGTGATCTGTCCTGGCGTCTGGAGGATTTCGATCGGATACGACGCCACCGTCATCATGCGCGGCATGCCGTAAGGCAGGCAGAGCACCGCCGGCGTCGCGGGCGCGTCGCCCCGCTTGGTCGCCTCGGCGTCGGCGGCCCGCCGCGCGTCGAACATCTTGGCGTAGGCAGGCTTCAGCACGATCGGCGTCGCCGGCGGCGGCGCGATTTTGGGATCCGCGGCGGCGCCGCGGCCGCCACCCATCGGAACCCAGGCGCCGCTGATGGCGCGCCCCGCGCTCGATTGGGCGTCCGCGAGCGCGGTCAGAGACGCGACGAGCAGCAACGGAATGCCGAGTATGCGGGCCATGCGTGTCATTACTTCACCGGAGCAGTTGCCGGTGGCGCGGTAATGCCCGGTCCCACGCCGGTGGGCCCGCCATTTCCCAGAACGCGCCCGTCCGGCAGCGTAATGCGCGTGAGCAGGCTGCCCGGTTCACCGCTCTTCAGCGGGCTGACGATGGCGGTGACCTTATCGCCTTTCCTGACGCTGTTGAACTTCCAGCCGCCCCGCTGGAGGATGCTCGGGCTTCCCAGCTCGATGCTCCAGTGCCGCGCGCCTTTCACCGGCTCGGTGAGATCCAACTCGATGTAGACGTGCGGGTTGGTCCATTCAACGCTCGAGACCACGCCGGTGAGCGTCACCGGGGTGGCGGTATCGAACATCGAGAACGAGTGGTGGGCACGGGCGGACACGGCGCCCGTCACAGCGGCGGCAAGCAGCACGAACAACGAGCGTCCGACGATCAATCGCATGGACCCTCCGGCGCGAGCAGGCTATAGCGCTTCGCTCGAGGACGCAAGTGTTTGAGGATTTTTTGAGGCAGTTCACTCGTCCGGGTGCTCACTTCTCGGTTCGTGTTCTGGAGTTCGGTTCCCGCGAAGCCATGAAGGACGACGTTCGAACACGGAAGCATGAACGGCCACGGATATATGATTAGAGTTTCGCGTTGCGTCAGGAGAGTTGAATGAGTCAGAAGAGCCTCGAGGACCTGCTGCAGGCCGCCGGCGGTCCGGTCAAGTTGCTGCGCGAGTCGCAGACTGGACCCTACGTCTACCCGGTCGTGCCGCCGGAGTACTCGAACTGGAGGGATGAACAGCGTGCGTGGAGGGAAACCTGCATCCTGTTCAATCAGTCCTACCACATGACCGATATGTATGTGGAAGGGCCGGACGCGCCGAAACTCCTGGAGCGGCTCGGCGTCAACACCTTCAAGAATTTCGGGCCGAACAAGGCCAAGCAGTACGTGCCGGTCAACTACGACGGCTACGTCATCGGCGACGTCGTCCTCTTCCACCTCGAACAGAACCGGTTCAATCTGGTCGGCCGCCCTCCGGTGCACAACTGGGTGCAGTATCACGCGCAGACCGGGAAATACGACGTCACACTCGACCGCGACGAACGAACGGTGGCGCGTACGGGACCGAACGCGCTGACACGCAAGGCGTACCGCTTCCAGGTGCAGGGACCGAACGCGCTGAAGGTGATGGAGAAGGCCTCCGGCAAGGCTGTTCCGGACGTGAAGTTCTTCAACATGACGGAATTCACCATCGCCGGCAAGCGCGTGCGCGCGCTGCGTCACGGCATGGTCGGCCAGCCGGGATTCGAGCTGTTTGGTCCATGGGATGATGGCGAGGCGGTGAAGGCGGCGCTGGTCGAAGCAGGCCAGGAGTTCGGAATCAAACTGTCGGGTTCGCGCACGTACTCCAGCAACACGCTCGAATCAGGATGGATACCCTCGCCGATGCCTGCCGTCTACAGCGGCGAGAAGATGAAAGCCTACCGGCAGTGGCTGCCGGCGACGTCGTTCGAGGGGATCGCGTCGCTGGGCGGCAGCTTCTCCTCCACCAACATCGAGGACTATTACCTGACGCCGTACGACCTCGGCTACGGCACGGTGGTGAAGTTCGACCACGACTTCATCGGCCGTGAAGCGCTGGAGAAGATCGCCGCCAACCCGCGGCGCAGGAAAGTCACGCTCGCGCTGAACAGCGACGACGTGCTGAAGGGGATTTCGACGATTTACGGACCTCGGGCGGAGCGGACGAAGTACTTCGAGTTCCCCTCTGCCGTCTATTCGACGCTGCCGTACGACAAGGTGGTCAAGGACGGCAAAGTGATCGGCGTCTCGACCTGGTGCGGCTACAGCTCGAACGAAGGCAGAATGCTGACGCTGGCGATGGTCGACACCGAGCACAGCGAGCCCGGCACCGAGGTCACGTTCGTGTGGGGTGAAGAGGGCGGCGGGTCGTCGAAGCCGACGGTCGAGCGGCACAAGCAGCTCGAGATTCGGGCGACGGTCGCGCCCGTGCCTTACGCCGAGCCGGCGCGCACCGAGTACCGGGTGGGTTGAAAGGAAGCCACGGAGTCACGAAGTCACGGAGGTAAGAATCTCCGTGCCTCAGTGCCTCCGTGGCTGACCTCGAAACGCTCGGTTTAGATATTCAGCAATCGATCGAAGAACGCGCGATAGCGCTGCAGCGCCACCCGCAGATCCTCGGTCGTCACGTTATCCCCCTGGTCCCACTGCGCCTCGAGCGTCGCGCGCTCCTCGGAGAACATCTCCGCGAGCCGCTTCATTGTCTCGGCCACAAGGGAGTCGGCGCGCTCGACCGCGCTCCGAGGCGAGTCGACGAACGCGCCCTGAACGTCGGTCCAGCGCGTCCGGAACTGCCCCGCTTCTTCCGGCCGGAACAGCATCGTCCGTTCGACCGCTTCGGCCGGACGGGAGAATTCCTCGCGTCCCGTGACCGGGTCGCGGTCCAGTAGCGCGCGATCGTCCGCCGCGCTCGGCCGCGCCAGGTCTTCCGTGTGAATCTCGCGACGCTCCTTCATCGCTGCCTCCTCGTGTCGCCCACGACCTCGTCGTGGTGCGCATGATCGTGGGGGACGGTTGGGTGCGTGGTTCTGGTTTCGAGCAGATCCCGGAACAGCGCGCGGTAGTGCACCATCGCCTGGCGCAGGTCTTCCGTATTCGCCTTGCCCGCGGAATGCAGCAGAGCGATTTCGCGCGCCGCGCGGTAATTGACGACCACGTCAGGGTGATCGACCGAGATGTCGGCGACGCGCTGCTCGAACTCGCCGACTGGATATCCGCGCGCGGCCATCAGTTCGCCGACGAGGCGGTCCGCCTCGGTGACGGAGCCACGCGGATCATCGACGAAGCGCGCCTGGACGCCGCGCCACGCGCTGTCGAACCGGTCCGCGTCAGCCGGGCTGAGCGGACGGATGTCCAGTTTCGCTACGCGCCTGGCGCGGGCTGCGAGCGCGGCCTCCGCTCGTCGAATGTTGCCTTCCTCGCGGATGGTGCGGTCGTACTCGGGGCCGAACCGCTGACGCAGCTTCTGGCTCCGCATGCGGTTCATGGTGATCCATACGACGGCGCCGATCAGCACAAGCGCGACCAGCACCCATATGACTGATGATTCCACGATTGATCCCTCCTCCGTGTCCGGAGGAGAGATGTGCATGGAACGTTCCCTTATGAGGCGACGAGGCTTCGGTCCTGTTGAGCCCAGCCCTCTTCGATCGCACCGCTCGGCGGCGCCGAGAACAGGGTCGACAGTTGAGCCGTGAGGATTATGGCGAGCGCCTGCACGAGATCGTGCTGCTCGCCGCCGTTTGCGAACTCGAGCGCGAGAGCGCCGACGCAGCCGTCCGGCGTCAGCAGCGGCGCCACAAAGGCGCCGGTTGCGTCGCTGGTGCCGCGGACGACCTGTTTCTGACCACAACAGAACGCGGCGGCAATGGCGTTGTCGGCGAGGCGATCGACTTCGGGGAGCCTGTCCAGCAGCTCGGCGGGATACCCATGCGCGAGGCCCGGAAACAAAGCGTCACGGTCGGGATCCCAGATCCACAGAATCACGCCGTGGGCGTCGAGCACGCTGACCGCGTCCTCAAGGACGTTGCCGAGATCCTGGTCGTCCCGTACGCAGGCGATTCGCGTGCACAGCCGCGCTGCCGCGGCAACGCTGCGCTCGCACGCGCGAACGTCACGCCGGGACTCGAGGGCTGCGTCGAGCGACGGAATCATCACCAGCTTCGGAGCCGGAGCGGCGTCGGCGGCGGTTTCGACGACCGCCTCGGCGGGTTCCGCAGACGGCTGGAGCTCCGGCGCATCGGGCGTCTCAGGAACCACGACAGGCGCGCGTTCATCGACGGCAAACATGTCCGCCGTCACGGTCCTATGCTGGACGTGGTGCACACGCTGCGGCCGGCGCTGCGCCAGGCCCGCCAGCATCAGGCCAATGCGCGTTCGTGGGCGTTTCGCATCGGCGTTCTGGGCGATCGCCTCGACGGGCGACGCGGACTCGAGCGGGTCGGGGTGCACGGCCAGGAAGTCACGAAGAGCCTGTTCGGGATCGAGGCCGATTTTCTGTGCGTAGGTCCGCACGTAGGCGCGCCGGAACAGTCCAGCGGGCCAGCGCGAGACGTCGTCGCGCTCGAGCCCTTCGAGCAGGGCCGCGTTAATCTTCGTTTCTTCGGCAATCGTTGCCAGCGCCACCCGCTGACTTTCACGCTGCGAGCGAAGCCGGGCTCCGAGGGTTTGTTCCATGACCAAATCCCAGAGTGGTGGTTGTTCCGTGTGGTTGAGCGGCTTATCGTTGACCCGCGAGGAAGGAATTACCGCATGCCCCGTCGTGGAGTCCGGCTTCAGCCGGATTAACAAGCAGGAGACGAGGCGCCCCGTGCGGTTGGGGTCACGAGCTCACTGAGAGTAGCAGCACAGAAGAGGAGCATCAACGCAAAAAAGTGATCGCAGGCAAAAAAAGAGCGCGCGAAGCTCTGCCTCACGCCCTCTTTCTTCGTGTCCTTCGCGTCAATCGATTTTGATCATCTTTCTGAACTGCTGATTCTCGTTGCAGACGAATTCGATCAGTTCTTCCTCCGGCCGGATTCGGAAATCAACGCGCACGGTCCACGGCTTCGTGTACGACTTCGGGTCGTCGATCGTCAGATCGACCTGCAGTTGACCATAGCTGAGACGACGGAAGCGCTCGGTGAATTTCGCACCCCTGCTGTATGGGCTTCCATTGACGTCCATCCAGCCATCGCTCGGCCCATCCTCGGCGCCTCTGAGGTTGTTGGTCTCGACGACCAGGTCGTTGCCCTCCCAGCGTCCCACCGAGTAGCCGTACCAGAACGGCTGCGGCTCGCCCTGCGGCGGCAGTTTGCGGCCATCGAGATAGATGTGGCGCAGGCCGTAGTTGGCCTCGTACTCAATGAGGATGACGTTGGGCAACTGATAGATCCGCCGCGGCTGCGGTTGCTGGTGGAACTGGAGAAAACCCATCGGCAGGCACATCGCATCCGGGTTGTCGCGCGCGCCGCGTGCGAAGCGTTCGTCCCTGACGGTCTTCCCCCACGTCGTATAGGGCAGTCCGCCCTCCATGTTGCGGCCAGCTTCGAAGAACTCGGCGACTGGAGGTCCTTTCGGGTCGTACGGGAAAGCCGCCGTCGTCGGCTCGAGCGAGACTCCGCCGCGACCGGCTCCACCAGCCGGTGGTCCGCCGCCAGTGGGCGGAGGGAGCGGGACGGCGCCGCCTGCCGCCGCTGCTCCCTGCGCCGCGGGCGCCTGGCCGCCCTGTCGCCCCGCTTCGCCCTGCCGGCCGCCTGCGCCTCCACCACGTGGCGGACCACTTTGCGCCCGCATCCACATGCCGGAGAAATCCGGCTTACCGTCCGCGGTGCGAGGGGCCGGCGCGTCGTATCGGATCTGCCCTTTTGCGTCGCGCGGCACGGCGGGCGATTCAGGCACCTTCCCCCACTGCGCCGCAACGGTCACGGAACCGGCAATTACCAGGCAGAACACGAGCTGCTTCACGGCAACCTCCAAGGTCGATCCGATCGTGCGTCCGCCTTCAGGCGGAAGATGCGGGAACAGCGGGCACAATACTACCCTGTGCTCGACGCGGCCGTTGTTAAGCGGCTCCACCGGAACGCCAACGCCGGCAGATGGAGTGTGACTCCCGATCGCTTCGCCGCGGCGCTGGAGTCGAGCATCGCTCACGCCTTTCCCGATGGCGCAACCGCGGTTGTTGCCGAACGCCACGCCGCTGCGCTGAACCTTGCCGACCTCGCCCTTGCCGCCGCGTGCGCGGACGGAAACGAGGCGGCATGGGAACATTTCATCCGCGAGCACCGGCCGATCCTCTATCGAGCGGCGGACGCCATCGACAAGACCGGCGCCGCCCGCGAAGCGGCGGACGCCCTGTACGCGGACCTCTTTGGAATGACCGAGCGAGAGGGCGAGCGGCGCTCGCTCTTCCGCTACTTCCACGGCCGCAGTACGCTGGCAACATGGCTCCGCGCCGTGCTCGCGCAGCGGTACGTCGATGGTCTCCGCCGCACACGCCGTTTCGAGTCGATCGAGGGAGACGACGAACCGGTTCGACCGCTGCCAGCGCAGATTGAAAAAGTCCCAGCCGAGCGGACACGTTTCCTCGAACTGATGCGGCGGACGCTGACCGCTGCGGTAGACCGTCTGGAGCCGCGAGATCGATTGAGACTCGCCTGCTACCATGCCCAGGGCCTGACGCTTGCCCAAATCGGACGCACGCTCCGCGAGCACGAAGCCACGACCTCGCGTCACCTCACGCGGACCCGGCGCGCGATCCGCGAGGACGTCGAGCGCCAGCTGCGGCACGACGAAAGGATGAGCGAGGCCGAGGTCGCCGAGTGCCTCGCCTCGGTAATGGACGATGCCGGGACTCTGGATCTCGCGGAGATTCTCCCGCTGGTGCGCAAGAATGCCGTGCAGGATCGTTCTACGTAAAGGAACGCCGTTAAGGCGTTCCGGTCAACGCTGAGGCGCCATGTGACGAGCAACAACCACGTGCAGGCGGAAGCCCTGGCGGCCTGGGCGGAAGGACGGCTCGCGGTTGCCGAAGCGGCAACTGTCGAGGCGCACCTGGCCGGTTGTACGCTCTGCCAGGAAACGCTCGCGGTGTTTGCGCGCGCGGAGCCTCAGGACGTGGAGTCCGGCTTCAGCCGGATAAGCCCCGAACGTTCCGGCTTCAGCTGGTTTCGGTGGCGGTGGGCCGTCCCGGTAGCGGCCGCGGCCACGGCCGCGGCAATTTGGGTCGCGGTGCCGGACAACACGAGCCAGGATGACTTCGAGCGCACTGTTGCTCCGGCACTCGAACAGCGCCCCTCCGCGCCGAGCGGGCCGGCCTCTGCTGACGCGCCACCCGCAGAGCAGGAGGCGAAGCCTCAGTCGTCACGCGGCGATCAGGCGATCTCAGGATTCGAGGACCGCGCGGACAAGCAGGAGAAACGGGCAGCCTCGGCAAACGCGCCCGAACAGGATCTGAAAGCCGAGCCGTCCCAGGCGGCACCGCCTGCCGCGGCGCGGGCACCAGAAGCGCCAGCAGCGTCAGCAGCACCCGATCAAGCTCGGCTCCGCACTGAAACACTGAGCGGCCTGCAGCGCCAGGCCGCGATGCCGGAGGTCGTCTCGCCGGACCCACTGATTCGCTGGCGAATCGTCCCGCCAGGGCGGCTCGAACGTTCGACGGACGGCGGCAAGACGTGGGCACTGGTCGCGTTGCCGCAACCCGTCGACGTGATCGCCGTGCGCGCTCCCACTGCCACGAGCGCCATTGCCACCGCCGCCGACGGGCGGGAATTCCGCACCAACGATCTCGGTAAGAGCTGGGCGCCCTGAGGGAACGGAGGGGACGGAGGTAACGGTTTCACAGGAGTAACGGAGGAACGTAGGTAAACGGAGGGCGCAATTTCGTGATGTTCGTGGACTTTCGTGTCCTTCGGGCCTGAAACTCCGTTCGCCTCCGTTCCTTCGTTCCTCCTGTGCAACCGTTCCCTCCGTATCCTCCGTCTCCTCCCGCCTGCAAGAAACCCGAACGAGCCCGTTCTACGAACAGGAGGAGCACTTAACATGGCCGTTCGTTTCTGGTTCGCGGTCCCGGCGCTGGCATTGACCGGCGCGCTCGCAGCTCTAACCATCGACTCTCGTACGCTGGCCGCGGCACCGCCGCCGGCGCAGGACACCTCAACGCTCGACGATCAGACCGAGCTGGCGCTGACCGTCTACAACTCTGATCTTGCCCTCGTCCGCGACGTCCGCACGCTGCGGCTTCCCCGCGGCGTCTCGGACCTTCGCTTCATGGACGTCGCTGCGACCGTCAATCCGGCGACCGTCCATTTCCGCTCGCTGACGGAGCCGGCCCGGCTCGGCGTGCTCGAGCAGAACTACGAGTACGACCTGCTCGAACCGGAAAAGCTGCTGCGCAAGTACGTGGGACGCGACGTCACGCTGGTGCGCATGGGCAGCAAGGGAGAGGAGACCATCACTGCGCGTCTCCTCAGCTACAACAACGCACCGGTCTGGCAGATCGGGAGTGAGATCGTCACCGGCATGCACGCCGACCACATCCGCTTTCCCGAACTGCCCGGCAACCTGTTCGAGCGCCCGACGCTGATCTGGTCGTTGAACAACGAAGGCGGCACCAGCCATCGCGTCGAAGCGTCGTATCTGGCCACCAAGCTGTCGTGGAACGCCGATTACGTCCTGACCGTCGCCCGCGACGACAAGGTCGCCGACATCGACGGCTGGGTGACCATCAATAACGGCAGCGGCACGGCATTCCGGCATGCCTCGCTCCAGCTCGTCGCCGGCGAGCTGAATCGCGTGCGCCGGATGTTCGACCGCATGGAAGCCGACGTGCAGCTCCGGGCGGCCGTGCCCGAGTCGGCGTCCGCGATGACGCAGGAAGCGTTCTCGGACTATCACCTCTACACGCTGCCGCGGAAGACCACCGTCAACAACAACCAGACCAAGCAGGTCAGCATGCTTGGCGCAAGCGAAGTTCCGGTCGCCAAGCGCTACGTCGTCAACGGCCAGGCTTTCTACTATCGCAACGCCCAGAATCCCGGTGCGCCGATCAAGGACGTCGTGCAGGTGTTCTATCAGTTCAAGAATGCGAAGGCAGCCGGACTTGGCATGCCGATGCCCGCCGGCACCGTGCGCGTCTACCAGGCCGACTCGAAGGGCGGCGTGCAGTTCGTGGGCGAGGACCGCATCGGCCACACGCCGAAGGACGAGACGCTGAAGCTCAAAATCGGCAACGCCTTCGACGTCGTCGCCGAGCGGAAGCAGGTGGACTTCCAGAAGGTGGCGGCGAACATCTATGACGTGGAGTACGAGGTCGTCCTTCGCAACCACAAGACGACGCCGATCGCGGTGGAAGTGAACGAGCCGATCGGCGGAACGTGGCGAATCCTCCGCTCGACGCACCAGGCGACGAAGACCGATGCGTGGGCAGCGCAGTTCAACGTGCCCGTTGCGTCAGATGGCGAAGTAAAGGTCAACTACCGGGTGCGGGTCACCTACTGACGGCGTAAAATCAGCCGCATGAAGAAGATCTACGCGGCTGGTCTCGGTCTTGGCGTGCTCCTGATCGGTGGCGCGGCCGCCCTGACGGCCAGTCAGGCGCGGCCCCCTGCCCTTCGACTCGCAGTGCTCGCTCAGAGCACCGCCGCAGCGCAGGCGCCGACGTTTTCACGCGATGTCGCGCCAATCCTCTACAAGAACTGCGTCGGCTGCCATCGCCCCGGCGAGGCGGCGCCGATGTCGTTCCTCACCTACGCCGCGGCACGGCCGTGGGCACGGGCAATGACCCGCCGTGTCACCGACGGGACGATGCCGCCGTGGCACGCGGACGCGGCAGCCGGGACGTTCGAGAACGAGCGGCGGTTAACGGCAGACGAGAAATCGATCATCGCGCGCTGGGCGGACGCCGGTGCGCCCGAAGGCGATCCGAAGGACCTGCCCGCAGCCCCCACGTTCGCGGAGGGGTGGAGCATCGGCGCTCCAGACGTAGTGTTCCAGATGGCCGAGGACTACGCCGTGCCGGCCACGGGGACAGTTCAGTACGAGTACTTCACCATCCCGACCAACTTCACCGAGTCAAAATGGCTGCAGGCGATCGAAGTGCGTCCAGGCAACCGCGCGCTCGTGCATCACGTGCTCGTCTACTACCAGGCGCCGCCGGATCCAACGCTGGCGGCAGCGGCGCAGGCGCTTCAGCTCAACCTGCAGCACAGCCGCACACCGCCGCCGACTCCCGGCAACCGTCCGCGTCAGCGCGCTGTCGGGCAGCGCAGATTGATTGCGACCTATGCGCCGGGAACGGCGCCGCAGGTGTTCCGCCCGGGCACCGCCATGCGGCTGCCGGCAGGCGGAGTCATCGAGCTGCAGATGCACTACACCGCCAATGGCACGGCGGGCACCGACCGGTCCAGGGTGGGACTGATCTTCGCGAAGGAACCGCCGAAGAGCGAGATCTTCGCTACGCAGTTCCTGAACGGCCAGTTCACTATTCCGCCTGGCGCGGCCGACTATCAGGTGGACACCGACATCGGCTTCCGCGAGGACGTCACGGTGTGGGGGGTGTTTCCGCACACGCATGTGCGCGGCAAGCGCTGGAACTATGTCCTCGAGCTGCCGGACGGCACGAGGAAGCCGCTGCTCTCGGTCACGAAATACGACTTCAACTGGCAGACGTACTACATGTTCAAGGAGCCGCTCGAGATTCCGAAAGGCTCGCGCATCCACTCGTCGGCGTGGTACGACAACTCCGCCGCCAACCGCGCGAACCCTGATCCGAGCGTTGAGGTCAAGTGGGGCGATCAGACGTGGGAGGAGATGCAGTACACCGGGCTGCTGCTTAGCGTAAAGCCGCGCTGACGCGCGGGTCCGCCTGAAGGCGGACACTACGACGACAGGCGACCGACGCGCGTCCGCCTTTAGGCGGGCCTCCCCCGTGCTTTCCTACGGAAACGTCTCATATCAGACGCGTCCAGACGCAGTTGTCTGATGTGAAGATTCCGGCGACAGCCTCGTATGGCCAGCTAATCAACTGACCTGTCGTCGGATAGCGGTATAGCGCGCTCCAAGCTCGGCCGGAACGGCGCTTGCGATCCGGCCGGCCGTGCCCCAGACCGCGCCGACCGTTCCACACGCACTACAGACTCTGCTCGACGATCTCCATCAGAAGCACCGGAACAACAGCGAGGGACATGTAGCGACCTACATTCCCGAACTGAGCCTGGCATGTCCAGACAAATTTGGCGTATGTGTGGCGACCGCCAACGGTCAGCTGTTCGAGGCCGGCGACTGCGATCGGCCGTTCACGATCCAGTCGATTTCGAAGCCCTTCACCTACGGCCTGGCGATGGATGAATTCGGCCCGGACAAGGTGCTCGAGTTCGTCGGCGTGGAACCGAGTGGTGACGCCTTCAACTCCATCGAGCTGCACGGCCTCACCAACCGGCCGTTCAATCCGATGATTAACACCGGGGCCATCACGGTCACCGCGATGCTGCATGCAAAGCATGGCGACGACACGTTCGGCCACCTGCTCGACTGCTTCAGCACCATCGCCGGCAGGCAGCTCGCAGTCGACGAAGACGTCTACGAGTCCGAGCGCCGAACGGGCCACCGGAATCGCGCTATCGCCCACCTCCTCCTCAACTTCGGCGTCGTCCACGACGAGGCGGAGGCGGCGCTCGACGTCTATTTCAAGCAGTGCGCCATCCAGGTCACGGCGCGCGACCTGGCGATGATGGGCGCCACGCTGGCCAACATGGGCTGCAACCCGGTCACCGGCCGCAGCGCATTCTCCATCCGCTACGTCAAGGACATCCTGTCGATCATGTTCACGTGCGGGATGTACGACTATTCCGGGCAGTGGGCCTACCGCGTCGGCGTCCCGGCCAAAAGTGGTGTCGCGGGCGGCGTGATGGCGGTCGTGAACCGGCAGCTCGGGATCGGCACCTACTCGCCCCGACTTGATCGCTACGGGAACAGCGTCCGCGGCACCGAGGTCTGCATCGACCTGGCGTCACGGCTCGGACTGCACGTCTTCGACTGCGTGAACGTGGGGTCGAACTTCCTGGACGCGATTCTCTGACCGCAGAGTCCGCCTTCCGGCGGACCACTCTAACCTCAAGCTCATCAACAAGTTCCCCGTTGAAAAGGCGGGCGGGCGGCGATATGGTTCTCGCCGCTCACGGACCGAGCTCGCCTGGGGGGACACATGAAAAGTGAATACGTCGCCGGCGGCGGAGGAACGCGCCTGCACGTCCTGGAAACCGGGAATCCGAACGGGCAGCCGATCCTGTTTATCCACGGTTTCTCGCAGTGCGCCCTGTGCTGGGGCCGTCAGTTCAGTTCGGACCTGGCGGATGACCACCGGCTGGTGGCCATGGACCTCCGCGGTCACGGGCTCTCCGACAAACCTCGCGACGCGTATGGCGACTCGAAGCTGTGGGCGGACGATGTCAACGCGGTCGTGCAGGCGCTCGGCCTCGAACAGCCAATCCTCACCGGATGGTCGTACGGCCCGCTCGTCATCCTGGACTACATCCGCCACTACGGCGAAGCGGCAATAGGCGGCATCCACTTCGTCGGCGGCATCAGCAAGCTGGGAAGCGAAGCGGCGCTTTCCGTGCTGACGCCCGACTTCCTGGCCAACGTCCCGGGATTGCTTTCGTCGGACGGCGAAGAAAGCACCCGCGCGCTGGAAACCCTGCTCGACCTGGCAATTTCGTCGAACCTGACGCCGCAGGATCGCTATCTGATGCTGGGATGGAACGTCAGCGTGCCGCCTTACGTTCGACAGGCGCTGTTCGCCCGGGCGTTCGACAACGACGATCTGCTGCCCACGATCCGCAAGCCGGTGCTGATCACGCACAGCAGCGCGGAGACGATCGTGAAGCCGTCGGCGGTGGACGAACATCTGGCGGCCATGCCCGACGCGCAGGTTCACTGGACCCGGGAGGCGGGACACGCGCCGTTCTTCGACGAGCCTGATGCCTTCAACCGGCGGCTGCGCCAGTTTGCCGCACACGTGCGGAGCAGCGTGGCGGTTCAGGCCGCGCTATAACCCGAACGGGCTCAGGACGTTGATGTTCCGGCGCGCCGATTGACGCGGACGTACAGCTTCATCACCGTCTTCAGCGGAGCCATCCGGACCGCCGCCTCCCGCAGGTAGCACGCTGCTGGATTCCGTATCCGCATGAATCGCGCCGTTCTCCGTCCCTGATACACGAGCGCAGCGGTCTTCGGCATTCGCTCTGCTTCGAATGCTCGAAGCGTGTCGTCGACATCAGCGTTGCCGGCGAGCATCCGTCCAAGCATCACCGCGTCGACGATCGCCTGCGCGGCACCTTGCCCCGTGTGCGGCAGCATCGGATGAGCGGCATCGCCGATCAACGTGACGACGCCGTCACCCCAGCGCGGTAACGGATCGCGATCGACCAGAACGCCGTCGTAATGAAACTCCGACGTCGCAGAGGTGATCGCGCGGAACGTTTCGTCGAACGTCGGCGCCATGTGCGCCAGCAACGCTCTCGCCGCAGCGTCGCCGTTCGTAGTGTCGGCCTTCAGGCGGACCGACTGCGGCACCAGTTCCTCGGCGACCGCACAGAACCAGTAGATGCCCGTCGCGCTGGCCCGGATGTGCGCCGACTCGACACCCGGCCCGAGGTAATAGAGCCCGTCCACGCCGCCGAGGTGGGACGCCGCGCCATCAACGGCTCCTCGCAGGCTGACGATGCGGCTTGGACGCGCCGGCGGCTCGGCCGGATGCAGTTGCCGGCGGATGACCGAGCGAACGCCATCGGCGCCAACGAGCAGATCTCCCTCGGCGCTGCTCCCGCTCGCCAGATGCAGCGTCACTCGCCGGCCGTGAATGGTGAAACCGGTCGCTTCGCTTCCCGCCGTTACCGTGTCCACGCCGACGGCGTCGAGTAATGACCCGTACAGGGCCGTCCTCATCGCGATGACGAACGGTCCGCCCAGGATCCGGCGCGGTATCTGTGCGCGTTTCAGAACCGTGCCGTCCAGGCGGCGCATTTCGCCGCTCGCCGGCTCGCAGCCGCGCGCGAGCACGGTTTCGCCGACTCCCAGCTCGCCCAGGGCCGCCATCGCGTTCGGCGCGAGGCCGAGACCAAAGCCGAGTTCGCGCAGCGACGCCGACCGCTCGAAGATCCGGACGTCCCACCCGGCCTTGCGCAGGGCAATCGCCGCCGAAAGACCGCCAATGCCTGCGCCGACAATGAGGGCGCTACGCGTCACGGATTACCATCTAAGGGCGGTGGACATTCGCCAGCTTCAATATCTTGTCGCGCTTGCGGGCAGTCGCGGTTCCGCTGACATATCGCTAGTCTCGGATGACCGCCAGACCAGCGGCGAGAAGGGCGCCGAACTCGTTTCGCTGCTGAACCTCACTCAGGCCGCGAATGGATGAGGGCTCCTCCTCCGGTCGTTCGAGCGATCGCTGCCACCAGCCGACGTCGTGCCAGGCGCCTAACTTGTATCCCACGCGACGGTAGACGCCGACCGGAGTAAACCCGACGTGCTCGTGCAGCCCGACACTCGCTGGACTCGGCAGCGTGATGCCGGCAAACGCATTCGCATACCCTTGCGCGCTCAACACCGCGAACAGCGACAGGTACAAGGCATGTCCAATGCGGCGCCGCCGGAACCTGTCGTCGACATACACGGAGGTGTCAACTGACCACCGGTAGGCGGCGCGTTCACGATGCTTGGAGGCGTAGACATATCCGGCGACCACACCATCCCGCTCGCAAACCAGCCAGGGATGCGAGCCTAATATGTTTTCAATCCTGCGGCGCATTTCATCGGCATCCGGCGCGACGGTCTCGAACGAGATCGGCGTGGACTCGACGATCGGGCGATAGATCTCCGCGATCGCCGGAGCGTCGTCCGCCGTCGCCAACCGGATCAGCGGCTGGACCATCCTTCACCTTCGACGAGCGACCGCACGCGGTCGCGGATGTCATCCCGGATGGCGCGAACCTGCTCGATCGGCTTGCCTTTCGGATCGTCCAACGGCCAGTCGTCACGCGCGGCGCCCGGCACGATCGGGCATCCGTCGCCGCACCCCATCGTCACGAGCAGCTGCGCCTGCCGGGCGACTTCGTCTGTCAACTTTGTCATCCGGGCAGCAGATAGGTCGACGCCGACCTCCCGCATCGCCGCGACCACTTCTGGATGCACGCGCGTTCCCGGCGCGGTCCCTGCCGAGATCGCGCGCGCCTTCAACGGGTCAGCAAGCAGGTTGAACCACGCGGCCGCCATCTGCGATCGTCCGGCGTTGTGCACGCAGGCGAACAAAACGGTCTTCATCGCACCGCCTCCCCCACGCGCGGCACGATCCTGTCTGATGCCGATGCGGCCGGCACAAGCCATTTGAAGAGCAGCGTCGCTGCCGCCGCGCCAAGCAGTTGCGCGGCGACGAATCCGGATACGTCGCGGGGTGCAATGCCCGAAAACGTGTCGGTGAGGGCGCGGGCGGCGGTCACGGCAGGATTCGCGAACGAAGTGGACGCGGTGAACCAGTAGGCTGCCGTGATGTACGCGGCCACCGCGAACGGCACAAACTCGAATCGACGCCGCGAGCAGCCGGATATCACGGCGACCAGCCCGAAGGTGGCCACGAACTCGCTGAGCATCTGCGCGAACCCGCTCCTTGGGTGCGTCGACAGCATCAGAATGGACTCACCGAACATCGCGTGCGCGGTCCACACGCCACCGACGGCTCCCGCCAGCTGCGCGGCAACGTAGCCCGGGACCGCCCGCCATGCGACTCCGCGCTGTGACGCGTCTGCGAGTGTCACGGCGGGATTGAAATGAGCGCCCGAAACGGGGCCGAACGTGAGGATGAGTGCCAGCAACGCCGCACCGGTCGCGAGCGTGTTCGCGAGCAGCGTCACGGCGACGTTGCCGCCCGCCAGGCGTTCACCCATGATGCCGGAGCCGACGACGGCCGTCAGCAGCAACGCTGTGCCGACGAATTCAGCAGTCAATTGCCGGATGCGATCGCCGCTCATCGGGTCGCCGCCAGTGTCTTCTTCATGACGGTCGCGGACGCCGGACACGCCGATTGGAACTCGACCGAGGCCTGCACCGATGCGGGTACTTCGCCACGCGGGATCGGCCCGAAGCCAAATCGTGGAAAGAACCCGTCGGCCGTCGTCGTCAACAGAAACACCGTATCCGCGCCGTGTCGGCTGGCGACCTGCAGCGCTGACTCCGTCAGACGATGACCGAGACCCTGGCCCTGATGCGCATCGGCCACGACCACGGACCGGAGCAATGCACCGTCGGCATAGAGTTCGACGGCCGCCGCACCGACCACGCCTTTATCGGTCCTCGCCACAATCATCGTGTCGAGGTGCTCGTCCACTCCGTCCAACGGGAGCTGCTGTGCCTCGAGCAGCCGATGGACGGCGGGCAAATCCGATGCGCGCGCCGCGTCGATGACGATCGGCATCCTCACGCCCGCGGTGCGCAGCACGAGCCGCCGTTGCTCGCGGCGAGGACGTAGAGTCCGCCAAACGAC
>Ga0209486_10000330_pt1 | contig 21793 bp, 18 predicted proteins | sample NCCompost_FD_187518 | JGI IMG/M metagenome (GOLD analysis project Ga0209486, IMG submission 187518) | Agricultural soil microbial communities from Utah to study Nitrogen management - NC Compost (SPAdes) (version 2) | ecosystem: Environmental > Terrestrial > Soil > Agricultural land | place...
ATTTTTACCCGATCTCATTCTTACCTGTTTTGATAATTCACACCATCCACTCTTTGATTTTTTCTTTTTCTGAATAATTCACTGAAACGATTATATCTACGCTGATGAGAAAACTTACCCCAGTTTCAATAATATAACCATCCACAACTCCTTCATATCTATTTTTCCTGTAAAAGCGTATCATATATCTGCCATCCCGGCTAATAGAATAGTTGATATTCAGATCTCCAAAAACATTAGTCTCTTTCTGGCCGGTATTCTTTGGACCTTCCAATTCAAAATTGCTGCCAACTGAAACTGTCAATCTTTCATTAAGTAGTCGTTTGCTTAACCCTATGTTCAAGTCTGTTCTGCTTCGTTGTTCGCCGGTGGTGTAATCGTCTGTAGATGATACATCAAATGTCAGATCAACACCATCAATAAGTCCTGCTGCAAGTCTATTAAGTTGTTCAGTCATCAACTTGCTCACACTTTGGCGGGCATATGAAGATGCGCTGAACATTGGAGTGGCGCTTGCCAAAGGATTTTGGCCGACAAAGCGATTCAATAATAATAAAGCAAACACCTGGCGATTGGTTTCTCCCGGTTCTTGTCTTAATTCTTGAAGCCTTCTATCTACCTGCGTAATGATATCATTGGAAACGCCGTAATTCTTATCTAACGGCAAAACAATATCAAATTCCAGTTCAGGTTTCATCAGCTCTCCTGTCATTTTTAATCGAACTTCAAATGGCAGTTTTTGCATGTAGGTATTTCGTATTTCTTGTGAAGTCCCTGCAATTTGGTTTTGGACAAGATCGATGGGTGCAGTATTGGCAATATAAACTGCATTTACATCTAATGTGGCTTTAGTAGGTTCGTTTAACCAGGTGATACTGCTTCCTTTTTGAATATCAAAACGACGACGCAGGAAATTAAAAGTAATCTCATAGGATCCTTTTTCCAATTCATAATTACCAACCAATGTAATTTTTCCACTCGGATCAATGCCGGTTGATAGAACCGCTTCCCCTTGCACATTTATAAAATCTCCATTAGCTTCATCAATGATGATATTAAAGATTGCCTCTTTTCTTATTTCAATGTTGGTTATAATATTCATCCCCTTAAATGGAGAAATATTCAGCGAATCATAAGCAAGAAAGAGTGAATCATCTTGTGGTGCATCCATATTCACAAATTCAACAATACCTTCTCTTGCAGCAACACCGGGTTCTCGCTGTGGGATAACTACAGAAAGATCTGTTCCCTCATTAACAGTTATGTTTCCATCGATATCCGGAGAAATCTCTGTCCCGCCTACATGCATATTCGACGTAATGACAAGCTTTCCGTAATAAATTTTGTTATCTTTTTTTGTAGTATTAAGAACCTGGAAGTTGTTGGCATTAACATCGAGATCGAAATTGTAATTGGTAAAGTTTAGAGTTTGTACAGTTCCATTTAACCTGAGCTCATTATTAGCAGTATCTCTTACGGCAAAATCTTCAAAATGAAATCCGTTCTCGGTTACGATGATCTTTTCACCATCTATTCTATACTGACTTCCTAATAACGTTGTGGCAAAACTTGCTTTATCAAAATTGATAGGGCCATCGATCTTAGGCTCATTCACAGATCCTTTGATACTGATATTTCCATTTACACTTCCCGAAGCATTCTTGATCATTCCGCCAAAAGCTCCTTCCACAGTGGCAAGCTGCATTTGCCGCACCGCAAGGTCAAGATCCAATGCAATATCATTTGCCCCCTTTGGTGCAAATGAACCTGTCAGGGAAATATCATTTCCTCTTCCGGTTATTGTCGCATTTGTGTTGTAGCGGTCACCAGACAAATTATCAACCTTTACAACAGCATTCCCAAGCGTATCGCCTTTCATGCTCAGATCATTGATGGTAAGATCACTGGTGAAAACCGGCTGCCTCAAAATATTTTTAAATGCCATCGTGCCATTCAAAGAACCATTAACAAGCAATGAATCTGATTTCAAAAAGGCAGTTATAGTTGATAATTGAAAATTTATAAATCCAACATTTAATAATTGTCCCTCAGTTTGAAGAGAAAGTCTCTGATCATTTTTTTGTAATAAAAAATTATTGGCAATTATATTATCCTTTGTTATAGTAATTGAGTTGTCAGCAGAAACGATCCATTTGTCATAGTTCAACATCAAACTATCAGAACGAAGATTTATAGTATAATTTCCTTGCGATGGTTGAGTAAGTAATCCACTCAAATAATATTTATCATTTCCACTCTTGTCGTCTATGTTTAAGCTGAAATCAATTCTATTGTTTAATGCGACTGCATTGAATGTTGTATGATAAAGGTTATGGCCAATTCCCGTGATATGTTGTATATCCCCGATAAACTGTAAACCTCTATCTGTCGTATTTATTTTAAGATTTACGCCGCTTATGTCATTATCATTGTAAGAAATAAATGGCGTATTCGCAGTAGCATTTAATCCTTGTTCAGTGGATGCTCTTCCCTCAATATGGATCGGTTCAAATGATCTCAAGCCAGGTACAAAAGCAGTTAATGCTGGTGCATTTAAAATATCAGCTGTAAAAGAAAAATTATAAGGTTGAACTGTAGCAAGTGTATTTGCCGGGGCAATTTGAAAATAAGGCTCAATACTTTTTTGAAAGATCTTGCCAAGATCGGTATAGCGATACTGACCGCTTAGCCTTGCATTTGCTACATCGCTTCTTAAGGTCATAAATTGAGCAGTATCGCTTCTGCCCGAAACAAATTCAATCGTATCCAATGGCAGTCGCTGATCTGCTGATACCAACAAAGCATTTGTCATTAAAACATTTGCTTCCAGATAATTTTCATTGATCACAGGAATGTTTGCGTCTATTTTTCCTCTTACTATTGCTGGTTGAGGTGTAAGATTTAATGGGAATGTTTTAATGCTATCTAACATTCCTGTAAAGTGAAATGAAGGATTTTCAGATATATTCCCGGTAAGAGTTCCGTTCAGATCAAGATTCGGATCATTTATATCTGTAATCACTTTAAGTGAAGAGCCGTTGATATTTCCATCTACTTTGATATTCCTGTAGACATAATCATTATATGCAATTGAATAAATATCTCCTTTGAAATTTGTATTGATCTTACCGGGAGTAAATCCTTTACCGGATACTGTAACATTTGCACTAATACCTTTAACCTGGTCATTTCTTACAATATATCCAAGATCCAAAGAATTTGTTTTTACCAATGCATTATAAGTTGCAGCATTCGGATTACTAAGATTTGTAAACCTGCCATTAACGAATGCTGTACCAACAGAAGAGTTGATAGTCAGATTAGTTAAAAGATTATTGATATTGCCTGCAACTGTACCATGCGCATCAAATTCTTCCGGCAAATTGATCTGCGCATTCGATAAACGCTTACCGGTAAACAATGCAATATCAGTCTGATTTGTATGCAGTCTTCTTATTCTTAATGTAGCTCCTGTTTTATTCGGATCATTGTTTGTCGCTAATGAACCGCTTGCATCGATCTGAGTATTTTTCAATCCACGGAATTGCAGGTTTGCGATATGCATTGTTTTAAGCGTTCCATTTCCCTGCAGATTGATGTACCATATAGCATTGGGGTTTGCAAATGCCGGCTGCGAACGTAATTGGGGAGCAAAAGCAAGTATATCTTTTACCTGCACATGGCTATTCGAAATATCAGCATCCATTTGTGTGTTGGGGAAACTTTCAGTAAGATCGTTGAATGAATTATAAGTGAGTGATGCATATCGTTTCAATTCTGTTCCAGGTGTTTTAAGAACAAGGTCTTTTACAAATGTTTGTGTATTGGCATATAGAAATTCTCCCTGCAATTCATTTAATACAAAACCACTCTGTTCTTTGAAAGACCCTTTTTTTATTTTTCCGGAGATCGAATCGGCAGATAATAAAAGATCATTCGCTTCTAACGTTACAGAGTCACCTTTGAAATGAGCATAGTCTATCCCATATTTTATCCGGGGATTATTATCATTATCGAATTTCAAACTATTGTTCTCCAGGTTTACAGTTGATGCGAATATTCGCCAACCTGCTTCCACCTGGCTTTTTGCTTCCTGTTTCACTTCTTTAACAACAACTCTTGCTTCTTCTTTTCTGCCAAACCTGATAGCGGCAACCGTGTTTTTCAAAGAAATGTTTTGAAGATCAATAACACGATTATCCAGGTCGATGATATTTGGTTTTAGCTGTGCTAATTCAAGATCAATTGTAGAGTACGTTGCAGATACATCATTTCTGTAATCCAGTTTAATATTCTCCAGGTTCAATTCTTGAAATAATAATTTTAATGCAGATGGTTGTTCTGCTTCCACCATATCTTTTGCCGCAGGTTCTAATACCATCAATGGCTTTACCTGGTAAACTCTTGCAGTCAACCCTTTGATATTTGTTTTAGGCACATCAAAATAAAAATGCTCGTAATCCATTTTATCGATTCTTGTATCAAGATGATCGAGCCATGCTTCTGCGTCCGTACCACTTATCGTGTCTTTATATATGATCCTGATCTTATTTAATTCAACAGATGGAATTGAAATAAAATAGGATGAAGTGTCAGCATTTGTAGTCGTATCCGGTAGGGTAAAAGCATCTATTACAAATTGAAAATTAAATGCAGTATCGGGAAGTTGTCGTTTGATCTTAGCAGTAATATTATCCAGCGCAATACTTCTAATATCCATTTGATTTTGAAAGATCAACTTGAAGAGATCCAGATTAGCTTCTATCTTACCGCCGGATAGTAGGGTATCTTTCTGCCTGTCTTCTATATAAACATTTTCAAGAATAATATTTTTAGGCAGGCCAACATAGACTTTTCCAACTTCAACTTTTGTCTTTAATTTTTTTTGGAGATAAGCAACTGCATTTACACGAAGAATATTTTGTACTGGCCCCGTTTGTATCAATAAAAGTATGATAAGTAAAAATAAAATGATAAACAGAATAGTTTTTGCTACTATTCGCGCCGGTTTGACCCAAATATTCTTTTTAGCCTGGTCCATGCAGTCCGCAATGGGATTTTTACTGAAGTCTTTTTTAAATCTTAGAAAATATCATGCTATAAATACAGCGAATAGAAATAAAAATTGAGTGTGGCAGAATTTGCCCATTTCTTGTTTTGTAAGCAACATACTGTCTTGATCAACCAGCATTTCATGCACAACTTATCCCGCCTTTGGCGTGGATTTGCTATCTTTCTTCTTAATAAACAATTGCCATGCTACGATCAAAGATTGCCGGTATTGGTATGTATGTACCAAAAAATGTTGTTACAAATAATGATTTGATGAAATACATGGACACGAGCGATGAGTGGATACAGGAACGTACCGGTATAAAAGAAAGAAGATATGCGGATCGTACAAAAGAAACAACTGCCACGATGGGTATTGAAGCAGCAAAGATCGCAATTGAAAGAGCTGGTATCACCCCACAGGATATTGACTTTATCATTTTCGCTACCATCTGTCCTGATTATTATTTTCCTGGTTGTGGTGTATTGGTACAACGTGCCATGAAGATGAAAGAGATCGGTGCATTAGATATAAGAGATCAATGTTCTGGATTTGTGTATGCCCTTAGTACCGGCGACCAGTTTATCAGAACAGGCATGTATAAAAACATACTTGTTGTTGCCAGCGAAAAACATTCTTTCGGACTTGACTTTAGTACCCGTGGAAGAAATATATCTGTGATCTTTGGTGATGGCGCAGGCGCTGTTGTTTTGCAGCCAACAGAAGATGAGAACCGCGGTATCCTTAGTACTCACTTGCATTGCGATGGAAATAATGCAGAGATCCTCGCAATGTTTAATCCGGGGACGCATGCAAATTATTGGGTTGGAGAAAAAAAGCTTGCTGATTTTGACGAAGCGGAGATAGGCGAAATGTTTATGAGTCATGCAATGATCGACAATGCACAAAATTTTCCAAACATGGATGGCCAGGCAGTATTTAAAATTGCAGTTGAAAAATTTCCTGAAGTAATAATGGAAGCTTTAAATACAAATAATTTTAAAACTTCTGATCTTAAGCTTTTGATCCCTCATCAAGCGAATCTTCGCATTTCACAGTTTGTACAAAAGAAGTTGAGATTGACTGATGACCAGATCTATAACAACATTCAGAAATACGGGAATACAACAGCTGCTTCTATTCCAATTGCTTTATGCGAAGCCTATGAAATGGGAAAACTAAAAGAAGGAGATTTAGTTTGTCTTGCTGCATTTGGCAGCGGCTTTACATGGGCAAGTGCATTGTTAAAGTGGTGAATGATCTTGCATTATGATGATAGTTATTCTATATCTCCTGCTGCAGAAGTATTGCTGTACAGATATTCGCCATTAAAAATTTTTCTTCAGCTGTTATCTCATTAAAATAAACAACTCCTTTATCGATAAGGGAAACTGCTGCCAATGGTTTGCCTTCTTTACCGCGAATTTCATAGCCGATCGATCCGAACGGCATATTAGCTGTCTTCCCGTCTTTTTTCTCCAATGTATAAACTGGATGTAAAGTATAATAGCGATCATTACTTTGGCTGATCACTCCAATGTACTTTTTACTATTTCGCTGAGCGGCTTCATTGTCCAGAACCATTTCCCATGGATGGATCTCATTTTTCATGTATAATTTGATCCAGTACAAATTTTCTGATGCATCAGCAACGCCCAGTATGTCGAGGCTTATATTGAAAAGACTGTTTGGATTATTACCCAATACAAAATCTTTTGATTTCACTTTTGTAACACAAAATGCACTGCTTTCATGAGCGGCATTATCCGTCAACTCAAACCTGACAGTCTGTTTCTTCTTTGAAAATTCAAGTCCTATAATACGGGAATAATCTTCATAACCAGGTCGGCCGGTTGTCCAACCCGCAAAAGAGCTGCTTCCCTTTGTCCATGATCTTTTCACAGAGGCTGTTTTATATTCTCCGAAACTTAGCTTCTGGTTAATAAGAAGACCCTGACGACCTTTCACTGAAAATTCTTCTATGTTATTCCAATTACTTTTCTCCACCGCCATTTTTGCTGTTGTACAGCCAAATGCCAGCATTACTATTACTATAAAGAGTTTATATTTTTTCATCGGTTAATTTAAAACAAAACTATTTGGACCCGCTGTTCCTGCATTAGCATAAAAATGTGATTTTAGTAAATTAATTAATGCAACGTTTTTTCCCCGAACTTCGTTTTAACTGATATAAACAATGGCGAAACTATTTTTATACGTATTGATCTTGTTTTCTACAACGGTGCAGGCCCAATCCTATGATAAATGGGAGATCTATCAAAACCGTAAAGAGGTGAATACTTTTAATAATAAAAAAGAAACGAGTGATGAAAAAAGAGTCGTTCTCCTGAACCGGTTCCTGGAAGGGCCCGGTTTTTTTGTTATTGAGTACACACCTGCTGCCGAACAGGCAGAATGGATCCGCACTATTGCTTTTTATGATTCAACCGATAAAGAAATAAGAGAATATAACAACACTCTTTTCCTGCGCATACACAATTCAGAAATTGCTGGCATCATGGAAGGACGGCAAAAAGTAAGAGTATATAGCTGGGCCATTCCAAAAGATCCGGCTGTTGCCGCCACGGTTCGAGTTCGTCGCATACTTTTGTGTACATTATATACACGATGAGCCGAAAGATCATTTACATCATCAATCCCATTTCTGGAACAAAATCCAAAAGTACTCTTCAACAATTTGTTGAAGCAAAAACAAAAGAAAAAGGTATTACTTATTCTGTTTTCCCTTCAGTTGCCGATGGGAATTATACTTTCCTTCATTCAATTATAAAGGAAGAAAAGATCAGCGATATAGTAATTGCCGGAGGAGATGGCACTATTAGCAATGTTGTCGGCAGCCTGTTAAATGAAGATGTAAACTTTGGTATCATTCCTTGTGGATCGGGAAATGGATTGGCACATACAGCAAAGATCTTAAAGCAACCATCGAAAGCACTTGATATAATTTTTAATGGAAAGGCGTCTGCTGTTGATGGCTTTTTCGTCAATGATCGTTTTGCCTGTATGTTAGCCGGTCTTGGCTTTGATGCAAAGGTGGCGCATGAATTTGCTGATCATCCAAAAAGAGGGTTAATGACCTATGCACAGTTAACCTTGAAAAATTTTTTTTCTATAAATCCATTCCGTTTTGAATTGAGATTTGAAAAAAAGAAGATCGATACAGATGCCTTTTTTATCAGCATTGCTAACAGTAACCAGTTTGGAAATAATTTTACCATTGCCCCAAAAGCAAGTTTAACCGACGGCCTGCTTGATATTGTGATCGTAACCGCCCAGAATAAAGTAAGTTTTCTTTTGCAAACATTAAAGCAAATGGCAGGCTGGAACGTGATGGAAGCCTCATCTGTAATAACAAAAAAAAGGGGTGTTATTTATTTTCAGACAGATAAGATCGAGATCATTAATCATTCACAAGCCCCCTTGCATATCGATGGTGATCCTGCTGAAACCCCTGGTAAACTTTCGATAGAAGTAAGGAAGAAATGTTTTAGGCTTATTCAGCCAGTTTAACAATCAATGAATCTTTTTTATTGAGCAGGTTAACAACTTTCTCAAAACTTTCTTTATTAAATAAAAAATCCGGCGAGCTCATTATGTTCTTCTTTTCTCTTTGTGTAAGATGAAAATTCAATGCGGCTTTGTCCTCTTTTTTTTCCGTTGCATATTGAAAAGTGACCTTATTGATCTTATGCGTTGCACGTTGTGTATAATAACTCAGCAGGTCATTCTGAAAATATTCCATTGTTTTAAACCAATTATGCTGCAGCATCAGGAAAGGTTTAGTAGCATGGTCGCCTATATTTTCTGTAACATAGGGATAATCCCATCCTCCTGTTGGTCGATCTCTTAACTGAATGATCAGCACACCTCGGGTATTTTGATTAATCCAATCATCAAAAAATTCGAGGAACCGTAAACCGGTTTCTTGGCCGTAATTATCTCTTAGCCCCGCATCCATTACATCAATTACAGGGTCGGAAGGAAGCCATACATTGGGTAATACAATAGGAAATGTTGCATTCATTCTCAATGCAGTCAATATTCTTAGATTAAAAGGATCTTGTTTTTCAAAAAAAGAAGCGAAATCAATCACATCCGGGTCCATTCCGGGAAGAGTTGTAGAGTCATAACGGCTGCGCATCATAAATCTTATTGGCTGCGTACTGATGATCATTTTCCTGCTATCCCTTGAAACAACAGAATTATAAAACGCCAGGGGAATAGTCGCATTTCTTTCATCCTCTTTATAATCCTTCAATTGCTTATTTAAAAACCCATTTGTGTTCTTATTCAATTTTGATTCAAAAGAATAAGCCCTGTCCTTTACATATATATAAGGACCGACCTCAAATTTCAGTGATGGCGAAATAAGATCTCTTGCTACAAAGGATGAGAATAAAGGATTCAAAAGATCACCCGAAATGTCGTCAACATATTTTTTGTCCTGCAAATGAATATTATCACCTTTTTGTTTACGTAGGTATAACTCACGGAAATAAGAAGCACCGATCATTCCCCCGGATGCCCCGGTAATGAGAAAAGTTTTTTTCATCATTTCACCATTAGTAACACTATCGAGTCTTTGGAGAATACTCATTGTAAAAGTTGCACTCCGATGTCCTCCCCCGCTTGTATTAACGATGATGAACAATGGCTTTTCTTCTCCTTGCTTTCTTTTCCAGTTTTCCAATACCTGGATCATGTTCAGGCTATCATCAGAAACGTTTTTTATGGATGCCATTTCCAGTATATGTTCGCGGCTATAAGCAGGTCGTTCTTTGGTATTTGAATATTTTAAACCAAAAGCTTTATTTCTCGGATCGATCCAATCCCATGTATAAAAAAGATTAAGAATAACTATTAAACCAAGAAGATATGGGATACTCCAGCTTTGTAAAAAATAGGTAAAAGCGCCAGCCACCCCGATGAGTATCGCAAAGAAAACCGTGATACTTGCAGCAGCTGGTATTTGAAAAAATGCTGAGTCTTGTAAAAAACCGATCCCGATCAAAAATAAAAAAGCTGCAAATACAGAAAGCACTGCGGCAAAGTGGTGACGTTTAAAAATATTATCAATGAAATCACGGGTATAGTGAGAAACATCCCTTGTCTTTTTTACAGACTTTGGTGTTTCAAGATACCATTCCACTTTAATGATCTTTGATTCGCTTGGCGGTAATTCACCTGGTTTTAAATGCCGGATATATTCTTTGGGATTTCTTATCACCGGCATCATACGGCGGTAAATAGAACGATCAGCTCTGAAAAAATAAATAAACGAAATAAAGAGTATTATTATTAATCCCAACAAAAAACCACCAGCTAACATTAAATACTCTGCAGTAGGAATAAGCTCCTTGTACCTGATAAACTGCCATGCTTTAATAAAATAAAAAATCAGAAAGGCAAGTGGTATTACAAAGTTGTTAATACAATATCTTAAAAAAGGATTGGTGGTAGCGGCAAGAAAACGAAAATGCCGGCTAAATAAAATAAAGCTGGCAATGTTCCAGCTCATAATAAACATACCGATAGCAATACCAACAATGCCTGCGCCAAGTGCATTTACATTACCAAGATATTCCGGCGCCAGGTAAAGGGAATCGGCACCAAAGGTTCTCATGAAAGTACCATTGATAGTACTAAACAAAACAAACCAGAAAATAAGTAACACCTGGTATTTTCTGAAATGCAGAAACAACAGTTGAACAGGAAAAGAATAAAAGAATCCGCGAAGCCAGGCTTTCATAAGTAATGGAGAGGCGGTTTAGTTTTGTTTAAAATTAATATTAAACCGGCGTTATTTCAAAGTAACTATTATTTACTTTTTATAAGGTACCCTGTCCAGAAAATCGACAACAAAAGGAACATCGCAATTAATTGATGAAACTGTGCCGTCCATTCAAAAATCCCCCAATGATTTGGTACGATCTTCACACTGGTAAAGACTGAGAAAATGCCAAGAACAACCTGTATAGTTACAAGCAAAAGAGGAAGCCATTTTGTTTTCAAAAACAATTTACTGCCGCTTATTTTAGAAGCTTTCCATGTCCAGATAAGAATTAGAACAAAAAGAATATAGGCAAGTGAACGATGGAAAAAATGAATAGTGATCTTGTTCTCAATTAAATTCAATAACCCACCAGGTGAAAACATTTTAGTTGGAAAGAAAGTACCGTTTATATCGGGCCAGGTAGGTGCAACAGTTGCTGCTTTGTGACCTGCCATCAATGCGCCGAATGCTAATTGTAAGATTAGCACTCCAATTATTATCCAGGTAAAATTCTTTAGTGATCTGTTTACAATTCTTTTTTCATTTGGCACCAATAATTGTAAAGCGAACCAAAATGTATAACAAAGCAATCCCAATGCTAATACAAAATGTAGCATCAGTCTTGTTGGCTTTACATAAGTAGCATCTCCTGTTAACCCACTTGCCACCATGATCCACCCAACAGCTCCCTGCAATGCGCCTAAAAGAAAAAGAATGATCAATGGTTTTATCATTTCTTCTTTAAATCTCTTTTGAAAAAGAAAAATGATAAAGGGAATTGCAAATACAACTCCGATCAATCTTGCCCAAAAACGATGAAACCATTCCCAGAAAAAAATGGATTTAAAATCTTGTAGAGTAAAATCAGAGTTGAGAAGTAAAAACTGTTGTGTCTGTTTATATTTATTAAATTCTTCGATCCATTTTGGTTCATTCATAGGTGGCAGTGTACCTGTGATCACATTCCATTCAGTAATAGAAAGACCGGAACCCGTAAGACGTGTAACGCCCCCTAATAATATTTGAATGATCAGCATACCAACGCCGATCATTAACCAAATGGCGACTGCCCTAGAAGTTCTTTGTGGATAAAATTCCGTCATAGCGCCGCAAAGTTAGTTGCTGCTGATGTTGAAAATAATTTTTGTTCTGCGATATTTGTGCAACCTCACAAAATGCTAAGCCCTTTTTACCAGGACCAATTAACTGAAGCCGGTTGCGATGAAGCCGGACGTGGTTGTTTTGCCGGACCAGTATTTGCATCTGCGGTTATTCTTTCAAAGGATTTTTATCACCCGTTACTGAATGATTCAAAACAATTATCCGAAGAGGAAAGAAATGAATTACGAATAGTTATTGAAAAAGAAGCGATCAGCTTTGCTGTGGCCAGTATCAACCATGATGAGATCGACCGCATTAATATTTTACAGGCATCGATAAAAGCAATGCATATTTCCGTAAACCAACTAAAGCCAAAGCCCCAGTTGCTTTTGATCGATGGAAATTATTTTGTTAAGTATAAGAGACTTCCTCATCGTTGTATCATAAAAGGCGATGGTATTTATGCATCTATTGCCGCAGCAAGTATCCTTGCTAAAACTTATCGTGATGAGTATATGCAAAAGCTTCACGAAGAATTCCCTCATTATAATTGGGCAAGTAATAAAGGATATGGAACTCCTGAACATAGAAAAGCCCTCGATGAATATGGTATTTGCAAATACCACCGTAAAAGTTGGAAGCTTTTTACCGAGCAGCCCGAACTTTTTGCTAAAGAAACTCTCCTTTGACATTAATCAATTAACTATCAATTAACTGCATTTGCAAATTATATAAGTTAGTTTACAAGCTGTATGGTGTCGATCTATATCTTTGTCAAAATTGTTCTGCATGCAACTAAGGCCACTTCCTGTTGTTGATACAATTTCGCCAGAAGAATTCAAGAACGAATTCTATGACAAAAATATTCCGGTAATTATCCGGGATCTCTCACATCAATGGCCTGCATATACAAAATGGAACTGGGATTATTTTAAACAACTGGTTGGTGACAAAAAAGTTCCGTTATACAACAATGTAAAAAGCGATGCCTACACCCCTATAAACAAAGCGGATGATTATAAAACTTTTGGTGAATATATTGATATGATAAGCCAGGGTCCGGCAGCCTGGCGAATTTTTTTATTCAACATTTTTGATCATGCGCCACAATTGATAAATGATTTTACATGGCCCGAGCACATGATGAAAGGTTTTATAAAAAAATATCCCATGCTCTTCACTGGCGGTGCCACTTCCATCACTCATATGCATTTTGATATTGATCTCTCTAATATTTTACATACACAGTTTGCCGGCAGAAAAAGAGTTTTATTATTTCCTTTTGAAGAACAACATAAACTCTACCGCAAACCTTATGAAGTTTTATCATTAGCTGATTTTTCCAATTACTATATGCAAAACGGCAGCCCTGATTATGAGAAATTTCCAGCTTTGAAACTTGCACAGGGACAAGAGGCTGTCCTGGATCATGGGGATACTTTATTTATGCCTGCCGGTTGGTGGCACCATATGGAATATCTTGACAGTGGTTTTGCGATGAGCCTAAGAGCTTTGCAGCCGACTTTGGCTGGAAAAATGAAAGGGGCCTGGAATATTTTTGGGATGCGCGGCATTGATACCATGATGAAAAAGACCGCACCTATCTGGTGGTATGAAAGAAAAAAGAAAAAGGTATTTGAGAATGCCGATAAAGAATTAAGAAAACCACTTGTGCTTAGTTGATAACCCAAACTTCATTTCCTCTTAAAAGTTTATCAAGATCAGCAGGCTTTTTTGCTACCGCATCCTTTATTTGTTGCTCCATTACATTTTCGTAACAAGAACGATCTGTTTGATAGAAGACACCGAATGGTCTTGGTAGATGACCTTCAATACCTGGATTATCAAAAATGCGAACGAGTATCTGTGCTTTGTAAATATCTTTTTCGTCATGCACCCAAAGGTCATCGGCACTGTAACCATCAGCAAGATCTACAGCTTTTGGTGTAAAGCCATCCAATTTTATCCCTTTTTCTTTATTTGCTCCAAAGGTTAATGGCTGCCCTTGTTCAAGGAATAATGTTTCAGCAGCTTTTGTTCCTTTTTCAGTAAACATTTCAAAAGCTCCGTCATTAAATATGTTACAGTTCTGGTAGATCTCAAGGAAAGAAGCTCCTTTATGTGCATTGGCACGAAGCAACATTGCCTGTAAATGTTTAGGATCACGGTCCATTGTTCTTGCTACAAATGTTGCATCGGCACCCATAGCAAGTGCTAGTGGATTAAAAGGATGATCAATACTTCCATAAGGAGTCGATTTTGTCACCTTATTTTCTTCTGATGTTGGAGAGTATTGTCCTTTTGTTAAACCATAGATCTGGTTATTGAACAAAAGAATATTAACGTCAAAATTCCTACGTAATAAATGTATTGTGTGATTACCTCCGATACTCAAACTATCGCCATCGCCGGTCACAATCCAAACACTCAGCTCAGGTCTTGAAGCTTTCAATCCGCTGGCAACGGCGGTAGCTCTTCCGTGAATTGAATGCATTCCATAAGTATTCATATAATAAGGAAACCGGCTGCTGCAACCGATACCTGAAATGATCACAATGTTCTCACGGGCTATACCAAGTGTTGGCATTACCTTTTGCACTTGCGCAAGAATAGAATAATCGCCACAGCCGGGACACCAGCGTACTTCCTGGTCGGTTGCAAAATCTTTGGAGGTCAAAGCGGGGGCAACAGTAGTTTCACTCATAAAAAAATATTGATTGCAAATTTAAAGAATAACGGATAGGAAGCAAGGGGTTTCAAAGCTATTGACCCTGTTTTTTATCAATCAAACCCCTAATTATTCGTTATTTCCCAATTCTTCCCAATACTCAGCCGCACGACGGGTGTGTGGAATCACAATTGTACCGCCAACTATATTGGCTACTGCAAAGATCTCGTACACCTGGGCAGTAGTAATTTCTAATTCATGGCATTTCCCAAGATGATATTTGATACAATCATCACAACGAAGCACCATGCTGGCAACCAAACCAAGCATTTCTTTCGTCTTTGTGTTCAGGGCGCCGTTTTCGTAAGTATTGGTGTCAAGATTCCAAAGCCGTTTCATCACAAGATTGTTCTTACTTAGGATCACCTCATTCATCCGGCTGCGGTAATCATTAAATTCTTTTACTAATGATGACATATTTAAAGTTTGTTCAAAGTTACCTGTATGGTTGAAGTAAATGATAAAATCCAATAAGACTAAAAAAGTATTTAGTAAATTCAAAACTTAAATTTATTAGAATGAAAAATAAAGCCGTTGCTATTTTAGGTCTTGCTGCATTTGTTTTTATTGGTATTGCTGCAAGCAAACCTTCGGGCAATAAAGAGAGAAACCTAAAAGTGCTTCCAAAAGATATCAGCGATTCAGACCTTGATTCGGTCATGGAAGGATATTCAAAAGCATTGAATGTAAAATGTGATTTTTGCCATGCTGAAAATAAAGCCAAAACCGATATTGATTATGCAAGCGATGATAAACCTGAAAAAGACATTTCAAGGATGATGATGAAATTAACAGCCGCAGTTAATAAGGATTATTTTGATTACACCATTGTTTATAAAGCTGGTGAGACAATGGCAGTTTCATGTTTTACCTGCCACGATGGATTCCCCAGACCTGATCTTAAACACCAAAAAAAGGATTAGTATTTCTTTCATGTTTTAACACAAATAAACTCCGGTAAAGATTCTGGTATTATTACCAAGCTACTAAGCACTTTTGCTCGATTTTCCTATAAATCAGTCTTTTATTACACTACTGTTCACTGCATCTCGTTTAATAATTGATCCAAAATAAGCATATAGCTTATCCTATAAAAACCATTATCCATGAACTGGCAAGACGCCATAGGAATTTTATCGACCCTTGCTCTCTTTACCCCTGTGTTTGTTATTGTGGTAACTAAACTGATCCGTTACAAACAATACCTTCCTCTTTTTATATATTGTTTACTAGCATTTGGTTTTAACCTGATGACGGAGCATTTGATAAATGTGCCAAAAAGCGTAGAACGTTTTTATGGCATTACAAATAATCTGACTGATATGCCTCTTATGCTCGGCTTCTTACTTTTTCAGATCCCTTCTTCCGTTCAGAAAAAAAGAATGAAAATACTATTATGTACATTTATTGTTTTTGAAATTGTTTTGATATTTATGTATGGCATTACGGTGAAAACCATTACGGTGACGATGGGACCTGGGCTGGTGATCGTGTTTGGGTATTCTTTATATTATTTTGTCTATACCGTTAAGCGAAGCTTTATTCATAATAAGTTCGTAGGAAAAGCTATAATAGCCTCTGCCTTGACATTTGCCTATGGATGTTTCATCATCATATACCTGATGCATTATGTTTTGAATTTGAAAGATCTTTCCAGTCTTTTCCTAATCTATTATTTTATCACAATAATTTATTGCATCATTCTGTCAGTTGGTCTTCATATAGAAAGTAAAAGGAAAAGTAAGTTGTATGAGCTGTTAATTACCCGCAAGGAATTAAAGCGCTTTTTTGCAGATGAAAAAAAACCGGCTGTCCCAAAAGGAACAACCGGTCAATGGAAATTAAACTGATCGTTAGAAACAATATCTTCCTTCGTTTATCATTTTATCAGCTATTCTTCGTCTTGCATCTTTAGTGTTAAATGGTTCTGCCTTTGTAAATCGTTTTAATCCCATTAATATCATTCGCTGCTCATCGCCTTCTGCAAATGAATTGATCGCATCCTTACCAAACTTATTTACTTTATCAGCGGCATCATATAAATAGGTACGCATAATGTCAATATGATTCGCACAGGCGGCTTCTCCTTTTTGATCAACGATCTTCATCACTCTTAACAATACACTTTCCGCATTGAATGTTTCAATAGCCATATCAGCAAGATTCATCAATACTTCCTGTTCGTTTTCAATTTTCATCATCAGCTTTTGCACAGCTGCACCCGATGCCATTAAGATCGCTTTCTTAAGATTAGCGATCAATTTTTTCTCTTTTACAAATGAGCCTTCTTCTTCAGCGCCAAAATCAGGAATACTCATTAATTCTTTTTGCACTGACATCGCCGGTCCCATCAGGTCAAGCCTTCCCTGCATCGCTCTTTTCAGTGTCATGTCAAGCGTTAGCAGGCGATTGATCTCATTTGTGCCTTCATAAATTCTATTAATACGACTGTCACGATAAGCCCTTGAAATATTGTACTCAGCGCTGAAACCATTACCGCCATGTATCTGCACACCTTCATCAACTACAAAATCCAGCACTTCGCTGCCAAAAACTTTTAACATGGCACATTCAATAGCATATTCTTCCGCCGCACCCAGTAATGCTTCATTAAAAAGTTTGCCAGCTGCAAGTAACTCATGTTCTTTTTTGTCAATCCAATTTGCAGTACGATATAAGGCACTTTCCCCAACGAAAATTTTAATTGCCATTTCTGCGATCTTATGTTTGATAGCGCCAAAATTTGCAATCGGCTGTTTGAATTGCTCTCTTGTTTTTGCATACCGCACTGAATCCGTCGCTGCTCTTTTCGAACCCCCCAAAGCAGCAGCCGCTAATTTCAAACGACCAATATTTAAAATATTGAAAGCGATCTTATGTCCTTTACCAATTTCTCCCAATACATTTTCTACTGGTACTTTACAATCCTGGAAATATAATTGAACAGTCGATGAACCTTTGATCCCCATTTTATGTTCCTCAGGCCCTTGAGTAAAACCTTCCGTTCCTCTTTCAATAATAAACCCTGTGAATTTATCACCATCAACTTTTGCAAATACAGTATACACATTGGCAAAACCTCCATTTGTTATCCAACACTTCTGTCCATTGAGCGAATAGTATTTACCATCATCGCTAAGTTTCGCGGAGGTTTTTGCGCCAAGCGCATCACTACCACTATTAGGCTCTGTTAATCCATAAGCCCCGGCCCATTCACCCGTAATGAGTTTGGGTATATATTTTTTCTTTTGTTCAGGAGTACCAAAATATAAAATTGGTAAAGTGCCGATACCTGTGTGCGCAGCAATCGCAACTGAAAAAGAATGACCAGCACCGAGATACTCATTCACAATTGTTGAGGTAACAAAATCTTTTCCTAAACCACCATATTCTTCCGGAAAAGAAGTTAACAACAAACCTTGTTCTCCAGCTTTTGTAACAAGGCCTTTCATCAATCCTGGCTCTAATGCATCAATGCGATCAAGTATTGGGTAAACTTCTTTATCGAGAAACTGCTCACACATATCACGGATCATCAATTGTTCTTCTGAAAAATTTTCAGGAGTGAACACTTCAAATGGCGAAGATTCTTTTATCAGCCATTCGCCACCTTTTAGCGCCGGTGATTGCTTTACTTCAGTGCTCATAGTATTAAATTTAAATGCCCCACCAACCTCCCCGAAGGGGAGGCTTTTGGAAACGGTTTTAAAAAAATAGTTCTTTTAATTATGTAGTTATTTTAGTTCTCTCAATTTGTTAATTTATTTCAATGCTTAGGGTTCCAAGTCTCCCCTTCGGGGAAATTTAGAGGGACTTCTATTTCAAATTATCATAAACGATCTGTAATACTTCTTTACATACTTCGATCTTTTCCGGAGGCACAGATTCCAACGCTTCATTCAAAGTTTCTTCTGCCAACTCCATTGCTTGTTCCTGCAACTTCTGCGCCTGCTTTGTCAAAAAGATCTTATTGATACGCCGGTCATTTTCCGATGCCACTCTTTTTACCAGGTTCAGTTTTTCAAGGTTATCGACCAACCTTGTTATACTTGGCTTATCACGAAATGTAGCATTACATAGTTCCTGCTGACTGATCCCATCCTGTTTCCATAAATGATATAAAACGCTCCATTGCTCAATGGTCAGGTTCATTGCAGAAGCATTGAATTTTTTTTGAAGCCTTCTCGCAATGGCGGTAGAAGCTTTCCCAGTAATAAAACTGTATAATTCGCCTTTCTTAAAATGGTTGTTTGACATATAGTTGTTTATACAACTATTCAAAATTAGTAATTAGGTTTGTAAAGCCAAATTAATTTCGCTTAATTTTTTGTGCCACTGTTTTCTTTCCTCTTTCCTTTTGGTTACCATTGTTTATTTAGATTTGTCCTAACACATGCTCCTCCTTTATATAACCATTGGCCTGCTTATTATTTATTCAACCCTGATCTTGTTTTACCGTGCCGGCTGGCAGGAGCTAGATCCATTTTCAAAAACTGATCATGAGTCTTCGATAAAGATCTCCGTAATAATTCCAGCTCGAAATGAAGAAGAAAATATCGGTAAACTTTTGTCTTCACTTGAAAAACAAACCTATCCTCATCATCTTTTCGAGGTAATTGTTATTGATGATCATTCCACAGATAATACAGCAGTTGTAGTAAAGAGCTATTCGTTTGCAAAACTTATAAGGCTTGAAACCGAAAATATCAATTCCTATAAAAAGAAAGCAATTGAAACAGGTATCGCTGCTGCTTCGGGTGATTTGATCGTTACGACAGATGCTGATTGCATTGTACCAGGGAACTGGCTGAAAACAATTGCCTCTTTTAAAGAAAAAACAAACACTGTTTTTATTGCTGCCCCTGTTGTGTTAGAAAACGAATCAAATCTTTTACAGACTTTTCAAGCTCTTGACTTTCTTGTTTTGCAGGGCATTACTGCTGCATCGGTGCAAAAGAGATTTCACAATATGTGCAACGGCGCCAATCTTGCCTACGAACGAAAAACTTTTTTTGAAGTGAATGGTTTTACTGGTATAGATCATATCGCCTCCGGCGATGATATGTTACTAATGCAAAAGATATCGCAACGATTTCCAACTAAAGCTTCTTACCTGTTATCAAAAGATGCTATTGTTACTACCCAGGCAGCAAAAACATGGAAAGATTTTTTTAGCCAACGAATACGTTGGGCAAGTAAAGCGACAGATTATAATGACATAAAGATCTTCAGTACCTTATTTCTTGTTTACTTTTTTAATTGTGCATTGTTAGCATTATTCATATCCGGTTTCTGGATGCCTTCTTTATGGTTGGGCTTAATTAGCATTCTCATTTTAAAAACAATTATTGAATTAACATTCATCTACCCCGTTGCAAAATTTTACAATAAACAAAATTTAATAAAGTGGTTTCCCTTTTTCCAGCCTATGCATATTGTGTATACAGTTATTGCAGGTTGGCTTGGTGTCTTCGGAAGTTTTGAATGGAAAGGCCGCCGGGTAAAATAGTTTGGTTGTATCTTTCCCTCTCATGAGTATGGCATCAACATCATCACAACAAGCCGCATGGAAGCGTTTGAAAAAAAACAAAGGAGCCATTGCTGGTCTTATCATTATTGTTATTGCTATACTAACTGCGATCTTTTCTTACTTCTTTGCACCTGATTCGTCTCCATACGCAAACAGAATAATTCTTGAAATACGAAAACAAAAGCCAGGTTTCGAAAAAACATTTTTGAAAATTCCAAAAGAAACAAATGCAAAAAGAGGATTCTTCAGTCATCTTTTATATGGAACTGATGATGAGTTTGAATTTATCCCCATCAACGGTTATCGTTCAATTAATAAGGATTCGATCGTTGCTTTAAAATTTATTGACGATGGGGTGGAAGAAGAAAAAGCATTTACAATAAATAAACTACCGGCATCATTTACCATCACAAAAAAATTTTGGTTAGGTACCGATAAGTTTGGCCGTGATATTTTAAGCCGCATCATCATTGGCACAAGAGTTAGTTTAAGTGTAGGTCTGATCACTGTGATCATTTCTCTTTCAATTGGTGTATTACTCGGTTCGTTGGCTGGCTATTTCCGTGGAAGAATTGATAATATCATTATGTGGCTCACCAATATAATATGGAGCATTCCAACACTACTGCTCGTTTTTGCGATCACTTTTGCATTAGGAAAAGGTTTTTGGCAAGTATTTATAGCAGTTGGTTTAACCATGTGGGTGAATGTTGCCAGGTTAGTTCGTGGACAGGTTTTATCCATACGTGAATTGGAATATATTGAAGCAACAAGAGTTTTAGGGTTCTCACACTTCAGAACGATCTTTCGTCATATACTTCCAAATATTATGGGACCCGTTTTGGTAATTGCTGCCTCTAATTTTGCATCGGCAATTGTAATTGAAGCTGGCTTAAGTTTTTTAGGAGTAGGTGTGCAGCCGCCTCAACCAAGCTGGGGACTGATGATAAAAGAAAACTATAGTTTTATAATAACACAAAACCCGATGCTTGCTTTAGCGCCGGGTTTTGCTATAATGTTGCTTGTTCTTGCTTTTAATTTATTAGGAAATGGACTTCGTGATGCGTTAGATGTTCGCTGATCAATTAAGCCTTTCGTGAATAACGATAACTACCTGTCCATGTGTTAGCAGCTTTTGTTTTGGATGTAACAGTTACTGTCGTTACACATACAACGCCAACAGGTGTGCCCGTGATTGTAAGATTGGTACTGGCACTAGTTGTTCCAGGGTTATTTGCTGTAAAAACAGTAGTCCCAGAACCATCATCCCTTTTGACTACAACGTCAATAGTAACACCCTGTGGAGGCATTGTTGATGTAATAGAAACTGTAAGCGGAAAATCAATTTGCGGTGCTGCAGGTTGGGTTGAACCCGCAGGCGGATTCAATGTAACTGCAAGATTATCTTCATCATCATCCCCACCTTTGTCTGAACAACTGCCCATACCTAAAATAATCGCGGGTACTATAAACAATTGAAACAACCTTTTCTTCATAAAATCATTTTAAACCAGGAACTAAGTTAAGATTATTTGATGTACTGATAAAACGAAAACGGTTCAGATGACTTTAATAGTTCGGTTAAAA
>Ga0209486_10000332_pt1 | contig 21768 bp, 18 predicted proteins | sample NCCompost_FD_187518 | JGI IMG/M metagenome (GOLD analysis project Ga0209486, IMG submission 187518) | Agricultural soil microbial communities from Utah to study Nitrogen management - NC Compost (SPAdes) (version 2) | ecosystem: Environmental > Terrestrial > Soil > Agricultural land | place...
TATAAAACTTCGAACATAGAACCTCAAACTTCAAACAAGTTGGGCAAATGTAAGTTTTGTGAGTGAAGAACGGATTGCAACGACTTATGTAATTATACTAATTTTGAGAACTATGAGAAACTCAGTTTTTTGGTGGGTCCTGATCGGATTCATGGTTTTGCTTGATTTTTATTTTTTCCAGGCTTTGAAAACTATCACTCAAACTGCAAGTTCAAAAGCAAGACTTATCATTTTTATTTGTTACTGGGTTATTTCTGTCAGCGCTATTGTGCTGTTATTATTATTGCCCTATCTGAATTTTGAGAACAAATTTTTCAGAAACACTTTATTTGCCATGATCGCCGGTTTGTTTTTTGCAAAGCTGGTAGCTTCGTCAATTTTTCTTGTTGATGATATTCGCCGGGGAGTACAGTGGCTTGCAGGTAAAGTTTTCTTTTCAAATACTGAGGGAGAAGGATACCAGGCTGGCGAAAAGATCTCCCGTTCGCATTTTCTTAGTTGGGCAGGAATGCTGGTAGGAGGCGGTCTGTTTGGATCACTTATTTATGGGTTTGGAAATAAATACAGTTATCAGCTTCGGCGAATGCAACTTGCTTTTGAAAAATTACCTGCATCGTTTAAAGGATTAAAAGTTGTACACATATCAGACATTCATTCCGGAAGTTTTACTGATAAACTTTCGGTGAAAAAAGGAGTGGAGAAAATTTTAAAAGAGAAGCCGGATCTTATTCTTTTTACCGGTGACCTTGTTAATAACCGCAGTGATGAAATGGATGATTTCATGGATATTTTTAAAGAAGTTAAAGCGCCAATGGGTGTTTATTCAATTCTGGGAAATCATGATTATGGCGACTATACAAAATGGGATTCGCCGAATGAAAAGATCGCAAACCTTGACCGGCTAAAACAAGTCCATAAGGAATTGGGCTGGCAGTTGATGCTTGATGAAAATACCCAGCTTGAAAGAAATGGTGAGAAGATCTCTTTGATCGGGGTTCAGAATATTAGTGGCAAAAGAGGTTTTCATAGTTATGGTGACCTGGCAAAGGCCTACCAGGGACTTGAAGAATCTCATTTCAAAATACTGATGAGCCATGACCCTTCACATTGGGATGCAGAGGTGGTAAAGAAATATGCTGATATTGACCTTATGCTTTCTGGCCATACCCATGGTTTTCAATTTGGCATAGAAATACCCGGTTTTAAATGGAGTCCCGTTCAATACGTCTATAAGCAATGGGCAGGCCATTACAAGGAGGGCAACCAGCAATTGTACATAAACAGGGGGTTTGGATTCCTGGCTTACCCTGGCCGGGTGGGTATTTTGCCAGAAATCACTGTGATAGAGCTGATTTGATCGATAATTTTGAAAAAAAACTAAATAAAGCAGCCCGGGTCAGCGTTTTCAGGTCTGATGATATATGTGTTAAACTATCTAAGTATTTATAAGTCACAGCTTTTGAATTTATTTGGCCAAATAATAATTTCCGGACACCACTGCCGTATGTTGAAGAAGCACATCATCATACTTCCGTTATTCTTTTTAGGCGTAACTGTGTTTTCGCAAGTCTCATCTATTGATACTACAAAGAAGAAAGAAAAAGTTGAGGACTGGGCCATTGATTCAACTATTGATTATGATCTTTTGTTGCAGGACATGGAATCTTTTCTTGATTCAATTTTAATGCCCCATAGTTATCTTATTGGAAGTTTTGCTGCGGGCAGAGGTTATTTCAATTACACGAGTAAATCAACCACATTAATTGAAACGCGGAAAAATTTTACTTATATACCTACTGTTGGTTACTATCATAAAAGTGGTCTTAGCCTAACGGCCACTGGTAATATGATCAATGACAACAACAAGCTAAATCTTTATCAAATAGCCGTAAGCCCGGGATATGATTATCTTGAAAACAGGGACCTGGCGACAGGGATTACTTATACAAGATTTTTTACAAAAGACACACTATCGTTTTATACAACGCCTTTGCAAAATGAATTGTTTGCCTACTTTACTTATCGCAAATGGTGGATCAGGCCATCAATTGCACTTAGCTATGGATGGGGTAATCGCACAGATTACGTGGAAAGAGAAGAGTTGATACAGGATCTTCGTTTACGTCGAAGTGGTATTACCAGGATCAATTCAAAAGAATCGATCACTGATTTTTCCGTCATCGCTTCATTGCGACATGATTTTTATTGGCTTGGCATTTTTTCTCATAAAGATCATTTCCGTCTTACACCACAACTAGCTTTTATCAGCGGTACGCAAAAATTTGGTTTTAATCAATCAGCAAATACCTACGCTACCATAGTTCGTACCGGTGCCAATGTTTTATATAATTCTGAAAGTGTTTTTTTGGATGATCATTTGAAATTTCAGCCGCTTTCACTTACTATGTTTTTAAGAACGGAATATTCTATTGGCAAATTCTTTATTCAGCCGCAACTTGTGTTTGATTATTATTTCCCAACAGATAAAGACAACTTCAGCACCCTGTTCTCAATTAATCTTGGAATGCTATTCTGATATTTTTACATTTTGTTACCAAATAGGGTGCAATAAAGATTTATAAAAAGAGTTAAAGCATTGTGTTTTAAAGATTTTAACAGCACTAAAACTCCCGATGGCATTATAGTTGAAGTTTTACACACCAAACAAAAATTTCTTACATGAAAACAAAACTTGCTATCATGGCCATTGCATTGCTTACAATGCAGGCAGCATCGGCCCAATTCCGCCTTGGCGCTAAAGCGGGCGCTAATCTTGTAAAGGTCGAAGGAAAATCTTTCAAAGATGAGTTTAGATATAACTATCACGTCGGAGGGTTTGCCGAAATTGGTCTCACAAGAGACGGAAAGCTTACTCTTCAACCTGAAGTTTTATTTAACCAGTATTCTACAACTCTCGACAGTAGTTTCAAAGCCATTTATGAAAACGTACTCAGCTCAGAGCAAACTCATGTAAAGCTCAATTATCTTACTATCCCGATCTTACTTAATTATAGATTGATCGGCCCCCTTTACTTACAAGCTGGCCCTGCGTTCAGCATCTTAATGGATCAGGACAAAAACTTTTTGCAAAATGGTGGTGATGCATTTAAGAAAGGAGATTTTTCAATGATCGGGGGTGTACAAATGAGAATAACGAAAATTTATTTATCGGGTCGCTATGTTGTTGGCCTTGCCAATATCAATGACATCGATAACCAGGACAAATGGAAAAGCCAGGCAATACAATTATCTGTCGGATTGTCTCTCTAAGTTCATATATCTTTTGAAGCTATCCTCTCGCCTCAGGCGAGAGGATTTTTTTTACTTAAACTCATTGAAATAAATGTTGACTGCGGTCACGTAAAAATATACTTTCAGGAATTTCACCAAAATCCATAGAAATAAAAAAGAAACCCTGATTAGCAGGCATAAAACTTGACAACTATAGATTCACTGCTTATTTTTAACCCCTTGACCAATTAAGTGTCAGGTTGTCAAAAGAAGATCAACTAATGAAAGATTCTAATTTTTTTCTGCGACCGGAAGATGAAATGGATTTTATACCAATAATTCCCTTGAACGAAAGTGATGGTGAAACTGGCGATGGGACTGATATTCCGGATGAATTGCCCGTAATTCCGCTTCGAAATACGGTACTTTTTCCTGGCGTGGTACTTCCGATAACTGTTGGTCGGGATAAGAGCATTAAGGCTGTTAATGATGCTTACAAGGCTGACAAATTGATCGGCGTAGTTGCGCAAAAAGACAGTAATGTAGAAGATCCTGGAATTCCTGATATAGAAAATATTGGAACAGTCGCAAGGATCGTAAAACTTATAAAAATGCCCGATGGCGGTACTACCGTTATTATACAAGGCAGAAATCGTTTCAAGATCAAAAGCATTCTTACTGATAATCCTTACTTCAAAGCAAGTATTGAAATAATAAAAGAAGAAGAGTCGCCGAAAGATGAAGATTTTGCGGCTTATGTTTCAAATATAAAAGAAACAGCGGCTGAAATAATTCAGCTTTCACCAAATATTCCCGCAGAAGCTTCTATCATTTTACGCAATATTGAAAACCCCGCTTTTCTTATCCATTTCGTTTCAAGTAATCTAAGCGCTGAGCTAAAAGAAAAACAACAACTACTTGAAACAAATAATATTCGTGAAAGAGCAGATACGCTCATGAAGATGCTGCAACGTGAATTGCAATTTGCTGAATTAAAAAATAAAGTAACTACAAAAACAAAAACAGAACTGGAGAAACAGCAAAGGGATTATTTTTTACAGCAACAGATGAAGAGTATTAAAGAAGAGCTCGGTGGCGATTCAAATGACAGGGAAATAAAAGAGATGCAGAAAAAAGCTGATGCTAAAAAGTGGACGGCAGCAGCAAAAGAAATGTTTCAGAAAGGAATTGAGAAGTTAGAAAGAATGCATCCTACTACACCGGATTATTCCGTTGTGTATAATCATCTTGACCTTATGCTTGATCTTCCATGGGAAGAATATACTGCAGACAAGTATGATCTAAGAAAAGCAAAGAAGGTGCTCGACAATGATCATTACGGCATGGAAAAGATCAAAGAAAGAATTCTTGAATATTTAGCCGTATTAAAATTGAAAGGCGATATGAAGAGCCCGATACTTTGTTTTGTCGGCCCTCCGGGTATCGGTAAAACTTCCTTGGGGAAAAGTATTGCAAATGCGATCGGCAGAAAATATGTTAGACAAAGTCTTGGCGGTTTACATGATGAAAGTGAGATAAGAGGACATCGCAAAACATATATTGGCGCAATGCCCGGACGTATTTTACAATCTATTCGAAAAGCAAAGACCTCAAATCCTGTAATGATACTTGATGAGATAGATAAAGTGGGAAATGATTTTCGCGGCGATCCTTCTTCTGCATTATTGGAAGTACTCGATCCCGAGCAGAACAATACTTTTTATGATAATTATCTTGAGTTGGAGTATGACCTGAGCAAAGTTCTTTTCATTGCAACGGCTAATAATCTTCAAAACATTCAGCCTGCATTACGTGATAGGCTTGAGATCATTGATCTTGGTGGTTATGCAGTTGAGGAGAAATTGGAAATTGCGAAGCGTCATTTGATCCCAAAACAAAAAGAAGCCCATGGATTAAAGACAACGAATTTTACCATCAATGATAAGATCATTGAAAAAATGATCCAGGAATATACAAGAGAAAGCGGTGTTCGTGAATTAGACAGGCATATCGCATCTATAATGCGCAATCAGGCAAAAGAACTCGCATTGAATGAAAAAGTAAGAGCAAATATTTCAGGCAATGATGTTGAAAGAATACTTGGCAAGCCAAAATATAGTAACGATCTGTATAAGTCAGTCAATATTCCCGGGGTAGCAATTGGACTTGCGTGGACCTATGTTGGCGGTGATATATTATTTATGGAAACAAGTCTTAGTGAAGGGAAGGGTGAATTAAAGATCACCGGGAATCTTGGAAATGTAATGAAAGAAAGTGCAAGCACGGCGCTCAGTTATTTACAGGCCAATGCAAAAAAATACGGCATCGACCAAAAGCTTTTTGACAAAAGAAATATACATATACATGTGCCCGAAGGAGCTGTACCAAAGGATGGTCCCAGCGCAGGTATTACAATGATGACTTCAATTGCTTCCGCTTTTACTGGAAAAAAAGTAAAACCTTTTCTTGCAATGACCGGTGAGATCACACTTCGCGGACAAGTGTTGCCAGTTGGTGGCATAAAGGAGAAAGTACTTGCTGCTAAACGTGCAGGCATTAAAGAAGTTATTGTTTGCTCACAAAATGAGAAAGATGTTGACGAGATCGACCCTGATTTTATAAAAGGCCTGAAATTTCGTTATGTAAAAAATATGAGCCAGGTACTGGATTTCGCCTTAGATTAAAAATATTTTTAGTTGAAGGCAACCTTTATTGGTGTTTTTTGTTATTAGATTATATACAAATTTCTCAATGTTGGTTGTTTTAAGGGTTTTAAAAAGAAATTCCCCCAGTCTCTCCGGGGGAATTTTTTATAGAAACTGGTTAAGTTTCCTCAACTTAGCTTTTTGCGACTGGTCATAGTAATATTATTCTTTCTTGTTTCTTCGCCCTTGTTTGCACAAACTATTGGGGGCAGTTCCGTATTTAATTTTTTAAAGCTTCCTCATACGCCGCAGCTTACTGCTTTAGGTGGAATAAACGTATCAGTGCCATCGAATGATGTTGGTCTTGCATTTAATAACCCTTCGCTCCTTAAAAAGGAAATGCATACTCAAATGAATGCAGTGTTCAATAACTTTTATACGGGTATAAACACTTATCATTTGTCATTTGGATACAGGCATGAAAAATTGAAAACAAATTTTGGATGGGGCCTTAGCTATTTTGACTATGGAAAAATTTCAGAAACGGATGCTACGGGTAATATTCTTGGTGCAATGAAGCCTACTGACTGGGTAATGCAGGTATCAGCGTCTCGCAGCTATTTGCAAAAATGGAACTATGGAGGCAGTTTCAAATTCATTTCTTCAAACTACGGAATTTACAGGTCAAATGGCGTAGCGATGGATTTTGGCGTTTTATTTACCGATACAGCAAACCTTTTTTCGATTTCGTTACTTGCAAAGAATATGGGTTTTCAATTAAAAAAATATGCAGGCACTGAAGCTGAAGAATTACCATTTGATCTGCAAGTTGGAATTACAAAGAAATTAAAGAATGCACCTTTGGCTTTTTCATTTACTGCACATCATTTACATCAATTTGATATTCGTTATAATGACACGGTGTTTAACAATGAGAATACCGGAGTAGAGAAGGAAGGTAATTTTACTTTTGATAAAATTTTCAGGCATTTTGTTTTTGCTGCCCAAGTTTTCCCGGTACCGCAAATTGAAGTAACAGTTGGATATAATCATCTCCTGAGACAAGAATTGAATATCGCTAATACAACAAACGGTTTAAATGGCCTTTCGGTAGGAGTGGGACTGGTTGTAAAAAAGATACAGGTTCGTTATGCGAGAACGCATTACCAGAATAATACCGCTTACGATCAATTAGGGTTAAGCCTTCAATTAAATGAACATTTTGGCCTGGGAAAATTTGGCGAAAAAATTGGATGGTGATTCTGCAAAGAATAGAATAAATTTACGTTTCCTCCCTTTGAAATCCCCTCACATACCTTTTAATAATAAAATTTATAATGCGTTTATTCATCATATTACTGGTACCCTTTTTTGTTTTTCAGTCGGCTGCTATTGGGCAAAAATCAAAAAATAAGAAACCGAAAACCGAAGAAAAAGGTCCTAAGATATTCGAAACTGTTGGTGACAGCCTTCGATTCGATTCAATAGTTTATTATAAAACCGAAATAGGTTACATAATGCCTGATCATAGCCCTAAATTCAGAGGTAAATGGATGATAAACGTCATGAGACGGCAAGCAAGAGCTGTTCCTGATTCTTTAACTACGGCGTATCTTGAATTTTATGAGGATACTCTTTTCTCTGCATTTGTAGGCTGTAATAAACTTTCCGGGAAATACATTATTAAAGGACCCACAATAAAGTTTACCCTTCTTGATACATCATTAGCAGCTTGTCCTCAAAATGATATTGAAAGCTGGTTCATTAAACTCATTGAAGATCGGGTGAGCTATTATGGTATTGATGAAAAGGTTCTTTACCTCAGGGATGTTGCTTCTAATATTGTTTTTGATTGTGCAAGAAAGCCGGAACAATTTCCATAAAGCATTTGTTTTTCAAATCACCACCACCGGATAAACTCAGATCTATAAGGGAGTAATTTCATATGCTGGTCAAAGAAAGTGTTGAATACGATCCTGAAGGTATTTACATTGTGGGTAGAATCGGTCAATAAACTATAATCCTTATTTGAAAAATATATCGCACTGAAATTCGGGAAAAATTCCGGCTTGTTAATTGGCATATCAAAAGAAAAACCATGATCACTCTGAAAAATAATTACAGTAGGACGATTTGAATATGCCATGATGCTGTCTGTAATTTGTTTTATTATTTTGTTCGAAAATGCGATCTGGTGCAGATATGCTATTTCGTCTGAAGGAGGACTTGAATCAAAAAGTTTTCCGCTTGAATCATAAAAATAAGGTGGGTGCGGTTCTAAAAAATGACCATAAACAAATTTAGGCCCTGTAGTTTTTAATTTAACTGATGTCATTACTTCTTTTAATATTTCGCTCGAAAGCCATTTTTTATTGTGATAATAGGTGTCGTTGTCAAAAAGCCTAACGATTTTTGTGGGAAAGTGATAACCAATATCCCGTTCAAGTTTAAATAATAGATTATAGTGGTCATATAAATTTCTGATTCCCCAAAAATCAAGGTTCTTTATGGTTTTAGGGTGTGAGTCAAAATCAAATAAAGAGTGATTTAATATACGGTATCCTTTATTTTGGAGAAATGCAGCAACATCATTTTTATAAGAAAGTTTCAGGGCATGGAGATATTGTCTATCTGTAGTTTTATGAAGAGTATCAACGTTCTCGATATAATTCATATTCAAAATACTGCCAATAGAAAAGGCGGTAAAGTTATAATTGCTCTTCGAATCCTTTGCAATATAAAATCCTTTATCATGCAGGTAATCTTCAATAGAATAGTTTGAATATCCGAATTTATCCTTTAATTGTTTTGAAGAAGCATAGGCATCAAAAATTATGTAATATATATCGGGTTTTTTGCATGAATCACAGGCCTGGTAACTCAGTTCGTTTTTGCCATTTATTAAGTATTTACTTTTATTGCCAGTTAAAAAAATACTAACCAGATCAGCTGCTATAAATAAAAGTATGGCAGTATTTATAAAAAAGAAAAGCTTTCCCCTAGTTGTTCGTTTTTTTCTTAAAACAAAGAAAAGAATCAGCAGCATAATAATAAAAACAGGTAGGAGAAAAGAATAGCTTTGTAAAAATGAATGAGGAAACTTATCTGAAAGCCAGCTTTTAAGATCGCCGGTATAATAAAAGGGTAAAAGGCAGCCTAATGTCATTAATGATGCCTTGGAAACCGATCTTAAAAATAAATACCATATTCCCAGTAAGATAAAAGGTATTGAAAACAAAATAATGATCCTGTCATAAACAAACTCATATTTGAGCATGTGATGTAAGTCTTTTTCCAGGTGTATTACAACAAATACCGGTAATAACAGGAGGAACAATGGATATTTTTCAAGAATTTTTTTCATGTTGTGACATTGCGCAGAAAAGCTCAGCCTATATCATTCTTTTTTTCATGAAGTAAATTATGCGGTTGCTATCGGGCACTTGCACTTTTTCTGTAATGGAAAATCTTTGCCGGAAAATATTTTCAAAATGTTCACGAGTGTAGTCCGAATAAATGTCCTTTTTATTCTGAAGAAGCACCTGCGCTTTTTCATCTTCTTTCGGAACAAATTCAATGATCAGTTGATGTGAAAACCCATACAGGTATTCTGCTATTTTGTTCAATGGTAAATTGTATCCTATTGCCAGGTGATGAACCAGTGCCAGGGCCAACACTGCATCTGTGTGAATTCTTTCTCCGAAAGATGCCCTCTCATTGTTCGCAAAACCTGAAGCAGGAGAGGGGTTCATTAGATCCATGCAGAGTGGAAGAATGTTTGTGATATTCTCTTCCTTTACTTTTTTATATAAAGCAGTAATGCATTGATCATCTTTATCAATTGCTACCACATCAAAATTTTTTGTAGCAGCAAGTCGGGAAAAGAAACCTTCATTGGCCCCAAGATCGAGTAATTTTCTGCCTTCTATTTTTTGAAGCAGATTGCTGATGATCTCTTCCTTTTTCGCGAGATATTTCTGGCTTGAAATTGACTCAGCATAATAATTGCTCCATTCTGTTTTATCTGTGTTGTTAAGATTTCTGATAATACCATCAAGATGTGAAATGAGATTAAGTAGTTTGTCCTTACTGAAAGAGCTCGTCTGCCCAGTAGTTTTAGTTTTTTTACTCAGCTTGTTTTGGAGAAAGACATGGAGCCATATGCTGGGATTAAGGCTGCTTCTCCACGGTAAAAGTTTTGCAGTAATACTTACAGGCATTCCATTTGGATAACTATTCAGGCATGGTTGAACACTTGTTTTATGATAATGAGAAAGAAGGAGTGGAAATAAAAAAGATTCACAAAATTGTCGGTATGCTATCCACGGAAGTGTTGGGTCATATTTTTCAAAAGATAGGGTATCTATAAAAACAGGTTTTCCATTTAAGAACTGAACATTATAAGGAGTGGCGTCTTTTAAGATCATTCCTCTCTCAATGGAAAGCTTTACAATTTCCAGTGTCAGCAGCGCTGCATCTTTCAATTGCTCAAAACACCATTCATATGGATAACTTGAAAATGGAATTTGTTCAGGTAATAGCGTAAGATACCAGTCGTCTGAATGCAAAATATTTTCAGTCACTTCTTCATGAGATAACAATAGTTTTTTTTCCTGGAGAAACGAGGAAAGCCCCGATCTAATTAACAGATCATAATGACCTGCATAAATTTTATTTACCTGCCTGTAAAATTTTCCCGAGGCCTGAAAAATAAAACCTGATGGATCTTTATAAGAAGCTGGATGTCGTGTATGATCGGCCATTAACTGTCTTTTGGAGGAACTTCTTCTTTGTTTTTTCGTGAAAAGAAGGACTTGATCTTCATTTTGATATTTTTGAAATAAACAGCCACCCCAAGCACAGCTGCAATAATTATCTGTATAAGATAACTTCCACTGCCGGGATCAATATATAAGATGTAAATATGCATGTTTAAAAATAATTCAGATTTGTTTTTGGTGTAAGACTAACCAATGTTTCATACATCAGCCTGATCGTATTTTCTATATCATTCCGGTGGAGCATTTCAACAGTTGTATGCATATATCTCAATGGGATCGATATCAATACTGAAGGGCAACCATCATTTGAATAAGCAAAAGAATCCGTATCGGTACCTGTACTTCTGCTTAATGCTCTCCATTGTACAGGTATCTTTTTCTTTGTTGCAATATCTTCAACAAAGCTTAAAAGTTTGTTATGAACTGCAGGAGCATAAGCTAATGATGGACCTTTGCCGCAAGCAATTTCCCCTTCTACAAGTTTACTGATCATTGGCGTAGTTGTATCATGAGTTACATCGGTTACAATTGCTATATCTGGTTTAATTCTGCGTGCAATCATTTCGGCACCTCGCAAACCGATCTCTTCCTGTACAGCATTCACAACGTATAAGCCAAATGGTAATTTCTTATTGTTTTGTTTTAAGAGCCTTGCCACCTCTGCGATCATAAAACCACCAACACGATTATCAAATGCACGGCCGATATAATAATCATTAGCAACTTCATCGAAGCCGTCCTGGTAAGTAACGACAGCGCCAATATGAATGCCGAGCTGCTCCACTTCCTTTTTATTTCTTGCACCGCAATCAAGAAAAACATTATCAAGTTTTGGTTGTGGCTCTTTGTGATCAGGATTATTTAATCTTGTATGGATCGCTGGCCATCCGAAAACTGCTTTTACTGGTCCTTTTTTTCCATGGATAATTACACGTTGGGCCGGAGCGATCTGTACATCAACTCCGCCATTGCGTTTTAAATATAAAAGACCTTCGGGGTTAACATAATTTACAAACCAGCTGATCTCATCAGCATGTGCTTCTATCACAACCTTAAAAGTAGATTTAGGATTAACAACACCTACTGCAGATCCGTATGGATCTGAAAAATATGAATCAACATATGGTTTCAAATATTCAAGCCACAATTTTTGCCCGCTTGTCTCAAATCCAACAGGGGAAGCATTATTAATATATTTTTTAAAAAAAGAAAACGAAGAATCAGTAAGGATCGATTTTGCTTTACGGGAAATTTTTGCCATAGTTTGATGTTATTGTATTCAAAAATAACTAAAACCTGTTCATTAACCATAATAAGAGCCCGGTCATCATCATCAACCCATCCAACACAAAGTAATAGAAGTAATCAGAAAAATTTCTTTTAGCATATTTATACAAGCTGATAAGTATAAATGCAGGGAATATTAACAGGACTATTTTGCTCCACCCGACATCTTGTGTTTTTAATACAAGGTCAAGAATAATAAAGGTAGCTACAGAAAGAATAAATAGAATGTTGATGCCACGTTCATTAAAATAAGTTATCATACTACGAATGCCATCTGCCTTGTCATCTTCGCGGTCACGAAAATCGAATAAAATGCAGATTGCATAGATAAAGAAGAACTGACCGATGCAAAATAAAAAGGCTTTTTGGGACATAGAATCTTCTATCAAAATTGGTAATGCAGCTGTTACATAAGCCCAGATCATCGCAAGGAAAATGGTTTTTCCGATTGCAACTTTTTTTAGTGGTTGAAAAAAAGAAATTTTTGGCGCTGAATATAAGAAAGTAAGTATAGCTGAAGGTGCTATATAAAACCATTTATCTATAAAATAAAAAAAGTAGACTAATGCGCCTATAGCACCCAATACTGCTAACAGCAGGTGATAATTTTTATGATTTTTGTCCCACTGTAATCGTTGTGATGGAGCAAGAGAATGTGGCGTTAATGCCCAGTGGAAATTATAACTGCAAACAGTAGAGAAGAAAACAAAGAGAGCAAGGTGAATGTTGATCGGTTTGCCAATTATTACTGTATAGGTTGAATAAACCATTACCACAGCGCAGCATGAAACAAACAAGCTGGTAAATAAAAAGAAGTCAAAGATTTTTTTGAATGAACTGTTCAACCTGTCAACGAATTACATACACATTATCGACAACAAGGGTGTCACTTTTATTCCCAGCTTTGTCTTTTGCAACGATCTTCAACCTCAAAGTATCGATTTCATTTTTTGCTGGGGAAGTTCCGGGAATACGAATAGGTGGTAAGCCAAAAATAAGACCAGCCTGGTAAGCGAGAGATACTTCAAATTCACCTTTATCAGTATGGGGGAAATCGGGAACATCATATGGGCTTTGAGGTAGTTGTACCGGTCCCCGAACATTCAATCTTTGTCTCACAATAAAAAGCGAGTCACTTACATCACCTTCTTTATCGGTGTATTCAATATTTAACCGCAAGGTGCCATTTACTGGCACTACTTCAGGGCTCATTGATTTCAACTTTAATTGAGGTACGGACTGAAACTTATCTTTGTCACAGGCGATCATTCCAAAAACAATGATCAGAGCAAGCCAAATCCTGGTTTTCATATTGTGAGTTTAATTGTAAACAAATTTAAGATTTAACCTGATACCAGCCTATTATGAATGGTGAATGGCATGATAAAATATTTACGGTGACAGAAAGTGGCTTCAGGCAGCTTGCGTTGGATATCTTTCATTTTCAATATGAGGGTAATTCAGTTTACAAATCCTATGTAAATGCACTTGGAAAAACTCCCTCAACTGTGGATGAAATTGAAAAAATACCCTTTCTGCCGATAAGCTTTTTTAAGACAGACGAAATAAAAACTGGAAAGTTTAATGCCGAAGTAATATTTAAAAGCAGCGGAACCACGGAAACAATTAATAGCCATCACCACGTAAAAAATCTTTCTATCTATACCCAAAGTTTTACCACAGCTTTTAAAAAAATATATGGCAACCCGCAAGAACTGTGCGTTCTTGGACTATTGCCTTCCTATTTGGAAAAGGGAGATTCATCGTTGGTGTATATGGTTGATGATCTTATAAAACAAAGCCAACATCCTCAAAGCGGTTTTTATTTATATGATCTTGAAAAGTTGAAGGAAACCTTACTTTCTCTTGAAAGATCAAATCAAAAAACTTTGTTGATCGGGGTCACCTATGCATTACTGGATTTTGCAGAAAAATTTTCCATGCCACTAGCCAGTACGATCATAATGGAAACAGGAGGAATGAAAGGACGGAGAGAAGAATTAACCCGGATGGAAGTGCATGATCAGTTAATGAAAGTATTTGGCAAAACAGAAATTCATTCAGAATATGGGATGACAGAATTGTTATCGCAGGCATATGCAAAAAAAGAAGGAGGATTCCAGTGCCCGCCATGGATGAAGGTGTTGATTAGGGATGATGAAGATCCTTTGACTGTTCACAGCTTAGATGTGCCACGGCTACAAACCGTGGCACATCTAAGCGGAGCAATCAATATCATTGACCTCGCTAATGTCTATAGCTGTTCTTTTATAGCTACCGATGATGTAGGTAAATTGTATCCTGATAAAAGTTTTGAAGTATTGGGACGAATGGATGGAAGCGATCTTCGTGGTTGCAGTTTACTTACGGTTTAAATATTAACCATCTCTTCCAGTAATTTTTCTTTTTCAATTATTTTTTTGAGTAAAACTGCCTGGTTATTGGCTCGTATAAAATTCTGACCCTCGTATTTTGAGCCATAATAAATATCATTGTTCAGGTGATCGGTTAAAAAGCGAAGGGTCTGCATATAGACCATGAATTTTCCTGCATAAACTAAATATCTTTTTTCAACGGTTGTCAGTTCCTTTTCCATTTCACTCAAATAACCTTCCGCAATTGCCTTGAAATATTCTTCTCTTATTTCAATTTTTGAGAGATCTTTTTCTTCCTCACTAACTGGTGAAAGATAAGTTCTCATCATATCGCCAAAATCACTAATAAAGTAACCAGGCATTACGGTGTCCAGATCGACCACACAAAGTCCTTTATTGTTATCATCAAAAAGTACATTGCTTATTTTGGAATCATGATGAGTCACTCTTTTTTTGAAATCAGGGTTATCGCTGATCTTTTCGCTTATTGATACGATCTCCCGTTGATCTTTCAGGAAGCTGATCATTGCTGCTGACTGCTTAATTCGTTCCTTATTCCCTTCTTTTATTGCTGTTTCAAATTGAGAATATCTAAGGGGTAAATTGTGAAAATCAGGCAGTGTAATTTTTAACTTGTCAACCGGAAATCCTGAAAGTAAATTAGTGAATCGCCCAAATTGTTTCGCTGCTTCATAAGCCTGCGATGGAGAATTAACGACGTCAATTGTATGCGAGTTTTTTATGAACGGGAACATCCGAAAATACCCTTCATTCTCAATAAAGGCCATGTTATCGCCGGCAACTGTTTTTCGGGGACAAGGAAATAAATAACCGGGATGCTTGTCTTTAAAATGATCACAGACCAGGTGAATGTTTGTTGCAATATCAAATGGATCTTTAAAAACATTCTGATTGATACGTTGAAGTATGAACTCGTTTTCTTTCTCGCTAATGAGCCATGTATTATTAATTAGGCCACTGCCAAATGATTTGACAGATACATTGGGTTCAATACCAAATTCGTGGAGGATCGTTTTAAACATTACAATGATGGCTTATTCATTCATGAAATTATCGAATGAAATCAATCAAAATTCATGCAAGCGATTGCGGAAAAAATAGGCGCTTGTGGATTAATTAAAATAAAAAAGCTTTATCATTCGATAAAGCTTAAGATCAAGTGCCCGAGACTGGATTCGAACCAGCACATCCTTTCGGACGCTACCACCTCAAAGTAGTGCGTCTACCAATTTCGCCACCCGGGCAGTTAGTTTGAAGTTTATGGTTTGAGGTTTGATGTTCATTTCAAGATAACCTCAAACTTCAAACGTCGAACCTCAAACAATTAGGACTGCAAATGTAAGTGGTTTACTTTTTCAATACAATTCTGAATGTAGTTCCTTTTCCAGGCTCAGAATTTTTAATAAATATTTCTCCTTTGTGGTATTGCTCAATGATGCGTTTTGATAAGCTAAGTCCAAGCCCCCAACCCCTTTTCTTGGTGGTAAAGCCGGGTTTAAAAACTTTTTGCTGGATAGCAAGGGGAATGCCTTTGCCTGTATCTTTTAGATCAATATGTACTTTATCAGGTAAGTTTTCAATATTGATCTTTATTTCGCCGGTTCCTTCCATTGCATCCAAAGAATTTTTCAAAAGATTTTCAATAACCCAATCAAACAATGGTGGGGAGATACTGGCAAAAATTTCTTTCTCATTGTTCGTATTGATCGAAAAATTCACTTTTCCAGGCGCCCTTTTCTTCATATAACTCATCATTGATGTTACCTGGTTGGTGATATTATGTTTCTCCAATTGTGGTGAGCTGCCGATCTTTCCAAAACGATCACTAACTAATTGCAACCTGCTCACATCTTTTTCCAATTCAGGAACAATTTTGCTATTGTCGGGGTTTTGTTTAAGCATTTCCACCCACCCCTGTAATGATGAGACCGGTGTTCCCAATTGATGTGCCGTTTCCTTAGCCATACCTGCCCATACCTGGTTCTGTACCGACCTGTAGCTGCTTCTTAATGCAAGTAGAGTTATAATAATAAAAAGCCCTACGATCACTAACTGCACAATTGGATAATACCTGACTTCGGTCAATAATCTTGATTCACCATAATAATAAAGATTTTGCTGTGTAGAATCTGAAGGATTTGTCCATACTATCGGTTCATTTTGTGACTTGAAACTTTTCAATTTACTAGTTAAGTATGATCTGTCATTTGCAATCTTTGCGGAGTCAAGATTAATAGACTGTATTATGCTGTCTTTTTCATCAGTTTCAATGATCGGCACATCATTTTCGTTGTTCTGTATAATTTTTAACGGGAGTCTTGTATCCGCTTCAGTTGGGGAATTGAATATAAATTTACCAGCTTCCACCCATTCTTCCACCTTCTGTTTTTCCTCAATAGCTATCTTATTGGCGAGATAACGGGAATAAACAATAGTACCGCTAGCGATCAGGATGGCGATAATGGCTATCAGCGTCCGCCAGTTAATTATTTGCTGAAACATTTTCCGAATTTAATAAGGATAAACCGCATCCCTTATTTTTGAGCAAATTTTTTACAAACGATTGAACAGTTTACCCAAAGTCGCTATTGTTATTCTGAACTGGAACGGCCAAAGCTATCTTAGTAAATTTTTGCCATCTGTATTGGCAACTACTTACGAAAATATAGAGGTTATTGTTGCAGATAATGGCTCTACAGATGGATCAGTTTCTTTTTTGGAGGAACAATTTCCGCAAGTCAAATTGATCCGTTTCAATGAAAACAAGGGATTTGCAAAAGGATACAATAGGACGCTTGAGCAAGTCAATGCAGATTATTATGCGATCATCAATTCTGATATAGAAGTAGAAACTGGCTGGCTTGTACCCATTATTAATTTACTTGAGCAAGATAAATTGAATGCCGCCTGCCAACCCAAATTGCTTTCATACAACAATAAAAAATTATTTGAATATGCTGGTGGTGCCGGCGGCTGGCTTGATAGTTTTGGGTATCCTTTTGCAAGAGGAAGAATTTTTGATATCTGTGAAGAAGACAAAGCCCAGTATGATACAACTGAGAGAGTTTTTTGGGTGACCGGCGCTGCAATGGTTATACGCAGCAATGTATTCCAAGAAATGAAAGGATTTGATGAATACTTCTTTGCACACCAGGAAGAGATAGATCTTTGCTGGCGAATGCAACTTGCAGGATATAGTCTCTATTGTTGTCCTTCCTCGGTTGTTTATCATGTAGGTGGTGGCACATTGCCCCGTGGCAATTCTCTTAAAACTTATCTCAACTTCCGGAACAATCAAATAATGCTTTATAAAAATCTTCCATGGTCGCAAAAATGGTGGAAGATCCCTTTCCGTATTTTCCTTGATTCAGTCTCGGCCTGGAAAGGTCTTTTTGTAGGCGATGGAGGTTATTTTATTTCTATTTTAAGGGCCCATTTTTCTTTTTTAAAATGGATATTATTCAGGCAGAGTCAAAGTATTTTCCCGGAAAAAAAGAGTGGAAAACCAGCTGGTCTTTATAAAGGCAATGTTGTGTGGGAGCATTTTGTAAAGGGTAAAAAATATTTTTCACAGTTGATAAAATAAAGCCAATTTAATTGCCGAACGCTTATTTTTGCACCACAAATTACCGGATATGAATTATCAGGAGGAATACAAAGAGGAGCTCCAGAAAGTACACGATAGGGACTTTTCTTACAATTGGACATCTTCTTCAGCATTTTTATTTTACCTGCAGGTGGCTTGTATTGTAGCTTTTGTTTTAGGCGGCTGCTATATGCTTTATACCAAGCGTTTCGACAAACCTGAAGTGAAAGTGCAGGAAAGCACCTTATACACTCCCAAATACAAATAAGGGGTTCAAAAATTTTTTTCAAAAGGGCTCGTTGCTTATTTTTGCAGCCCTCTAGTTCTTTTATTGGTTATATAAACAAGCGGAAGTAGCTCATTTGGTAGAGCACGACCTTGCCAAGGTCGGGGTGGCCGGTTCGAGCCCGGTCTTCCGCTCATAAGTCCATCAGTCCTCGCTGGTGGATTTTTTTTCTTGATAATCGCCCATGCCCGATTGAATCAGGTGATAGCAATAGGGTGAACAGAAAACGTTCTTTTGAATGTGAATATACCATCGCCCCGGTGGTGGAACTGGTAGACACGCAGGACTTAAAATCCTGTGACCCGCAACGGTCGTAACGGTTCAACTCCGTTCCGGGGCACTTAAAGCGACTAATTGGGTCGCTTTTTTGTTTTTTATTTCATCCCACTTTTTAATTGCTCTATCCAATACTTCTTTTTGTGAATGAACTAATTTCTTTTCAAAATTTTTAAGCATTACTTTCTCTTCATTTCTTTTCGGCAGATCTTGTATGTATTGCTTTATCTTTTTTTTAAGAATAAAATGATCTTGCCAATTGCCCAGGTAACTTAAAATTCTGTGCAAAACTCTAATATTAATAAATCCAGGATCTTTCGGACAGATCTTTAACCAGTAATACACATCTTTCAGTTGCTTTCTTATTTCATGTGCATTTTTCTGAAAATGCTTAGCCAGCGTTTTTACTTTTTTTATTTTCAATGCAGATAACTGGATGATCTTTTCACAAACTTCTTCATCACTACTTTGCAAGAAATTAAATTGTTGGTTAAAAACATCCGGCTCCTGGTCATTAAATTTTAAAGCATCTTGTTTCGCCCATTTTCTTGTAAGCGATCTGTTGACAGATAAGTATTCTTTAAAGAAAATAAATGATAATAATTCCTTTCGTTCCAATTTTCTCATAAGAATAAGCGACATGTCATAGTCCCTTAGCCTCCCGAATGATTTGAATAATGCCGATATTTTTAAGAACGATTCTTTCCATTTGGCTCCTGTTATTTCTTCTTTTAAACGTAAATAGCTTCTCAACTTTTTAACCGCAACACGAATATCGTGCACCGAGATCTTTGTGGGTCTTTTGCGGCTAAGTATTAGATTGTCATTAAAATTTTGCTCTTGAAGAAGCCAATTCTTTAGTATGAGATTATTTGATGCCATTGGTGTAAAGGAATACAAAGTTGTCTCAATTTTCATTGAGAAAGGTCAGGAAAAATGGTCAGATTGTACAGTTTAGTTGTAAGTGAAGTCTATCCGGCCCTGGAGTTGCTTGTCTTTGTTGAACAAAGCTTCTTTTGTTTTTAAACCTTTTTCATCAAATAAATATCGCCATGTAAGATAGCCAAGATTATTGCCTGATGTTGTTGTTATTTTTTGGATTACTCTGTCATTGTCGTCATATTCAAACAGGTAATCGGGTAAAAGCCGGTTGGCTTTATAATTAAAACGAACAATATCAGTAAGGCGGTTTCTATCATCATAATAATAATAAACCGGGTCTGCTAAAACACCACGTCTGAAATTTCTTTCTTCAATTACATTTCCATGTTCGTCTGTTACAAATCTTACTTCGAGACTATCAGATTTATTGATGATACGCCACATTTTATCAAGCTTCCCATCTTTATATATGTATTGATGAACTTCAGTTTGTGAAAAATCGCCGCTGCTGTCGGCATCAGTTGCAGAATTACTGATAGTAATTATTTTTCCATTTGCATCATAAGTATAAGTACTGGTGCTTTTAACATTTATTGCTGAATCAACGGAACTGATCAATTGCCCACGATCATTAAAACTATATTTTAATGTAGCAATAGCTTTATTGTTATTCGTTGTAACCTTCAGAATTGTTCCATTTATTTCACCTACTTCACTAAACTCGGAACTGGATCCGCCTTCCGGCGTGATGCCTTTGGCTGTAATTTTTTTGATGTTATTAGCAGTATAAGTTTTCATTAGCCGGGTAATATCGGCGGCTGCCACAAGATCTTTATAATAGTATTGGGAATTGGCGTGGAAAAACAATAGCAATAACAATAGAAATGGTAGTTTCTTCATTGGAATGAATTTCAGTTCAAAAGTACTTCAAACTGTCTATAACGAAAAACAAATGCTGTTAAGTGTTTCTTGTTTATTTTTAAGAAAAATTAAAGGTGAGTCACACCCCATTGAGGAAAGAAACTAACTGCCTGAATTGCGGTGCTACAGTACTGGGGCGTTATTGCCAGGCTTGCGGACAAGAGAATACGGAGCCAAAGGAAACTTTCTGGCACATGTTCACTCATTTTTTTTATGATATCACTCATTTCGACGGAAGTTTTTTTGTCACATTAAAGGATCTTTTATTCAAACCTGGTTTTTTATCCAAGGAATATATGCTTGGACGCAGGAAAAAATACCTGCATCCTGTGCGGATGTATGTTTTTACTTCAGCTGTTTTCTTTCTTGTATTTTTCTCTCTTTTTTATGTTTCTGAAAATGATATTGCAAAAGCCGATCAAAGAGCTAAAACAGAAAGGAGTTTTAGCACGATCAAAGAAGAATCTCTTAAGAATGCAAAAACAAAAGAAGATTCTGCTCGCATTATAAAGGGGCTTGAATTTTTGGGTTATAATGAAATAGAGGAAAGCCAAAAACCAGATACAGTAATAAGATCGAAAAATAATAAAAGCGGGTTTAATTTCACTGTTGGGGGTGATGTAAGCAAGTATAAAACTTTAAAAGAATATGACTCTGTTCAAAAAATATTGCCAGAGAATAAAAGAGATGCCTGGTTAACAAAGGTCTTTACAAGAAGATCCATTGCGTTAAATGAAAAATATAAAGGAGATCAGCAAAAAATAGCGATCGAGCTGATCAATAAATTTATTCATTCAATTCCGTATCTCTTGTTTGTTTCATTGCCACTTTATGCTTTATTTCTGAAACTGCTTTATATACGGCATAGAAAGCAATACTATTTTGCCGATCATGGTGTATTTCTCATTCACCTGTACGTTTTTACATTTCTGTTTCTTCTTTTGTATTTCGGGTTAGATAAACTGGAAAAACAAACTCATTGGAAAGGAATAGGAGTTGTGCAGGCTATTTTCATATTAACAGGGCTTTTTTACACATTAAAGGCTATGAAAAATTTTTATAAACAAAGGTGGGGAAAAACGATCATAAAGTTTATAATTTTTAATGTCCTTTGCATTATTTCACTTGTGATATTGTTTGCTTTGTTTTTAGCAATTACTTATTACCAGATCTAAAATTTCAATATGTCAAATTTATCCGGATCATTTTTAAGACTTGTTTCAATAATGGATGACCTGCGGGAGAAATGTCCATGGGACAGGAAACAGACGATCCAAACTTTGCGGCACATGACGATTGAAGAAACTTACGAATTGACGGATGCTATTACTGATGAAGATTGGAATGGCATTAGAGAAGAACTTGGCGACTTGTTATTGCATATTCTTTTCTATTCAAAGATCGGTATTGAACAAAATAAATTTACACTGGAAGAAGTGATCAATGGCATCAGTGAAAAACTGATCGCAAGACATCC